>SDBS01002712.1_pt1 | contig 17580 bp, 21 predicted proteins | sample 2277091 | NCBI WGS metagenome assembly SDBS01 (sample SAMN10404972, study PRJNA504765) | marine sediment metagenome | isolation source: marine sediment core GS10_PC15, 163 cmbsf | place: Arctic Ocean: Southern Knipovich Ridge | collected 2010 | reverse complement strand
ACCAAGAAAAATTTCGTCCTTTAGCTGCTGAGCAAGATAGTAATCAGGCAATATGCGCTGTATTTGTCGCCGCGCATGTCGCGCCATTTTGAGATTGTTGTGCTCAACAAATGTCTGGCCTGCACGGTAATACCATTTTGATGCTTCATAGGGACAGCGAATCGTGCCCCAGCCTTTCTCGTGCATCAATCCCATATGCAATTGTGCTTGTGGCATACCGGCATCGGCGGCTTGCTGGAACCAAAATGCCGCCTCTTCATTGCTCTTGGCCACCCCTCTTCCCCGTGCATACAAGACAGCGATATTGTACTGGGCAACGATGTGTCCCCGTTTTGCCGCTTTCTGCTGCCAGTAGAACGATTTTACATAGTCACGCTTGACGCCATTGCCGGTGCCATACATTGCGCCAAGCCAGGCCTGAGCCGCGACATCGTCGGACGTCGCCAACCCGAGCAGCATAGTCTCGGCTTCAACAACCTTGCCACTTGCATGCAACCGGGTGGCCCTGCCTATCGATGGGGTAACGCACCCGGATACAAGAGAGATCATAAGACACAGAATAACAATTCCGACGCATTTGTCTGCTCTCAGTTTTGGTTTTCTGTAATTCATACGCCGACTCGATTGTCCTGATCCAGGATTCTCATTAACACGCTTCACATTTCAGGGAAGTGGAACTGTATTCACCGTTTCAAATCGATACTCTATACAATAGCAAATTTGTTGCAGCCCGGCGGTAAACCTTTACACTGATCCTCAAGTAATTGAGGACCTGTGAGGAGCGCCAATATGATTGGGAAAAAGAATATTGTCTTCGGTTTTCTCTACCTGGTTTTCACTGCGGCATTGGGGCCTTATATGATCGTCACCCAATTCGATGCTATCGGCGAGGCACAAGCCAACCGCGGTCAGAAGTTAAGCATGCTCCAGGAAATATCCAGCAATGGGTTTGTTGATGAAGAGCTGAATGACATGACAGGAAAACAGATTGCGCAAAACAACACCAGCGCAATTCTTGCCCTGTCGGCCAGCTTGAACAGTCGCGCGACCATTGACGCTATCAAGGGCGGCCCCCATTCCCATGGCAATCTGGAGGCCTTGCTCAATATCGTCGTCGGTCTTGTGCTTTGTTTTTTAGCGGTGTCTGCCCGTTTCAAACAGGTCATTAGCTGGACTTTTATCGCCGGTGCAATATTACACTCGGGCGTACTTTACCTGGCGGTCGCGCTCCGGATTGAACTGGCCGGGGCATTCCTTGCCAGCCCGATCGCGCTCGTGGGTCCGCTGCTGGTGCTCGCCGGCCTTGCCATGACTGGCGTTGCTGCCATTAAAGGGTTTAGCGGTGAAATCGTTCGCGATTGACTTGAACCTTTCTCAAAACCGAATATTGTTCAGTTAGCCGCGGCGCCCTGGAAACAACGCGAACAGCGCTAAGGACGCAGAGCTAGCAAAAAATATCTTTTATTTTCTTGTGCACTTTACGCCTCTGCGGCATCTGCGTTTATTTCAGAACACCAGGATCCAGTGGGTATTTTAAGCAAGCACTAGTCACGACCCAGTGTCACAAAGGCGACAGCGTAGTCTTTTTCATCGGCCAGACTGATATGGACGCTGTTAATCGAGTTGTGATGGAGAAAGTCAGCGGCAACTCCCGAAAACTGTAACTGCGGTTTGCCATTGGTGTCGTGTCCGACGCCAATCTGCCTCAGACTCAGGCCATTGCGAAAACCGGTTCCCATGGCCTTGGCAGTCGCTTCTTTTGCGGCAAATCGTTTTGCCAGAAAGTGTGCCGGGCGCGCGGTTTCCCGGAAATCAGCGAACTCAGCATCGGTCAGAATACGGCGGGCAAATCGTTCGCTAAATCGTGCCAGACTTTTTTCCATGCGCGCCACACCAACGATGTCAGTACCAATACCGAATATCATGCCGGGCTCGCCTCGTGCATAAGACGTTTCATCTCCCGGACCGCTTCCTGTAACCCGGTAAACAGGGCGCGCGCAATAATCGCATGGCCGATATTCAGTTCACCCACCCCGGGGATGGCGGCAATATCATGAACGTTGTGATAATGCAGGCCGTGTCCTGCATTGACCTGGAGACCGGAATCAATCCCCTGTTTCACCGCCAGCTGGATGCGTGCGAGTTCTTTCTTGACACCTCGGGATTCAGCCGCATCCGCAAAATGACCGGTATGAATCTCGATTACCGGTGCACCGCTTTCTGCCGCGGCCTCGACCTGGGCTTCATCGGCATCGATAAAAAGGGATACTCGTGTTCCGGTTGCCGCCAATCTATCAACGGCGTCCTTTATCCGGTCCAGTTGACCGACAACATCCAGGCCACCCTCCGTGGTCAGCTCTTCGCGTCGCTCGGGCACCAGACAGCAATCCTGCGGTTTGATTCTTTCGGCAAACTCCAGCATCCCGTCGATAACTGCCATTTCCAGATTGAGACGAGTCTGCATTATTTGCTGCACCAGTTCGACATCACGTTCCTGAATGTGTCGGCGATCTTCCCGCAGATGCATGGTGATTGAGTCCGCACCCGCCTGTTCAGCCTCAATGGCTGCCTGCACCGGATTGGGATAAACCGTAGCCCGCGCCTGTCGCAACGCCGCAACGTGATCAATATTAACGCCGAGTAATATCAACTCTTCCTCTCTCCCGATTCAAAAAGTGTGTGATGTCTTATGGTTCGCATTAACTTTCGACTGTTCAGGGGACGATCGCCCAAATGGTGCTTTAACACATAGCGCATTAACAATTTTAGTTCCTTCAGTGTTCTGGCCTCACCCAGGTCTCCCGCTGCCAGTGCCAGTAAAGTGGCGCCGTGCACTTCAACTCCCTGGCGGGCCGATTCACCCGTATTAAGGCGCCGCGGACCGCTGTCGGCGATATATTCGTATGTGAGATCTGCCTGTATCGGCATATTAGCAACCGTATCGTGATCAAGCACCAAACCGTAGCCGAGTTCTTGCAACATCAAGGTTTCAAAAATTCTCAGTGTTACATCATTTACCTGACCAGTTTGCAGTGACAGCAGGCAACGATGGTATCCCTCAAACAACTCTTCGTGGGCGTCGTGTCGATGCAAAAGCCTTAGCATCAACTCATTCACATAAAATCCACAAAACGTTGCCTCACCCTTGAGATCCAGCGGCAAACCATTTGCTTCTATTTCTGTCAGCACAGCCAGCTCACCGCGGCCGCTCCAGCTCAGCAAAAGTGGTGAAAAAGGATTGAGTAACGCCCGCTTGCCTGGCCTGGATCGACGAACTCCTTTGGCAATGACACCCACGCGACCGTAATTGCGGGTGAGAATCTCCAGCAACAGAGACGTCTCTGTGTAATCGTAGTGGTGTAAAATAAAGGCAGGCTGCTGATGGACGCGCATTGTTTAATCACCGTCGGCATACCCGAAACTGCGAAGCGCCCGTTCATTGTCCGACCATCCTCCACGCACCTTGACCCACAGCCCCAGATTCACTTTTTTAGTAAAGAAAGTTTCCATTTCCTGTCGTGCGGCAATACCGATTTTTTTGAGGCGCTCTCCACCTTTGCCAATGATAATGGCCTTCTGACCCGTTTTCTCGACCCAAATAAGCGCATTAATATGAAGTACTTTCTTTTTGGTTTTAAATTGTTCGATTTCGACTGCAACCGCATAAGGGATCTCCTGTCCCATTTTGCGGAATATCTGCTCCCGTACCAGTTCCGCCGCCATAAACCGTTCACTGCGATCGGTAAGCTGGTCCGCCGCGAACAGCGGCCGCTGCTCGGGTAACAGTTGCAATAATATTGTCTCCAGCGGGTTGAGATTCGTGCGCTTGACCGCCGACACCGGAATAATCTCAGTGAAATCAAAACGTCGGTTCGACTCTTCAATTAATGGCAATAAATCTTCCCGCCGTTTGAGCAAATCCATCTTGTTAATGGCGAGCACTACCGGTATCTCCTGATTCTGAAACAGCTCCACCACCCGCTGGTCTGCTTTCTGCCAACCCGTAGCTACAATCAGCATGACAATGCAGTCAACTCCGTGCAGTGCGCCGGAAGCAGTGCGATTCATAAACCGGTTGATAATCCTGCCTTTGCCCAAGTGCAAGCCTGGTGTATCAATGTAGACTATCTGACCGTGTTCCTTGGTGCTCACACCCATGATGCGATGGCGGGTAGTTTGGGGTTTCCGTGATGTAATGCTGACTTTCTGGCCAACCATCGCATTGAGCAAAGTAGACTTGCCTACATTTGGTCGCCCGATAAAAGTGACAAAACCACTTTTTACCGGCGGTGTCACGTGGCCTCCGCCAGTTTGTCGAGTGCCTTGGTAGCAGCATCCTGCTCGGCGGCTCTGCGAGATCGGCCTTCCCCTTCTACCGCCTGCTCGAGCCCGTCGACACGACAACTGACCCGGAAGTGTTGAGCATGGGCTTTCCCGCTGACTTTCACTACTTCGTATTCCGGTATCGGCTGTGCGTGCTTCTGCAGTAATTCCTGCAGACGGGTTTTGGGATCTTTCTGAATGGCAGCCGGATCAACTGCTTGCAGCAGCGACTCATAAAGCGTTAATACCACGCGGCTCGCCGCTTCAAATCCACCGTCAGTGTAAACCGCACCGAATAATGCCTCCATGGCATCTGCAAGTATGGAGTCACGATCGTGTCCACCGCTCTTTGACTCACCACCCCCCAGCCTGATGTAACGACCCAGCTCAAGTTGCCGTGCCAACTGTGCCAGCGATTCCTTGCGCACCAGGCTGGCACGCAAACGCGTTAGCTCGCCTTCACTGAGGTCGGGAAATTGCTCGTAGAGATAAGCCGAGATTGTAAATTCGAGAACACTGTCACCGAGAAACTCGAGACGCTCGTAGTTTTTTGTGCCGAGGCTACGATGGGTCAACGCACGTTCTACCAGTTCCGTATTCCTGAACTTGTAACCCAGCCGTTTGATCAGTTCGGCCTGAGCAGCTATCAATTCAGTGTGCCTCGTATTCGTGCTCAAAATAGAGTAACGCGGACATATTACCTGACAATGGAATCACAACTTCGTACTCTAGCTTGATAAGTTTGGCGTTCTCGCCAAGGGGCTGGATTTCTATATCCTTCGAGGGAACGATGTTTGTTATGTAATTAATATCAAAGTGTTTTTCCAGACTTTCGAATAATTGTGCTGCGGTTTTTGATCCCGCTCCCGCTTTATTTGCCACACTATCGATCGCAGAGCCAATTTTGATATCGTTGACATAAGGAGGAACCAGCTTAAAGGCCAACAGCAGGAAAAAGATTCCAATCATCACCAGGCCCACTGTTGACCACATCGTCATACCTTGCTGTTGACTGAGTTTCATCTTTTACGTGCTCCTGGAATGGCTCTTCTTTCTGTAAACAACTATATCGATTAATGTATGCGGGTTCCAATTCGGTTCCACATAATACGGTCACTTAGCTGTTTTTCGGAATTATTCATATCCCAACTGAACCAGATCAGAAAGGCCCGGCCAATCAGGTGATTCTCTGGAACATAGCCCCAGTATCGACTGTCATTACTGCGATCCCGATTGTCGCCCATCACAAAATAGTGGCCGGAAGGGACTCGAAACTCCAGCGTTAGATCATGATCGCTGCCGTATTTCAGAATATCGTGCTGCACCCCACCTAGATTCTCAGTCCAGCGCTGCATTTCAGTCAGACGTTGCCCCGATTCCCGCATCAAAAAGGGAGCAACAAGTTTTTGTGGCATTTCTGCACCGTTAATAAACAAGCGCTTGTTGCGGTAGACAATATGGTCACCCGGCAAGCCAATGGTTCGCTTGATGTAGTTAACCGAGGGATCATCCGGATAGCGAAACACCATAATGTCACCCCGTTTGGGGTTACCGCTATCGATCAGTTTCACATTAATGCCAGGAAAGCGCACCCCGAAACTGGATTTATTGACAAGAATAAAATCCCCCGCCAGCAAACCGGGCATCATGGACCCCGACGGAATGCGAAACGGTTCAACAACAAACGCACGTAATATAAAGACTACCAGGATGACCGGAAAGAAAGCACGCGCATATTCAACAATAACAGACTCGCCAAGCGCCTTTTCGACAAGGTCTCCACTCGCATTTCCCTGGCGCAATTCATCTGCAGATCTGCGCCGGTTCGGCGCCAGCAATAGGCGATCCAGCCACCAGATGGCACCGGTTACCACCAGTAAAATCAGCATTATTACCGAAAAATCCATCAACTATTTCTCATCTACTCGCAGTACCGCCAGAAACGCCTCTTGCGGAATCTCGATCGATCCAAATTGCTTCATACGTTTCTTGCCTGCCTTCTGTTTTTCCAGCAATTTCCGTTTTCGCGAAATATCGCCACCATAACATTTTGCGGTCACATTCTTTCTTAGTGCTTTTACTGATTCGCGGGCAATAACGCGCGACCCGATCGCGGCCTGAATAGCGACATCAAACATTTGCCTGGGGATTATTTCCTTCAGGCGTTTTGCCAACTCACGACCGCGGTAATGCGCCTGGTCCTGGTGCACAATGACAGACAAGGCATCTACCTTGTCTCCATTTATCAGCACATCCAGCTTGCTCAGCTTTGAGGCACGAAACTCCAGAAACTCATAATCCAGTGATGCATAACCGCGGCTAACCGATTTCAGGCGATCAAAAAAATCAAGCACGATCTCGTTAAGTGGTAAATTGTATTTCAACATCACCCGGTTACCCATATAACGCATGTCTTGTTGCTCGCCGCGCCTTTCTACACAAAGCCCCATCACCGCACCGACATAGTCCTGCGGCACCAGAATAGTGGCGCTTACGATAGGTTCACGAAATTCACTTATCTTTTGTGTTTCTGGCAACTTGGCGGGATTTTCGATCTCAAGCGTCTCTCCCGTCGTGGTTTTGATTTCGTACACCACGGTTGGCGCGGTGGTAACAAGGTTGAGGTTGTATTCCCTTTCCAGGCGCTCCTGCACAATCTCCATGTGCAACATACCTAGAAAACCACAGCGAAAACCAAATCCAAGCGCCTGAGATGTTTCGGGCTCAAACGTCAACGAGGCATCGTTGAGACGCAATTTCTGCAATGCCTCGCGAAAAGCTTCGTAGTCAACCGAGTTAATCGGGTAGAGTCCGGCAAATACCTGGGGCTTGATTTCCTTGAAGCCCGGCAAGGCCTCTGCAGCGGGTTGTCGGACATGGGTTATGGTGTCACCGACACGTGCGCCGTGCACCTCTTTGATGCCCGCAATAACATAACCAACCTCACCTACAGACAAGGCCGACACGGGCTTGCGTTTGGGAGTGAATAATCCGACTTCGTCGGTCTCGTATTCCTTGCCGCTCACCATCAATCGAATTTTTTCTTTGGGCTTTAACGTGCCTTGTACAATGCGCACCAATACCACGGTACCCAGATAATTATCAAACCATGAATCGATAATCAGCGCTTTCAACAGCGCATTGGCATCACCAACGGGCGCGGGGATTCTGTCAATGATGATCTCGAGAATCGCTTCAATCCCTTCGCCGGTCTTGGCGCTGACACGAATAGCGTCTTGTGCCTCGATACCGATAATATCCTCAATCTCCGAAATCACTCGCTCCGGGTCGGCGGAAGGCAGGTCGATCTTGTTTAGCACCGGCACCACTTCGAGATCGAGTTCGGATGCGGTGAAATAGTTGGCGACCGTCTGCGCCTGCACACCTTGCGCGACATCCACCACCAGCAACGCCCCTTCACAGGCAGTCAGAGAGCGTGATACCTCGTAAGAGAAATCAACATGGCCGGGTGTATCGATCATGTTCAGGCGGTAGGTTTCGCCATTACGCGCCGTGTAGTCCAGCGCCACACTCTGCGCCTTGATTGTAATGCCGCGCTCGCGCTCAATGTCCATGGAGTCCAGGACCTGCGCCTCCATTTCCCTGTCGTCCAGTCCACCACACAGCTGAATAAAACGATCCGCCAGAGTGGATTTACCATGGTCGATGTGGGCGATGATGGAGAAATTTCTTATATGATCAGGGTGCCAGTCAGTCATTGTTCGGATATGAATGCTGCCGGGATACCGGCGCCAATTTTCGCTATTGGTGGGATTAATTCACAAGGTCTAATCGGCGCGTATCATAGCCGATCTGCTATGGGACAACAAAAGAATCGGGGATATCGCGACGAATCAGGCGACAATTACTTGTAGGTGATGGAATTGCCAACCAGCGCGACAGTGGCAGCAGGCACCTCGCCAACAACGGTGATCTGGTGGTTATTTACCACGGCGCCAAAGGCGTGAACGGCACCCATTCCGGTCGTACCTTTCATCCTGTGCTTGTTCTTTTTGCCACGAGGTTCAATAAATACCGAAATAGCTGCCAAACCATCGGAATAAACCAGGTGCTCTACCGGCATGTTTCCCATAGGCATATTGCGCAGTATGCGGCGTGACAGGGAAAAACCCCCTGGTAATCGCGCGGCTTTCCAACGAATTTCCTTTACCTTGTCGCTACTCATCTCTTTTTCCCGATGCCAAACCCACTTTTTTCCGGAGTAGCTTGATTTCAGGTCGGCCATGCTGACTTGATTGCCAATACTGATATCGGTAAACATAAATTGCTCGACCACCCGGCCTTTAGCATTCACCAGGTTGGCTCTGAGCAACAAGCCTGTTTTTTTGTCAGCCCACAAATGATACCCATAGCGATAGGCATCCTTGGGCTTGATTATGACCACTTGTGTAACTCGCTTGGCGACGCGATCACTGCCACCGAGACCGAGATGGTAATACGACGACAGCCGGTCAAGGCGGTGGGGTAACAGGGCCGGGAAATTCTTCTGACTGGTCTTTCGGTGTTCGATCACCACCGACTTTTTGGATGGCAAATAACAGATGACATCACGATTATTGCGAATCACTTCGCGTGCTTCACCGTTTAGAGAAACCAGTCGTTCACGATGTTCACCGTTGCGTACACGATGGATAATGCGCATCGCTTCCAGCTGATCACCATGGCGATATACGAAGATACCGTCGTAGTTCATTTTCTGCACTGCCATATTCATTTTCATCAGCCAGTCCATGGCAGAATCTGCCGCGGTCGCGCTTGCCGGCCATACAAAGAAGGCGAGCAAAAGTAAACGGAATTGTCGCGGAATCATTTCTCGGTATTGTATCCGACAAAACGCATGTACGACATAACGCCATTCATGCCAGTGGCAGGCGTAAACTCATTGTGCTGTACCAGATACATGTTCAGATCACGCTCGACATCCGTCGACACGGCCTGCCAACGAATACCGCTACTACGCAAATAGTCAGCTGATTCAACCGACTGCGCAATCAGTGCAGGCGCGCTAGCCTGATCCGGTGCAAACCAGCGCACGCCGACAATCGCCACCGACGCCACCGACGCGGCAACCGCCATTCCGGCTACCCATAGAGTTGCCTTCACCCGGATTCTGGAGCGGCGACGCGGAACCAGAATGCTGGGCTCCGATTGCAGTTGTGAAGACACCGCATGCACCAACCCCGGAGCCGCCAGACTACTCAGTTGCCCACGCATGACATCACGAATCAGGTGGTAGCGCCCCCAGGTCTCACGCATGAGTAACTCGCCCGCAGCTCGTTTTACCGTCTGCTCAAGCTCACTTGCTTCGAGTTCGCCGTCCAGTAAGGAAGACAATTTCTCTTTCATAATAACCCCGAAATAAATAGTGTCTTACGTAGTTAGTTTCGTCAATCAGTCACTTTCATCAATCAATGGCCTGAGCTCTTTATCGATAGCCTCACGTGCGCGAAATATGCGGGACCTGACGGTGCCAATGGGACAGGTCATGACTTGTGCGATATCTTCATAACTCAGGCCATCTATCTCGCGTAGCGTGATAGCGGTTCGTAAATCTTCCGGCAGATTCTCAATCGCTCGCTGTACCGTATTGGCAATCTCATCACGTAACAGATTGCGTTCCGGTGTCGCCGAATCTCGCAGACTAGCAGCGCCATCCAGCACTTCGGCGGTTTCCACCTCAATATCGGAGTTAGGTGGACGGCGGCTCTGCGAGACCAGGAAATTCTTTGCCGTGTTGATCGCGATCCGGTAGAGCCAGGTATAGAACGCACTCTCACCACGAAAATTGGCCAGTGCGCGATAGGCCTTGATAAAAGCCTCCTGGGTAATATCCTCTACCTCGGCACTATCCCGAATATAGCGGGAAACCAGCTTGGCGACTTTGTGCTGATATTTAATCACCAACAGGTCAAAAGCCGATTTATCCCCGCTTTGCACACGGGCAACGATTTCTGCGTCGACGCTTCTTTCTTCCAAGTTCAGGAAACTCCGGATTTTCCTACAGCTAGCGCCACGCCGGTTTCATCCATAAAGACCGACATTAGGCAACAAAGTTCATAGAAATAGGTACCAAAAGGCTTTTTATTCTCTTTATGGCCCTGTTACAGGCAGTCCTCCCGAGAATGAGAAGCCATGGCTTGTGGTAGGATAACAAAAAAAATCAGTGGCGCCTGCCTGAAGCCCGTTATGTCCAAACCTAACCCCTCAGACGTTCTCGTTATTGGCGCTGGAATTGCTGGGCTGACCCTTGCACTGCGTCTTGCTTCCAGCTCGCGGGTAACCGTGTTGGCCAAGGCTGCACTTACCGAAGGATCAAGCCTCTATGCGCAAGGTGGCGTCGCCGCCGTTCTCGATGACAAGGAAGATTCCCTGTCATCACATCTACAAGACACCCTCGATGCCGGTGCTGGTTTGTGTAATCCGGAAGCGGTGAAATTTGTTGTTGAGCAGGGTCCGGATGCCATCCACTGGCTGATCCGAAAAGGCGTACCCTTTACCAAAATCACTGACAGCGAGGATGAATCGGTCTACCACCTGACACGCGAAGGGGGTCACAGCCACCGCCGGGTGATTCACGCTGCTGATCAAACGGGCAAGGCTATTGAGAACACTTTGGAGTCGCTGGTACGCCAACACCCCAATGTGGAGCTACTGGAACACCATATTGCCGTTGATCTCATCACCCGAGACAAACTTGGTCTCGATGGCCCCAATCGCTGCCTCGGCGCCTACGTGCTGAATCGGAATAGCGGCACAGTTGAAGTCTTCTCCGCCAATTTCACCGTGCTGGCCACCGGCGGTGCATCAAAGGTCTACCTCTACACCAGCAACCCCGACACCTCTACCGGTGATGGCATTGCCATTGCATGGCGCGCTGGTTGCCGAGTCGCCAATATGGAGTTTGTGCAATTCCATCCCACCTGTCTGTATCACCCCCAGGCCAAGTCCTTTCTGGTTTCGGAAACGCTGCGCGGCGAAGGTGCAAAGCTCAGCCTGCCGGATGGAACACCATTTATGAAAGAACATGATACACGTGAAGAACTGGCTCCCCGGGATATTGTGGCACGCGCCATCGATTTTGAAATGAAAAAGCGTGGTCTGGATTGTGTGCACCTTGACATTAGTCACAAATCAAAGAAATTCATCATCGAACATTTTCCGCATATCCATAAAATCTGTCTCCATCTTGGTTACGACATAACGCAAGCTCCGATTCCTGTGGTACCGGCTGCGCATTACACCTGCGGTGGTGTGATTACCGATCTCCATGGACGCTGTGATCTGGATGGGCTGTACGCCCTTGGCGAGTGCGCCCATACAGGACTGCATGGCGCCAATCGCCTGGCCAGCAATTCCTTGCTCGAATGCGTGGTATTTGCCCAGGCAGCCGCCGGAGATATCAATCAACGTACCGGTGAATTCCAGCTGGAGGCTTCCGCCTTGCCACCCTGGGATGAAAGCCGGGTAACCGATGCCGATGAAGAAGTGGTGGTTTCCCACAACTGGGATGAATTGCGTCGCTTTATGTGGGACTACGTTGGTATTGTTCGCACCGACAAACGACTGGAGCGCGCACTCCATCGTGTAAAGCTGCTGCAGGAAGAGATCCAGGAATTTTATGCCAATTTTACTATCAGTAACGACCTGATCGAATTACGCAATCTGGTGGAGGTCGCCGAGCTGATTATTCGCTGCGCGCAGCGACGAAAAGAAAGCCGGGGACTTCATTACACCCGTGACTATCCGCAACCCATGGCGGGTAGTCCCACCGATTCCATTTTGGTACCGGAAAACTATCTTGGCAGCATGATTCAATAGCAGGCTATTAACAATAACAGTCAGGTTGCCTGCGATTGTTTTAATTTCACCCGCAACTGACGAAATTCCTCTTTATCAACGGCATCAAAAGGGATGACCAGTTCTTGCGCGAAGCGCCTGCCTTCTACCGCTACGGTGAGCAAACTTACTACCGGATTAATATAGACAGAGTGAACCCGGGACACCCGGGATTGACGGCCACACCGGTACATCAGTTTCATATTGTTGTCACTGTCCAGCTCTATTGCAGTAATCGCGTGACTGGCGCGGCGCAACACAACATACCTGAACACATCGATCAAACTGGCCAGTACAAGCAAGGTCAATAACACTTTGATTTCGATGGCGAGATCAATCCAGAAAAATATTGTGAGCGCCGACAGATGGGTTAGCAACATAACCACACCGGTTGATCTTGAATGATGAAGATTGATAAGCACTTTAGCCACAGCGGTTATTGCAAGACTGACAACACCTCGAGCAGACGTGTTTCTTCAGGTTTATCCTGTTTGGTCAAATACGCCAGCAAGGTGTTATCCGGCAATTCCAGAAGATCGTTAAACGCCTGGCGCTGATATTCATCAAGCCTGGTGTACCCCTGGTCGAGGAAGCGCTGTAACACAATATCCAGCTCAAGCAGGCCTCGACGGCATCGCCACCGCAAGCGGCGCAATTCTTCAGTCTGAGTTGTCATAATCGTCGTTTTAACAACATTTGTTTAATGTAGCCAATCGCTTTGGTGGGATTCAGATCCTTGGGGCAAACGTCAGCGCAATTCATGATGCTGCGACAACGAAACAATTTGTATGGGTCCTCTAAATCGTCCAGGCGCTCGCCAGTGGCCTTGTCCCGGCTATCGGCAAGAAAGCGCCACGCCTGCAACAGCGCGGCAGGACCAAGAAAGCGATCCTGATTCCACCAAAACGAGGGGCATGCGGTCGTACAGCAACCACAGAGAATGCATTCGTAAAGCCCGTCGAGCTGATCGCGGTCTTCGGGGCTCTGCAAGCGTTCAATCTCCGGCTCCGGGTCATCATTGATTAACCAGGGCTTGACAGATTTGTACTGGTTGAAAAACAGAGCCATGTCCACAACCAGGTCGCGGATCACCGGCAACCCCGGCATCGGCCGCAAGGTGATCGGCTGCTTCAAATCGGTAAGCGGTGTAATACAGGCCAATCCATTGCGACCGTTGATGTTCATGGCATCGGAACCGCAAACGCCCTCACCACAGGAACGGCGGAAACTCAGGCTGTCATCCCCTCTTTTCAGTAGCAGCAAGGCATCCAGCAACATGATGGCTTCGCTATCATCCGGTAACTCATAGTCCCGCATGTAGGGCTTGGTATCGGTTTCCGGGTTGTAGCGATAAATGGAAAATTTCATAACCTAGTACACCCGTTCCTTTGGCTTGAATGTTTCCACACTCATGGGTTTTAACCGCACTGGTTTGTAATCCAACTGCCGTCCTTCTTTACTGAACAGCGTGTGTTTCAACCAGTTCTTGTCATCACGATCCGGGTAATCCAGGCGTGAGTGGGCGCCACGGCTCTCGGTACGTGCCGCCGCAGAAACCACGGTTGCCACTGCCATGTCCATCAGGTTTTCCAGTTCCAGTGCCTCGATACGCGCAGTGTTAAATACGTTGCTGTGATCTTTCAGTACCGCGTCCTGCAAGCGCTGCTCCAGTTTTAGTATTTTTTCAACACCCTCATCCAGCACATCCTGAGTGCGGAATACACCGCAGTATTTCTCCATGGTGCGGCTGAGCTCTTCTTTCAATAGATCGACTGATTCTCCGTCACCGGTCCGGTCCCAGCGAACGAGACGCTTCATGGCGCGCTCTACACTTTCTTTCGGTGCCTCGCGGTGATATTGGTTCTCGCCCAGATATTCAAGTATGTCATTACCCGCGGCACGACCAAACACAACAATGTCGAGCAGTGAATTGCCGCCCAGTCGATTGGCACCGTGCACTGAGACACACGCGCACTCGCCCACTGCATAAAATCCGGGGATGGCTTCTTCCGGCCCGGTGGCCATGGGCACCACAACCTGACCATGTCGATTGGTAGGGATACCGCCCATGGTGTAATGGGCTGTTGGATAAACCGGGATCGATTCCTTTATGGGATCGATGCCTGCAAATCGCATGGCCAGTTCGCGAATACCCGGAAGGCGTTTGCGAATAATATCTGCGCTTATATGATCAACCTTGAGCAGGACATAGTCCTTGTTGGGGCCACAACCCCTGCCTTCCCTGACTTCGATGGCGATAGCACGACTCACTACGTCGCGGCTGGCGAGATCCTTGGCATTCGGGGCATAACGTTCCATAAAACGCTCACCCTCACTGTTAAGCAGGTACCCCCCCTCACCGCGAACACCTTCCGAAATCAATATGCCCACACCGGCAATACCTGTGGGATGAAACTGAAAAAACTCCATGTCCTGAATCGGTACGCCGGCACGCAGGGCCATGGCTATGCCGTCGCCGGTATTGATCATGGCATTCGTCGTGGTACGAAACATCCGTCCGGCACCGCCCGTTGCCAGCAAGGTTGTCTTGGCCTCGATCAGCAGCGGCTCACCCTTTTCAATATCTATAACCACGGCGCCCAGCACCGTACCATCGTCCGCCGTGACTAAATCAACAACAAAGAACTCGTCAAAGAAATGTGTTTTTGCTCTCAAGTTCTGTTGATAGAGGGAGTGCAGAATGGCATGACCGGTCCGGTCTGCGGCGGCGCACGTGCGTGCCGCCTGTTTGCCACCGAAATTCTGACTCTGCCCGCCAAACGGGCGTTGATAGATTAACCCGTTATCAAGTCGGGTAAACGGCACACCAAAGTGTTCCAGCTCGATAACCAGCCGCGATGCGGCACGACACATGTACTCAATCGCATCCTGATCACCAAGATAATCACTTCCTTTAATGGTGTCGTACATATGCCAGTGCCAGTTATCTGGTGTTACATTGCCCAGTGCCGCGTTCATGCCACCCTGGGCGGCAACGGTATGGGAACGCGTTGGGAAGACTTTAGAGACCACCGCCACATGGGCGTCGGCATCGGCAAGCTGCAGAGCCGAGCGCAGGCCGCCGCCGCCGGCACCGATCACAAGACAGTCAAATCGACGACGCGGTATCGACATACCTAGCCTCCACGACCGTACAAAATATCGATCACCCAGAACCCACAGGCCAGCAGGCCGATTGCAGATATTACGGAAACACTGAAGCGCAACCAGAACGGTTTAAGATAGTCAAGGAAGACACTGCGAATACCAATCCAGGCATGCACCAACAAACTGGTGAAGGCCAGCAACCACGCGATACGCACCAAAGGGGAAGTGAACCAGTCTTGCCATGCACTAAAATCATCGATGGGCCAGAGCCAGAACCGAATCACCACATAAAGAATAAAGAAGCCAAGATAGATAGCGCTCAATCGCTGAAACAGCCACTCACTCAGACCCGAGTGAGAACTGCTTGTGACGCGTATTTTCATGTCAACCACCGCAACACCAGGATGCCGAGCACAGCAACCGTAGCCACCAACGTGCCCCAGGCACTCAAGCGAGCAGTTTGCAAGTCGACACCCCAATCGATGTCCATGGCCAGATGACGCAAACCCGAAAACAGGTGTTGAACAAATACTGCTACCATGAAAAGCAGGACCAGCTTACCCGACACAGAGCCAAACCAGGCCTGCACCCTGGCAAACTGCTCAGGATTCTCAAGCGAAAGTCCAAATGAATAGATTGCAGCGGGTATCAGGAGAACAAGCAGCACACCGGAGATGCGATGGACGATGGAAATAATGCCACTAATGGGCAGTCGGATTACGAACAGGTTCAGGAACACTGGGCGTGGCTGACTCTTTCCCATAGTATTCTTATTGTTGCTCTGCACCCGTTACTCTTCCCTAGTCTGTGGTTTCCGCTATCATCGTGATCCTGATCAATATAGCAGTTGCAGTATGCGAGGAACATGCCGTTGAATGATGCTTGGCAATCTTTTCTTTCTCATCAGGGTGCGCAATCTGACAATGAAGGTCGAATTCAGTTCAAAGGCGTCTCGTCAGAAATAAATGCCGCCGCGTCTGGTGACGTGATAGCGGATTTATCGCATCTTGCCCTGATTCAGGTAAGCGGAGAAGATGCAGAAACCTTTCTGCTCAGCCAGCTTACCAACGACCTGCGTCTAGTCGACAAGCAACACAGTCAACTGAGCGCCTACTGCACCCCCAAGGGTCGCATGCTTGCCATTTTCCGCATATACGCAAATGACAGTGGCTATTTGCTGCAAATGCCAACCACCATTGCCGACAGTATTGTTCCGCGCCTGCGCATGTATGTGATGCGTTCAAGGGTTACGCTGGAACCGGCGGACGGACTGGTCTGCATTGGTTTTGCCGGACCGCGGGCAGAAGAGGCACTGAAATCGGTCACTGCTGGCGTGCCACAGCAAACAAATGAAACGTTAGCGCACGACGGGATACTGGTGACACGGCTTCCCGGTGATCAACCCCGATTCACCGCAATTGCCGATAGCGAAAGCGCACAATCGATTTGGCAGCAACTGGTAGAAACACTGACCGCGGTGGGTACCGCGGCCTGGTCCTGGCTGGAGATCAAGGCCGGGCAGCCCGTGGTGTTGCCCGGGACAGCAGAAGCGTTTGTGCCACAGATGGCCAATCTCGATTTGATTGACGGCATCAACTTCAAAAAAGGCTGCTACCCCGGCCAGGAGATTGTTGCCCGCATGCAGTACCTGGGAAAACTCAAGCAACGCATGATATCCGCTCACATAAACTCCAGTGAAGCACCCAAGCCGGGCGACAGCCTGTTCGCTCCCGGGTTTCGTGACCAGTCCGTCGGCACCGTCGTCGATGCACAGCCCAGCCCGGAAAGCGGTTATGACCTCCTCGCTGTGGCAAAGTTGGCCGCCATCGATGCTGGCGAACTGCACCATGACACGGTAGACGGACCCACACTCGAACTGACTGATCTCCCCTACGCCCTGCCAACGGCCACAGAATCCTGACCAACGGCACTTGCCCGACCGTGTCCGCTGTGGTTAAATTTTTCCCCTTCGGCAAAACCCGTTACCTCAAGGTTAAAGAGTAAGAGTAATAATAAAACTTACCGGCTGCCGTTACAGGCCGGAGATAAAGAATAGATGTGGCGCCAGGATGTGCCGCGCCACAGGAGGAGATTCATATGTCGTTTGCAAAACCGACAGGTCGTACTGCACTGTCCTTTCTGGAAAATGATCGCTCGGGTGATCTGGCAGCACTGGTGTTTGCCATCATCCTCGCAATTCTCGTTGCCGCTTTGTTGCCTCTGTAAGCCCGTTGGCATCAAGCCCGGCGGCGGACAACACCCCCATCGAGCAGGCTCTATTGCCTGGGAGAG
>SDBS01002711.1_pt1 | contig 17587 bp, 16 predicted proteins | sample 2277091 | NCBI WGS metagenome assembly SDBS01 (sample SAMN10404972, study PRJNA504765) | marine sediment metagenome | isolation source: marine sediment core GS10_PC15, 163 cmbsf | place: Arctic Ocean: Southern Knipovich Ridge | collected 2010 | reverse complement strand
CGTAAAAACACCAAAGGAATATACAAGGCATGCTATATTTGTTGACGCAGGGAAAAGAATCCCTACTAATTTCTGGTCTGATGTAGCAAGTTATGCCTCAGTCAACTCGCTTTATAATCCGGACAAGGTATTATTTCTTGGGGGACAGGACGGAAATGTAATGAGGTATTCTGTAAGGTGTTCCGAGGATTTTCCTTCCCTTAAAATAGGAAAAGGTATCGACAAATTGATTTCAAAATTGAAAAAAATCTGCGGTGGTGTCGGAGGGGGGCACAAACTCGCTGGCGGATATAAAATCGCCCCTAACAAGTTTAAGATACTGAAAAGCAGCATTGATGACCTTTTTCCCCTTTAACATAAAATTTTACAATCAGAACTATTTTATGTTCATTATTATTCAATAACTGGCACAATTCCAAATATTTAAAATAACTAAATTACGGGATAAAATTATTTTTGGGTGTAAAATGACATCAAACGACTTCTATGTGCGAAAATTAACTCTGAAAGATATGCCGCGAATAAAAGAGATTTCCAGCGGAATTTGGGAAGGCCACGATTACATCCCGTTTGTTGTAGAAAACTGGATATCGAGAGATGATTATTTTGTTTACGGAATAATCGGGAAGGCCTCTAAAGAACTGTTGGCTTTTGCAAATATAAGATGGCTTTCAAGGGACGGAAATAAAATAGCTTGGATGGAAGGTGGACGAGTTGACTCAACAGCCCAAAAAAAAGGTTTCGGAACAGAACTGTTAATATTTGCTTTGAAATACGCAGAAAAAAATGGAGCTACAGCTGCTATGTATGATACTTCATCGAGGAATCTGGGATCGGTTGCAATTGGTAAAAATTACAATTTCAAAATGAAATTCTGCATGCACCACGTTTTTATTGAACTGAAAACTTTCGATATTGAACAATTTCCTACGCCATCTCAGGCATTAGTTAGAGAAATTGATGTTTCGGAAGTTATTGGGATTTGTGAGAACATTAAAGACGGACCTATTGAAGAATTTTCCAAGGGATGGTCCTATGTTCCTTTTACTTTGGAAAACCTTGCTAATATCAAAGGTAAATGGATGACTAATGAAGAAAGTATCATGTTAGTTTTATCTGACGAAGAAGAGGAAGATTCGCTACAGGAAGCACCTGAAAATAAAGAGATTTGGCTTATTATCTATGGGAAAACTGACTTTGCGATCGATTTACTATCTAATTTTCTTCATAATCAGGATTTAAAACAATATAAATCCCTAGAAGTATTTTGCCATCCGGAAATTGGTCCATCCTTGAATAAACTGGGTTTTAAATACAGTAATAAGGAGGGACTCGAAAATAAACCCGCAGGGGTTTTGTTATTCGAAAAATTATTTTAATTTAAAACAGAGTGAATTAATAATGGATATCCCAAACTTTCCGAACGACAGGGATTACTTTATGGATGAGAACGAGAATATTTACCAAGTGCTAGGTTATCAGCATCCCCCCGATTCGATTTACTGCCTGAAAAAATACCAAAAAATACTTGAAACAACTGAATCAAAGGCTGAATTTTTTTGGTACTCGAATATGAATGATTCTCTGTATGAAAGAGTTATTACATCATATTCATCCAAAAGTGCAGCAGCCAATATTGCAGAGAATCAATATTGTAAATTCAGTGAATTATATGGCGCAAATTTCATTGTGTTTCCAAGAATAAAGGTTTTACATTACTTTTCACCAATAGAGAAATTGAATGAATTAAGTTCCAGATTTGACAATGAAAAATTCAAAGCTCTTGCCGAGATGATGGACCAAGAGAATGCCGCCTTAGAAATATCATATATCCTTTCTAATGAATTGGGCATACCAAAATTCAATCTTGGAGTGACTGGTTCATTTCTCTGGGGTGGAGTGCATAAACATTCTGATATAGATATTGTTATTTACGGAGTAAATAATGCACTGAAATTCATCAAAAATGCATATAGATTACCTGCTATAAGTAGTCGCTTAAGAAAACTGAATACATCCGAAATGATTGCAATTGGAAATAAATTCTCACGGAAAACGGGATTGTCAATGGAAGATTGCGTGGTTTTTACATCTCGTAAACCTTATCTGTTCTATTACGAAAAATATTTTCTCTCCATTGCATTTTCTCCTCTTGAAAGAGAAATTGAGAATAATCCGCTGGCAAGTAAAAGCACACAATTTGTTAATGAAAAAGGATTAACTAATGTCATTGTCCAAGCTGAAGTCACCGATAATGACTGGGGTTACTTTTATCCCGCAGTAGTAAATATTAAAAATGTAAAACTCATGAATAAAAGTCAACTTAAAGGATCTAAGAATTTAAATATTTGCAGAATCTTAATTTTTGAAAGAGAATCGAGTGGATATTTCACGGAGGGTGATAACATTGAAATTAAGGGCCTTATCCAGCGAATTGAAAATCCACCTCCTAAATTGGTCATATCTGAAGCCGTTACCGGAGGTTATGATAACAGCGAGGATAAAATTTATCACCAGATCGTGATCGGAACTAAAGAGAACTATGGAAATGAATATATCAGAAATTTAAAGCTGTGAAAAAACCTTGAAATTAAAAAGTAATCAAGATAGATCAATTGATTTTCTCAAGCGAGGAGAAAATAATCTTATATTAAAATTACATGTAAAACCTAACAGCAATAAAAATTTCATTAAAATAACCCAACAAGAGATGATTATAGCATGTAATTCCCCTGCTGTAAAAGATAAGGCAAATAAATCCGTTATTCGATTGTTGTCAAATTTTTTTAATGTTTCTAAAAACTGCATACACATTATCTCAGGATTAAAATCTAGGAATAAAACCATTCAAATTATAACGGAAGATGATATTTCACTCGATCCATTGATAAAAAAGCTTAATGATGCCATAAATGGAGAAACTGGTTTCAGTGTGTAAAACATCGATAAAAAAAGTTTGAAATAAAATCAGAAAAATTTTTTATTTATTTTTAATATTTACGGTTATTACGTAAAATTTGCAAACAGTACACTTTTTTATAGGAAAAGCGACAGATTTCTTCCAAATTTTCCTATGTTCCATATTACTTCCACATTTTGGACACACAATTTGCATCATAATTACCGTCAATTAAATCGCCGTTAACCACGTTTCTTATTAGATTTTAATAAAAATACCAACTTAAATTTTTGCTTTATAAATGATATAGTTTTTTTTCCAACTACACAATGATAAATAATTTTTCGATTGTTTATATCTTCCAATAATATGTAGGTATATATATTTAGGTATTATAAATCCGAAACCGTTAAAAATTGCTTTTTTCTCATGAAAATAGTCTTGATTCCGTTTTTCCCAGCTTTTTTTCTCAATTGTTTATCATTTGTGGCAATATAGATGGTTTCCATCTTTTTACTTAATTCTTTGGAAACTTCTATCAAAAAATCGTCAACCGGTATATTAGCCGTATTTCTCCCATCATATCCTATGAATAATTCTGGAATCTCTCTCTTTTTTTGTTCGAGCAGTTCCATACTTGCCTTTAATTCCAGTTTAAATTTGTGTCGGCGTTCCCGGTGAAGTTTAAGATTTAATTCATTAAATATTTCGACTAAAATTATAAAGTGGGGATTCCCAATCAGAATTCTTATTTCTTCATATATATCAATTTTGAACTGTATTGGGACCAATAAAAAATTCGAATCCAAAAGAACTATATTATTATGCATGTCTAGTAATCTCGATTAAATTTCAGAGTTAATAAGAATTTTATGGATATAATTCATTTTATGCATTAATTAAATTCAACAAAATAATCATAATAATTCAAATAATGCTTTCATAAAGATATAAAATGGATTAAAAACTACTAGTTTAACATTGGAATACGAATAAGAAATAATAAATTAAATAAATTACAATTTTTAATAGATTAACTAAAACAATCGGGATTTGATTCTTACTAACGAGGTTTTTCTGATTCAGCAACCTAAAAAATATATTTTCAAAGTCATTGTTGCGGGTGCAGGAGGAGTAGGGAAAACTACACTCCTACATCGAATTGTCCATGACAAATTTTTAGCTGACACGAAAATGACCATAGGTGTTGAGTTTTTTCTACTAAATATGACAGTAGATAATCCAAACGGGGAATGTATCGAAATAAATTTGCAACTTTGGGATTTCGGAGGGCAAGAACGATTTAGATTCATGTTGGATTCTTATGTAATGGGTGCGAAAGGAGCCTTACTTTTATATGATTTGACTCGTATGAGAACTCTGGATAATTTAGAATCGTGGATTAAAATCTGTAGAAAGCACGATCCGGAACTACCCATCTTATTTGTAGGTACAAAACTCGATCGAGTTGAAGATATTTCCATAGCCGATGATTATGCTAAGGATTTTTTAGAACCTTTAAATTTATTTGGCCATCTCAAAGTGTCTTCCAAAAGCGGAGAAAATGTTATGGAAGCATTCAGATTGGTCGTTACCCAAATTTTAAGAAGATCTGGAATTCTTAGACCATGAGAATTTTCATAATCTAAGAATATTCATTTGATATCTTCAATTGTGGTGTAAATAATCTCGGTTTTTAAAAATCCAAGAAGTTAAAAAGAAGTTTAATAAAAATTGCAGCTGCTAAAAGGTCAGCACTTGTTCCTGGATTTAATTTACCTTCTGAAGCATGTAATTCGTCATCAAAATCCTCTAAATCAGCAATCCACTGTGAATTTTCTTCTTTATAATAGTTATCAAATAAAATTCTGCTTTTTTTAGAAATTTCTTCAGCGATTTTGGAGTTATTTTTCCTAATGATTAAAGTATCTGGGCGACACCCGAGGATATATAAAAATAATCTCACAATAAACTCATTAAATTCGACCGAAACTTCTACTAAATCCGTTTTTAACAGCTTACGGGAAAGTTTTCGAAAAATTCGATCAAGATTGTTTATTGTCTTCGAATTATTAGTATATTCATCAATTAATTTTTCCATCTTGGGTAAGATTTCTGTTCTTATAAAAGAATAGTTCGTAGCCAGCTCATAACTGATAGAATCGTAATTTTTACTTAGTTTAAAGATTTTTTCTAGATTGATATCATCGTTCAGAAGTTGATCAAACGTATTCTTTTCGTAAATATCGTATTTTTCAATTGAGCCCATTCCCCCTGGGTTAGCTGTTCTTATTGCTTCATAAAGAACTATTGTTTCTTGAGGAGAGGAGTTTTGGATTAGATTATTAACCGTGTTCCAGAACTCTTTCTTATTTTCAATTCTCTTTTTCATGCAATATGCAGATGAAACAAATAATGGTGTAATTAACATGAGATGACCCAACAGAACGTTCCCACCGGATTGAAGTTCCATCATTTTTTTAACTGATTTGAGAAGAAAACTTGTATAATTTGATGATAGATCATATATCCCTTTGTCAAATTCTTCATTTAGCTTTATCAAGAATTCAATCCATAGATCATGAAGGTTATAGGCTACCTTCAAGAAATTGCCGTAAGTTGTTTTTGGGAAATCATGTTTACGATGAATATTCCCAGGTTTGGGCCATGCACGAATTTCAATTAAACTTGCGTTACTCGCAAATAAAGATAATCGCTTTAAATTATCGTTTTGATTCATGGTAACTCTACAGCAAAATTTAGTTAAAATAAATCTCCTATGTTTTCGTTTTGATGCAACCAATGCATCATTTTTTAGGACTCTTTAAAATACAGCCCGTATTAAAAAAAATAACGAATTTTGTTACTCTATATCGATGCGCTTATGTATTTGATATCCCTTTTCTTCCTGCATCAGTGCAATGGGACGGAATTTTTTGTCAAGATCTGCTAAATATAGGAACTTTTTAAGATAATCTTTAATTTTCCTTCGTGAAAAATCTTGATCGACTGTTATTACTAAAGAGTTGCCGTCGCGCACGGTTTCAAGATCATCTATTTTCTCCTGGAGAAATTGAGCAACATCTTTGAGATATTTGTCGTTTTCAACAGATAATTGAGTTAGATCGATAGTTATTTTTTTGGTTTCCACTTCAGATTTATTAGATTTTTTTCCGGGTGACATTTAATTCACGAATTTCTTAGTTTAATGATTTTCAAAATCAATATTTAACTTTTTTAATTTAAGTTTTGATTTAAATTTTACGAGTTAAGTATCCATGTCAATACTTAATTCCTTGAGATGTCTAAAATGCAATTTTGTTCTGATAATGGAAATAGAGGCCTAATCATCTCAATGATACTAATATCTAAAGAAAAGTGGATTAAGTCGATATTTAATAATTGGAGTTTTAAAATTAGATTTTTACAATATTAATACTTTCAAGCTTATCAACCATATTTTTTATTTTTTCGGGAGAAATCTTAACGTTATAGGCTACATCGAGAATAGTTGCAGTTCCATCCATTAAAGATTCGAGTTTTTCGATGAGGGAGAGATCTTCAGGTGTTAATCCCTGGATTATTAAAAGAGGAATCATATCCTCGCTAATATTATTGATGATAGGATAAACGGGTATAACCTCTATGAGTTCCATATCAATCAGATCGTAAATATATTTCATGAATTTCAGATCACTAATCACCATTTTCTTCCGGATGTTTTTCAAGTTGGTTTTTCCATCAAAACGCGATAGAAGTGAAATTATCTTTCCCCCCTCATACTTTTCAATCATATTTTTCTGCTCTTCGCTTCCATCATAAAGAAACTGATTGGATCGATGAGTTCTTTCAAATAAATCCCAATCGTACCGCGGTATCCTAAAGTAAATTATTTTCTTTTCCCAAAGTAATAGTAGATACTGTTTGAACGCATTCGTAGGCACTTTAAGTTTAAGAGATAAGGATTCTATATCTGTAAAACCATCTATCATCTCATATAAACTCATGTAATCTTCTATCCCCAAATTCCTTGAAATATGCTTATTAAAACTTTGTTTTAAAACAGATTTAATTTGATGATCAACCGCGATTTCGTTATCTCCGTCTTTATTTTTTACAAAGTAATGATAATAATCAAAATCAAATTTAAAGCTGCTTATCATTTGTCCATCGCTGATATAATTCATTACTGAATTAGGGATTAAGTAGTCAACAAGGATATGATCAGTAAAAATCATGGAAAATTCCTGCATCAATTCTGGTGATTGTAGCGGTCCTTTTGCAGTTAAAATTTGTTCTACATCAAATATTTTTTCGAATGCATGTAGGAAATTTATCAGTTCTTTTTTTATATCCAAATAAAATTCACGCGAAACAGCGATCAGTACTATATTTTTCCCTAATATGAAATAGAAATAAACAGGGAGTCCGCTGGCTTGATCAGTGTGTTTTATTAGTTCGGGAACTCCGCATAAAAGATTTTCATTAATTTCGGGGTATTCAAATAATTCTTCTTCGACCTGAGTTTTGACTGTATCACTAATCTCGGTGTTTAGATCAGATTTTGTCTCCTTAGAAATATACTTTGATGTTTTATCTGATTTACTATCCGTTTTTTCGCCGGATTCTTCATCAGGTCTCTTAAAATTTAAGTTTAAAGAGATAATATCATCCAAATATGTAGGATGTGCTATTTTTTTTTGTAATCTTCCGATGTGCCTTTTTACGCTTAGATCCTTTAGCTCAAATAATAAGAAATTATCGTTTCTCCTTAAAAAGTAGAACTGATCTAAATCAACCATATTATCACATTATTTCGAAAATTTGAGGGTAAAATTGCGTTTATCTTCATTTAAAAAATTCAATTGGAAATTCCATCAAATTTTAGGAATATTTTGCAATTTGGGCACTGAATTCCAGAGATTTTTCTTTTTTGTTGGTTTTTCATTATAATTTCATTGCATTGGGGGCAGATCAATCGAAATGCTCTGATTTCGTCGGGCGGATTTTTCTGCTCTATTTTCCGTTCAATTACACCCGAAATTTTAATAAAATTATCATCATTACCTTCGTCCGTTCCAAATTCGGGATCTTCTGATTTTTGCAGTTTCTCGGACATAATACAATTCAATCTGTTCTAATTCAGTGAAATGTTATAATATATTATTTGTATGATTTGATTTATTTATATTATTAAGAAAAATCCATTATGCTTTAGGTTTTTTTACATATTGAAAATTGATTTAAATTATGACAAAAAATAAATCAAATGATTTATATTATTTCTTTGAATTAAACGGATAAGAGTATCAATTTAATACAATGGGGATATAATTTTGAACGAACAAAAACAAGAACCAGAAAATCATCTTACTTCAATCTTTGCAGTACGAACCACGATTGGGCGTGAGAAAGCAGTTCAGGAATTAATCTTCAATAGATTAAGAACGATAAATCCTGTACCCGACTTAAAAGCTATTTTAATTTCGGAAAATTATCGGGGATACGTTTTTATTGAAGCAATTCACCAACGCGATGTGTTACATATTTGTAATGGAGTACCTCATGTTAAGGGTAAAATTGTCGGATCAATTCCTTTTGATTCCATAATGGGTGTCATTAAACCTGAAAAGAATATCTTCATCATGGAAGAGGGTGATATTGTAGAGGTGACCTCCGGACTTTTCCAGAATAATAAAGCTAGAATTATCAAAATGCCAAAAGACAAAGAAGGTGCAAAAGAAGAGGTTACCGTTAGGCTCATTGATAGTGATAGTCCTATTACTGTGAAAATTCATGCCGATTATCTGAAGCTATTTGAAAAGAAGCGACAAGTTATCAGCGAATATGTAATTGACAACGAAAAAGAAGATACAAGCGATTTGATTGACGAAGCTGAAAAAACGGCAGAAGATCTCATTGATCCAGATAAAAAGATTAAGAAAAAAACCAAAAAGAAATATTCTCAGAAAGAGGTTACAACTGTGTCGGACGATACATTTTCGTTTGATGAAGAAGAAAAAGAAGACGAAATCGAAGAACTGGCAGATCATTTAGATGAATCATACGAAGGACAAAACGAGTCCGAAGATAAGGAAGAGGATGAAGACGATTGGGCAAAATTCATGATGTAATGCAATAAATTTCCGATCAGAAAATTTTTCTTTATTTTACCATGCTCACTTTTACTCCTCTGGCTTTTTCGTTCAATTTCTTGAAAATGCGCCATGTTTCCATATAGACAAAATTTAAAGAGAATTAAATCCTAAGATTGATTATAATGCCGGGTAGGAAATCAAATAAAAATAAATATGTAACACGAAAAGTAAGGTTGCCAAATCGCAGAGATGAAGAAATGTTTGCAATCGTTATTGAAATATACGGTGGCGACCGAATGCTTATTAAATGCGAGGATGGAGTTACTAGAATAGGTACCATTCGAGGGAAGATAAGAAAACGGATGTGGACCCGGCTTGGAGACATCATTCTATGCATTCCTTGGAGTTTTGAAACCAAAGTTGAGGGGAAAAGGGAAAAAGCATATATTGTGTGGAGATATACACAGACACAAGTAAATTGGCTTCAAAACCGGGGTTATTTGAAAGACGAATTAGATATTGACAACATTTAATTTTTTACTCTATTAAACTTCAGTGTTTGACAAACTTGGACATTGATTCAACTCACCGCACTTATAAATTATGATGTGAGGTTCTATCTATTGTACTTAGTGAATACAATAAATCAAAAATAAAAAAATAAAAAAGTAATTTTATTGAACTATTTCTGTTAATTTTTTCCTAACTGTTCAACCAGGATTTTTACTTCTTGATCAATTTGTTCTGTAGTTCTCTCTTCTTTTCGCTTTGCAAGTTTTCTCTCGATTTTCTCACGATGTAGTGTATTATAAGAGCAAAATGGTATTTGCAGAACTTTGTTGGGATCATCGGGATCAATTACACCGTAATGAACCAGACATCTTTTGACCCTATCTAGGTCGAAATTGTAGGAATCTTGGAAATGCATACATGAGATCATAATATTACCTGAAAGCATGAAATCTTTTACTCGTCCTAAACCAGGAGCCCACATCAATTTGATAAAATTAAAGAACGTATCCTTGTTTTTTATAATAAAATTAAGATCGCCTTTGAAAAATTTCACAGCACCAGCCATATAATAGGACTTCATTGCACCACGATACGCAAGGTCAGTCATATCATCAGTAAATTCAGCAATTTTTTGAAAAATTTTGGGTAGTTTTGAAGTGTTGATTTTAAAAATTTTTGTGGGTTTTGGAATTTTTCGCTTCATAACTACGTCAAATGTTTCGTTTGTGAATTTAAGGAGCCCATCAACATCGACAAAATTTTCGAGGGGTTTCCATTCTTTGGTTTCACGATCCACGATGCAGAATGTGGCAAACCCGCAGTCGTCATGTGAAGTTGTGCCAAATTGTTGCTCATTATCAAACCAAGGTAATAACCGTGTTAATTTGCTGGCGGTGGCGATGGGATAAAATTTCTTTATTAATCCACCCGAATATTTATTAATTGCGTCTTTTAAGTCGCTTGTGGTATACCGCATCTGGTTAAGGTCTTCAATTGAAATTCTTCCCGTAAGAGATACAGGTTGAAAAATTACCGCCGATACAATATCTTGGTATTCTTTGGCTACATCTAAAACATTTCCAATTTCATGATCGTTTACTCCGCGAACAAGGGTAGGGATCAAACCAACACCATCGAGACCTGCTTCTCTGCAATTATCAAGAACTTTCATTTTTATTTTGCTTAAATCAACCCCACGCATTTTTTTCCACGTTTCAGGCTCAGTTCCATCAAATGAAAGGTAGACTGCGTCTACTCCTGCTTCTTTCAGTTGTCTGCAATATTCCACGCTTTTTGCGAGCTTTATCCCGTTGGTAGTCAGCATTATATGAACAAATCCGATATCTCTACCCATTCTAATTATATCGAACAAGTCATTTCTAAGAGTTGGTTCGCCCCCAGAAAGCTGTAAACTAACGGGTCCGATTGGTTTAATACTTCTGAAATGCGTAAATATTTGACGTAACTCTTCAAATGTGGGTTCATAAATGTAACCTGAAGCTGCCGAATTAGCAAAACATACTGGGCATCTCAAGTTACATCGGTTGGTAAGATCGACAATGGCAATGTTAGGAGCGGAAATATGTTGGTTACATAGACCGCAGTTGTAGGGACAACCCAATTCATTCTCCCTGATAAAATCATTTGTGGGGGCAGTGATATTGCCCTCGATAGACCCGATTTCGTCTATGTATTTTCCACGCCACATATATTCTTCTGGATTTGAGCTTAAACGGTCTTCAAAATCGCCATGCTCTGCACATGTCTTCTTCATCATTACCCGGTTTGTATTTTTCTCCCAAATAACTTCTGCGGGTATATTCTGAAGACATTCCGGACATAACGAAATTGTTCTTCGTATTAATTCATTCTGTTCCATAATATTTTCCTTGCATTGTTTTTTATTTAATTATATAACTAATTATTTGATTAAAGATTAAAAATTTGGCAAATTAAAGGTTTTGATTTACAAAAAAAATGCACATTAAAAAAATTCTTGATTTTAACAACCAATATGAAATTTAACATATTGTTTTTGAAAATGGTCTATATTTAATCTTATCTCCACCTTTGAAATTGAATCTGGATCTATTTTCTTACCATCTATATCAAAATTTGTCAAAAAAAATAAATATCCAATGGAATCGGGTAATTTTAGAAGTTTATTTTCTGACAACCATAGAAGTATTAGTTTTGAAAGATTGTCGATAGAATCCGGAAGGTTTTTAATTTGATTATTACTTAATTGAAGAACTCTTAAGTTTTTAAGATTCCAAAATGAAGCAGGGAGGATTTCTAAAGAGTTATCATCTAATTTTAATATTTCCAATGATTCTAAGCCTCCAATATTCTTCGGAAGTTTTTTTAATTTATTCTTTTCTACATTTAGAGATTTAAGTGATTTTAAATTTCCAATACTAGATGGGAGTTGGTTCAATTTGTTGTTTTTTACACTTAGAGATTTAAGTGATTTTAATTTTCCAATACTAGATGGGAGTTGGTTCAATTTGTTGTTTTTTACACTTAGAGATTTAAGTGATTTTTTGTATTGATCCCACGGGCAGAAAAAAATATTATTTCGTCTCAATGGCAATGTAATTCCATGGTTTTGTGAAATGATTCCACAAAGGAGAGAAATGATTTTTCAATCAAATTTTATCTTTTGAATGTCTTTTTTTATCTAATTTTGAATTTCGGTTGAACCTCCTTGAAATTTTCGTTGTCTGCATTAATATTCTTAAATTTGTTGATATAGATCGAATTAATTTCGATAACCGAAAAAAATATTTAGAATGGCGCTATCTATTAATAAAGACATTGGAGAAAAAACACTATGGAAATCGTTGAAATTGAAGGAGTTCGTCTTCGTCTGAGTCCGCCTGATGAATTAAATGTTGATTGGATCGGAAATGATGATGTTATGTCGCAGATTATTGCTGCGTGGACAATTTTAGACGAAAAAGATATCCCTCTTAATCCGAGAATACTGGGAATGCCAGGTGTAGGAAAGACAACCATAGCATATACCGCTGCTAAGAAAATTACTGAAAAAAATGGTTCGGATGTTTATATATTCCAATGTACACAAGACACAAGACCCGATGACTTAGCGATTCAACCTGTCATTGGCTCATCTAACAAGATTCAGTATCATGCAAGTTCATTGGCTACTGCTGTAATTAAAGGGGGCATTTGTATTATGGACGAGGCAAATCGAATGTCAGAGAAAGCATGGGCTTCTTTAGCGCCTCTTTTAGACAGAAGGCGTTATTTTGAAAGTATTGTAGCAGGTATTAAGATCAAAGCTCACCCAAACTTTAAAATAGCCGTCACTATGAATGAAGATTCCAGTACTTACGAAATTCCAGAATATATAGATTCTAGGTTGAACCCAAAAATTTTTCTCGATTTTCCTGAAGCCAAGGATGAATTTGAGATTTTAAAATATAATGTGCCTTATGCGGATTCAAATATTTTAAATTACATTGTTGCATTTTTGCAGGAAGGTCATGATAAAAATAAGGCCTATTCCGTGAGAGACGGGATAAATATGGCTAGATATTATATGAAATTAGTTGATGCCGAAGAGAAAAACTACGAAAAACCAAAAGAAGAAGAAAAAACAGAAGAGGGAACCGAATATTTTTATCCCGATTTATTTGAACTTAGTATCAGGCAGATTCTCGATGATGATGCTATTGATTTCTTTAACCGACGTATTATTGATACTCTCGGTTCAAAAAACGGCAACAACATTGCAGATGAAAATCCTGAGGAATTTGAAAACGATGAAAAATCGGGGGCATTGGGAGAATTCTTAGACGATACTGTTGACTATGAAGATTTTCCGGATAAAAAAGTCAAGAATGATGAAGTATTTCCGAAATCTTGGTCAAAAGAAGAGAATTCTGGTGAATTTTTTGATGAAGCTGAAGATTTGAGTGATGAAGAAGAAAAGTTCCATGATAGTGAAAATGAAGAACGAGATGGAAGTAATTTTATAACATTTTTGGATGAGGAGGAAAAAAAGAAAAGACAAGAAGAAAAAGATGATTTCTATGTAAGTGAGGATGATTCAAGTAATTCAAATTCCGAGTATCTCATTAATTTAAAAAAGAAAATTAGAGCAAATCTTAAAAAAATCAAATCCGAAGAAAAAAAAACAAAAAAAACGAAAAGATCAAAAAAAAAATCATGATTCGTTCCCATATCAATTCTTAAAACTCTAGTTTAAAATTCAAAAGCAATTTAAGGCGTATTGATGCTGTTAAGATACAAGAATTTATACATTGTTCCTAGTTACCATGGGAGGATAAATTTCAGTCAAGAAGTCAGAGATTTATTCTTTGAAATCAAACCAGACGCCATTGCGGTTGAACTACCTGAATCCATTAAAGAAAACTTAATTAAAGGTGTCAATCGCCTTCCGAAAGTTTCGTTAATTGTTTATTGGGATGATTTGTTGAAAAGATATTTATTTGTTCCCATCAATCCAACTGATTCCCTTATATTTTCTATACTATTAGCCCTTGAAAATCAGATCTCGTTTTATTTTATCGATTTAAACGTTCGAGCTTATTCACCTGAAACTAAGAATTTACCTGATGATCAAGCTATTAAAAGCCTTGGATTAAAAAAGTTCTATGAAACCGTTAAGGAAGCAAAAAAGGAATATTTTAACCTTGATAATCAAACTTTTGGTGGATTTCCAGAATATTTTGTGGATCTTGAAGTGATTAAACCTTTAGAAGGAGATAATAAAACACAAAAGAACAAACTAAAATCAACTAGACGTCAAAAAAAAGATTCAAAAAGCTCTGAAAAACTTAAGAAAAGAACTGATTCACTCGATAAAGCTCGTGAGTATTTCATGGCTTGTAATCTAAAAACACTGATGGTAGAACACTTAAAAGTTATGGTAGTTATTGGTCTCGCACATTGGGAGAGAATTAAGGAATTTTTAAGCGAAGATAACTTAAATTTGGATGTTTTAAATTATTCTCCTGACGTTGAATCAATAATTTATAATGTATCTCCAAGAAATATTGGAATGGCATTTAATGAAGTTCCATACTTCAATTACCAATGGGAAAAACAGTGGGAAACCAACCCACTCGAGGGATTTAATGTTATTCCAGGGAGTTTTGATAAAACTGATTATATTCCCGCAATTTTTATTAAAGCAATTACAGAATTTGAAAAAAGATATGAAGAACGTATTTCCGTTCAAAAACTACTGCAAATCTCTCAATATCTAAGAAATTTGGTGCATTATGACGGACGACTAACTCCCGATTTATATCACCTTATAATTGCTGCAAAGAATATTTGTAACGACGATCTGGCTTGGTTCGTTTATAAAACGGCAAATTATTACCCTTATGCCATCGAAAATGACGATGATATCCCCACAATTCAAATTAAGCATAATTCTTTTATCCTTGGAGATAAAAAGGTTACGTTACGACGCAGGATTCCAGTTCATAGGAGGAGTCGCACCGTCAAAGTTCACAGGATAAGGGAAGAGAAACATGGGGAAGAATGGAGGAAAGAATGGGAAAATGATAAATCGTCAATATTTTCTTTCCCTCCGGAAGATTTAATACTGGAAAACCATTACAGATACATTAAACGTCTGGGACACGAGTTTATAACGGAAAAATTAACCAAAACACATAAATTTAGGGGGAGTCTGATGGACGGAATTGATATCCGTGAAACTATCAGAAACCTTATTATTAACAACGGAAAAGATATATACGTAAAAGAAATAAAGCGAGTTAGGGGTAGCATTACCTCTATTGTTGTCATTTTTGGTGACGAGGATGAAAAATTAACTCCGTTCTATCAACCCAAAGCGGAGAGCTGGGCAGAAAAATACAGACACAATATCAGTTTCTTGGCTGAACATGAAGCGGAGAGTGATCTGACCTTCTTCTCAACGGAACCCGGGGAAAATTTGATCGGTCCCGGAATTTCAATTATAAAAATGGGTGGTTTCTATTCAGAATTTCCACCGCCATCAGCCAAGGAGGGACCGGGATTTTTTAATTGTTTCGATCCTTTCCTAAATCCGATTTTTAGACATTGCAATTTCAAATCAGAAAGGCTTCTGCTGAGTGCTATTTTCCAGAGTTCAAGAAGATACCTTCTTTATATTGCCAAAAAAAGACCTCGGAAATATTTTTACAATGCTGCAAGAAGTAAGGAGAAAACAATTATTTTTATCCCAATTTCACAATTCAGTTCCACTACATTAAATCGTATTAAATATATGCATATTTTGGCTGGTAAGCACAGAAGGCGTTATGCTGATAAATATATTAATCTGAAGAAAAAATTCCGCTTTTAGACAAAAACATAATTAACCAGAACATCAAATCAAGTACAAACGATCTTTCCGAAAAGATCCACCAATTGTTATACTTATAGAGAGGAAAAAATTATGAAATGGCCGAAACACCCAAAAATTTTGGAGATCAATACCTGGCCGTGGTTAAATAGTCTTTCCAATAAATTTGGGGAGAAAATAACTCTATCCAATGTTCCAAAAGATATTTTAGAAAAAGAAATCAAATATTTTGATTGTATTTGGTTTATGGGTATTTGGGCTCGCAGTCCTACAAGTATGGAAATTGCAAAAAATCATGAAGGTTTACAGGCCGAATATAGAAAAGCATTGCCCGATTACGATGAGAGAGATGTAGTAGGGTCCCCCTATTCTGTTTATGAATATAAGGTGGATGAAGCCTTGGGGGGCGATTCCGGATTAAAAATCATACATGAGCAATTACTGCAAAATAATAAGTTGCTGATTCTTGATTTTGTACCTAATCATGTTGCTATTGATCATCATTGGACTTTAAATTCACCCGAATGTTTCATTCAAGGAAGCGCGGAAGAATTAAGATCAAATCCCAATGAATTCTATCAGAGTGGTGATAATATTTTTGCGTATGGGAAGGACCCTTATTTTCCATCATGGACAGATACTGTTCAGCTTAATGCGTTTTCTATAGGATACAGAAAAAAGGTGATCGGCACACTCCTGGAGATTAGTAATTTTTGCGACGGTGTCCGATGTGATATGGCGATGCTTATGGTAGATTACGTATTTCAAAAAACTTGGGGTAAAAAAGCGGGATCACCTCTAAAAGATGAATTCTGGAGGTATATTTTGGGTGTTATTAAAAAAATTAAACCCGATTTTAAATTTATTGCCGAGGTTTACTGGGATATGGAATATGATCTTCAACAGCAGGGATTTGATTTCTGTTACGATAAAAGGCTTTACGATCGTTTGATCCGCAGTTCTCCCGAGGATATCAAGGGGCATTTAAATGCTGAAATGAGATATCAGAGCAAGCTTTTACGTTTTATAGAGAATCATGATGAGCCGAGAGCCTTTTCCGCGTTCGGAATAAGAAAATCAATAGCCGCGGCTGTAATAACCCTAACACTTCCCGGTGCTCGATTAATCTTCGCCGGTCAATCTTCAGGAAAAAAAATAAAATTACCTGTTCAGTTGGGTAGATTACCGAATGAAGGATCAGTTTCAGAAATTGCAGATTTTTACCGTAAATTTCTTCCTATATGGTCTGAAGAACTAAAAGAAGGCGGAAACTGGAGAATCCTTAATGCCGTATTAAATACCGAACAGATCTGGTTAAATTCAGCGATTTCTTATATATGGGAATATTCTGATTATCGAATAGTTATCATTGTAAATTATTCAGAATCGATTATTAGTGGAATGTTGTTGTTGAATGAAATAGAAAATTTTAGAACCCCGATCAAAATTTTTGATATTTTGGAGCAATCAAAACTCATTCCTATCTCGATAGATTCGACCACGGACGGAAAATTGGGAATACCGTTTGATTTGGATGCTTGGGGTTATAAAATAATGAAAATTGTTAAATCTGATTAAAAATTAGAAAATAATATTATTTTTGGGTATTATGCCTTCTAGGTGATGCCCATTTTTATCTTTTTTCTATACAACCAGTAATGTTGTTTGAATAATTTTTACATTTTTTTCCACTATTACATAGTGTGGTTTAGTCTGTCTTTGGAT
>SDBS01002710.1_pt1 | contig 17587 bp, 20 predicted proteins | sample 2277091 | NCBI WGS metagenome assembly SDBS01 (sample SAMN10404972, study PRJNA504765) | marine sediment metagenome | isolation source: marine sediment core GS10_PC15, 163 cmbsf | place: Arctic Ocean: Southern Knipovich Ridge | collected 2010 | reverse complement strand
CGCAAAGCTCACAATCAATAAACCGGGGACGAACGTCCAGCTCTATCAGAAGAACATCACCTTGGAACCGAATACAAAGTATAGGTTGCGTTTCGATGCCCGTTCAAACACAGGCCATGACCTCTCTGTCTTCATCCATGAACACGACGATGACTTTACCAGCTACGGCTTGAAAAGCTTCCTCGCCGATCTAAATACAAGCTGGCAGACCTTCACGACAGAATTCACAACCACAGGTTTCAGTACCCCCGTTAATGATGTACGACTCCGCTTCTGGCTAGCACCCTATGATGTAGCCGGAGATGAATATTTCGTCGACGCTGTATCCCTAACGAAAACGGGCACAACCTGTACTTTTGCCGGCGATACTAACTGTGATGGTGTAGTCAACGTCCTTGACTTTCAACTCTTGAATAACTTATTTGGAACAAACAATCCCGACGCTGACCTAAACAGTGATGGTATCGTAAACATCCTTGATTTCCAGATATTAAACAATAATTTTGGAAAGACAAGCAGTTGATCAGTATATGTTTGAAGTAATAAAGGAAATAAAATAATTAGTTACCTGAAAATAATAATTTAAATACAAGAAGAATTGTTCTCGTTAAAATGGTGATATCTATTGCCAAACTAGCATTTTCCACGTAAATTCGATCCAGTTTCATCCACTTCGCAAAACTTAGATTATGAGCACCTTCAGTAACCCAACTGCTGGTCATTCCAGGCTTAACTAGTTCTCTAATTCTTTGGTCGCTCGTGAGCTTTTTAGCTTCATTTATGGGTAATGGTCGTGGACCTACGAGACTCATATCACCTTTAATTACGTTGATAAGCTGTGGGAGTTCATCAAGACCACTTCTAGCTAATTGTTTACCAACACCTACAAATCGCGGATCGTTTCTAATTTTGAAAACTGGACCATCAGCTTCGTTTTGCTTAACGAATTTTTCTTGATCTTGGTGTGCCCCGGGATACATAGTCCTAAACATTACTATTTCGAATGTTTTTCCAGCTTTACCAGTACGAGGTTGCTTAAAAAAAACTGACCCGGCTGAAGCTAGTTTTATCATAATCGATATAAACAAAACGACTGGGAAAAGAATGATAATTCCAGAGACTGAAAGCATAAAATCAAATAGTCGCTTCAATAGGGAATTGTGGTATGCGCTTACGTTTCTCACTACCTAGATATTATAACTTGCTGATACTTGAGGTTAATATTGTGATTTAGGGTTGTTTATATGGTGAAGGTTCCTTCAAGTATTTTGGTTTCCATAACGTCGTCGTCTAGGGTTTCTAGTGAGACGATGACGGTATTGTAGAGCTCGTCAAAATCTTCAAAAGGAGGATTTGTTGCGTCAAAAACAAAGTTGCTCACAGAAGAGTAAGTGCCAGGGTCAAATATAAATAGTTTACCAGAGTGAATACTCTTATCTTTTTGTACTACCCAAGCTTGATAAAAGTTACCCTCTCCTGGGTCCGGTAAATTTGCATATATAACAAGGAAATTATTTCCTGGGACTATACTTCGTGTTGCATTGCCCGAATTTCTACCCCTTTGACTATCACTAAGTGCAATGGTCTGGGATCCGACATAGTGGGATGTTGATAAGTTATTTTGATCTGTGCCCGGTACAGCCGTACCCGAAGTTTGTTTTTGAGTTGACGGTTTAGGTTGCAGGAAAGTGTAGATAGCGTAAACACCCCCAGCAAGAATTAATAGAAAAACAATTATGATAATCGCCTTTACAGGAGACTTGGGGGAAGATTTAGGCATGTCTGCTTGAACAGCACCTGCTTGAGGAGCGTTTTGAGCAGATTCGTTCATGACTTGATTGTAGTATGCAAGCTCGGCGGATGTCAATAATAATTGCTGTGTGATATGTTATAAATATTCGAGGCAACGAAAAGATGAAAAATTATTTTGATTTTCTTTGGGCGATGACCGAAAAGGAAATTAAAACAAGATACAAACGCACGACTATGGGCTTTTTGTGGATTATCCTAAATCCTGTATTACAAATGCTTGTTATTGGATTAATATTTTCCTTCTTCGTAAAGATTCCAAATTATTTTTTATTTCTTCTTAGTGGTCTGCTTCCTTGGCAGTTCTTTTCGTTGTCAATACAGAAGGCAACTCCGAGTTTTGTTTATGAGAGAAATCTGTTGCAGAAAGCGCAGTTTCCGAAAGAAGCGATTCCGTTATCTATAGTATTTTCTAATTTTATAAATTTAATAATTGCAATTTTATTACTGGTACTATTTTTACTCGTTATGGGTAGTAGTGTTGGTGTTATAGCATTAGTTATTTCGCTATTATGGTTATTGATATTTACGGTAGGGCTTGCTCTTTTAACTTCAACATTAAATGTTAAGTATAGGGATGTTAGTTTTTTCACTCAATCGTTTATGATTTTATGGTTTTACCTGACCCCTATTTTATATACGATATCACTAATTCCACATCAGCTCCGTTTTATATATTTTTTTAATCCTTTAACTTCTATATTTGAGCTGCTGCACATATCTTTGACTGGGCAAGGTACTATCGATAGTGTTATGTTGATAACAAACGTGACTATATCGGCGATTGTGGTAGTAGTAGGAGTAGGAATTTTTGTACGCGATAATCGATATTTTGTTGATTGGTTATAGATATGGATGCATTAGAAGATGATTTGGCAATAAAGCTCGTTAACGTATCAAAAAAGTATATATTACATCGCAAGAAACCTACTCTTACGGAAAAATTATTTTGGAGAAAAAGATTTCAACAGTTTAATGCACTTTCCGATATCGATTTTAAAGTTAAAAAAGGAGAGAAGGTCGCAATAATAGGTGCAAACGGATCAGGCAAAACAACACTACTTGAAATAATTGGAGGTATTACAAGTCCTACCTCAGGAAACGTATATACAACAGGGAAGGTTGTGTCTCTGTTAGAGTTGGGTGCAGGTTTTCACCCAGAACTTACAGGGAAAGAAAATATACAGTTAAATGGTTTGCTGGTTGGAATGTCGAGTAGCCAGATAAAGTCAAATATGAATAAAATAATATCTTTTGCAGATATTGGAAGTTTTATTGAAGAACCAATGTATACGTACTCTGCCGGAATGAAACTAAGGTTGGGATTTTCAATAATCGTCCACACGAGTCCTGACATAGTTTTATTGGATGAAACTCTAGCTGTTGGGGATCAGGATTTTAAAAAGAAGTCATTAAAGAAGATTAATCAATTTTTAAAAAACAAAAAGACGGTAATTGTTGTTAGCCACTACCTTAATTTTGTTGAGAAAAATTTTGACAGAGTTATATATATGGATAAAGGTACAATAAAAAAAGATGGCAAAAAGAAAGATGTCATCAAGATTTACAAAAAATTCCTCACGAGTTGATGCAATGAATATAGTAAAAACCTCAGTCTACCATTCTTACCAAAAGCCGGTCTCTCGATACAGGATGAGAAAGTTTAAAAATAAGTATGAGGGTAAGCGATGTTTTATTATTGGCAACGGACCAAGTTTAAAGAAAACCGATTTAAAGCTTTTGAAAAATGAATATACTTTCGGAACAAATCGGTTGTATATTTTATTTGATAAACTTGGTTTTTCCACTACTTTTTATGTAGCTATCGATGCGCAAATAATACGGCAATACAGTCATGATATAAATTCAATACCCAGTATCAAGTTTATTTTGCGGAGAACTAAACATGACATACAACTTGATTCAGATACTATATTTATAGAACAGGATTTGGATATTAGTTTTAAGTCAGATGCTACCCGGAAATTATACATAGGAGGTTCAGTTACCTATATTGCTATGCAACTTGCTTACTTTATGGGCTTTAATCCGGTTATTTTGGTTGGAGTTGATCACTCTTACAAGACGGTCAGGAAAACGGAAGATAAAGTAAAACCATTAAATTACGATAAGGAAAGTCACTTTTCACCGGATTATTATAAAAAAGGAGACGTTTGGGTTCCCCCCGATATTCAAAAACAAGAGTTTAGTTACAAGATGGCTGGGCATGCATATAAAAGTTCTGGTAGAGAAATACTCGACGCAACTATTGGGGGAAAGCTTAAGATGTTTCCCAAGGTAAAATATTTATCCCTCTTTAAAAAAAACCCTAAGTCAATCGATTGATTTTACTTAAAATGTTTTTGGAGGTTTCCGAAACTATTGTAATATCTAAACTGAAAGCCACAAATTGAAACCCTTCCCGAATTCTGTTGATTGTTTCTTCTATGTTTGGCTTAACTACATGGATCCCCGGGATTATTTTATTTTTTTGACAGGCTTTTAATACTTTTTTTTGTACGTCTAGTAATTTTTTGTTAGTTAGATCACCGGCAATACCCATGGATGCACTTAGGTCGTACGGTCCAATCATGACAGCGTCTAGGCCCTTAACCTTTAATATGCTATTCAGATTTTTAACTGCGTTTATATGTTCAATTTGGATGCATACAAATGACTTACTGTTGTCGTCGCGCAGTGAATTATCGATATCAATACCATACTTATTAGACCTAGCAAAACCTACTCCTCGGGAACCTTCTGGAGGGTATTTAACTGAGCCGACTACATTTCGAGCTTCCTTCGCATTCATAACAAATGGCGCGATTACACCTGCGGCTCCCAAATCCATATATTTTTTGACAATAAAGGGATCTTTCGAAGGCAATCGAACAAGGGGGTTACATCTTCGGCTTCCCGTTTCAATTGCTTGGATTAATAATTGTGTATGGTAAGTGCCAACTGAGGAATGTTCTGCATCAATTGTTAAAAAGTCAAACCCAGAGTACGCCATCTCTTCTGCTACTACCGGACTGGCAGAATTAATCCAGCTTCCGATGGCAAATCCCTTTTTATTGATAACCTCACGAAGTGCGGGACTACGAATCATAAGATATCCTTTAAATTACCTTTGTTTTTTAAGTACCATTTGGCTATTTCAACATCAAAGAGAGTATGGATATCTCTACCGGCTATCCAAGTACGTATGATGGGTCGACAGTTTTTGCCCATCCACCACCAAGGGCTTGGACCGCTTCGTTGGTTTACGGTATATTTTCTGAATGTCCAGACCCCTTGATCATAAAAATATGCTTTTGGGTATGTTTGGCGGGCAGTTGATGCAACTCTGTTTACATTATCGTAGGTTCTAATTAGGTTTTTATGTATTTCAAGAGCTCTTAGGGGATGGTCATCTGCTGCTTCCCATACTGACATGACGGAATCTAGCTTTGAATCTTTTTCTAGAATTTCGAGCGATTTATCTATGAGACCACTATCTATCATAGCGGTATTTCCAAGTAGAATTACGATATTCTGAAGATTTTTTTCGATTTTATCAATTTTATTTACGGCGTGCTTAATAACTTCGCCGTGGTTGACAAGAGGGCCTGATAAGTTACGAGGTCGGTTAATTATCACACAACCCATCCGTGATCCATAATCCGCTATTTCTTTACTGTCAGTAGTTATATACACTTTTTCAATCCTTTTTGCATTTAGGGCAGCCTGAATTGAGTAAAATATAATGGGTTTATTGTTAACCGGATAAAGACATTTGTTTTTAATTGTCTGACTACCTTTTCGAGCCGTAATTATTGCTATATTCATTTTGTTATAGTTAAAAGGTGGACGATGCTTCTTTTATTTGATATTTATTAAATAAATTCAGATTTTAATTATATCTCATCGTGCTTTTAAGTTGATAAATGTGTCCTTTGATATATTCTGCTAGAAATATTTCCCCGTCGACGTTTCTTCCAAAGGAGCTTATTGTCATATCATTCTCGGTTAATAGTTGTACTACAATCCAGTTTCCATAACTATCTTTTTCCATTCCGTAAATACTTCCACAAAAGTCGCCAAAGATAAATATACCATCTAGATAAGGATAGTTTTGTCCTCTGTACACTTCTCCTGCAATTATTGCTGAACCACTGCAAATGTCTTCTTGGTGAGTATGATATTCAGTGTCGCTTTGTTCTTCGTGATTGTGTACATCCGTAACTTGTTGTTTGTATTGATATATTGGAAATGTGAGTTTGCCATTATTTAGTTCTGGAGATGCATCGCTACAATCTACTTTTTCAAAGTCTATCATCCAACCAAATCTATCTTGATATCTTTCATTATTGTAGCTCAGCTCAGAAACACATATATCTCCTTCGTAGTGTAGCCAACCGTAATTTTCTGCACCGGTGCTAGAGCTCGGTTGAAAATTTATTTCTTCAAAGTTTTTTAGACCAACATCTCCAATGTAAAGATCGTTTGTTTTTTGGTCAAAGGAGAATTTCCAAGGATTCCTCAGCCCGAAAGACCATATTTCATTTCTAAAGTTTCTATTGGCAGTGAATGGGTTATGGTTCGGTATCGAATATCCTTCTTTGTGGTTAACGTCTATTCTGAGTAGCTTTCCAAGCAAGCTATCGCCATTTTGAGCGTGCCAAGAAGGACCCCCGTCTCCGGTGCCTATATATAAATATCCATCTCCACCAAACTCGATATGTCCACCGTTGTGAATCTTATCAGGCTGATCAATTGTCATTAGTATTAACTCGCTTTCTTTGATAGCTATATTTTGATTAAGACTATCAATTGAGAATCTGGAAATAGTTGTTGCACCAGAGTTATTTGTGTAATTAACAAAAAAATATCCGTTTTGATTATAGTCGGGGTGAAATGTAAGTCCCAGCAGTCCCTGCTCAACTCCGTCAGATCCGACCTTATCACTAATATCAAGAAAGGGGGTGTCTTGTAAGTTATCGTTTTCTAGGATTCTTATTCGTCCCTCTTTCTCTGCTATATACAAGATTTTAGAGTTGTGCGGGTGATGAGCGATTTCGGTTGGAAAGCTTAACCCCGTTGAAATTAAATCAAATTCTAAATCCCAACACTCAATTGTTAGTTGATCAGTATAAGATTCTTGATATGGGCACAAAGATGCAAGAGATAACTTATACTCTGAAGTGTCATCATTAATCCCATTAATAGATAGCTTTTTTATGACGATAATAATTATCAGTAATAGGAAAATAAATAAAATTGTAATAATGAAACGTTTAGTAGATTTATGTCTCATATAAAACAATTATACTTATCAGCCAAAGATACATACAGGTTTTTGAGATTGTAGCAGATAGATTTGAGTTTATATGCCCGATCTTAATTAAGAGAAACTTTACTCTTTTTACAAACTAGTATTTTTATGAAAATATTATCAAATACTGTAGTTGAGGGAATCTGCGGTTTATATATGCATACAGGTTGTTTTGTACTTGAATTCAACTATTTAATATACTAATTTGTATCTTAAGTATCTGTGAATATTAAAAAGTTAGTTACACTAGGCCTAATATTATTAATAATTGGGGTTATTATTTGGACAAACAACCAAGGCAGGAGCAAAGCTCCAAAGCTTTATTGGTTTATTCCGGACGGAGTTAGAGCTGAGCCAGAACTGTTTAATATATATAGGTGGGCTAATGAAGGTAAGCTACCAAACATTAAGAAGCTTATGGAAATGGGTACCTACGGTTTCTCTCGTCCAACTTTTCCTTCGCACACCCCGACCAATTTCGCTACACTTTTAACTGGTACATATCCCGAAATCCACGGGGTTACTGATGGACCACTGCACACCGAAGGTGCAAGTTTAGACAAAGTCGCAATTGGAGGTTTTAGATCAACTGCTAAAAAGATTCCTCCAATATGGTCTACTTTAGAAGAAACTGGAGAAAAAGTTGCTCTCATTTCAGTACCGGGTTCCACTCCGCCTGAGATAAATAATGGAGTGGTTTTAAGAGGAAGGTGGGGAGGATGGGGAGCTGACTTTCATGCTTTAAACTTTGAAACAAAGGGTAACTTACAGCAGAGGATAAATCAGGGGAGGGGCTCAAGACTATTTTTCTTTGGGCCACAACTAACTCAATACTTGGATAGTGAAACCCCAGAGAACTGGCAAAATCCTCCTAAAAGTTTTTCGGAGGCACTTGAAGTTGGGTTGAACGGTTGGGGTAAGACTGTGTTTGCTTATATTTACGATTCCACTGACGATAAAAAACAAAATTATGATATGGTCATCTTTTCTCTTGACAAAAAGGAAGTGTTCGCTGATCTTGCCCAAGGTGAATGGAGTGGCTGGCAACCAATAGTGCTTGAGTGGAAAGTTGAAAATAACGAGGTTGAGGTTGAATCTAGTGTTAAGGCTACTGTGGTAAAACTAGATGACGACGGATTTTTTAGACTAAGGCTTTTCTACGACAATTTAAACGAATTTGTCGCTCAACCCAGCGAAGCATCTCGCATAGTACACCAGCAATCAGGACCAATGGTCGATTTCGTAGACAATTTTCCTCCTCAACTTATTTACTACCCAGAAGACAAAAAGACGTTTTTAGATGAAATGAATATGTCTTTTGATTGGCACAAAAGTGTTGTCAGTACGGTAGTTAATAGTTTTTCACCGAGCGTGGTCATCCATGACATCTACTCACCCAACCAAATGCTCACCAGCAGGTGGTGGATGGGCTACATTGATCCTAGTAGCTCCAGGTATGAAGAAGTTACAAGTGGGGAAAGAGAACAATTATGGCAAGAGGTGAGTGAAATGTATCGAAAGATTGACGATATTATTGGTGAAATTCTCAAAACTGCCGATGACGATACATATATAGTATTTTCGTCTGATCACGGAGCGGTGCCTCTAAATAGCTGGGTTCACATAAACAATCTTTTTGCTCGTAAAGGTTGGTTGAAATTTAAAATAGACGCGGTGACAGGTGAACCAATTATTGACTGGGAGAATTCGTCCGTAATCTATTTAAAAATGGCACATGTGTACATTAACCCGGACGGTTTAGATGGAAACTATAAAAGAGCTTCCGGTGAAGAATATGAGAGACTCAGAGATGAAGTTGAAAAATCACTACTTGCACTTCGAGATTCTAACGGAATAGCACCGGTTGTACAATTGGTCGACTGGGAAGATTCTCGCGAATTTTTACAATTAGATCCCGAACGTGTTGGGGATCTGGTAATTGCTAACGCACCTGGATATGGGTGGCAAGAAGAAATGACTCAGGATTTAAAAATATTTTCAGAACCGCTAAAGACAGGTTATAAACAAGCAATCAAGTCAGAAGAAGTTGAAGGCATGTTGACTCCATTTATTATTGCAGGGCCAGGAATAAATAGCGAACATTTTTTGGGTAACAAACCAATTGAGCACGTCGATCAATATCCCACAATAATGAAAGCTCTTAGTAAGGAAATTCCTAATAATGTCCAAGGAAAAGTTTTGGAAATTTTTAGGTAGTCAGCATTTTGACTTTTTAGAGTAAAGAACCGCGATGAAAATCTCAAAAAAAGGTGTTTTTGGATTTATTTTTTTATTGGGATTTATATTATTCTTGTTGGCTGCGAATAGCACGGTTAATAAAAATATTCAATTATTTAAAAGAAAGGCTGAGTGTAAGGGGTGCAACATAGTCATAATTGACATAGACGTGTTGCGAAGAGATGGTTTGGACTGTGATAATCTCCGGAACAAAACACCTAACATTTGCAGGTTGTTTGATAACTCAGTAGTTTTTACAAATAATATAAGTCAGTCGGATCTAACACGCACTTCATTTGTATCTGGTTTAACATCCCTGTATCCAAGCTCTCACAATAGCTGGAATAAATTCTATAATCAACTAGATCCCAAAATTGTCACCCTTCCTGAGTTTTTTCAGCGCGAGGGATATCAAACAAACATATTGTTAGATACAAACTTGGTTCAACCTATTACCAATGGATTTAGTAATGTTATAGACTCTAAAGATACTTCGTATGTAGAAGTACTAAGACAACTTGAGAGTGCTGATCAGCCATTTTTACTTTACATCGCCGATAACACTATTCATCTACCGTGGTTACTAAACAAAGAGGAAGATGTCCGACATCCAATACCTCCCTTACCTGACGGAATAGCTGAGGATGTTCCATTGAATCTCGAGGACTATTACTTTAAAGTCGCTGAATACGTTACTTACAATAATACACTTGTTTTTAAACCAGAGGCAATAAAGAATAACCCAGCTATTTTTGAAGCCGAAGAGCTTGATATAGATAAGGTGACAGAATTGTATGATGAATACAGAAAATCTGAATATACAGAAATTAGTAATTTGATTGATACTTGGAAACCAAGAGAGCAATCATTTGTTGTCTATTTTGATAGTTCCAATGCTGAACATGTAAATTTTTTACGCAATTTATATCAAAGACAAATAGAATATATAGACGGTAATTTATTAGCACTTATTGATAAATTGCTCAGTAAACCCTTGCTCGACAATACGGTTGTAGTATTAAAATCAAATCACGGTGATGAATTTTATGAGCATGGCGACATTGGTCACCATAATGATTTATATTATGAATTAATTAACACTCCTTTATCTTTTATGATACCAAAGACAAATCCCGCTACGGTTAACGTAATGTCTCAAGACATAGATATACTACCAACATTAGCAGATTTTATAGGTATCCCGGTAATTGCTCAATTTCAAGGAAAAAGCCTCGTACCTGCTATAACGGATCATGATAATCAAGTGAATCAATTTCAAATAGCGCAGAAAGGAGAAGGGGACGGTAAGGCAATTGCCGCGTATATAAAAGGGGATTGGAAACTAATAATTAAAGAATTTAAACCATATGAACTTTACGATATTAAAAACGATCCGAAAGAAACCATCGACCTGTCTAAAAAATTCGAAACGATTTCAAATAATTTATACTCCGAATATGAATTGATCCTTGATTCTCATGAAAAATACAATAACGAATCTTTGTTACTACCCGAATTTGTGGATGAAGAAAAAAGAAAACGTCTTATAGAAGAGGGATATTTTTGATCAATTTCGACCGCATCTTACTGTTTTTAACACTTTCTTAAGTTCTTCAAAATTTTGGTTAGGAGTTTCAGTAAATGGTAGTGCGTATTCCAAGGTATGAAATTGCTCATATTTAGGGCAATAGAAAAAACTTAAGTTACCCTGAAATGAAATTTGGTTTTTATTACAAACGCCAAACGAAAGTCGGTCGTTGTAAAAACCGCGGAAAGTAGAAATCGTTATTCCATTGGAGTCAATAGTTGAAAATTGCGGTTCGAATTGCTTGTCGCAAGAAATTTTATCAGAGAGTTCTCCGGGATATGGAGAGACTGCATCTGTATAGACTGCCATAACCTGGGTGGTTTTTGATTTTAACAACTTATCCGCTGTTTCCTTGTTAACACCAAACTCAGTACTAACTCGCAAAAGGATATTATCTCTTGCAAATAATGAGCTGTGAGTTGTTGCAGTTGACTGATATTCTTCAACTTTTTTAAACTTCTCAATACCTACGAAAGTAAAACAGCTAGCATTTGAACAGTTATACTTATTTGTAACAAAATAGGTTACTGAACCAATGACTATAAGTATAGAGATTATAAGTAATGTTAATTTGTTCAGTTTAATATTGATTTTTTGTGTCTGTTTAAAACACAATGAAAAAATATAAAAACAAAAAAGTGTATTTCAATAGTCTCCTAATAGTTGTTGGAATTGTGCTGATGATGCTTTTATATATTTCATTATCAACGATTTTACCTTTCAAATCGACTTTAACAGAAACCGACGTTGATTGCGGGGATTGTAATATAGTCCTTATATCGGTTGACACACTTCGTGCTGATCGGGTAGGAGTGCTTGGTTATAAGAAAGACACAACCCCGACCTTAGATAAACTGGCTGAGGAAAGTTATGTATTTACTCAAGCGATAAGCGTTGCTCCGTGGACGCTACCATCCCATATGAGTATGTTTACTGGCTTGTACCCTTCGGAGCATAAAATGGTAAACAAAGTGATTATCACAAATTCCGGTGAAGAGGTGTCTGCAAATTTGAGCTCTATTTCTCCTGGGATTAAGACGTTGGCGGAATTATTAAAAGAAAAGGGTTATATAAACGCAGGTTTTACGGGAGGAGCGGGTTTAGGTTCTGATTTTGGTTTCAATAGAGGCTTTGATGTATACGATGATGAGGATAACTTTGCAGGCTTCGAAAATAGCTTACCTAAAGCAATTAATTGGGTAAAATCAAATAAAGATAATAAGTTTTTCCTTTTTGTACATGGCTATGATGTTCATGGACAATATGTTCCGGAAGGAGGGTATGATAATCGATATCTTGATTTTGAATATGAAGGAAACCTGACGGGTTCGAAGCTAGAGCAAAAGCAACTACGGGAATAGGGGATATCAAGAGGAAATATATTTTTGAACTCAAACGACGTAAAATATTTATCCTCACTATATGACGAAAAAGTAAGCCGCGCAGATGCTTGGATAGGAGTTTTTCTCTCTGAATATGAAAATATCGACGTTGCTAATAAAACTATCTTTATCATAACTTCAGATCATGGCGAGGAATTATACGAACATGGAAGGGTAGATCATGGCCATTCCCTTTATGATGAGCTAATAAGAATTCCTCTAATAATTTCAACTCCAGATTTAAATAGTAAAGTTGTTATTGACGAACTTGTAAGCAGCGTAGACATATTCCCGACAATAATGAGCCTGATAGGATATTCTGATGAAATTGATCAAAAAGGAGGAATGAATCGGGAGCGGAATTTGCTTGCATTTGCATATGAATCACCTGACGCGGTATATATGGAGACTGATTACCGATATGCTAATCACCTAAGGGGGGTTAGAAACTCTGAATATAAATTGATTAGAGATTTGGAGTTTGGGATAGACGAGGTTTTTGGTTTGCTTAGTGATCCTGGTGAAACAAAAAATATTATGGATTTTAATCTTAAAGAAGTAACTAATCTAAGAATTTTATTGCAAGAATACATTACAAAGTTATCTGATGAACAAAAAAGATAAAAAAAGACCCTACATTTATTTGTTATTAATTATTGTACTTTTGTTATCAGCAGAAGCGATATATCTTTATAATAATAAAGGTGAAATGGTGCGATGGTATACAAAGATAGCAAAAGTTTATGTAAAAAGATCCAACCTTAATAACGCCTTGGTTTATTTCAACAAAGCAGCAGAAATAAGACTAAAGGAAGTGTCCAGTGATAATCCCGAAATTTTTAAGCAAAGTGACCTAAAAGATCCTAAAGTAGTGGATGTATCCAATTTAGAAAGCTACATAGTCGAAGTGCTTAGTCCTACATCTAGTGAGCTAGTTGCTTATTCTACTAAACAGTGGGCAAAAAGTTATTATAAGCTTGCGGTTGGTTCCTATGATAATGGATTAAACGATATGGTAGATCCTTTCTTACAAAATGCAATAGTACTTGCACCTCAGTGGAGTTATTTCTATATAGAATTAGCGAACTACTACCAACTTACGGGTAAGTACGAAATGGCTGTTGAACAAATTCAGCTTTGCATGGATCAATATCATCCTAAAAGCGACTGCCAAAACTACAATGAAAATAATTTAAAACTGGGTCAAACCAATAGTGTGGGATTTTTAAAGGAAACTATTGAAAAAATATGAGCAATGAAAGCGTAAGCAGTTAAAAACTAATGATAAAAGTAAAAAAGGGAACAAAAAAGGGTATCGCAATTAGCGGCCTACTAATACTTAGCATGTTCTTAGGAATTATTATGCTGGAGGTTGTTTTAGGACTTATCCTAACTGAAAACAAAGAGACAAAAAAAGATTGGTCCTGGGTAAACCCAGGAAGTAACGGTTTTTACAGTCTTGATCCAGACAGGATATACAAAGTCAACTCCAATAGATTTACCAAAGGACGAAATAAGTCAGAAGGGGAACAGTATGGATTTAGATTTAATCCAAAACACCTAGACAATGAGAATAATTATGATCAATTAGTTGTTGTCGTTGGAGACTCTTTTGTAAATGGTCATAACGTTAATTTTGATGAAACATATCCCTACAGTTTAGAGATGAACCTAAGGGAAAGTGGAATAAACGCGAAAGTAGAAAATGCAGGTGTTCCTGGTTACGGTTCAGATCAGATATTTATTTATCTAAAAGATGTAATAATTCCAAACCTTCAACCGGATATTGTTGTTTGGAGTTTGAATCAGAATGATTTTGGGGATTCTCATGACGCCTGTTTGTTTAAAGAGACAAAAGACGGTTATAGACAAATTAGTGCCCGTTGGAATTCTTTATTTTTTAAACATACATATTATCCTTCAATACCGGATAGTGTAAAAAAAATGAGAATATTTTCCGTTTTAGACTCCCGTATACCAGAAAGATACACTTATGGGTGTACACCCGATCAAAGATTATCCGATAACGAAGACCGCAAGCTAAGCTACTTTTTACGAGAAACAAAGGAAATGATGTCTGATTATGGAGGTGAATTGTTAGCAATGATTGTACTTAATGAGCATCTTTTTATTGTTGACAACAATCAAGATTATTGGGAGCAAAAAGTGGATCGAATAAAAAAAACAAACGATAGATTTTATTCTATTGCAACACAGGAAAAAATTAAAGTTATAGACATTAATCAGGCTGTACTAAGCAGAGAGAGCGAGAGTAATGTATTAGGTAAGAGCATAGGAGGATCAAGTGAGCTTTTTCTGGAAGAAGATGGTGGATTTGGACCGGGGTGGAGACATCCAAGTGCATTAGGTAACGAATTGATGGGTGAGTTGGTGGGTCAAACGCTTGTGCCTCAGCATGAATGAAATAAGTATAGTTATTCCGACTAAAGATAGACACAAACTTCTTCGAAATTGCCTACTATCTCTAAATGATCAGAGCAGGAGTGTTAAGGAAATTATAATTGTCGATTCAAGTTCGAATAAAGAATCAAAAAAAACAGTTACGAAATTCAAAGAACAGTTAAACGTCAAATATAATTACGAAGAAGCCGCTGGTTATCCTTCCGCTTATAACAAAGGAATAAAAAAAGCGCGAGGAAGATGGATAGCGTTTCTCAATGATGATTGTACTGTATCAACAAATTGGGTAAATCAACTGTACAAAGCGATAGATAAACATCCTGTTGATGTTATCCAAGGAAGGAGTATTAGTATACCTGAAGATAATATTTATGCTGCGATAATGGGGGATCATTATAAAAACTGGATTCAGTCGCATTTAATTACATTAAACCGTCTAGATACATTTGACGCAAAATGTTCAATTGTTCCAAAAGACCTTTTTTATAAAAAAGGAAAATTTAAAGGATTTGACGAAAGGCTGATGAAGGGATCGGAGGATATTGAAATGGGTCAAAGATTGGTCCAAAGCGGAGTAAATATTATCTATTATCCAAAAATTATCAGTTATCACAAGGAAAGGACAACTTTACAAGAGTTTGTCAGTCAGCACTGGCGCATTGCTCAGGCCGAATCAGCCCTGACCAAACTAACCAGCTTTGGACATGTTTCTATATTTCCTTCAATAAAAACTAAGCTTAATATAATATCGTTTCTGAAACGAGAAGCTAGATACATAAAGAATTTTGATATATTGTATGCTGTTTACCTTCCCTTTTTATATACATTGCTTTTTAGTATTAGGTTGTTCGGTTACACTCTAAGAAGATGAAAAGGAAGAAATTAGGATTAATATCTTCAAGCGGAGGACACCTGTTTCAGCTGTATCAATTAAAACCTCTGTGGTCAAAATACGATAGATTTTGGGTTACCTTTTCCGGTAGTAGCACAGATTCTATATTAAAGGGAGAGGATATACATTTTGGCTTCTATCCAGAATCCAGAAACATCCTTAATGCTATTAGAAATACTTTCCTGGCACTCTTTGTTTTAACGAAGGAAAAACCGGATGTTCTTATTAGTTTTGGAGCAGGCATTGCTCCGCCCTTTTTTTACATTGGCAAATTACTGGGAATGAAATTAGTATTTATTGAACCATACGACTTTATTAACGAACCAAGTTTGACAGCACGCTTTGTTGAGCCTTTAACAGATTTGTTTCTAGTACAGAACGAGAATCAACTTAATTTTTTTAAGAAAGCTAAATATTGGGGAGCAACAATGTGAGATGGTTTTTATTACGGTAGGTACAACAGATTTTCCTTTTGAAAGAATGGACAGGGTGGTAACTGAAGTCGCATCAGAATTCCCTAATGAGGAAATAGTTTACCAATCAAAAAGCACCAAGCTCCGCTCAAAAAATAATTTGCAAACATATAAGGAATTAAAATACCCGAAGTTTATTAAGTATATCAAGGGCACAAAGGCAATAATTACTCACGGCGGGCCGGCTACTATTTTTCTCGCACTTAAAAATTGTAAGTATAAACCGTATGTTTTACCCAGAAAGAAAAAACTTAACGAGCATGTGTCTGATCACCAGGTGTACTATGCTCGTTTTTTGGCAAAGAAAAAGTTAGTGAAATTAACTTCCGGAAGAGAAAATGTTATTAAACAAATAATCAAATACTGCCAAAATCCCGAGCCTAATACATATAGTAGTGGACCTGACCAGCTAAGTGATTTAGTAAATAAACTTGAAAAAAAAATAGACAATTTTTAGCAAACTGTTACCCCTTTTATCTATTAGGAATTTCGATATGTTTGTTGGTAAATTTATAGTTTATCGCCGCAAGTGCTTTCCCCAGAAAATAAGTAGATCTGTAGATGTTTATTAAGATCTTGGATACTATGATCGGCAAACCAAATTTATTTCTAAGCGTTTTATATAAGGCCTTTTTGGTCGAGATTTTGTGAAAAATTTTATTATCATAAGTCAATTTAATCTCGATACCCTTTTCCAATCTCAGCTTGTGTTGAGATACGCCTCTATAGAAATTTCTGTGTATTAAAGTACTAAGAGTATTAGAATTTTTATGATAAGTTCTTATTTTGGGATCGTATAGAATATTAGCTCCAATTTTAATAAGCTGGGTACCCAGTTCCAAATCTTCATCCTGTTGAATATTTTCTGAAAATTTAACTTTCTTGAAAACCTTTATCTTAAATGAAGTTATTTTTGTATCAATGATTCTACCGTCAGATAATTTTGTCCCTGCATTTAAATTGTGAATTACTTTTTTAAGCCAAGTTTCGTAATTAAATTGTTCTATAACAGCGTAAAGATTATTAGGGTAGAAGTTTAGTCCATAGCCCATTACCACATCACTGTTGAATTTAATGAAGTGATTTTCTATGGTTTTAACCAGTCGGTCGGCGGTAAGCAAACCACATCAGTAAAACAAAGTATGTCCCCCCTAGCTTGGTTGACGGCAGTATTTCTGGCAATTGAAATTTCAGTTTTTTTTTAATAGGTAAATTTTTAAAGTAAAAACTTTGAATAGCTGTTTATCAATTTTGCCGTATCGTCTTTAGAGTTATTATCTACAATTACAAACTCAAAAGGTTTATTGATTTGTTTTATCAATGCAGCATGACATTCTTCTAAATCGACTGCCCTGTTTATGGTAATTATTATTACTGAAAGTTGCATTGATTTCATATAATTAGGAAGGTACTATTATACACAAATAATATTATGAAAGTGACATTTATTGTGATGGATTACCCAGTAGT
>SDBS01002709.1_pt1 | contig 17591 bp, 20 predicted proteins | sample 2277091 | NCBI WGS metagenome assembly SDBS01 (sample SAMN10404972, study PRJNA504765) | marine sediment metagenome | isolation source: marine sediment core GS10_PC15, 163 cmbsf | place: Arctic Ocean: Southern Knipovich Ridge | collected 2010 | reverse complement strand
TTTGCATTTATTACATACTCTTGTATCGCAAAAATGACATGTATTGCTCTTTGTGGATACTTTTATTCGGGAATTGCATATTCCACATTTGAGAAATTCCTTAATTCCATCCTTCATTTCATCAATAACATCAAGATCTATATCATCAAATATATCAGACATAATACCACAATGATATAATTCTCAATTCTGATTTATTTATTTAATCGTTCCAAACGATTTAATCTAAGCGAAAAACTGTAAAATGGTGATTAGGAAATAATGAAAATGATATTAAAAATGAAGACAGATTTTACAAATAGGAAAGGATTGTGCGATTGTTTTTATAATTTAAAATGATATTAATTTCAAATGATGTTAATGTAAAATATTAAGGATCTGAAATGTTCTATGATAACAATCATATTAATTGCATCAAGTATTACGGTAGCGATATGTTTAGCTTATTTTTTAGTTCAACACAAGCTCCAATCTGCAAGGGATGGAGAATACGATCGTATAAATAACGGTTGCTGGTCAACAAATCGACGTGGGGAGGGGAGTAAGATGGCTTTAAGAATTCATCAAGCTAGAATTGCTAAATGGGCCGGTTTTGGGATGAATAAGGAGGAAGCGATTTACTGGGATTCTAGAAAAGACTCAAAAGGAGAGATAATATCAAACAAATATAATTATAGAATTGAGGGTAATGATCCCGATACTAGATGGTGGTGTTTAACTGTAAATCTAGACGGATTTTTCATTCCAAATAAATATAAACGATATTCTTTCTCTAAAAACGATGTAAAACGAGAAAATGATGGATCATGGATTATAAAACTTTCTACAATTGAACAACCAGGTAACTGGATACCTTTAGGTGACCAAAATGGGAGAATTAAGTTAATCCTTCGGTGTTATAATCCTAATTCTTCAATGGTTGAAAACAGAGAAAACACTTTTTTACCCCAAATTAGTAGGGAGGATTGAATAAAATGGAAATACTTATTATTGTTTTAATATGGATAGTTCTAACACTTATTCTTACAAGAATATTCTATATTATTGAATTTGACTTATTAGCTTACATCCTTACGATAAAACGGCTTAAGAAGTTTGGTAATTATCGTTATCAAAATGTATTGTTCCATGGACCATTAACTTCAGAAAAAACTCGGACAGTACCGTTCCCCACACCCCATGCCATGGTATCTAGCTGTATTTATAATGTCAGTGATAAACCACTGAGAATCAAGGCCGTGATTCCAGATAGCGTCTATTTTTCTGTGACTTTTTTTGCCCGTAATCAAGATTGTTACTTCACTTTAAATGATATTGAAGCAAAACAAAAATTTGGTCATAATGTGGAGATAATCTTAAAGAGTCCTAAATCTACATACAATGCAAAAGGGGATGAAATTATAGTATTAACACCCCGCTTTAGCAAATTAGGTTTAATTTTGATTCGGATAGTTATAATGAATCCGGAGGATAAAAATGAGATTGATAGAATTCGTAAAATTCAAAAATTAACTACGGCAGAAATCGTTAATAACAATTAAAACACTGATTATGCAGAGTTGAATCAGATGAAAATGAATATGAAAAAAATGCGTAAGATGAGGAAGGAAAAGCCAAAAAATCTCCCTGATACGATGAAATGTCAAAAATGTGAATACACAATGCCTGTTCCCAAACATTGTCGTGCTCCAATGCATATTGAAGACAAATTATTGGTTTGCTGGATGGGAAAAGAATGTGGTCAAAAAGAGATTCCTTTACATTGTGATGTGCCTATGGAAATAATTTCCATCTCAAATCTTTAATTTTTTGTTATTCAATTTTAATTCCCTACGGATTCCCAGTTTGAGTTCGGATTTTTTTAAAATTAGTGTTGAATTAACCTTTATCTCAAACTAAGTTTCCATCCCATGTCGATCGGTTTTAGAGATGGAAGTTTTATAACTTCAAGTAATGATTAAAATTATGGAAAATAAAAATGAATAATTGCGCGAACTTCACGGATTTAAGCTAATTGGTTATAGTTTTGCAACATTTGGGATGATGTTGTCTTTTTATTTTTCAGGTTCGTATATCTTTACTTATTACGTATATACGATTCACTTAGATTCCGTTCTAACATCAATTGGATCTACTTTAAGTATGGTAATTGGTGCATTTTCAAGCATCCTATTTGGAGTAGTTATTGATAATAAAAAACCTGGTAAATTCGGTAAACGTCGCCCTTTTTTACTATACGGTTTACCGATATGGTTTATTTCTGCAACGTTGATTTGGGTTCCAATTTGGAAACCCCCTTATCTTTCGGTACCGTTCTTGGCGGTTTATATTCTTCAAATTTATTTGGAACACCAATATTTACATCAATAATTGATGAGGCTGCGGAAAAAATGGTAATTGATGCTAAAAACAGGACAATTAGCAAAAGTAAAGGAATCTCCGAAATTTCAGGGAGCTACAGTGGTTTAATGAGTTTTACTATAAGTATTTGTACATCAATTGCTTCATTCATTTATGGACTTATTCTTCAAGGAAACATCAAAGATACTACAGTTCTGACATTCTCATTAGCATCTATGTCTTTATTTTTCATCGTCAATGGAATTTTCCTGCAAAGATTAAAAATTAAACTGAAAGATCATAGGTAAAAGAAAGATATTGGGTAGAATTAAACTGATTATGGTTTGATATGAAATTAAATTTTATAGAATATGTGCTTATGAATAACATGTTTAGAAGATATCATCAAAGAAAAGTTGAAGCCCGAATATTACGTGAAATGTCCGATTTACAAGACAATAAAAAAATTCTTGAAATTGGGTGCGGAAATGGTTATGGAACTTATCTCATCAATGATCTATTCAAACCTACTGAAATTGAGGCGATAGATCTTGATCCCAGAATGATAAAAAGGGCAAAAAAGAACGCTAAAAAGCGAGATCTTTTAGATGTAAATTACCAAGAAGCTAGTGTTACAGAATTACCTTTTGAGAATGATGTTTTTGATGCTGTTGTAGATTTTGGCATAATTCATCATGTTCCAAATTGGCAAGATGCCATAAAAGAATGTGCACGAGTTATAAAAGAGGGAGGGCAATTCATTGTGTCGGATGTTTCTATAGAAACGTGGCAGGCGTTTATTGGAAGAATTTATAGGCATTTTTCAGATCATCCATATGATTCTATGTACACAGTATATGAATTCGTTGATTCGGTAAAAAGAAATGATTTTGACATAATCCATTTGAGAAAAAAATATGATAAATTCTTTCCCTTTTTTTTTGTTCTTGCCAAAAAGAATTAATTATTAATTCCTCTGAATTTACCATAAAGAACCGATTTAACTGTTACCAAAAGTAAATCAATTTTTTGGACAAACTTGGACACATTCACAATGGAAGTCCTTCTCATGACCGAAAAAATACCTTAAACACTACTTAAAAAGTGTTATTATTAATTTGATTTAGATTATAATTTCTTCTACCCTCTAGTCTATTAAATATTATTTTTCCTAAAATTTTATTAATGGAGGGGATGTTCACAGGAAGATTTAATAATTTTAATTGAAAAATTTAGGTGGATTTGTGGGATAAAAATGATTAAGCCTTATAATATTGCGTTTTCACTATCGACGCACAGGGAATGAATTTGGATTTAATGTCCAAGTTTGTCCAAATTTATAGATAGTGTGGGTAAACTAATAAGGTTTTTTTATATTATTCATTTCGAAAGACAATTAATGATCTGGCAAATTCTACTGACTATGCAATTAAAAAATGAAACAGCCATTATTACAGGCTCCACAAGTGGAATTGGTAAAAAATTAGTAGAAATTTTCCTTAAAGAAGGATGTAAAGTTGCAATTTGTTCAAGATCAGAAGAGAAAGTAAAAAATACTTTAACAGAATTAAAGGAAAAGTATGGAAATTCGGTAATTGGAACAGCTTGCGATGTAAGTAAACCCGAAGATGTTAAAAATCTGGTCGATATGGCATTAAAAGAATTTGGTTCAATAAGAATTTTAGTAGCCAACGCCGGATTGAACCTAAAATACGGACCGTTTGAATATTTGACTCCTGAAATAGTAAATTCTGATGCAATAAAAGTATTGGGAGCAAATTTGATAGGAACTATGGTTTCTGTTGCTATTGTTTTGCCCATCATGAAAAAGCAAGGATATGGAAGGATAATTACTCTATCAGGTGGTGGAGCAGATAGACCTATGTCAAACATGACAATTTATTCAGCATCAAAGGGCGGAATTGTTGCTTTTTCCAATTGTTTATCTGAAGAATTGAAGGAAATTGACGGGGATATCAAAATAAACATCTATCAACCCGGTATGATAAAAACTAACTTATCACAGAATGCGGAAATTGTCCCAGGTTGGGGGGATCAAGAAAAGGTGAAAAATCATTCTTCTTTAGCTTTGGATTATCTCGGAACAGATATTGATTCAAGTTGTAATAAGGTGTTACCCTTTGTGCTCCCATCTTGTAAAGAAAACGGAAAAACATTCAGGGGTTTCAAAATTATGACTATGATTCGCGGGGGAATGAAATTAAAGAAATTGATGAATAGTATGGAAAAAGATGAGTTGAATTAAGTTTTATTTTTTCCTATTTCCAGTAACTAAACCGAGCAGTATACACTCTTCTTTTTAAAGAAAGACTTAGAATAAATATTAAATAAGGGAAAAAAATTTTATCTCGTTTTCCCAAAATAGAAGAAACTTCATCTTAAATTTAAGTAAATAAAGGAGTTGAGTTAAATTCTAGATAACAACTTTGAAAATATTGTATTTAACATTGAGGAAGGAATTGGAACTATCATTTTGAATAGACCCGATAGATTAAACGCGTTTAATTATCCGTTACTTGGAGAATTTAATAAGGCACTTGAAATATGCAGAAATGAAGAATCATTACGCGTGTTAGTAATAAAGGGAAACGGAAGAAGTTTTTGCTCGGGTGATGATCTAAAGGGAATGGGAAGTGACCAGTTTCCTTTTAAAGAAGATAATAACGGAGATCGTCTTCCCAACCAAACAATGATACGTCTCATTCGAGAACTTCCAATACCGGTTATTGCATTATTGCACGGTTATTGTCTTGGTGCAGGATTTGAACTCGCTCTTGCTTGTGATTTTCGAATAGCTTCTGAAAATCTGGAAATTGGTGACCATCGAGTTACGCGGTCAATTGGCGTTTTATGTGGTGCGAGCTGGTTTCTTCCAAGAATCGTTGGTTTTGCGAGAGCCACAGAAATTATATTAACAGGTCGCCATCTTAATGCAAAAGAAGCCTATAATATTGGATTAGTGACCAGATTTTTTCCAGCAGATATTTTTGAAGAGAAATCTAATGCTTTCATAAGTGAAATTGCACACCTACCCACGAAATGCTTGGGATACAATAAACAGATGTTGAATTTCTCACAGGTTAATGATTTATTTCCATCTATACAAAATGAATTAGATTTATTCATAAAAAATAGGGTCACGAACGATAGTAGAGAAGGTCTCAAATCATTTTTGGAAAAAAGAGATCCTAAATATACGGGGAATTAATAGATTATAGAAAGAAAATAAAAAAAAAGGGATGTTAAATGGTAGAAGATCTTGAAATTAAGGAAGGAAAAATGTATGGAGGTTGGCGTGCTCCAAAGAATCTCTATAGAGGTTTGAAAACATCAATTCATGATGAAAGTACTGCTAAAAGTGTTGGGATGCGTGGTGGTACAATTCCCGGTACAATTCACTTAAGTTTATTCGCTCCATTGGGCCAAAAGATATTTGGCGATCGTTTTTTTGAAAAAGGTTCGATTTCTATGTATTATACATTTGCAACAGTTGACCAAGAAGAAGTAAGAGCGGTTATTGAAATGCCACCCGATGCAAATAAAGATGTTCATGTTAAAGCGTGGGCTGAAATGAAAAACGGACAGGTAATTGCTTCAGGAACAGTAGGAATAGGTAATCCCAAAGAACCATCATATTTACAGTCCCTTGAACTTAAAAATAGTCCACCAGAAGATATTCGTATTTTAACGAATTATAAACCTGGAATGGAACTCGAACCTGAAGAAATAACCATTTCACATAATGCAGCTATAAAAGGCTTACCCGGAATAACAGATAGACTTGATTACTACAAAGGAAAATCACCATGGGGAAAATCAATCCTATCACCTACGGCTATGTATGGAGCGATGGCGTTCTTTACGAGTCGTCATGACGACGCTGAGACCCACAAAGGGGTTCCTTTTTTTGGGGCTACTGAAATTGTTAATGTAAACGGTCCAACGTGTGTTGATACGCCATATATTGCGAGAGGAAAAATTATTTGTGTTGGAGCTTCCCGTAAAACCGAATATTTATGGATTGAGTCCACCTTAGAGGAAAAAGAAACTGGTAAAATAGTTGCTTCTTTGAAACATATGAATAGATGGATGAAACAAGGTTCGTCGCTATATAAAGATAAATCTTAATAAAGTCATCAATTTTTATTAGAGTGGTAATTATAATAACCAATAAAAACAAATGTGATCTTAAATGGCTACAAATACCGCTCTGCTCATAATAGACGTCCAAAAAGCGATGTTTAAAATAGAAAACACCCCACTTTACCAATGTGTAGAGCTACTCCAAATAATAGGAAAAATTTTATCAAAAGCAAGGGATTCAAAAATTCTAATAATCTACATTCAGCACAACGGTCAAACGGGTGGAGATTTAGAAAAAGGAAAGACTAATTGGGAAATTCATGAAAATATAAAGCCACTTGCAGATGAAATTAGGATAGAAAAAACAAAACCCGACAGTTTTTACAACACTGAGTTACTGGATGTACTGAGAAGGCATGAAATTGAAAACCTTGTGATAACGGGGATTCAAACCGAATTTTGTGTTGATACAACTTGTAGACGTGCCGCTATGTTGGATTACAAAGTTACGTTAATTGAGGACGGACATTCTACATTTAATACTGACACTTTGAAAGCATCTCAAATTATTAAACATCACAATTACATACTGGGGAGTTGGTTTGCAGAATTGAAAAAGGGCTCCGATTTTAATTTTAATTGAGATTTTGACAATTTTATTATTTGAAACGTGGGTAAATTCCACCAATTCGGGAAAAATAAGGGAAAAAAACAATTTTAATTTGATTTCTTAGAACTATTATATCCAACAACTGCTAATTTCACAAAATTCTGCATTGATATTCCTACAGTATCTCTAAAACTCTTGGGTTTGTGACTATAGACTTTCTCCCATATTAAACTCTCTAAAAATGGAAAATCATCCAATTTATCACTATTCTCTTCGAAAATTCCCTTCCACTTATTAAAGATTTCTACAGATTCATCTAAAAAATGTTGTGCCTCAGCACCTGTAAAATATCCAAAATGAGATAGGCAAAGAGTTTCAAAATTCAAGGTTCTTAATTTTTCAATGGTTGAATGATATGCTTTTTCATCCCAATAAGGGGAATTTGCATTACAAATCAGAAAAGAATCAACTTGTTTTGCACCTATGCAATCTCCAACGATCACACATTTATTTTGTTCATCATAAATACAAATATCATCAACCATATGCCCAGGGGTTTCAATTATCTTCAAATGGAAATCATCACTCAATTCTATCACATCTCCATCTCGAAGTGGTTTTACATCGATAATACTCACAAAAGGTTTCTGGTCTGCTATATTAAAGAATTTATTATATTTTTGATTCTTTAAAAAAGGTATCCCCTTTTCCGAAGCCATTACTTCAATATTAAATCCCTCTTCTTTTGCTTTTTCACGCAGAAAAATTACTCCTTGGGAGTGATCAAAATGGGAATGGGTAATAATGATTTTATTTACTGGCCAAGCATCTAATTTCTTCAGTTTTCTATAAATTACCGCTCCAGAACTTTTGGCACCTGTGTCAATCAATATCTTCTGATCTCCACTTTCAACAAGGAAACATGCCACTACACCCTTTAATCCGAATAATTCCGCATCTATCAGAGTTGTATTTGGATTTAACCTTCCTTCATTCCTTATCGCGGTCATATATTTCTGATAAGATTCACCGAATATAAAGGTACATCATAAAGTAATTTTTTAGTTTCTTATTCTGCATTTCATCGGGATTAAAAACAACAGAAAAAATATGTAACTATATGATAGAATAAAAAAAATTAAAATTTACTTTGTAAAGTGAGTGTAGTTAAAAATTTAGGTGAGAACCGCACTTTAGATGCTTGTTCAAAGCTGTATGCGATTTTAAGAAGTAATCCTTCTTTAAAAGCTCCTCCGATGAACGAAATTCCTATCGGTAATTCATGTATATAACCTGCCGGAACTGTAATACTGGGATACCCCGCTACTGCTGCAATAGTTGAGCTTCCTCCTGTAAAATGATCTCCATTAATCAGATCTGTTGGCCAGGCAGGACTTCCGCTGGGAGCAGTAATCGCGTCTAGTTTGTGATCTTGAAGAATTTTGTCGATACCCTCTTTTCCTGCCAGATTGAGAGCAGTTTTGGCTGCTTTTTTGTATTCTTCATCAGAAAGGGAACCTTTTTCTTGAGCTAAAAGAAAAATTTCTTGCCCGAAAAAGGGCATTACGCTGTCTTTATGCTGCTTGTTGAAATCAATGAGATCAGCCAAAGTTCGAGATGGAATATCTTTCCCAATACTTGCTAAATATTGATTTAAATCGTGTTTAAATTCATATAACAATACCGAAAATTCGGCTTTTTCCAATTCTTGTGTGACCGGGAGTTTTAAATTGTCGATAATTTCAGCTCCATGCATTTTCATAACCGATATGCAATTTTCCATTATTTTATCTACTTCAGCATTAAATCCAAAGTAATTTCGGGCAACACCAATCTTAGTATGGTTTAGTCCCTCAAGATCTAAATACTTTGTATAATCGTTCTCAATATTTGAAGATGTTTTTACAGTCTGTTGATCTTCATCATCTTTTCCCGCGATTGCACCCAATAGAATAGCAGCATCTCTAACTGTTCTAGCCATTGGTCCAGCGGTATCCTGACTATGGGCAATTGGGATTATTCCTGTCCTGCTGACCAATCCCAAGGTAGGTTTAATCCCTACTATACCCGAAATCTGTGATGGACAAATTATCGAACCGTCTGTTTCTGTCCCGATCGCAACAGTGCACAAGTTCGCAGCTACAGCTACTGCAGAACCCGCACTGGATCCGCAAGGATTACGGTTCAGTACGTACGGATTTCGAGTTTGTCCCCCACGGGAACTCCACCCACTGCTCGAGTGTGTAGACCTGAAATTTGCCCATTCACTCAGGTTGGTTTTTCCTAAAATGATCGCTCCTGCTTTACGCAGTTGTTGGACAATAAATGCATCCTTAATAGGGATATGACCTTCAAATGCGAGCGATCCAGCGGTTGTAGTCATTTTATCATTGGTTCCAATATTATCTTTCAATAACACTGGAATTCCATGAAATTTCCCTCTTATTTTCCCCCTTTGTCTTTCTTTATCTAAACTTTCTGCAATATCAAGAGCATCCGGATTTATTTCAAGAATCGAGTTAAGTTTAGGACCTTGTTTATCGATTTGTCCGATCCGGTCCAAATAAGATTCGGTTAGTTGACGAGCGGTTATTTTTCCTTCTTCCATCATTTGTTGAATATCTTCAATGCTAAGTTCTTCCATGGAGTTACCTCTATCGAATAGACATATTGATATTTGTTGTTGTTATTATTAAAAAGATCTTCTTCTGATTAGAAAATGCATAATTGATCTTCACTCGTGAAATCTTCAATTCCTAAAAAGATTTTACCCGAATTTAGGCAAGATTTCGTTCTCATAAAAATCCAATGCTTTTTTCTTTCCCTCATAAAATTCTTTCCCTTCATCCGAATTGTTTACATTATTGGATAACTTTCCAAATCCATTGTGCTTATACGCAACTTGAACTCCTATAGTATTGAGAAACATCGCTAATTTTGTATAAAAACCCACCAGAATAGTGATTCTAACTCTTTGCTCCTCAGTATACTTTTCGCTGAGTATTTTCCATGTTTCATCACTGATACAATAATCCCAATGCAACTCATCAGCTGCTTGTAGAAGGGCTTTATCATACCGATCCCAACCATCCACATCCGGTCCCTCAATAATATGGATAATCTCTGCTTTACTAATCCCTAACCTCAAAGCAATATGGATGTGGTGAACACATTCATATTTTGCATGACACAACCACCCTGTCCTTAATATCACCAATTCCCTCTCTCTGGGTAAAAGAGTACTATCAGGAGGTGTTGTGTTCGCAAAAGGTAGTAGAAATAAAACTAAATCAGGAAAATTGCGAATTGTCTTCCATAAGTTAATATTGATCCTACGGAGAACATACAACTTCATGTATTCATCCAATTCGGGTAAATTAAGGTTAAAAAAATCTTCTGGTTTTGAAATATTGAATAATTTCTTCATTCTCTCAAAAAAACGAGCTTTTCGTTCATCATCCCAATCATAATACTCTTGAGGGATTATTCTTGGCTTTGTAAGTTTGATAGAGATATTTCCTTTTTCATCATTTTTCATTGATTACTCACCTTTTTGTGGAATAGAATCCTAACTAATCATTCCCATTTAAAAAATTCCTTCGGAGTATTTAAGATCGATTATGTGTATGATTCTAATAAAAATGTGATTTTTATGTGTTCAAAACAGAAGATGGGGACTTATCATCATTTTTGTGTTGTTATTATTGCTCAAGATAAATGGTCTGAAAATGATTTAAATTCCGTTCGTAATCCGATATTGGAAAAAAGAAGATAAACTGATGCAAATAATTATGGAATCTTTCTCAAACTTACACGTAGTACAAAAATTCCAATTTATAGTGATTGTCATTTATGCCAACCCATCTATGAATGGATTTTAAATCTAAAAGGTAAAATGGATTCAATATTTTATCAGGGGCACCATTATATAACTGCGGATGACATTCCAGAAATGAATGATTTAGCAAACCTTATTTTATCAAATAATAGAGTTAAGAAATTGTATATTCTTTATATTGATTCATTAGGTGAAATTCGAAGAAATAAAATCGGGAGTATGAATCTTGACGAGTTAAAGAATATTATAAAACTTAAGAGAACTAATAGAGCAGAATTTATTTCAATCTTGGAAAATAATGGTTTTAAAGAAAGAATCATTTATGAAATAGCCAAAGACTCATATTACTAAAAAATACAATATGTTACTTTTAATCGCAATTTGCATGGCAAATTGAAACTTGTTCGTAGTATGTAAAAATCAAAATCAAAAAAAAAAAATTATTAAAAAATTAGTTATTTACCGGAAGCCAACATTTCTTTTCCACTTCCTCTGGTACAATAGTAACCCCATCTGAGACCCATCATTTCAGTAACTGGGCATTTTCCGCAGAGACATCCTTTTTCTTCGGTAATTATTTCACTTTTTCCCATTGCACAAAATCCAAACTTTTCCTCACCAGTACCTTTATAGGACGGACATTCACCGCAGTAAGGTTTACATGTTTCATGGACTTGGGCCATCTTTTTTGCCCTTTCGTCTTGGGTCATCTTCCCTATCTGTTCCATTATTTCTTCAAATTTTGGCATTTATCAAAACCTCAAAACTGTTAAAATAAAATCCGAATTAATGTTATATAAAATCAGCTCAAATGTTTAATTTGTGATTCATTCTGGAAAAAAAGCAGCGGATTAGAATTTATGGAATCGGGTTGTACCAATGATCAGCTTGATAGTGAATTGGATAGTCTTTTAGAATTGCTCAAATCTAAAAATCAGTAGGGAATGCGCCAATTGAAGCTTATTATCAACTGCGGTGTGGAATGCGATTTGTATACTTCTCAAGGTTTTGAAGTATTATCTGTCGACTTAACAGGATCGGTTAATGGAATGTGGGATATAGAAGATGTGGATAAAGTGAATGGTGTTATTGGATTCAATGATAAGGACGGTTTATGGCAAATAAGAAGACGGTTGGCAAAAGACTTTTGGGTTAAGTGAAAGAACAAGAGAAAATAAAAAAAAATTAATAATCCTCACATTTTATTTGGAAATAAGCTTGAGGATGATTGCATGAGGGGCAATTCAGAGGAGCTTTTTTACCGTAATACAGATAACCGCATTCACGGCAATACCACCAAACTTTTTCGTCTTTTTCAAATACCGTCTCTGATTCTACTTCCTTCAGTAACTTTTTATAAATTTCTTCGTGGTGTTCCTCAGCACTTGCTATGGCACGAATTTGAACCGCTATCTTAGGGTATCCTTCTTCTTCAGCGATCTTGGCGAATTCAGGATAAAGAGTAGTATGTTCCCAATTTTCTCCAGCGATAGCAGCCTTTAAGTTATCAATTGTGGTTTCAAACACGGTGGGAACATGAACTTTTTCGAGTTCCACTTCATTACTTGTTATTTTTAATTCCTTTTGTAGCCGTTTATACATTCTGAAAAAATTCTTTCCGTGAGTTTTTTCCTGTTTAGAAATAGTATAAAAAAGAGCAGATATTTGTTCATAACCTTCTTTTTTAGCAACTTTTCCGTAAAAGTTGTAGCGATTTCTTGCTTGACTTTCCCCTAGATAGGCTTGTAATACATTGATTAATGTTTTTTTCATGAAATAATCACTACTTGAAGCATATAATAACGGAAATAAATACTTTTTATTTCCTAATTTAATCTGTTTAACCCGTAAGCTTCTTATTCGATTCATCAATGAGGTGTTCAAGATATAAGATGCTTCAAGAAGAAAATTTAACCGCTTTCAGTTATTGAACTTTTTTGCCCACGTGAACAGGTTCTCATAAAAAAAATCCTTGTTTAGATTCAAAATCCTCAACATCATGCTCAATCTAAGAAGTGTGGAAATATTTCTATAAAATCCAAATTTCAAGGCGAATCTTTTCCAATTTCTTTGACACAAATCCCGACTTTTATTCTTTAAACAAAAAAAATCTAATTACGGTTTGGAATCATGCATTACTTCTTATTCTAATAGATTCATTTATTTTATACAATTGATAAAGGAGTTAGAGTAATCCGACCAATTCGGTATAAATTTTCGTCAGAACAATCTCTGCTTTTCCTGCGATTTCAATTATTTCTTGGATATTAACAGGTTTGAGATTATCAGGATCACACTCATCGGTAAGGACTGATATCGCACAGCAAGGAAGGTTCATTTGATTTGCAACGATAACTTCGGGAACTGTAGACATTCCAACTACATCCGCCCCTATCCCCCTTAAAAACCTGTACTCAGCCCGTGTTTCTAAATTTGGTCCTTGTACTGATACGTAAACTCCCAGATGTACTTTTATCTCCAGTCGTTTAGCAATTTTCTGTAATTTATCGATTAGATTTTGAGAATAAGGTTGGCTCATATCAGTAAACCGTGGACCAAATTCATTAATTTGTGGTCCTCGTAACGGATTTTCTGGTAAGAGGTTAATATGATCTTCTATAATCATAAGATTCCCTTTTTTGAAATCCGGATTCATTGCTCCTCCAGCATTTGCGATTAATAAATTTTTTATCCCGAGGAATTTCATTACCCTTACTGGAAAGGTGACCTCTTTTAGATTATAGCCTTCATAATAATGAAATCTACCCTGCATGGCTACCACTTCTTTATTCCCCAACTTTCCCAAAACCAGGTTCCCGCTATGGCTTTGAACTGTAGATATGGGGAAATTAGGAATCTCACTATAAGGAATGATTTCTTTTTCCTCAATATCTTCTACCAGTCTTCCTAATCCTGTTCCCAATATAATAGCAATTTTTGGTTTAATCTTGCTTTTCCGATTTATAAATTCTACACTTTCTGTAACTCTTGCTTTTAAATCTTCTATCTCTATTGTACCCCTTAATTATAATTTTAGTTACCCAATTACCCGGTTTATCAGTTAGCCGGTTAATATCAATTAACCGATCCTCCAATTGACCAATTGACTAATCTCACGCGATACCATCTTGTTCTTGCTTTTTTCTTTCTTACTATTCACTATTCACTAACGACTAACGACTAATTCACGTTCTTGGAAATGCCCTATAATATTCCTCGCTAACCCATTTTATACTTACATGAGTATAAATTTGAGTAGTAGAAATATCTGAATGTCCCAATATTTCTTGAACTGACCTGAGATCTGCTCCATTTTCCAATAAATGAGTAGCCAAAGTATGTCTTAGGGTATGTGGAGTGACCTTCTTATCTATCCCCGCTTTATGGGCATATAATTTTACTAAATAAAATACGCCCTGGCGAGAAAGTTTTTTTCCCCGATTATTTAAAAATAAAGTATCCTCATTCGGATTTTTAACTAATTTTGGTCTCACCCTATCTAAATATAAAACTAAAGACTGGTATGCTTTGCTTCCAAAGGGAATAATCCGTTCTTTGGCGCCTTTTCCCAGACACTTTAGCATACGATTTTCCATATTTATATCATTAATTTTTAAATATATCAGTTCAGACACTCTCATGCCAGTAGCATAGAAGAATTCTAATATTGCCTGGTTTCTTAAGCCCAAATCATCTTTAAAATTAGCTTTGTCTAACAAAAGATTTATCTCTCTCGGACTCAGAACATGGGGAAGTTTTTTACTCACCCGGGGGAATTCAATCAGACTGGTGATGTCTTCCTTAATAAGACCTTCCATCAATAAAAAGCGATAGAACATCTTCACTGCTACTAAATTTCGAGAAATTGAATTAATCTCTAAACCTTTTCCCCTTAAAAAAACAAAATAATTGTTAACTAAAATTTTGTTTGTCTTAGTAAAAAAAGTAATTTTATTCTTTTTTAAAAAACCAATATACTTTGTCAAGTCATATCTATAAGAGATTATAGTATTTTGGGCTAAACCCCTTTCAATAGATAAATAATCTAAAAAACATTCTAAAATTTCTTCTAATTTTTTCATTTTATGACAACTTTTGTGCCAGGCACTAAAGTTTACATTTATGACAAGTTTTGTGCCTGGCACCAAACTTGTCATTCTTTAGTATTGTATCTCTATATTCGAAGGAACAATTTGAATCCAAACATTTCCTGGAGTTAAAGCTATTCTATCCCCTTCTTTATATAAAAATATGGTTCTTGATCTCAGATCTTGTTTTTCCCAGGTAATTTCTTCTGAGCTGCCTTTAAAAAATAATAATCCTGTTCCCTTGCCAATGAAATCTACCGCCAGCCTTCCCTCTTCGTCAATAATTTTGGTTTCAGCAAATTGAATTATAATATTGTCTACTGCTAATTGTTCTTTGGTCTTGGAATCTATGTGAGGTTCACTGTTCATAAATCTTAAATATTTTATCGATTCAGGTTGGTACTTGTAACTAACCGCATAGATGCTGTTGTAAGGGATTACTATAGTATCACTTTCTTTGCCATTCAATCTTTCATTTCTATCAACTTCAAATTGATATTCCTGCTTTTTTATCATCTCAATATAACCCAATTTATTGGCTTCTTTCCTCAACTTTATGGTAGAGGTGTATAGATTATGAGGAGGGTTTCGGTCTTTAGACCTCCAGAAGGGCTGAAAATCCACAAACTCATTTATATCATCTATCTTCTCTTCTTTTATAAAATTAAACGCTTCTTCACTCCCTCCAACATGAACATAAATTGCCTGATGTTCTAAAGATTTACTAACAAAGTAAGGTCTTGCACTTCTTATCGGTCCAACTTGTTCAGTATCCTGGTCATAATAAATAGCTAAAAACCTGGTAATTCCACCTTCTGCCAAAGCTTCATAGACAATATTAGCTTTATCCAAACCGCTTTGCGGTCTGGCACCTTCTGAATTTTCTACCATAATAGAAAGGGGTTTACTGCCAAAAGGAGATTCTTTCTCCTTCACTTCCGGCAGAGTAGTAATTTCTCCGGGGTTTACTATGGTACCATAAGTTGCTTCAATATTTTCTTCTTTTTTTTCACCTAAATTAACTTTAAGCTGTGATTCACCCGGTTCGAATGCTTCTCCCTTCACTTCTTTCCTGCTAGTTATAGTCTGCTTAAAATATTCAGTAGAAACACGTATATCCTCACCTAAAGATTCTTTAGTTTGGGCTGGGGAAATCAGTGATACAGGTTCAGTCTCAACCTGAGGAATTTTAACTTCTACTTTTGGAGCTCCTTCCGTTAATTCCTCCTTGCTTACTACTTTTGTCTCAGTTACCTCTTCTTTTATCTTGGGTGGCTCAGGCGAAATCGGTTTAGCTTTTGGTTTAACTTCCAATTGAGCAATGGCCTTTTTCTCGGTAATCTCTGGTTTCTTGGATTCCGGCTGTTTTGGGGCTGGAATTTCAACCAGACTAACCAAAATAAGTTCCTTTTCTGGTAAGGGCCTGACAAAATCAAAGGCGACCATATTTCCAAAAACGTATATTAATACAATATTAAGTATGATAGAAATTAAAAATGATCTCCCTAAAAAACTTTTCTTACTCTGTTTTAAACGTTTTATTCTATATCTATTTATAGGCACGAATTATTTACACCTCTATGTTAATTTACCAATTTACCAATCCACCAATTGACCAATTGATTTAGTTAGCCAGTCTGCCAATCAATTTAGTTACCCAGTTAAATTAGTCGTTAGTGAATAGTATTAGAGCATAAAGTGTAAAGCTAAAAACGCAAAACCAAAACTTAAAACTTAAAATTGAAGAAAAAGTTTTGAATTTTGAATTATGGTTTTTCACTTTTCGCTTTAAGTTTTTAGTTTAATGCTGATGCAATACGTCTTTACTTCTCTTTCAAACTTGCATCTTGTAACCTATAACCCGTTACTTTTTTCTTATTCTTATTTTCTTCACTATATACTATATACTCGATACTATTTTATTTCTCCTCCACTGGTTGGGTAGCGATGGCAATTCTTTCCGCCCCTCCCTTTTTAAGCAAATCCAGGACTCTGATTACCTTACCATGGAGCACATTTTTATCCGCCTCTAAAATTACTATTTTTTCAGGTTCATCTTTTATTTCCGTAGCCACACTTTCGGTAAGTTTTGAAGGGTCTATTAGTTTTCCATTAAAATAAATAGTATTATTTTCAGTAATAGTTACGATAATATTTTCCGATGGTTCTGCAGCAGCAAAATCTCCAGTTGGCAAATCAACCTTTATTCTATTTTCTAAATTCACAAAAGTAGTAGTCAGCATAAAAAATATCAACAAAAGAAAAACCACATCAATTAAGGGGGTCAGGTTAAAACTGGCGCTCTTTTTATTCAGATGAGGAAACTTCATATTTTATTTCACCACCCTGATTGCTATTATCTCTAATAACTTCATTATGATTAGCTTCCTGATTAGTTAAAAGATCTATAAGATCTACACAATTTATTTCCATATCTCTTATCAATTTATCTACTCGGTGAGATAAATAATTATAAACCACGATAGTTGGTATAGCTATCGACAATCCAAAGGCAGTGGTAAGCAGTGCCTCAGAAATTCCTCCTGCCAGTGCTTCTGGTTTACCTACTCCCATAACCGCTATTACATTAAAGGCCTTAACCATACCGAAC
>SDBS01002708.1_pt1 | contig 17601 bp, 14 predicted proteins | sample 2277091 | NCBI WGS metagenome assembly SDBS01 (sample SAMN10404972, study PRJNA504765) | marine sediment metagenome | isolation source: marine sediment core GS10_PC15, 163 cmbsf | place: Arctic Ocean: Southern Knipovich Ridge | collected 2010 | reverse complement strand
ATATCTTTCTTAAGTAAAGACGGCCAATATTTGAGAGGGATACGAGTCCCTGGGGTTTTTGAAAGAGTGCTGATAAATTCACAGGGATTCTACATAGCTAAGTCGGCAGATAATGTAGAGTTGGGTAAAGGCAAAAAATGGGACTATTTCTATGGTCTTTTTGATGCCGATTTTAATCTCATGGCAGAGTTTTTGAGGCTGCCACAAGAGGTAAAAACTTCAAATAAAAATATTGATTCTATTGCTCAGGTTTTTGCTGACTCGCTGAGTGAAACAGCGTTTAAACCGTATGTAAATTATGTCCTGGACAAGAATGACTCGATATATTTTGGATACCCTGAGAGCTATGAGATTGAGGTGTATTCGTCCATTGATGGAAGGCTCATGAAAATAATCCAACGTGATTTTAAGCCATTAGAAATAAGTGGGAGGGATAAAGAATATTTCAGGCAAAACCAAAGCGAGCGGTTTCGTAATAAAATGCCCGCGGGAGAAGAGAAGAAAATCTTTGAATTAGTAAAGTATCCAAAATATAAACCTGCCTATGAGAGATTTACTCTAATGGAAAATGGCTGGATTTTCGTAGTGGTTGATTCTGCACGAGGCGAGTCCAAGTTAGTTGATATTTTCAATCAGGAGGGAGAATACCTGGCTCAGTTTGAGACAGATATTTCAACTGATTGGCTGTCTTTTAATAATGGAAAAGCCTATGCCGTGGCAACCATAGACGATTACAAGTTCATCAAGCGATACAATTTCGAAATCCTGGAATTTCGGCAGTAGGGTACATTCGCTCAATGCTGCATTAGGGATTTGGATGGTTCGGAGTCTTCCCCTTTCTATAGCAGACAATACACCCCTTTCGCCCACGCAGGATTGTTGGTGGGCGAAATCGAGCTTTTACTACATCTGTTTCTTCAGCTTTAATCAGTGCAAACCGCACCAAAAATGGAGTGAGGATTTCGTTTAGCAGCGTCTTAGTCACCACTGCACTCACAATCAAGCCTCCGAGTAGGGGGGATACGGCATCCAGCAAACCTTTCGCATCTAAGACCAAACCGAGCGCCACCCCAGCCGACGGTAACAAAGCCAATCCCATGTATTTCCTGACTGTGGGAGGGGCGTCACTAAGCCTCGCTCCAAGTTTACTTCCTACTAACTTTCCTAAAAATCGTCCTCCCATGACAATCAATGCAATTCCCAATGCCGAAAACCCAAAATCCAGGCTCAGATGTGTGCCGGCAAGAAAAAAGAATATCCCAAAAATCGGCTCCTCAATGCTTTCAATAACGTCATGTGCCTCGCTGGCACGCTCATGAGCTGAAAAGTTTTCGATGATAAAGCCTAGAACCATGGTCGCCAAAAGCGGCGATACACCAAAACTTTTGGATAGGCCGCTGGTCAAAAGAATCGCACCCAATATAAATCCCAGCAAGACATCCTTGGGCCCAAAATATTTAATGACTCTGATGAGTAGCAGCCCGACGATCACTCCAATCACCGCCGAGAATCCTGTGGAGATAAAGGGACTGATAAGGGCATTTGACCAACCTGGTAATTCTCCTCCCATCAATGCCTTGATCCAAACGATAACATACCCGTAAATCACAATCGTTACAGCATCATCTAATGCCACAACCCCCAATAATACCGAGGTAAATCTCCCCTTGGCCTTCAATTCGTGGACCAAACTCAAGATAGCTGCCGGAGCGGTTGCCACCGACACGGCCGCTAAAATTAAGGCTGCGGCTAGATAGGTATTTTTAAATCCGGCAGAATCAGGCAGCGGAACCAGAATTGGCAGGAAGGCGATGACAAGAATAAAGACAAAGACGAATGCACCCAAGGCTTGGAGGATAGTAACCCATGCAATGCTTTTTTTTAAATTCTTCAATACATGAAGCTGCAACGCCCCGCCAATAGAAAAGGCGATAATGGACAGTGCTATATCGGTGATCAATCCCAATTGATCCTTAATCAATGCCTCAGAAAACAGCCTAAAACCGGAAGGCCCGAAAAGGATGCCGGCCATCATATAGCCAATGATCCGTGGCGCACCCAGCCAATTTGCCATCCTTCCTGCTGCCTGACTCACCAAAAACAGCAATCCGAAGTGAACTAAAATGTCCACATGCAGAGGCCAATGAAATCCGATTAAATGTTCCATTCCACTCCAGGCGGTTGCCGTAAACTTAAGCGCTTTATCATGGTATATTGAATGCAGGGGCTAGGTCAATGCAGAGAACTCGACTCTGTGTGTTTTTCCTGGATGTAAAGAAAGTTTACATGGCCATTGATCGGTACACCGGTCCGGGGTCTTGATTTTTCCAGGCAAGTTCGCACATAATACCTGAGACAATGAAGAAGGATCATATGCGTGCGGCCGTTTACTACAACAACCGGGATGTTCGGCTGGAAGAGTGCGCCCGGCCTGAAATAGGCGCGGGCGAGGTGCTCATGCGGACCGAAGCCAGCGGCATATGCGGGAGCGACGTGCTGGAGTGGTACCGCATCAAGAAGGCGCCCCTGGTCCTGGGCCACGAGGTGGCGGGTACCGTGGAATCCGTAGGCGATGGTGTCAAGGCTTTCAAGCCCGGTGACCGGATCGTCGCGGCCCACCATGTTCCCTGCAACACCTGCCACTACTGCCTCACGGGACACCAGACAGCCTGCGACACGCTGCGATCCACCAATTTTTATCCCGGCGGTTTTTCCGAATTCATACGCCTGCCGGCCATCAACGTGGACCGCGGGACTTTTCTGATCCCCGATTCCCTGTCTTTCGAGGAGGCCACCTTCCATGAGCCGCTGGGGTGCATCATTCGGGCCCACCGCCGCATGCCCATCCAACCCGGGCAGTGCCTGGTGGTGTTGGGAAGCGGGATCTCCGGACTGCTCTACGTCCACCTCGCCCGCCACACAGGGGCCGGGAGGATCCTGGCCGTCGATCCTGTTCCCTTCCGTCGGGAGGCCGCCCTGAGGTTCGGAGCCGACACGGCGGTCGCACCGGGCGATCCTGTGGCAGAACGCCTGCGCGGGCTGAACGATGGCCGGCTGGCCGATCAGGTGATCGTGTGCACCGGCGCTGAACAGGCACAGTATGCGGCCCTCGAGTATGTGGAACGGGGGGGCACGGTGATGTTCTTTGCCATCCCCGCGGGTGAGGTCAAGGTGCCTGTCTCTATCAACTCGCTGCTGTTCCGGAACGACATCACCCTGACGACCAGCTACGGTGCTGCTCCCAGAGACTCCTGGGAGGCGCTGCGCCTGCTGCAGTCTCCGGCCATGAACGTCGGAGAGATGATCACCCACCGGTTCCCCCTGGCGCAGACCGGAGAGGGCTTCCGCCTGGTGGCCGACGCCGGGGATTCCATCAAGGTCATCATCCATCCACAGGAATAAACACACTCTGCAAGAAATAGGAGGAAAGAATGGATTGGGGATATAAGAACAGGTTGTCTCGGATCATAAAGCCTCAGACCGGCCGCACGGTCATGCTGGCTGTGGACCACGGATATTTTCTAGGTCCGACCTATCGTCTGGAGAATGTGTACACGACCGTGGAGCCGCTCATGGAGCAGGCGGATGCCCTGATGCTCACACGTGGGATCCTGCGCTCCTCCATCCCGCCGGATACCTCGGTCCCCATCGTGCTCAGGGTGTCGGGCGGAAGCAGTATCATCGGCGAAGACCTTTCCAATGAGACCATCATGACATCCATGGAGGAGGCCGTCCGGCTGAATGTGGCGGCCGTGGCCCTTTCGATCTTTGTGGGATCGGATTACGAGATACAGACGCTGGAGAACCTGGCTGTCCTCGTGGACATGGCTCAGGAGTACGGCATCCCGGTGCTGGCCGTTACCGCGGTGGGCAAGGAGCTGGGAAAACGGGATTCCCGTTTCCTGGCTCTGTCCTGCCGCATCGCCGCGGAATTCGGCGCCGGTTTTGTCAAGACCTACTACTGCGAAGATTTTGAAAAGGTCGTGGAATCTTGCCCGGTGCCTGTCGTGATCGCAGGCGGCCCCAAGCTTGAAACCGAGCTGGATGCCTTCCAGATGGCGTATGATGCCGTGCAGAAGGGGGCGGTGGGTGTGGACATGGGCCGCAACATCTGGCAGAATGATCATCCGGTGGGCATGATCAAGGGGGTCCGTGCGGTGGTCCACGAGAACGCCTCCCCTGAGGAAGCCTACGAAATCTTTGCCTCGTACAAAGTCTCCTGAGGAAACGGGACCGGACCATGAAGATCGCCCTGATCCAGCAGCACGCCACACAGGACGGGGAAGACAACCTGAGGCGCGGGATAGAGGCTTTTCACCAGGCTGCCCGGTCCGGGGCCGAACTCGTCGCCTATGCCGAGCTGGGATTCCTGCCCTTCCTGCCGCAGACACCGGCCACGCCTGACGCCGTGCAGTGGGCCGAGCCCATCCCGGGCCCCACCACCGAAGAGTTCAGCCGGCTCTCCCGTGAATACGGGGTGGTAACGGTCCTGAACCTCTTCGAAAAGGACGGTGACAACACCTTTGATGCCTCACCCGTGATCGATGCGGACGGGACGCTCCTGGGGGTAACGCGCATGGTCCACATCATGGATGGCTTGGGGTTCTATGAGAAAGGCTACTACACTCCCGGCGATACGGATGAGTTTGTCTTCCAGACGAGGGTAGGGAAGGTGGGCGTGGCCATCTGCTATGACCGCCATTTCCCCGAATACATGCGCCACCTGGCGCTCCTCGGTGCCGAGATCGTGGTAGTTCCTCAGGCCGGGGCCCTGGGGGAGTGGACGGAGGGTATCTTTGAGGCCGAGCTGCAGGTAGCCGCCTTTCAGAACGGCTACTACGCGGTCCTCGTGAACCGGGTGGGCCGGGAAGAGCACCTTCATTTTTCCGGGGAATCGTTCGTGGTGGACCCGGACGGGCGCCTGCTGGCCCAGGCCCCGCAGAAGGAGGACCACATCCTGTACGTCGACCTAGATCTCGAGCGTGTGGCGCAGAGCACGGCCCGGCGCTTTTTCTTTCGGGATCGCCGCCCCGACATATACGGGAAATTCACACGATCGGATGGATGAGGCATGAAGAACTGGTATATCCTGAACACAAAGCCAAAAAAAGAGTCCCAGGTCGAGAGGTTGTTCCAGGAGGCGGGATTCGAAGTGTACAATCCTAAGCTCAAACAGGATGACCGGATCAGCCCCTTTTTTTCGGGATATGCCTTCCTCCGCTTCGAGCACCCGAAGGACTACCAGTTGGTCAAATACACGCGCGGAGTCAAGAAGGTGGTGGGCAGTCCGGGTGGCCCCATCCCCGTTCCCAAGGAGATGATCGAGGGGATAAAGGACCGTGAGGTGAACGGCCTGATAGAACTCGATAAATATGGAGAGGAACCGTCTGTCGGTGACGAGATCCAGGTCATGGAGGGCCCTCTCAAGGGGATCAGGGGGATCTTCAAGCGTGAGATGACAAAGAGCGAGAGGGTGCTCATCCTGCTCAATTATGTGGCGTACCAGGGACAGCTTATCGTCGAAAAGAAGAAGTTGAAGAAGATCTTATGAACAGAGAGATTCACCTGCAGGAGGAACAGGCATGCAGATTCCATTTCTGGACCTGAAGGCCCAGTATCGAACCATCCAGGATGAGATCGACCGGAAAATAGGGGAAGTGGTCGTGTCTCAGCGCTTTATTCTGGGCGAGGAGGTGGAACAACTGGAAAATGAGCTCGCCGCGTATTCCGGCGCCAAACATGGAGTCGGCGTATCCTCGGGCTCGGATGCCCTGATCATCTCGCTCATGGCTGTGGGAGTGGGGGAAGGCGATTATGTAGTGACGACTCCCTTCACTTTTTTCGCGACGGCAGGTGCGGTGGCCCGCCTGCGCGCTGTCCCGCTTTTCTGTGATATCGAACCGGACGGGTTCAACCTGGACCCCAAGAAGCTGGAAGAACTGCTGGCCCGCAAGATCACGGGCCGGAACAATTCGCGCATCAAGGCGATCATCCCCGTGCATCTGTACGGGCAGTTGTGTGACATGGATGCCATAAACGCCCAGGCCGAGCGCTTCGACCTGTTCGTCCTGGAAGACGCCGCCCAGGCCGTCGGTTCGGAATACCCGGGCGCGCAGGGAGTCAGGCGGGCCTGCACCCTGGGAAATGCGGGGACTCTGTCCTTTTTCCCCTCCAAGAACCTAGGAGGATTCGGGGACGGTGGCATGGTCCTGACCGACGACACCGAACTGGCCGAGAAACTGCGCATTCTCCGGGTCCACGGTTCGCAGAGCAAATACATGTACCAGACCCTGGGAGGCAACTTCCGCCTGGATGCCCTCCAGGCGGCGATCCTGCGAGTCAAGCTGAAACACCTCGACGATTGGCATCGTGGACGGCAGCGGATCGCCGACGGGTACCGTCAGCGCTTTGAGGATAACGGTCTGCTGGCCACGGGTGCCGTGCAGCCTCCCATCGAGATGTACAGAGAGCGGGGGGTCGCGCATTACCACACCTACCATCAGTACGTGCTCCGTGTGCGGGACAGGGACAAGCTCCAGCTGCATCTGAGGGACAATGGTGTCCCCACGGCTGTCTACTACCCCCTGGGGCTGCATCTACAGGAGTGCTTTTCCTATCTCGGGTATAAACTGGGGGATTTCCCCGAGACCGAGAAGGCCTGCGGGGAGGTCCTGGCCCTGCCGGTCTTCCCTGAGCTGACCGAGGCGCAGCAGGATCAAATCGCGGAGGCGGTGAAGGCCTTCTATTCCTCCTAAAGGATCTTTCTCAGGGTGGCCAAGCTGAGTGCGGAACCGCTCAGCACCAGCGCCACGCGCTGCCCTTGGAAACGTGCAGGCTCCTTGAGCAGGGCCGCCACCGGGAGGGCGGCCGCTCCTTCGATCAGGATGTGATGCTTCTCCAGAACGAGCCTGAGCGCGGCCCGGATCTCCTCTTCGCTCAGGAGTACGAAACCGTCCACCAGGTCGCGGCACACGGGAAAGGTCAGGGATCCTGCCTCGATCCCGCCCGCTGTCCCGTCGGAGAGGGTGGGGAGCGATTCCATGTCGAGGATGTGTCCCGCCCGTATGGATTCGTACATGACCCTAGAATTTTCAGGCTGGCAGCCGATGATGGTGATGTCGCTGTCCCATGATTTCAGCCAGGTGGCGATGCCAGCGATCAATCCTCCGCCGCCCACCGGGACCAGAACGGTATCCAGCCCTTCGGCCTGGCGGGCGAGCTCGATTCCAACGGTCGCCTGGCCGGCGATGACCTGAAGGTCGTTGTAGGGAGATATGTAGGTGAGGCCCCGGTCGGCGGCGGAGGCTCGGGCCGCGGATTCCGCCCGCACGCAGTCATCCCCGTGTATCCGGATCTCAGCCCCATAGGTCTTCAGTGTATCGATCTTGCCGGGTTCCGTGGTTTCGGGGAGGAAGACGGTCCCGGGAAAGTCGAAGAGTTCGGTCAAGTAGGCGAAGGCATGGCCGTGGTTACCGGACGAAGCCGTCACCGCACCCCGTCCGCGCTCTTCCGGACTCAAGGAGAGGACCTTGTTCATGGCGCCCCTCAGCTTGAAGGAGCCGGTTAACTGCAGGTTTTCCAGCTTGAGGTAAACGGTGGCCTCTGCCTCCCGGCTGAGGAAGGGTGAGTGTTCCAGCGGGGTTTCCCGAATATGCGGACGGATCCGGTCTTCGGCCAGTTGGGCTTCATTCCGGATGGTCTTCAGATCCGTTTCTGATTCACGTGGCATCTTGTTCCTCTCTGACCTGTTTGCGATATTTTTTCTTCCAGAAAAAGTAGACCGGTATCCCGGTCAGGGTCAAACCGATTCCTGCCAGGGCCTCGACGGGCTTCTCCACCAGGGTGTTGAGTAGGATTCCCAACGAGGCCAGGATGAACACGAAAGGCACCACCGGGTATCCCCAGGCTTTGTACGGCCGGGGCAGATCCGGGCGTTTTCTGCGCAGTGTGAAGACGGCCGCGGCGGCGGCGATCCAGAACAGGATGGCCATGAACATGGCGAAGGTGAAGATCTGCTCGAAGGTCCCGATCAGCGTCAAAAACGAGGCCCACACGGCTTGGATGGCGATGGCGAAACCGGGGGTGTGAAACCGAGGGTGTACGCGGTCCGCTCTGCGAAAAAAAAGCCCGTCCCGGGCCATGGCGTAGTAGACGCGCGGCCCGGTGAGGATGGATCCGTTGAGGCTTCCGAAGACAGAGACCATCACCACTGCCGAGACCAGCGCTCCGGTCGAGGCGCCGGACAGGGCGGAGGTCGCCTTTTCAGCGATACGGACCACTCCCGTCATCTCCTCGATGGGCAGAGCATAGAAATAGACGACGTTGGTCAGCACATAGAGCACGGTGATCAACAGTGTGCCCAAGATCAGGGCCAGGGGCAGGTTGCGGCGTGGGTTCCTGATCTCACCGGCCACGAAGTTCACGTTGTTCCAGCCGTCGAAGGCCCAGGTCACGGCTACCAAGGCCACACCGAACCCCATGAGGAGGGGGCCTGTTTCCAAGCCGGCACTCCCCAGATGTAAGGAGAAGCCGCGGCCCTTCCCCAGGGAGAAACCCAGCGTGATTATGCCCAGCAGGACTCCGATCTTGAGGACGGTCAACAGGTTCTGTATGACTTTGCCGAACAGGACTCCCAGGAAGTTGACGACTGACAGCAGCAGGATGACACCGACCCCGATCAGCTGGCCCGCCGACAGCGTGTATGGGAGGTTCAGCCCCCCCCACTGGATCCGGGTGGACAGCAGGGTGTTCTGGATGGACAGGGAAGGGAAGAAATAGCCGAAGTACTCGGCGAATGCGAGGGCAAGCCCGGCGATCCCACCGGTCATGTAGACCAGGAACAGGATCCAGCCAAATAAAAAACCTGCCATGGGGCCGTACGCCTCACGCAGGTACACATACTGGCCTCCAGCCTCGGGCAGCGCTGCCCCCAGTTCCGCATAGGTGAGGGCGCCGGCCATCGTGAGCAGGCCCCCTACGACCCAGGCCAGCAGGATCCACCCGGCGGAGGGAAGGGTCTTGGCCATGATGCCGGTCGTGAGGAAGATCCCGGATCCGATCACGATCCCGACCATCACCATGGTGGAATCGAACAGGCCCAACTGCCGCACCAGCCCGTAGCTCTTGTCGGAGCGCGTCTCCATGCCGCTATCATAAGAAAAAACGCTGGAAGAGAAAAGGGGAGAGGCACCAAAATTTGTGCCTGTCCCCATTTTTTTATAGAATGAAGGAAAGTCGCACAGGAGGCCCCTATGAAGACCATTGGAATGATCGGCGGGATGAGCTGGGAGTCGTCGCTCGAGTATTACAGGATCGTCAACGAGGCCGTCAAAGAACGCCTGGGAGGATTCCATTCGGCCAAGTGTGTTATGTATTCGGTGGATTTCGAAGAGATCGAGCGCTTCCAGCATCAGGGTGACTGGGATGCGGCCACAGAAGTCCTGGTGGATGCGGCCCGGCGTGTGGAGCGGGGAGGGGCCGATCTCCTGCTTATCTGCACCAACACCATGCATATGATGGCGGAGGCGGTGGAAGAGTCTGTAGACATTCCCCTTTTGCACATCGTGGATGTGACGGCTGAAGCCGTCCGTGCCCGGGGCCAAAAGGTCGTGGGGCTGCTGGGAACCCGGTTCACTATGGAACAGGATTTCTACAGAGGCCGGCTTCAGGACAGGCATGGAATTTCCGTACTGATCCCGGAGGAGGAGGAGCGGAAGGTCATACACGGCATCCTGTATAACGAACTCTGTCTGGGTGAGATCCGAAGTGCTTCGCGGGATACGTTCCGGAGGATCATCGACGGCCTGGCGGCCCGGGGGGCCGAGGGAGTCATCCTGGGATGCACCGAGATCCCCTTGATCGTCAACCAGGAGGATTACGAGCTGCCCCTGTATGACACCACCGCCCTGCACGCCCGGGCGGCCGTGACCCGGGCCTTGGATTGAGGGCTAGGACGGGTATACGGTTCAGGGTGCCTGCTCACTTGAATAGGGGAAGGAGCCGGAGCAGGCTCCATATCCCCAGGGCGGATACGATCAAGGTGATGACGATGCCGATCAGGTTCTGCCTCCAGGTGTTAGCCAGGTCTCCCATCTTTTCCCGGTTGTTCAGGACCAACAGCAGGAATACGGTGGCCACGGGGAGGATGACCCCATTGGCGGTCTGGGCGAAGATGATCACGGAGAGGGGATTGAAGCCGAGCAGGGCAACCAGGCAGCCGATGAGTATGACCCCCGCCGAGATCGCCCGGAATTTTATCGAGTCCTGGCCTCTCTCCCATCCCAGGATCCCGGAAGAGGCGAAGGCGGCAGCGTAGGGGGCTGTGACGGCCGAGCTGAGGCCGGCAGCAAAGAATCCCAGGCCGAAGAGAACCTGGGCCGCGGACCCGAACAGGGGTTTCAGCTGTTGGGCCATGTGGATGCCCTTTTCCACGGTTTCTCCCTGGGAAAAAAAAGCCACGGCCGCTGTGATCACGATGGCGGCTGAGATGAGCCCCCCCAAGCCGATGGACACGAAGAGGTCTCTCCTGACCTCGGGAAGCTGAGCCGGACTGTTCCATTTCTGTTTCACCGCGGCGGAGTGGAGAAAAAGATTGTACGGGACCACCGTGGTGCCCACCAGGGCCAGGAGGAGGATCAGGGACCCCGGGGGGATAGTTGGCCGCAGGCCGGAAAGGGCCGCGGAAAGGGAGGGCCGCACGATGACGACCGTGGTCAGGAAGGCGAGACTCATCAGGAACACGAGGCAGATCAGGGTCTTCTCCACCACCTTGTAGCTCTTCTGGCTGAGGAGCAGGAACGCAGCCAGGGCGATCAGGACCACCCAGACGCGATAGGGCAGGGGTGTCAGAATCTCGAGGCCCATGGCTCCTCCGGTGATGTTCCCGGCTTCGTAGGCGGCGCATCCGAAGGTGATGGCGGACAGAGTCAACACCGTGTAGATGAGCCGGGTCAGCAGCCGTCGGGGAAAAGTGCGCAGGGCCTCCCCCAAATCTTGTCCGGATCCGAGACTGAGCCGGCCGGTCATCTCCTGGAGAAAAAGCGTGGTGACGGTGGCGAAAACCAGGGCATACAGGAGTGCGAAGCCGAAACGGGCGCCGGCCAGGGTGCAGGTGGTCATGGTACCCGGCCCGATAAACGCCGCCGTTACCAGGAAGCCGGGGCCGAAGGAGATCTTCCTACGTTTTCCGGCCATATCCTCCACCTCCCGGAGTTTCGATGCGCAGCACATCGCCCGCTCCGACCTCCAGGTTGACCTTGGAGCGCAGAATTATTTTCCTCCCCTTTGAGATCAGGATGTTCCTGCCTTTTTTCCCGTCCTGTCCGCCTTCCAGGCCATAGGGAGCGAACCGTCGTCTCTCCGACATGATGGAGACCTGTGTCGGGACGGAGAATTCATACTCGCGGACAATCCCGTTCCCCCCTCGGTGTCTTCCCTTTCCTCCGGAGCCGGTACGTATCCCGTAACGCCGTATCCTCACCGGCAGATAGTTCTCCAGTGCCTCCAGGGGCGTGTTTAGCGAATTCGTCATGTGGGTATGGACCCCGCTCAGGCCGTCAAAATCGCGTCCTGCGCCCATGCCCCCGCCGATGGTCTCGTAGTAGGCGAAGCATGTCAGCCGCTCGGGGTCCTGGCCCCCGAAGGTGACATTGTTCATGGTGCCTGAGCTGGCAGCCGGGATCCGGTCGGGGACGGCCTGGGCCAAGGCCCCCAGCAGCACATCCACCAGCCTCTGCGATGTCTCGACATTGCCTGCGGCGGTAGCGGCCGGGAAGGCCGCGTTGACAACTGATCTTTCCGGAAGCACGAGACGGATCGGGCGCATGAGCCCGGTGTTGAAGGGGATGTCATCCTCCACCAGGCAGCGGAACACGTACAGCACCGCGGAGAGCGTGACAGCCGAGTTGGCGTTGACTCCACCCCGGGTCTGAGGGTCGGAGGACCGGAAATCGACCGTGGCTTCGTCTCCCCGGATCGTTATCTCTACGCCTATCCGGATCGGGGTTGTGGACAGGCCATCGTCATCCAGATAATCCGCGTAGTGGTAGGTGCCGTCCGGGACGGATCGTAAGGTCTCGCGCAGGATCCGCTCCGTATAGTCCTGGATGAGGCGGGAATAGCGTTGGATCTTGCGCAGGCCGTGCTTCCTGATCACTTCTTCCAGCCGCAACACCCCTTTGTGATTGGCCGCCATCTGGGCCATGAGGTCTCCGCGCCTTTCTTCCGGTGTGCGCACATTGGACAGCAGCAGTTCGAGAAACTCGTGGTTCAATCTGCCCTTTCTGCGGATCTTCAGGGGAGGGATGATGATGCCTTCCTGAAATATTTCCGATGCCAAGGGCATGGAGCCCGGCATCATCCCCCCGATGTCGGAATGATGGGCCCGGTTGGCGGCGAAGAAGCGGAGGGTCTTGTCCACAAAGACCGGAGATATGCAGGTCACGTCCGGGAGGTGGGTTCCTCCCTTATAGGGGTGGTTGAGCAGGGCCATGTCTCCCGGCTCGAAGTCCAGGGCCTTGAGTGCGGCCTGGACCGATAGGGGCATGGCGCCCAGGTGGACCGGGATGTGTGATCCCTGGGCAAAGGTTTCGCCCCGGTGGTTGAACAGGCCGCAGGAAAAGTCGCGCCTCTCTTTGATGTTGGGCGAGAGCGCTGTGCGCTCCAGCACGGCACCCATCTCCTCGGAGATGGACACGAACAGGTTCTTGAAGAGTTCCAGTTCGATGGAATCTGGTCCTGGCATGTTCCCTAGATCCTTTTTATGATCAGATTGAGGTACCTGTCTACTTCGAGACCGCAGCCGGGCGGCAGCAGGGTCGTGGATTCGCGATCCACGATCAGGGCCGGTCCCGGCGCCGTGTTGCCGGGCTCGAGGAGCGCACGGTCGAACACCGAGGCTCGATAGGTTCTGTTCGTGAACACAATGTCCTGTCTGTACAGGAATGCGGCTTTCGGATCCTTGCCCGCCAGAGGATGCCGAGAGAGCTTTATCCTCCGGCTTCTCCCCACGGTCTTTACACGGAGGTTCACGATCTCCACCGGCTGTTGGGGATGATGGTAGGCATAGAGTGTCTGGTGGGATTTGTGGAAATCCCCGATAAATGAATCATGCCCTCGAAAAGGCAGGGTGATCTCATGCGACTGCCCCAGGTAGCGGAGGTCGATGGCCCGGTGTACCGATATCTGCGAGTCGGGAAATCCCTCGCCCCGCATTTCCTCCCGGCCTGTTCGGGCCAGGCGATCAAAACTTTTCTCGAGCGCTTCCGGATCGGCGGTGTGGGCCGGCCGCAGCAGAGACAGCGAATAGTCCTTGATGGATTCTGCCAGCAGGAGCCCCAGGGCGGAGAGCACACCCGCATTCTTGGGGATGATTACGGTTCCGATGTCCAGGTGGGCCGCGATCTCCGCGGCGTGCATACCCCCGGCCCCCCCGAAAGACAGCAGCGCGAAGCGCCGCGGATCGATGCCCCTTTCGATGGAGATAACCCGGATGGCCTTCTCCATGTTGGCATTGGCTATCTCGATGATCCCGGCTGCCGTATCCCGCACAGATTTACCGATCCGTTCTGCGATGCGCCCCACTGCCTCGTGGCTGCGTTCGGGGATCAGCCTCATGTTGCCTCCCAGGAAATAATCGGGGGCCAACCGGCCCAGCACGAGGTTGGCATCCGTGACCGTCGCCTGGGTGCCCAGGCCGTAGCAGGCCGGACCCGGCTGGGCCCCGGCACTTTGCGGCCCCACGCGCAGGGCGTCTCCGCTGTCCACAAAGGCGATGGAACCTCCGCCTGCTCCCACCGTGTGGATGTCGATCATGGGGAGCCGTATGGGGAACTCGCCGACGCGGCCCTGATGCGAGCGCTGGATGTGTCCCGGTACCAGAGAGACATCCGAGGAGGTCCCCCCCATGTCAAACGTGATGATGTTGGGATAACCGGAGGCCTTGGCCACGTGAAAGGCGGCTACCACCCCGCCCGCAGGGCCTGAGAGGGCGGTCCGGATGGGTTCGGTCTTGGCCGTGGCCGGCGAGATGTAGCCTTCGTTGGACTGCATGATGCGGAGATCTGCCCGGCCCAGCTCCTGCTCGAGTGCATCCAGGTAACGGCTGATCACAGGCATCAGGTAGGCGTTGACCGCCGTCACCGTGGTCCGTTCGTATTCCCTGTGTTCCGGAAGGATGCGGCTGGAGACAGAGGTCTGGAATCCGGCTTTCTCCAGAACCTGGGCTACCCGGTCTTCGTTGTTAGGATTGGCATAGGAGTGGATGAGGCAGACCGCCACCGCATCGACACGCAGTCGTCTCAGCCGCGGGACCAGTGCCCTGATCTCAATGGGAGAAACTCGGGCCAGGATTTTGCCTCCTGCAGCGGTCCTTTCATTGATACCGAAGCAATGGGTTCGAGGCAGGAGCGAGATTCGGGTTTCTCCAGTCAGGCGGTAAAGGTCCCGCCGCGTCTGACGGGCGATGAACAAGACATCCTCGAAGCCTGCTGTCGTGAGCAGCGCGATCCTGCCTCCTTTCCGCTCCAGCAGGGCATTGGTGGCCACCGTGGTCCCGTGGACGATGAAGGTGGGAGCCTGCGGGTCGGCCGCCTCTCTCAGCCCCCGCAGGATGGCCTCGGCCGGGTTATCCGGGGTGGAGGGGACCTTGTGGATGGATATCCGGCCCCTGTGATAGAAGACAAAATCCGTGAATGTTCCCCCGGTGTCGATCCCGATGCGCCAGCGTGCGTCCATTGCCGTTTTCTGTATATGTCTTCGGGGAATGATTGTCAAGCCGCGATAGGCCGGAGGAGAGCGGGCATGGTTCCTCGAAGAGGAGGAGTGTCACCCCAGGGGGTGAGCAGTATCTCACCTCCTTTATCCTCCCCAGAGGCGATTGCCTTCCCCTGACAGGAACGAGAGTATATAATAACAACCGAAAGATCGAGGAGTTTTCAGGATGCCGCTGCGAGTTCTTGTCACCGCCTATGATATTGGCCCGGTAGAATCCAAAGGCTCTTTCCGATCGGGAGCGACCGACGGATGGAACCTGGTGGAACAACTGAGCCGTTTCTGTGACGTGTCCGTCCTCACTCACTCAGGGAATCATGAGGATATTCTGGAGTCCCTGAGCCGCGGGGCCCTGCCTCAGGTCAAGTTTCATTTCGTGGATCCGCCTCCCTGGCAGAGCCGGTTTCAAGGGCAGGCAGGGGCCCGGGAGGCGATTCTATATTTCTGGGAAAAACGCGCCCTCAAGACAGCCCGTTCCCTGCATGAAGAAAAGGCGTTTGATGCCGTTCATCACCTGTCGCCGCGTTTCGCTTCCACACCGCCCCTGCTGAGCACCGCGCTCCCGGTGCCGAGCCTGTGGGGTCCAGTGACCTCGGAAATCAGGCCGCCCCGGAATGGGGCCGGCGCTAAACAGACGTCTTCCGACCGGTTGGGAGGGCGGCTGAACTGGATCCTGCAGCAGACGGGTGCTTTCCGGCGCCTACGCCGCCGCGGATATCCCAAGACCAGCGCCCTGTTGCTCAGCGACAACGCGCCCGAGGCGGTGAAAAGCTTCCCGCATGAGGTCAAGGACAGGATCTTTTTTTTCCCGGGCGGAGGGATCTCCAAGAACCGGATGGTCAGCGCCGCCTCGCTCTCGGAATCCCGGGGTGAGTTTTCGGTACTGGCAGCGGGAGACTTCAGCGTCCCGGACGGATACCTCCTGCTCATCCAGGCCTTTTTCGAGTTTTCGCGACAGCACAAGTCCGCGGAATTGGCCGTTGTCGGCAAGGGCTGGCAGGACGAACGCATAGGGCGCCTCATGCGCGAGCTGTCCCTGGGTTCGCATATCGAGCTGTGGGACTGGATGCCGCGCGCCGATCTTCAGGAAAAACTGAAACAGACCCACTTATTCATCGCACCTGATTTTGATGCGGATACGTCCTCGCTGTGTGTGGACGCCATGGCGGCAGGGGTTCCGGTTGTGACGTTCCGGGGGAGCGGAGCGCATGTCTTTGTCGAGGAGGAGTGGGGGATCACGATCGCGTGGGAGACCCCCCGGCAAATCGTCGGCGATCTAAAGGCGGCCCTTGACAGGTTCGCCTCCGCCCCCGGCCTGCGAAGCAGGATGGGACGGGCGGCGCTGCGCAACGCGAGAGAGAACCTGGTCTGGGAGCGGCAGGGGAAAAACCTGGAATCCGTATACTCGCAGACGCTTCTCCAGGGAGAAAACATTCGGATCGCCCGCACGGCGAAGGGACGTTTCTTCTACTGATTTCTCTCCTCCGAGCGACAGCAAGAGGTCTATTTGATCGCGATGGCTTCGATCTCCACCTTGACGTCTTTGGGCAGGCGTGCCACCTCGACGGCGGCCCGGGCGGGGTAGGGGGCCGGGAAGAACTCGCCGTACACCGCGTTCATGGCCGCGTAATCGTTCAGATCCTGCAGGAAGACCGTGCATTTCACCACCTTGGCCATGGAACTCCCGGCGGCCTCCAGAACGGCCTTGAGGTTGTTTAGCACCTGTCGGGTCTGCTGCTCCACGCTCAGTCCGGTATCCAGATTGCCGGTGGCCGGATCTATGGCGATCTGACCGGATGCGAACACAAAGCCGTTGGCTTCGATGGCCTGGGAATAAGGGCCGATGGCCTGGGGGGCGTTGTCGGTTTTGATCTCCTTTTTCACGGACAGACTCCTTTCTTGGCATGCCGAAAAAAGACCGGTGCCGGCTAGGGACACACAGCCGAGAGCCATAAGAGCTTCTCTTCTCTTCATTGTTCGCTCCCTCGGTTTTTTGTATATCCTATGCCAACAGGGCCATAATGACAAGCCCTGGAAGCATCTCTGTTTACGTGATCCTCAGCATGCCTTGTTGCGGTGCCCTGGTTTGTGGCATAATGCCGGAGGATACTTTACATCGCTGAAGAAATGAGAGGTATAGTGGTGAACAACACAAAGAAACTATGGATCGTGATTATGGGTATTCTGGTATTGTGTGCCTGCGGCAGGAAAACACTCCAGAAATCGGATCTCGAGACCGTGCAGGACCTCTACAGCTATACCGTCGGCTATGAGGTCGGCAGTAACCTGCAGCAGCAGGAAACCCAATTCAACCTGGAGGCCCTTTTCCAGGGCATAGAAGACGTGCTCCTGGAGAACCAGCCGCTGCTGGATCAGACGGAGCGGCAGCAGGCCATGGCAGCTCTGCAAGAACAGCTGCGGGTGCGGTTTGCCGATGAACGGGCGGTCACAGGAGAGAAAAACAAGGCAGAAGGCGAGGCTTTCCTGGCGGAGAACAAGACCCGCGAGGGAGTTGTCACGCTGCCCAGCGGGCTGCAGTACCAGGTCCTACGGGAAGGGAACGGGCCGAAGCCGGAGGCGACCGACCGGGTGTCCGTTCACTACATCGGAAGCTTTCTGGATGGGGCTGAATTCAATAACTCCTACGCGGGAGGAGATCCGGCCATCTTCTCCGTCAACCGGGTCATCGCGGGCTGGACCGAAGCCCTGCAGCTGATGAAGGTCGGTGCTAAATGGAAGCTCTGGCTGCCTCCGGAAATGGCCTATGGCGAAGCCGGGCAGGGGACGCAGATAGGATCCAACGCGACCCTCGTTTTCGAGGTGGAACTGCTG
>SDBS01002707.1_pt1 | contig 17607 bp, 13 predicted proteins | sample 2277091 | NCBI WGS metagenome assembly SDBS01 (sample SAMN10404972, study PRJNA504765) | marine sediment metagenome | isolation source: marine sediment core GS10_PC15, 163 cmbsf | place: Arctic Ocean: Southern Knipovich Ridge | collected 2010 | reverse complement strand
CAGCCAATCTATCCATAGCCTTACTTTTTGGTTCTACATGTCTCTTGGCCAGACCGATATTGCCCATAATCCCGGTCAAAAGATTATTGAAGTCATGGGCAATGCCACCGGCAAGAATGCCTATTGATTCGAGTTTCGCGGCACTCTGACGTTCTTCTTCCATCTGCTTGCGCTCGGTGATATCCCTTGTAACCGCAACGAAACCGGTTGGGTTACCAGATTGGTCCCTCAGAAGGGTAACGACTAGTTCGCCAGGAAATTCACTTCCATCTTCCCGCAATAACGTGTATTCAAGAGTCCCGCTAAACCCTTCCTCCAGTACCCTTTTCATATTCTCCATAGCCCTGGCATGGTCTTTTTCGGCTATAAGCTCAAAGGCACTTCGTCCAATGAGCCGTTGTTTACTATCACAGCCATGTATGCGAGCCGTAGCGTCATTCGTATCGACAGCGTTTCCATTAAGGTCAGTGATAGTAATTCCCTCGGTCACGGATTCAAACATGAGACGCAGTTTCTCTTCACTCTCCCGTAATGCCTCCTCAGCTAGCTTGCGCTCGGTGATGTCGAGTCCATATATATTCACATAGCCTGCGTCCACGACAGGTGCAAACGTCAAGGAAAGCTTACGATTTCCAATCTCCACTTCAGCATCTTTTTTGAGGCCAGAATTGAGAACTTCCAAAATGAATTTGCGCCAGTAATCAGGTGCAAGTTTACCGATACGGCATCTCCACTTATTCAACAGGGGCAAAGCACCCTGGTTCGCATAGAGAATGGTTCCATTTTGGGCGACCCGTATCACGGGGTTGGGATTTTCACTCGGGAACTTTGCCAACTTGGCTATCTCCTCCTCAGCCTGCTTGCGCTCGGTGATGTTTTTAAAGACGATCCCAAAATAACCCCTTTGGGGGCTATAAACAGAAATAGTAAACCATTTTTCCAAAGGCTCGAAGTAAAGGTCAAAACTAGTCCCTTCTCCAGTCAAAGCAACTTTACTATAGATGCTGATTAAATCAGTCTTAGACTCTTTGATGCCCGGTATTGCTTCTGTAACCTTTTTCCCAATAACGTCTTCTCTTCTTAATCCGACTTGTCTTTCCCAGGCATCGTTAACTTCGAGGTGAACAAAATCAATCGGTTGATTATCTTCATTAACTAGAATCTGGCAATAAGCAAAACCGTTAATCATATTATCAAACAGGGAACGGTATTTCTCTTCACTCCCCCGCAGCGTCTCCTCCGCCCGCCTGCGCTCGGTGATATCCCTAAAAATACCCATCAGAAACGTTCTTCCAGCTAATGCTATCTGTGATGAGTTAACATCAGCATAAAAGACGCTGCCATCCTTTCTTTTCACGGGAATATCTTTGGCTAGCGTAATTTCCCCCCTTGATTGTTTCTCAAACTGTTCTAAAACATATGGCCGGGCTTCCTGGGGATGGATATCCGTGACCCTCAGGCCTTCGATCTCTTCCAGGTTATAACCTAGCATTTGGCAAATCATTTCGTTGCCGGTATAGAATCTTTTGCTTTCTATATCCGCCAGAATTATGCCATCCCTGGCATTATTAAAAATACTCCTGAATCTTTGCTCTGATTCTTTTAATGCCTCCTCTGCCAGCTTACGCTCGGTGATGTCACGAGCAGTAGCGTGGACAATACCCTCCTTAGCAAATGTTGCCCGCCACTCAAGTGTTTTATATGAACCATTTTTGCATTTATATCGATTGATAAAATGTACAACAGGATTGCCTTTTAGCTGCTCCTCCACCGTCTTGTTTGTCCTTTCCACATCGTCTGGGTGGACAAGTGTAGCCCAGCCCATTTCAAGAAGCTCTTCAGTCTTATAACCCAGAATTGTTTCCCAAGAGCGATTGACTTTAACTAATTCTCCTTCAGTAGTGAAAATACCCTCGATATCTGGAGAGAGGTTAAATATGTTTTCAAAATCTCCTTCTATCTTTTTAAGCTCGGTGATGTCTTCAATAGAAACGAGAACCCTTCGGCCTGCTGGTGTGTCGAGAGGGACTGTCGAAAGTAAGAAAGTAACCGGCTTTTCCCTAGACGCAAATGGAAGTGTAGCTTCCACCTGATGGTGGTTCTTACCAGTCTTAAAGGTGTCTAGCACGGTCAGGCGCACTTTGCATGTTTGACAGAAAGGACCAAAACCACAGCCCTCGGGATCGTCTAGATGGTGCATACAACGAAGTGCTTCGCCACCACGAAGACCTATCGTTTCCTCAGTATCTCGCTGCGCAAACTTAGCTCCTTTTAAATTGATTTTGCGTACCCGTCGTTCCTCGTCGACGAGCATCATTATTATGGGCGCGCTGTTATAGATAGCAATTAGTTCTTCTTCGCTTTGCCTAAGTGCCTCCTCCGACTGTTTACGTTCAGTGACGTCCCGGATAATATGGACACTTGAGGTGAATTCGCCTTGTTCATCAAAGATGGGCGAAACTGATGCCTCGAAGTATTTGTCAAGACGAGCCTCGAATAACTCCATAGTAACAGGCTTTTTAGTTTCCATAGATTTCCAATGAGGGCAGTTTGGCAATGGTTTTTTCCTGCCATGGAATATCTCGTAGCAATGCTTGCCAATGAGATCTTTTGGCTTCATCCCCACTAGGTTAGCCACAGCCATGTTCGCCCTAATAAACCTGAAATCTTTGTCATGAACGGAAACTAAATCCGTAATGGAGTCAAAGGTTGTTCTCCATTCCTCTGCGGCCTGTTTTGTCTTTTTCTCTGCCTGCTTGCGCTCACTCTCCGACGCTCCAAGTTCGGCAATTCGCTGGCGCATTTCCTTCAGTTCATTTATCAGTTGCTCCTTTGTCTTATCTTTGTCATTCATCCTGAGTACCTCCTAATCAAGAGGTTGTATGTATTAGTATTCTACCATTGCCACAAGTTAGTTGGTCCAAACTGATTCACCATCAGGAACACAAAGAATACTACCTTTTTGGTATTTATTCAACACCCATTCTTTAGGCTGTCCAGTTTATCCTTAATACGGTAGCTAGGACCGCTGGTAGGGACGATATGGCAGTAGTGGAGTAGCCGATCAAGGATGGCTGAGGCGATAACATCGTCGCCAAACATATCTCCCCAGCGGTCAAAGGGCTTATTGGTAGTTAAGATTGTTGACCCCTTCTCATACCTTCTCGATACCATCTGGAAGAAGAGGTTACCCCTGTGGGTATCTATGGGCATATATCCCAGCTCATCTACGATAAGGAGGTCAAGCCTTCCCAGCGTCTCTAACATAGTACCGAGTGTATGAGAGACGGTTATTGACAACCAGGTACCATAGATATACTATTGGTGATAAGAGCAATGAGGGTCAGCATGCCTCATTGTGAATTGAAATGGGAAATGTCAGTTATAATATGTAGTGTGCTTAAGCTATACAGGTGTTTGTGGTCAAGTCTTGCTTCCATAGGTGCGGGGTTTGTTATAGCATTTGGTGTAACTGAGATACGTTGGCTTTTAATCGTGGGCATAGCTTGCATATCAGGAATGATATATCCCCTCGTTCAAGATATTCGAAGTTCCAAGCGAGAAGGGTGGATACCAACCATTGTTACAAGTAAACAAAAGAACGGAACTAGGAAAACAGAACTTAAATGATGATAGTCAAAGTAGAATTTAATGGAACTGACGTGAACCCCGTTAAACTGGACCAAATCAGGCCACCAATAGTTTACTGTTACACGCTATCTTAGCATAATCCCTCGGGCTTCTATACCACAATGCTTGATGCAGTCTATCATTACGGTACCATGCACGATAGCTTTCCCACCCGGTTATGGCTTCAGCCAGGCTGTTGTATTCGTTACGGTATAACTCCTCCGTTTTGTAACTGCTGAAGAAGGACTCTATGCAAGGCTTATCTTCCGGACACTGTACCCCTGCATACTCCAGCCGGACATTCAAAGTTCTGGCTGCCTCACGGAAGTTGCGGGAGGTGAACTGATTACCCCGGTCCACCCTGAGGGTCAACTCATGACCATGAGGCACCCGCCCACCAAAGCGACTGAGTACGGCTTCCTCCATGGCTTCTACCGCCTCCCGGGCACGGCATCGGTCAGAGAAGACGTCTCCAACGATGTCCCGGTTCAGGCTGGTCTGTTCCACCTTTGGGCTTTCAGCTTCCTCGGTTGAGTTAGTCCCACAGAACGGAGATGCCGTAGTACCTTCTTACCGTTAACTGTCCACCCGGCAGCCCTCAACGCCATAGTGACCTTCCTGTAACCGTAAACCCCGGCATACCCCTGGCGAACTTTATTGATTAATCTGACCAACGATTCATCAAGGGCTCGCGGCTTCTTCTGTTAAACCGACTGGTAGTAATAGCTGGATTTAGCCATTCCTACTGCTTCCAGAGCTATTTTCAACGGTTTTCCTTCCGCCATCAGTTCCTCTACCATCCGACGCTTCATCACCGTCCCAGGATCCCGGCCAACTTTTTAGCGGTATGTTACCTTATGACGTATCATTTAGTGCTACCGTCTCCTCATCTTGCGTTCGCGAGAACCTTCGTTTCACGGAGAACTTCGACAAATATCTGGCATTTTAAAAAGCTCTATGCACCGTCAGTGAATAACTGATTTATCTTTGTCTTCAATTGTTCAGTATCAAAGGGTTTCGCCAGATAATGGGCTTTGGTCCTAGAAAGGAATTTCTTAGTATCTACCCCCATAACATCACCAGTGATAAAGACAACCCTCCTGGCTAAAGATGAACGGGTTTTCTGCATCCATTTGTATAATTCAATACCACTCATGCCGGGCAGTTTGATATCAAGCAGGATAAGGTCATATTTGCCACTCCTAATCATTTCCAAAGCATTACCTGCATTGTCTACAGTTTCTACCTCGTATCCTTCATCAGTTAGCTCCTCATTCAGGAACTGGAGAATTGTCGGCTCATCATCCACCACAAGAATCTTGCCTCCAGCTATCCTCTCGGACTCATCAGCTGACTCAGTCAACTCTTGTTTTTCTTCAACGACTATTGGTAATTCCACGATGAAAGTAGATCCCTTGCCTAGCTGGCTTTTTGCATATATTCGGCCACTATGCTCAGAAACAATTCCATGACAGAGGCTCAGGCCAAGTCCTGTTCCTTTACCTACCTCTCTGGTAGTAAAGAAGGGATTAAACACCTTCTTCAGGTTTTCTGTGGTTATCCCAGCCCCATCATCTTTGAAGGATATACGTATATTGTTGTCTATCCTCTCTGTCTTAACAAAGAGCTTACCCCTACCACGGGCTGATTTCATCTCCGTCTCAGCGTTCATAACTATATTGAGGAATACCTGCTGGAGTTGACCAGAATCGCCCATGGTCCGGGGCAACTTGGGGTCAAGCTGGGTAGTAAGCTCGATATTGTTGGTCTCCATTTCATAGGCTTGCAAGGCGAGAGTATTTTCTATTATTTCGTTAATATTGACGTAATTTCGCTCCGGCTTGTACTGTCGGGCAAAGGTAAGAAGTCTACTTATGATACTAGCTACCCTTTGGCTTCCCTGACGGATAGTTTCTACATTCCCCCTGATATCCTCAGGAATATCCTTCTTTAATAATAACTGGCAGAAACCGATAACGCCGGTTAGGGGGTTATTTATTTCGTGGGCAATGCCTGACGCCATCTCGCCAACTGAAGCTAGGCGGCTGGCTATCTCAGCCTTCTTTTCCATGTCCCTTTTCTCTGCCTCCATTTGCTTGCGTTCGGTGATGTCAACGATCTGAACGACCACAGACTTAACTTGTTCCTTCCAATCTTTAAGCAACCGCCAAGAGGCTGATGCATACCACAGCTCTCCGTTTTTCTTGACTGCTTTGAATTCGATGTTCGTGCCCTCGCTTAGCTCATCGTTAAAGGCTGCGTTAAAGGCTGCGTTAAAGGCTGTCGTTATCCTCACAAAATCGTTTTCATGTGTCCACCATGTCACTTTGCCCTGAAGCTCTTCTTGGGTATACCCGGTAAACTGTTCACAGTTAGGGCTAGCGTATATGACTGTACCCTTCACATTCACAATCATAAGGAAACTAGGGCCTGCCTCAACGATAGTTCTGAACAGCATTTCTGAATCGCGCATCTGCTTCTCCGAACGCCTAACCTGTTCGTAGAGCTGTGCATTTTCGACTTCAATTGCAATTCGGCTAGCTACAGTCAAAATTAGCTGCTCGTCTTCATACGAGTATGGCTGCCCAGAGAGTTTCTTGCCTAGGAGAAGTAATCCCACCAGTTCTGCTTTTTTATCCTTGATAGGAACGAACAGCTCTGCACCTATGCTCTGTAGTTCCTCTCTTCCCTCCATAGTTAGGAAGTGGGAATGAAGAAGGGGATCCTTGTCTTGGCAGTACAGCAAGGCTTTGTTAGACCGAAGTGACCCTAAGACAGGGCTATCACTTTTCACGGTGTATCGAATGGCACTTTCCCTAGCGGATGATACTATGTTGAAATCTCCGGATTCAGAGGGCAGCAATAGGTAGATACTGGCGGCCTGTAGTGCTTGGGCAATCAACCTGACCAGCGATGATCCTAGTTGCTCGAGGTCAGTTATGTCATGAGTTTCCCGGCTGAATTGCTCTAGTGCCTTGAGGAAATCGTACCTCTGTCGATAAAACCGTCTGTCGACAAAGCACTCCACTCGTTGCCATATTCGATTGAAGGCAAAGGCGGTAACCACAAATAATACGACAAGAACCCCTATCGGAATAGGGCGGATAAGTATTTGTTGGTATAGGTATACGACCAACAAATAGGGGATGGCTACAATAGAGCTCATTAAAAAGTAGGCTAGTCCCCTTCGCACCGCGAAGTTGATATCCAAGAGGTGGTATTTTAGGATAGCGACAGCAGTAAGGATACCGAATATTATATTACCAAATATGCCAAATGGCGGAAATTTAGGAAAGATGTCCAGAATCCCAAATGAAAAGAGAACTATGATCGCGATAATCATGTAGGTTAGGCGAGTTCTATAATCGTGGTGAGTGGCAGCGCGGAAAGCTCTAATTAAGTTCAAAAGCGCCCCAACTAGACACAAAGCGCCACCTGCTGAAATAAGGTACATTGCAGGGTAAAAATGAGGGGCATAGCCATAGACTTCTAGGCTCATATGGCTTATCACTAAACCATTAGCAAAAAGAGCATAAGTTACCACGAGAAAAGAATAAGCTGCCCAAACTAGTTTCCTGTTGACTTGATGGGTATATACCGAAGTGAAATGGTAATAGAATACAAACATGGCGATACCGGCGGGAACCGCCATTCTATCCCAGAAAAGAGCATGCTCCACGTCTGGGCTGATGCGCATAGCAAAGATAAAAAGACCCCACAAACATAAACCGATTAGGGCAAGTGAGAATAACCGATTGGCCAGCTCACTGGTACTTTTACGCAAAATGAGAATGGACAAGATAATGCCAATTACGAAAGCAACCAGCGGTGGAATTAGATAAAAAGCATTGGATAAAGGATTTACCATCCGACACCTTCTTCGGTCTAACTACTTAATTGAAGAAGTCGCTGAATAACTGCCTCGGGAGCATTCATGTGAGGCGGCTTGAGATGGGTCATATCCGCTCCTTCTTTTACTTTTTCCTGATAGTAACGCTCAAACGTTCCTCCTGAAAGGACAGTCACCCTTACCGGTTGGAGTTCCAAATAGGAACCAATATCCTGGTAGTCTATATCAACCAATCTGAGCTGTTCATCAACCAGACGTTCTATCTCGGTAGTTTCCCGTTCTTCTTTTAGCTCGACGTAGAGGCGTAGGAAAGTCTTGTCCTGATCATATTCCTTAACAGCGGCCCACTCCTCGTATTTCATTCCGGTGTTACTGATTGCCTGCCATATTACCTTCTCGGTTAATCTAGCCAGACTAGCAAGGTCTATGGTTTCACCGATCCTCGTATGGAAAGCAATCTGAGGTAAATTGACTCCTGCCTCAGTATCACTCAGGGCAACAACCTTGATGATGTCCCCTATTTTATACCTGAGAAGTGGCATGCCGTAGAACTGTGTGAGTACTATCTCATAGAGCTTCCCTTCCTCGAGCTCGTTAAGAAGTACGGTTCTAGGGCTGTAATCTTTATCTTCTCTCGATTTAATACTCTCATCTTCCGGAATGAATTCCCAAAATGCAGCGTAGGGTAGAAATGAAAGCCATTTCTTGGTCCAATTTTGGGCGGCGATGTTGATAGATTCGGTGGCTCCATAAACTTCAAAGGGCATTTTGCCCCAGTAGTAGGCTACACCCTCTTTGTAAATCGTGGTATCTGCCCCACCACACAGGATAACTTTGGGTCTCCACAGGTCTCTGGGAAGGATCGGCCGTTTTTCTAACTTACTATGTATCAAGGCTCTAAGCAAGGTAGAGAGAATTCGTGGGTGTAGCATTCTAGCAGAAAACTTTACCCCTCGGGCATGTTCTGTCATTCTCTCTCCCGCCTTGACTAATATACTGCTTATTGAAAAAATCACATCCACTCCATTGCGTAACGCCATCTGGAATCCCCTCTGAATCCGGTCTCGAAAACTCATCTTCTCCGCTTCCTCATGCGGTGGCATCAGACGACACGAAAAAGCCTGACTGAAAGAATAAAGGAAGAATCCGCTTAGGTAGGGCCGGGGTGCCAGATTGTAGAGTATTCGCTCTCCCGGTTTGATCCTCACCTCACCTCTCTTATTCGCGGCAGCAAGAATCAGGTAGCCCATAAACAGCCTACAGGCTGTCTCAACAGCCTGCTCAGTATAAGGGAGCCATTTAAACTTACCTCCTCTCCCTGATGAATGACACCAGTCTGAAGGTTTAACCGCCAGTGCGTCCTCCTGACGTTCACTAAGATATGGCTCGTAATCCTCATAGGTTGTTAGTGGCACAAGACGGCGGAATTCCTCCACGCTTCTAGGCCGATTACCATTCATAATTTTCTTTCCTAGTAGACTATTAGCTACCAAATCAATCTCTTCCATTAAAAGCTCTTCCTGAATCCTCATAAATTCACTGACTGAAAAATCAAGGTGACCACAGTACCTTTGCCAAAGCTGCTTTTTATTTAGGGTTTTAAAATACCTATCCTCTCGGATCATTGGGCCCTCCTTCTAAAGTTAATTTTCTACCGTAAACTATGAAATCTTGATAGACAGAGTCCTCATCTATCTGAATATCTACGGTTGTTAATTTGGCAATCATTGCCTCTAGTTCGCGGCGCGAATAGCATCCCTTCTTTGGACGAACAAGAAGGGGCAAGTACACAACACCCGTCAACATTTGAGCTACGAGTTCTAGAAAGGCTCTGACAGGGTGCTTCCCCGAATTGAGGTTATTGCGAATAATGTCCTTCAGCAAATTGTATCCTAACCTTGGCCCCTCATTGTCTGATGGATAGGTTATCACAAATTGCCCTCCCCTCTTCAGTACTCGAAGAATTTCTTTGGTGACTTCCCTGTTATCTCCTACAAAATCCATGACATGAAGGCACAGTACCTTGTCAAAGCTTCCTGCTGCAAATTCCAAGCGCTGCGCATCCATAGTGATAACCTCGATTTCCTTGCCCAATCTCAGCGCTTTCTTGTACGCCTTCTGTAGGGCTGTATTTGAATAGTCTATCCCTACGATATTGACGTTTATGTTCGTTTCTTGGATATGAAATATTTCGTTTCCGGTACCAAGACCTACACATAGTATCGCGTCATTGTCTCTGAACTCGAGCTTACCAACACATGTCCGCTGTAACTTGCGATAGCGATTGAGTCGGGCAGTGGTAAAATCATAAACTGGATTGTAAACAAAGTTAAAGTAAACCTGTATCAGCTTTTCAGTAAAACTCATACCATTTTATATCACAATTTAGTTTAAGGCCTATCTAGCATTGCCCGTATTTCACAAGATTTGAGCCGTGGGCAGAGCCCATTTACCCAAGATGTCTTTTCCCTCTTACTCGGGTAAGTAGTATGTTAGTTAATCGTTCGCAAATAGCTTAAAGCTACTTATCTTTGCAGATTACTTAACACTGAGGTTCCTGCCACGTGACAAGCTCCTTTTTCCACTCGCCTTGCCAAGTTGAAAAACGCTATTGACCGCCGTAACTATTTCTAATTCACTGAAAGGCTTTTTTATAATCCCAAAAGGACCATAAGCCAAAGCTCGCGCCATTATATCGCTCTCGGGATACGCGGTTATGATAACTACTAGTAAGTCGGGCTTCATTGTTTTTATCTGGCGAAAAAGCTCAGCTCCATCCATTCCCGGCATTTTGAGGTCAAGAAAAACCAGGTCAAAGTCCCACTGTTTTGCCATCTTCAATCCTTCCGCCCCATCCTTGGCTGTCATCACTCTGTGTCCTTGAATCTCCAAGGCCTCTTTAAATAGCCCCCGAATTATCTCCTCGTCATCGATGACAAGGATACTTGTATCTCTCCCGACTGACCTCTGCTCTATCCATTCATCGATAGAAGCTTTACTGAATCTCCATCGATGGCCTATTTTCGTTGCTGGGATGTTTCCCCGCCATAATAGTCTATATATCGTCTTCTTGGTGACCCGTAAATACACGGCCACTTCTTCAACAGTCATAAACTCTGCCATGTTACCTTCCTTATCTTCAATTCTGGAATTCGCTGGACTTTGGCGTGTAGAGGTGGGGCTCGGTCTTACCCAATACGTACTGGGCAAGTGGGTTACGTTCCAGCTTGTTTAGTGAGGATTCGATTAACCTGTTCCTCTCGGAACTAAGCATCCCCTTTGCCTCTGCCCACTGCTGAATTTCTTCCTCAGCTATACCAAGTTGCCGGGCAGTATCAATAGTTCTTTGAGTCACCACCTTTGAGTAGCTGGAAAACGGGTCAAGTTTTGCCTGTACGCCGCAGGCGATAGCATCCATTTTAGTAGAGGGTTTCTTAGTAGCCTGCTTGGTCTGTAAGGCGGTACGAATACTAGTATCTACTCTATCTAGATCCAGTGGTTTGACAATATAGTCTGCAGCCCCCAACTTCATAGCCTCAACAGTGGTATCAACATCGATAACACCTGTTATCATAATAGTGGCAGTATTGCTGTGATTTAACCTTATCTCCCGTAACACCCCCATACCGGACATCCCAGGTAGCTTGATATCCAGCATAACTACGTCGAAGTCCTGCTTTCCCAGATTGGCGAGAGCATCACTACCATTCAAAGCTATCGTGCACAGATAGCCCCGCTCACTTAGGTACTCATGGAGAAGGTCGCATACTACCTGTTCGTCATCAACAACCAATACGCTTACCTTTTGGTTAACCATCCGTTACCTCCTTTGTTTCGTAGTTACATACTATGTATGACCCAGTTCTACCTAAACCAGAGGACTAGAACTATTGTCTATTTTAGGGTACTATTGTCCATACTAAATGTCAAGAGGTCTTTAACTAATATCTGGTTTTAAGGCAAAGAAAAGGCATTCTAGGAGATCAGGGGGTACACTAGTTGAAACCGCATGAGCCATACTCATCAGCATAGATGGGATACTTATGTAGCTAGAATACTAGCAGAAAAGCCGGTACAAGTGCAGCGCGCTACTATTGGAATTCTCAATATACTGAGAAGACTTACCAAAGATATTGAAAAGTAGTGGTCACATTAGTGATTTGAATAATACAAGGTCGCGGCAAGTTTGATATTAAATAGCTGTCCAGATTGTTTAGTTAGCAACAAAAGGGCTGGATATCTGTGAACAGACGTCCAGCCTACTAACTATCTAAATACTTAGAATGTGAGCTTTAGCTCTTCCCTATCCGGAACATCTTAGTCCCGCATACGGGACACACACCCTGGGTTGCCGGCTTACCGTTCTTCATGGTTATGGCTCTGGCGTCTTTCATGTCCCTTTTGACTCGGCATTTGACGCAAGATGCTTGCATTAAGCTATACTCCCCTTTTTGCCTAAAGCCTAAACCATTCACTCTTGTAATGTCAGTAGCTAAAAGTCACGCAAACTGAGTATTAGTTAACGGGAGCTTAAAACATTACCTCATTGCACTTTTTAGCAGTTTGTTACTATTGACCTATCTGCTTCTTATAATCTATCACCAACTTTATTGTCAATTGTTCTAACCTGCAAGCTATCGTGGAATGTAACTGACTTGGCATATCTCTGTATCACCTAAAGTCTGGGAAATAGTGGGGCAAGAATTACATCATCTTACTACGGAAGTTCTCTATAGACTAAAACAACGTTATAAGCAGTTGCACCTCAATATCGAGCTTGAGTGTCAATAGCAAGTACAGGGTACATCTTAGCCCGATATCGTGGGTCTACACAGCAAGAGACACAACATGCCCCATACGAAATTCAAAACCGTGAATCCAATTACACTGGTGTAAATCATGTGATGCCCACGCAAACCCCTTCTTTTAGCCGTCCATCTTACCCCGAAGTTATTTTCTTTCATGTTAGATGGAAGTAGTCTTTCCGCAAGCTTATCCATGATTTTCGCATTTACCATATGGTCAGCATAATCTCTCTTCACGAGAAAGAACAGAAACAGTGTCAGTACTCCCCCAATAATAAGTAGTAACCCCGCAAAGAACGGATTCTTCCAACCAAAATTGAGGGCAAAAGCACCTGCTAGAATTCCTGCCTCAACGGCATGGACAGTTTGAACTCTACTCCAGAGGAGCCGGTCTTGATGTATCCTATGTTGGATTAACGATTGATACATACAACAAAGCCTATTATAGGTTTGGTTAGTAGAATTTGCCATTTCTCTCTACCCCCTCTTCTGGATAGTAGTAATTCCTTGTGATAATGCTATCATACCCTACTTGATTGTCAATGCCTCACTGGTTGAGCACCTAGAACCTTTTTGGGCCGAAATCTGGGCAACAGGTTAATCCATTGGAGAACAAGGAGGTCTCCCCCTACATGGGTTTAGTATTCTGGGTTTCAAGATAATGGTGTCTTATAAAACTTAAGACTATCGTGGAATGTAACTGAACGAGTATATCTTTGTACCATCTCTAGGCTTTCCCACCTGCCCAAATCCTCAAGGGTTTCAACTCGGATTTCCTCGTTAGCTTGACTACCCTTATGTCGTGCATATAGAGTAGTGATCAATGCATTATAAGAGGAGACACAATGCCTGTAGATAAGGTGCTGTATCCATCCCTAGACACGCCTGCGGTGCTCGTAGATTTGGTCAAGCTGGAAGCAAATATAAGAGAGATGACGGAACTGGCGGTAGAAGCGGGGTTGAAACTCAGGCCACACACAAAAGTTCATAAATCTGCGATGATATGTAAATGGCAGATTGAAAAGGGGGCACAAGGCATAGAAGTCGGGCCTATAGCTCAGGCAGCAGCCATGGTAGAGGAGGGAATAAATGACGTACTCGTAGCCCATCCCTTCTATGGTGAACACAAAATGGATATACTCAGAAGAATTCTTGACAAAGAAGTGGTCAAGATTACTGTTGTCGTAGATATGATTGAGCAAGCTGATTCTATTTCTAGAGTTGGGCAAGCAGCCGGACGAAAAGTTCCCGTGGCCATTAAAATTGATACCAATCTAGAGGTAGAAGGATTACAACGCTTTGGCGTCATACCCGGTGAACCTACCCTAACCCTTGCTAAGAAATTAAGCAGTTTGCCTGGTATAGAGTTAGTCGGTATTTATGCTCATGAATTGGGTCTTGACTCAACCGAGGAAGGTAGGGACAGGACTGCTTATAAGACTGCCGAAATAATGGCGAGAATGGCTAGAGAACTCAAGGATGCAGGTTTTCAGATAGAACACGTCTCAGTAGGTGGCACACCCACTTTCCGTAGCACTTGCCGCTATAAAAAGCAGGGAAAATTCCCGGAGATAACGGAGATTCACCCAGGACACTTTGTGATTGGAGATATGTTCTATGTCTCGGGGGGAGGTGAGACACTGGAACAGTGTGCGGTTACGGTGTTGACTACTGCGGTGAGCACGTCGCACGACGAGTGGGCAATCATTGACGCTGGTTACAAGACTCTAGGCAGGGACCCACTTATCGGCAATCAGGATAAGCCAGGTTTTTCCTGGAATAGGATGGCAAGAATGGGTGTTATCAAGGGACGTCCCGACCTGTTTCTCGGTGTTCTTGCTGCCGAGAGTGGTTTTCTGTACTACAAAGACCAGAAGAAAAGGGTAAATCTCGGCGAAAGAATTGAAATCATACCTAATAATGTTACTGAGGTCATCAACATCCATGAGCAAATGTATGGTGTAAGGAACGGTAAACTAGAAGTGATTATCCCAGTAACAGGTAGAGGGTGGGGTAATTAAACCACAAAGATTATTGTTCACAAGGACAAAGGTGCTTTATAGAACTTCAGACTATCGTGAAAGCTCACTGACCTTGTATGTGTGCAGCATCTCGCTTTTGTATGCTAAGAATCTCTATATTGTCCTAGCCAGTCTAGGGCTCTAGAAAGGCATCCACTTTTCCCAGAACATCATACCTATCCCAATTGCGATACCTACAATTATAGCTACAACAGCTAGATTAATTAGTAGTTGTCGCCACCATAGACCCCAAGCTAATCGCCAGGTTGGTTTTACTGTTGTTTCTTCCATTTTAAGCCTCCATAAATGATTTATTCTTAGCCATTAGTTGCAGCCCCATTTATTGTTTGACTAACCGCGTTATTAATTTATACTCCTTCTTAATAATGTCGTCAATACTTGGATTCTTTAGATAAATCCGCAGTCTCTAGGTTAATCCACACCCTTTTACCTATTTGTTTTGTGAATGGGACCTTCGTGTTTGAGGCCCATCTTGCCAGAAGCTTTAACGCTCAAACCAAAGCTAGAATTTTGCTAATAATTTGCTAAGGGTTTGCAGTATTGACAAGCCCACAAAACAGGACTAATCTTGCTTAAGCCCTAGCTGATTACGTAACCCGCGAGGAGGCTATTGCAGGGCTCCGGGATGGAGATTGGCAACAAGGTACCACGGGTATATTGTTAGTGACAAAGCAATGAAGGTCAGGATGCCTCATTGTGAATTGAAATGGGAAATCCCAATTTAATGACCTTGAGCCTTACGCAAAGATAATTGAGACAAAGATTAAGAATTAGTGCCATCTAATTCACGAATACAGGGGGTGAGGTAGATAAAAATCTTAGTTGTTGGTAATGGAGCCAGAGAGCATACCTTAGTCTGGAAACTTGCCCAAAGCTCTAAAGTCGCAGAGATTTATGTCGCTCCGGGTAATGCCGGCACCGCTCAAATTGCCCATTAGTGGAGAGACAAATCTGCCCGATGGTAGCCGGCTTGGAGTGAGTGTTTATAGGCTTTATAGGTGCGAGGATGAGACTGAATAGAGCAATGCTGGTGACAGCGCTCCCTTTGGGTGCTTTTGGTAGCCGGTGACTAAAAACAAAGAAGGGAGGGAAGGCAATGTAACCAAATCAAGAATCATATGACTAGCATCTTTGTCCGTCAAGAGAATGAAGCGAGGCGGCGGGCCTTAAAGAAAATACTTATAAGGATGCAAGAAGATGAGAAAGTTAATGATGAAGAAAGGGATAGTAGCCAAAATAATAACAACAACACTGCTTGTGGCTATAACCATGGCAGCCAGTGTCGGGTGTATGGGTTCAGCTGGAGATGGGCATTCACTTGATGCAGCAGATGGCAGTCCAACCGATGTAGTCTATGTAGATGATACGAGCAACGTCGGCATCGGTACGACGAGCCCTGCAGAAAAATTAGAAGTTAGTGGCGCGATTAAACTCGGTAATACAACAAATACAAATGCAGGGACAATACGATACACAGGAACCACACCACCCTATTTTGAAGGGTATGATGGGTCTAACTGGCTTTCTTTAGTCGGTGATTACGATTGGATAGCCTCAGGTAGCACCATGTATTCTGCAGTATCTGGTAATGTCGGCATCGGTACGTCGAATCCGCGAGAGAAATTGGAGGTTCATGGAGTAGTTAAAGGTGTGGTTGGTGCCCAAGAGTATTATCTGGTCCCGAAAGGCGGAATAATTATGTGGTCTGACCCATCAAACATTCCGCCTGGTTGGCAAGTATGTAACGGGGACAAGGGGACTCCAGATTTAAGAGATAGATTTATTGTTTCTGCAGGCAGTCGTTATGTCGTTGGAGACACTGGTGGATACGAGGAGACATGGTTTCATGGTAATGATGTCTTGCGTGGTGAACCAATTAACCCTGTAGTAGATGAAATTAATGTTTGGCAAGATGTACCTAATTCCGCTGCTCGGGATACTATTGATGGTGGCGTAGACGTTTATACGGATAACCGCCCACCGTATTATGCCTTGATATTTATTATGAGGCTTTAACAACTCAACAAAAAAGTAAGGACGCTGAATTTTTGGTATTTAGCGAGCTACTTAGGAGAGATGCTGACCTCTATCTTCCAGTTATAGATGCAGGCATTGACGCCATAATACTGCGAAAGGATGGTAGTTACATAGAGATATGGTGAAAGCAACTCTTATGCTTTATCTTGTCACCAGCCAAATGCCACTCACCCACTTTCGTAAAGCCGTATGATTCCAATGATCTCAGCGTCATGTTCCTTTTCCCCCTTCCGAAATTCTCGCAGAGTGATAGAAGCCTGTCATAATCCTGAACATTTATGCGATCCTAGCAATCGTTAACCGTAACTTCCTATGTGGTATCCTTTGTGGGGGCATGCCAATAGTGGCCTGCCCCCCAAAAACTAGTCCAGGTATAATGTTAGTGTAGAGACTCCTGTTCACATATTGGGTACTCACTTACACTCAGACCGTAACTAAAAAGTTGGCGTTAAAAAGGCGTTAAACTGTTTGGGACGGGTTGGTATACAATGGTATTCTAGCCTCAAAAGGGCTTTTTACCCATTGACACAACTGTTCTAGTTTGAACGTAAAATGACTATTTGACATTTTAGCCTAGAGTTTCAAGACCGTCACCATCGGCCACTCGGACACCCCTCCAATGTTACACTCAACAGTGAGACGGTTTCCTCAGGAATCTCACTCTTACCCAGATACCAAAACAGAGATACGGTCTCTTGTTGAAGGATTCCTGCTAGATTGTAAAGTTACGGGAAAATCTTTTGCAACTATTGACTATTATACCGAGAAGCTCAATAAATTTCTATGGTATGTGGATACATTTGGATTACCGTCCGATATTGAGGATATTACTCCTACTCATATACGGGAATTTCTTGCTTATGCGAAGACTACGGGCAAGGAAAGGTGGGGAAGCAAAATACCAGGAGCTAATAAACCGATAAGTCCCACCACCGTCAAAAGACTTTATGCTTGTCTCAGGGTTCTATTCAACTGGTCAATAAGTGAAGGTCTATTAGCTGTTTCCCCTCTAGCTACAATCAAACCACCAGAGGACGCTAGACACGTGGTCAAAGCTCTTACAAATGAGCAAGTTAGCAAGTGTCTAAGCTTTCATTCAACGGTAGGGAATATCAGCTCCTGGGTAACTTAAGAAATGCACTTACCACAACTTGATCAAACTGTCATATCTTTGCAGAGTTGCAGACTACTATTATGGAAACCATATTGATACTAGCTTCCAATCATCTTCTACTTTAACTAG
>SDBS01002705.1_pt1 | contig 17615 bp, 22 predicted proteins | sample 2277091 | NCBI WGS metagenome assembly SDBS01 (sample SAMN10404972, study PRJNA504765) | marine sediment metagenome | isolation source: marine sediment core GS10_PC15, 163 cmbsf | place: Arctic Ocean: Southern Knipovich Ridge | collected 2010 | reverse complement strand
AAAGAAGCTCAGTAAAATTTAAAAGCATGGTGAAAATGTTAATTGATTTATTTGAAATAAGATTGAACATGATTAAAGGTCTTTATGAAAAGTGAGAAAAAAATCAAATTTCCATCAGAACTTCGTTTTGATTTAGTTTCTAAGGACTGGGTTATTATTGCGACAGGCAGGGCTAGAAAACCAAGTTTTTTCAAAAAAGCAAAAAAGATAAAAACTAAGATTTCTAAAGCAAATTGTCCTTTTTATGACCTTAGAACTCAAAAAAGACCTGTTTTAGCTTATTATAAGGGCAAAGAGGCTTTGTTTAAGCTGGGTGAGATTCCTAAAAATTGGACAACTATTGTTATTCCTAATAAATATCCGGCCTTGCTTCCTCATTCAGAATTAGATGAAAGAAGAGAAGGTAAGTTTTATAAAACCATGAATGCTGTTGGTTTTGCTGAGCTTGTTTTAACAAAAGATCACAGAAAGCATTTTCCTCATTTCCAAACTTCTGAAATAAAAGAAGTTTTTGAAGTTTATCAGAAAAGATATTTGGATTTGATGAAAAAGAAATTTGTAAATTATATTTCAATTTTTCATAATCATGGTATTGAAGCAGGCGCTTCTCAGTCCCATCCTCATTCTCAAATCATCACTACTCCTTTAATTGACGTTGATTTAAGAAAGGCGCTTGTAAATTCAGGAAACTATTTCAAAAAGAACAAAAAATGTATTTATTGCGAAATGAATGCATGGGAGAAGAAAGTGAAAAAGAGAATTGTTTTTGAAAATGATTTATTTATAGCAATTTGTCCTTTTGCTTCTAAAGCTGCTTTTCAGGTTATTATTTCACCTAAAAAACATTTAGCATATTTTGAAAAGATTAATGGAGAAGAAAAGAAAGCTTTGGCAGAGGTATTTGGAGCTGTGATGAAAGCTCTTTATAAGGGATTGGCAGACCCAGCATATAATTTTTATATGCATACTGCTCCTTGTGATGGAAAAGATTATTCGTATTATCATTGGCATTGGACAATAATGCCTAAAACAGCTGTGCCTGCAGGATTTGAAATCGGGACTAGAATGGAAATTTCAACTATTGAACCGGAAAAAGCAGCTGATTATCTGAGAAAGCAATTAAAGAAATAAGTTATGAAAAAATTTGTTATTGCAAACTGGAAGTGCAATCCCACAACATTGACTAAAGCAATACAACTTTTTAATTCTGTAGAAAAAGGATTGCAAGACATTAAAAGCACTGAGGTGGTAATTTGTCCACCTTTTGTTTATTTAGAAGTAATCAGCAAATTGAGAAAAGGATTGAAACTTGGAGCCCAAAATTGCTGCTGGGCAGAAAAAGGAGCTTTTACTGGAGAAGTTTCGCCAGCAATGTTAAGAAATCTAATATGCGAATATATTATTTTAGGCCACTCTGAAAGGAGAAAATATCTTTGTGAAACAGATAAGTTGATTAATCAAAAACTGAAAGCAGCTTTGAAAAGAGGATTGAAACCAGTTTTATGCATTAATCATATTTCTCAGATTCAAAAAGGCTTAAAAGGAGTTGTAAAACAAAAAGTAATAATAGCTTATGAGCCTGCTTGGGCCATTGGTACTGGTAAAACCCCGAGTTTTAAACAAGCCAAATTATTTAATAATAAAATAAAAAAGATTATGGGCAATAATGCCACTATCTTATATGGGGGCAGTGTTTATCCTTATAATGTCAAAGGTTTTATTGTTGAATCAGGGTTTAATGGAGTTTTAGTGGGAGGAGCTTCTTTAAGACCAAAAGAATTTATAAGTATAGTCAAAGCTGTAGAAACTTGCTAATAATCGGGTTTTATTGCTATATTAAAAAATACTATAATTTTGTAAAAAAGGGTTAAACCCTTATTTTAATCTATTTATGACTAATATCTTACAGGGCCGTTTTTATAATCCAACTATTGGAGAACTAGAATTCAATCAAGTTATTGATGAGATTTTTAATTACATAGAGTCAAAACCAGAAAGTTTTTATGATATTATTGTTGGCTGTGATTCTTCTTCTCAGGAAAGTCCCCAGTTTCCAGTAGCAATTGTTATTTTAAGAGTAGGAGAGGGTGGCAGGATTTTCTTAAAGAAAATTAACTATAATAATAGAAAGTTTTATTCTTTGAAAGAAAGAATTTTAGAAGAGGTTTTAATATCCTGCGAACTGTCTTTGGAATTAAGAGAAGCTCTTAATCAAAGAATTCAAAGGATAAATAAAAACTATAATTATCAGTTTCGCTACATTCATGCTGACGTGGGAGAGAATGGTGATACAAAAAACATGATAAAAGAAGTAGTGGGGCTTATTAAGGGAAATGGTTTTGAAGCTAAAATAAAGCCTGAAGCTTATGTAGCTTCAGCAGTAGCAGACAGATATACTTAACATGACCTTAAAAGAAATCAGAGAGAAATATCTGGAATTTTTTGAATCGAGAAAGCACGTTATTATTCCAAGCGCTTCTTTAATTCCAGAAAATGATCCAACTACTCTTTTTGTTGGTTCTGGAATGCAACCTTTGATTTCATATTTATTAGGTGAAAAACATTCTCAAGGTGTTCGTTTAACTAATTCTCAAAAGTGTTTTCGTACTGAAGACATAGAAGAAGTGGGTGATAATCGTCACACCACTTTTTTTGAAATGCTTGGTAATTGGTCTTTGGGAGATTATTTTAAAAAAGAACAATTAAGCTGGTTTTTTGAATTTTTAACCAAAGAACTGAAGATCGATGCTCAGAAACTTTATGTAACAGTTTTTCGCGGGAATGAAAATATTGGTATTGATAAAGATGAGGAGTCTGTGGAAATATGGAAAAAATTATTTACTGACATTGGAATTGAAGCAAAAGATATTGATTTGAGTGAAAAGAATGGTATGCAGGATGGAAGAATTTTTTATTATGATGAAGCTAAAAATTGGTGGTCTCGGTCAGGAGCGCCTGCTAATATGCCAACAGGCGAGCCAGGAGGGCCGGACAGCGAGGTTTTTTATGATTTAGGCAGTGATTTAAAGCACCATGAAAACTCTGTTTGGAAAAACCAGTCCTGTCATGTTAATTGTGATTGCGGCAGGTTTATTGAAATTGGTAATAATGTTTTTATGGAATATCTGAAAACAGAAAAGGGTTTTGAAAAATTGTCGCAAAAGAACGTTGATTTTGGCGGAGGTTTGGAAAGAATAGCTTTAATTGTTCAAAATAAAACCAGTGTTTTTGAAATAGATGTTTTTATGCCTGTAATGGAAAAGATTAAAGAGTTGTCTGGAGGAAAGGATTATAAAGACAACATGAAAGCATTTGAAGTTATTGCTGACCATATCAGAGGTATTGTATTTTTAGCTTCTGAAGGACTTCTCCCTTCTAATACAGAACAAGGATATGTTTTAAGGAGATTGATAAGAAGAGCAATTAGATTTGGAAGATTGATTGATATGCCTAAGAATTTTTTAGCTACTTTAGCTGAAAAAGTGATTGGAGTTTATGAAGATATTTATCCTGAAGTAAAATCCGAAGAAAACAATATTTTAGTAATTATTCAAAATGAAGAGGAAAAATTTGAAGCTAGTTTGCAAGAGGGCTTAAAACAATTTAAAAAATTGACAAGCAAGGGAAATATTTCAGGAATTGATGCCTTTCATTTATATGATACTTATGGTTTTCCTTTGGAATTAACAGAAGAATTGGCAAAAGAAAAAGGATTAAAGATTGATAAAAAAGGATTTCAAAAAGCTTTTAAAGAACATCAAGAAGTTTCTCGGGCCGGAGCTGAAAAGAAATTTGGCGGAATTGGTAAAGAAGCTGGTTATCAAGCTACAAAACTTCACACTGCAACTCATTTACTTCATCAGTCTTTAAGAGAGGTTTTAGGGAATCATGTTAAACAAATGGGTTCTGATATTACTCATGAGCGTTTAAGATTTGATTTTTCCCATTCAGAAAAAATGACTGATGATGAAATTAAAAAAGTTAAAGATTTGGTTAATCAGAAAATAAAAGAAAACTTAGAAGTTAAAAAACAGGAAATGAGTTATTCTGATGCAATCAAATCAGGCGCTTTAGCGTTTTTTAAGGAGAAATATCCTGAGAAAGTAACAGTCTATATTATAAATAAGTTTTCAAAAGAAATTTGCGCTGGCCCTCACGTTAAAAAAACTGCTGAATTGGGCAGTTTCAGAATTATTAAAGAAGAATCTATTGGGGCTGGAATAAGGAGAATAAGAGCGATTGTTGAATGAGCTGTTTAAACTTTGACGACCTTGACACAGGTATTGTTATCGTATATACTTTGGATATATGAAAGACGTAATTAATATTAAAACAGATAAAAGAATAAAAAATAATGCTCAAAAGCTCGCCAAAGAGTTGGGACTTTCTTTAAGTGATGTTATCAACGCTTCTCTTAGAAACTTTATTAGAACTCGAGAAGTATATTTTTCTGCTATTCCTAGAATGATTCCTGAGTTTGAACTTTTTATTGGTAAGGTTGAGAAAGATATTGAGGTGAAAAAAAATCTTTCCGCAACGTTTTCTTCTGGCGATGAAGCTAATGATTATCTTGATAACTTATGAACATCCGATTTCATAAGAATTTTGAAAAACAATACCAAAGATTACAGAAAAAAGAGAAAAATAGATTTAAAGAAAAAATTCAGATTTTCTTTAAGGATGAATTTGATCCAATTCTTAATAATCACCCCTTAAAAGGAAAGTATAAGGGATATAGAAGTATTAACGTGACAGGGGATTTAAGAGCGGTATATAAACGGCTAGTCAGAGATAGAGCCGTTTTTATTGCTATTGATAAACATAGCAATCTATATAAATAAGGTGTTTAGATAACGAGGTTTTCTTATTTCATCTTTTCAAACGCAAGAGATTTCTATATAATAATTTAATGACTAAAAAGATATTTGATATTATACCTCCAGAAAAAGTAGAGAAGGATAAAAAACCAGCTGTTAAAACTTTTAAAGAAAAGATTTCTGAAAAAGAAGCTGTGGAAGAGATAAAGAAAAAGGCGAAAATCATAGCTGCTGGTGTAAAGATTAAAAAGAAAGGTTTTAAAATAGGATGGATTCTAACACCTGTTTTTTTAGCATTACTTGTTTTTGTTGCCACCCAGATTTCAAAGGCTGAAATTGAAATATGGCCTAAAACAGAACTAGTGAGTTTTGAAACAAAATTGACAATTGACACTAATGCTGATGAAATTGATTTCTCTTATAAGATTATTCCTGCTCAAGTTTTTGAAAGTCAAAAAGTGCTTTATGAAGAATTTCAAGCAACAGGCAAGACTTTAAAAAAAGCAGAAGGAGTAATCAGGCTTTATAATGCATATTCAACCAAAACTGAAACATGGCTTCAAGGAACCAGATTTGTATCATCAGAAGGCAAGCTATTTAAGTCAAAAGCTAAAATCGTTGTACCTGGAGCTGAACTTAAAGATGGAAAGATTCTTCCCAGATATGTTGATGTTGATGTTATTGCTGCTGAATCTGGTGAAGAGTATAATATTGAACCAAGCCATTTTTCAATATATGTTTTCAGGGGAACACCAAGATATACTAAATTTTATGGAGAATCTTTAAAATCAATGACAGGGGGAGGAGACTCTGCCCAAGTAACAGAGAAGGATTTAGAATCAGCAGAAGAGCTTTTGGTTCAAAAAGCTGAGATCGCTTGTGAAGATGATTTAAAAAATAAGATTCCAGAAAACTTGATCTTTTTAGAAAATATCTTAGAAACAGAAATTTTAGAAAAGTTTTCTTTAACTAAAGTTGGTGATGAGATGGAAGAATTCAGTTTTAAAGTAAAAGCCAAATCACAAACTCTCTTATTTGAGAAAAAAGACATTGAGAATTATATTAAAGAGATTGTTCTTGCCCAAGACTCCGAAGGAAAATCATTATATCAAGAAAGCTTGAAAATAGATTATACGCCTCAAACTATTGATTTTGATTCAGGCAAAGCAGTTATCTCTTTAAATGTTTCAGTTGAAGTTTATACCAAGATTAGCTTGGATATTCTTAAAAAGGAATTAACAGGCAAGTCTTTGGTTGGAACAACCATATTTTTAGAGAATCAACCGGAAATTACAAAGGTAAAAGTTGAATTTTGGCCTTTCTGGGTGAAAAATGTACCTAAAAATGTTGAAAAAATCAATGTTCATTATAGTTTTATAAGCAGTTCAATCTGAAAAATCAGGGTTGACCAAAATACGAGTATTTGGTAAAGTAATGAAGTGCCCGTGGAAAAAAAGAAAAATAAAATTCAAAAATTTGGAATAATCATGGAGGCTCTACCCAGTGCCAGCTTCAAGGTGAAATTCGAAGATGGTCAAGAAGCTTTATGTCATTTGGCAGGAAAAATGAGAATGTACAGGATAAAGATTTTACCTGGAGATAAAGTAACTGTGGAGCTGAGTCCTTACGATGAAAAGAGAGGAAGGATTGTTTATAGAAATCGTTGATAAGTAAATTCAAAGAAACTAATAATCTTCTCGAATTTTCATTCGAGAATGTTTGTAATTTAAATAAAAATTAATAAAAATCAAATGAAAGTAAGGTCATCGGTGAAAAAATTTTGCAAGGATTGTAAGGTTGTTAGAAGAAAGGGCCGAGTTTATATTATCTGTAAAAAAAATCCAAAACATAAACAGCGACAAGGATAAAAGCGTGAATTAATATTTCGTAATTAATATGCCAAGAATCGCGGGAATAAATATACCAGAACAAAAAAGAATAGTTATTGCTTTAACCTATGTTTATGGGATAGGGTATTCTTTAAGTAAAAAAATCTTAATAGAAGCTGATATTGATATTTCAAAAAAAGCAAAAGACTTGACTTCTAATGAAATTAACAGTTTAAAAGAAATTATTGAAAAAAATCACAAAGTTGAAGGAGAAAAGAAAAGAGATGTAATGATGAACACAAAAAGATTAAAAGATATTGGATGCTGGAGAGGATTAAGACATACTAAAGGATTGCCAGTAAGGGGACAGAGAACAAGAACCAATACCAGAACAGTAAGAGGGAATGTGAGAAAAACAGTGGGCTCGGGCAGAAAAGCCGCTCCATCGCCTAAGTAGTTTTAAAATAATATTATGGGTAAGAAGCGTGTTGTCAAAAAAACTAAAGAGGAATTACTAAAAGAGCGGGACAAAGTAGAAGCAGCAGTTAAAAAAGATGTCCAAATAAAAACTTCTCAAAAGATGAAAGAGGGGATACTTTGTGTTTTTTCTTCTTACAATAACACTATTTTGACCTTAACTGATCCTTTGGGGCATGTGATTTATTGGACTTCAGCAGGCCGGCTTGGTTTTAAAGGAACAAAAAAAGGAACTCCTTTTGCTGCTTCCAAAGTGGCTGAAGCAATGATATATGCTATCAATAAATTAAAAATTAATAGAATTAAAGTGCTTGTTAAGGGAGTGGGTTCTGGCAGGGAATCAGCAATTAGAAGTTTGGCTGGTAGAAATTTTGACATTATTTCCATGAAAGATATAACGCCTATTCCTCATAATGGCTGTAGACCTAAGAAGCCAAGAAGAGTGTAAGAATATGAAAAAGATGACTTGTAAAATTTGCAGAAGAGCAGGAGAGAAACTTTTTTTAAAAGGTGAACGTTGTTTTTCACCAAAGTGTGCAATGATAAGAAAGCCTTATCCTCCTGGTCAGAAAGGCAAACGAAGAAAACGTCCACCTTCTGAATATGCCAAGGAATTAAGAGAGAAGCAAAAGCTTAAGAATTGGTACAATATGGCAGAAAAGCAATTTAAAAACTATGTTAGAGAATTATTAGACAAGAGAGGAAAAATGGAAGATGCGCCTTTGCTGTTAATAAAAAAGCTAGAATCCAGATTAGATAATACAGTTTTTCGATTAGGATTTGCTCTTTCAAGAAGAAAGGCAAGAAGCTTAGTTTCTCACAGTTATTTTCTGGTTAATGGAAAAGCAGTGAACATTCCTTCTTTTTATTTGAAAAAAGGAGATGTTGTTTCTTTGAAACCGCACAAATTAAAGAAAAACATTGTTAAAGAATTCAATCAATTAATGAAAAAACACAATCCTCCGGTTTGGCTGAAATTGAATAAAGAAAAATTAGAAGGAGAAGTAATTGGTGAAGTAACCTTGGAAGAAGTGGCTCCACCAGTAAATTTATTATCAATATTTGAGTTTTATTCACGTTAATATTCGAGTTTAGGAATTAGTGCTAGGGGTTTAGAAAAAACAGCAAGTAACTAAAAACCTGAACTCTCATCAATAATATGATTTCACTGCCTCTTAAGCCAAAAACAATTAAAAAACAAAAGAGTAAAACTATCTTTGAGATAGAGGCTCTTTATCCTGGCTATGGAGTAACAATCGGTAATTCTTTAAGAAGAGTACTTCTCTCTTCTTTGGGAGGGGCTGCAATTACTCAAATGAAAATAAAGAATGTTTCTCATGAATTTTCAACAATTCCCGGTGTTTTGGAAGATGTTGTTAATATTATGCTTAATTTGAAACAGATGAGATTTAGAGTTTTGTCTGAAGAACCTCAAAAAGCCAGCTTAAAAGTAAAGGGTAAAAAAGAAGTGAAGGGTTCAGATTTTAAATTGCCAGGCCAACTGGAACTAGTTAATAAAGATTGTCATGTTGCAACCTTAACAGAGAGCAAAGCAAGTTTAGAGATAGAAATTCAGGTTGAAAAAGGAATAGGTTATGTGCCAAGAGAATTAAAAAAGAAAGAAAAGCAGGAGATTGGAACAATTGCTTTAGATGCAATTTTTACACCAGTTAAAAGAGTTTCCTTTAAAGTGGAAAATATGAGGGTGGGTGAGAGAACAGATTTTGACAGATTGTTTTTAGAAATAGAAACTGATGAAACAATTTCTCCTGAAGATGCATTTTCACAGGCTTCAGAGATTTTATTAAAGCATTTTGATTTGTTTTCTCAAACTTTTGTTAAGAAAGTTCCTGTTAAAACTGAAGAAAAGAAAGAAAAAGAAAAAACTAGAAAAAAGAAAAAGAAAACTAAAGAAAAAGATGAAAAAAAGAAAAAAAGGAAGAAAACTTAAAAGGACAAGCGATCAAAGAAAAGCTCTTTTAAAGTCTTTAGCCAGAGAGCTTTTTTTAAGAGAAAAAATTCAAACAACCTTAGCAAAAGCTAAGGAGCTTTCAACTTTTGCTGAAAAACAAATCACAAAAGGAAAAAAGGGAGACCTAAGTGCCAAGAGGCTTTTGGCTAGAAATTTTTCTCCAGATATAGTAAAAAAAATAACTGATGAAATTGCTCCAAGATACAAGCAGAGAAAGGGGGGTTATACAAGAGTTATTAAATTAGAACCGCGAAAATCAGACGGAGCAAAAATAGCCATCATAGAGCTTGTTAAATAATATTTCAATTATGGAACGTAAAACCCATACAATTGATGCAACAAACAAAGTCTTGGGCAGATTAGCGACCAGGATTGTTATGCTTTTGCGCGGGAAACATAAACCAGACTTTTTTCCTCATAAAGATATGGGTGATCTTGTCATTATTAAAAATGTTTCAAAGATGAAAATAACTGGCAGGAAAATGGAGCAGAAAAAATATTACAGGCATTCAGGATACATGGGTGGATTAAAAACAATTCCACTGAAAAAACTTTTTAAAGAAAAACCTCATGAAGTTTTAAAAAGAGCTGTTTCAGGAATGCTGCCTAAAAACAAATTAAGACCAAGACAATTAAAAAGATTGAGGTTTGAATAAATATATGCCAACAGTTAAAAAAACAAAAACTAAAAAAAAGACAACAGTTGCTAAGAAGACTGTTAAGAAGACAAAAAAGGTAAAAAAAGAAAAGAAAGAAGTTGAAAAAAAGGTTAAGAAGAAAATAGAAGAAAAGAAAATTGAAGAGAAAGAAAAAGAGATTAAGCCAGATAGATATTACGAGGGTATTGGAAGAAGAAAAACAGCAGTTGCTAGAGCCAGAATTTTTACCAGAGGAGAAAAAGGGTTTTCTATTAACAAAAAATCTTTAGAAGAGTATTTTCCAATTCATGAGCTTCAAAAAACAGCTTTAGCTTCTTTGGATACAATGAAGTGTCTTGATAAATTCAAAATCTCTATTATTGTAAGGGGAGGAGGATTGAACGCACAAGCAGAAGCAGTTCGTCATGGAATAGCAAGAGCACTTCTTCTTTTTAATCCTGATTTTAGAAAAAGACTTAAAAAAGCTGGATTTTTGAAACGTGATTCAAGAATGAGGGAAAGAAAGAAGCCTGGCTTAAAACGCGCCAGAAGAGCACCACAGTGGAAGAAGAGATAGTATTTAATTAATCAATTTGACAAAATAGCCGCTATGCGGTTATACTTAAACAACTTTCTGTGAAACTCAGAAGGAGGTCGGTAAATTAATAAATTTTTTCAGAAAAACATGACAAATAAAGTTTATGTAGGAAATCTTTCCTTTGACACTACTGAAGATTCTTTAAAAGAATTATTTGCTGAAGCTGGAACAGTAAGTTCTGCTTCTATCATTATGGACAAATTTTCTGGCAGATCAAAAGGATTTGCATTTGTGGAAATGTCTTCAGAAGAAGAGGCTAAGAAAGCAATAGAAATGTTGAATGGAAAAGAAATAGATGGGAGGAGTATTGTGGTAGATGAAGCCAAGCCAATGGAAAAGAAACCTTTCAGAAAATTTTCTGGTAATGACAGAGGATTTGATAAAGGAAGATTCTAAAAGAAAATTAGAAATCAAAAAACAAAAGAACCTTTTTTAAAAGGTTTTTTTGTTTTAGATGTTTAGAGGCGGTTTGACGTTGTTTATCTCTCAAAAACTTGTTTTTTTTGTACTAATTACAGTCAATCAGATTTTCATTAGTTGCTTAATAGGAATATGAGTAAAAAATTGTTAAATAATTTTTTCTGAAACAAATAGATTTCCTCTATCTAATAGATAGAGTTTTTTTGTTTGGAGATTTAGGAAAATTTCTGGATTTTCAACTGTTACTAAATCAATAGTGTTGACCTGATCGCGGTTGTCAATCTCAGTAATTTTTAAAGCATTATTAGTTGTGAAAAGCAGATAATTTGAATTGATCCAAAACACATCTTTTATATTTTCCGAGAGTCGGATTAGAAAAATAGTTTCCATGGCTTGTCTTCTTGGTTGAAAAGTTTGTTCTTCTAAAAACAGGATTTTTATTTCTGAATCAGAAAAATATGCTATTTTTTTCTGGTCCGGAGAGATTTTTAATGAATTTATATTTTCAGAAAATTTTTCAAATATCTTTTCATCCTGATTGAAAAGATACATAGTTTCTTCTTCTAAAAGAAAAATAGCTTTATCATATACATATAATTTGTATTCAGTTTCTTGTTTTATATTAAAAGGAGAGCTGGCGATTTTTTCATTTTTTATTAAAGAAACATCTGTTTTATAAAAATCTCCTAAATCATCTAAATAATAAATGTTTTCATTAAAAACTTTGTAAACTAGAGCGTTTTCTATAACATTTTGAGGTGCCCTTTCTTTTGTTAAAAGAGGAGGAATTCTGTTAATTTGCAGATTAAAATAATTTATTTGTTCCTTACTTGCAATCTGAAGAAGAAGATTGTTATTATCAATGAATTCTAAATCAACTAAATCAGCTCCTGTCTGGGAAATATCAGTTTCCTTTAAGAGATGGCTCTTTACGTTTTTTTCCAGATTATACAATTTAAGAGACCAAACATTTTTTTCAGATTCTTTTATTACTGCTTTTTTCTTGTCTTTTGAGAACCAGGCGTTGTCAACATCAGTGCTTAAAAGTTGAAAGTTTGGGTCTTGTGGAAAAAGAATAATGTTTTTTGCTTCAGTAACCTGTTTTTCTTTTATTTCCAGATTTTTTTCCCAAGCATAATAGTCCTGTTTTTGAACCTTGATATTATATTTTTTAGGTAATAGATTTTCAATTAAAGCAGAGCTGAAAAAGAAATCTGTTTTTTGAATTAGCTTGTTGTCTATGTAAATTTCTGCTTGCTTGGGCGATATTGTTTTAATAAAAAGAGCGCCTGTTTGGGTTAGTTTTTTGTTCTCAAAGTCAAACCTATAACCTTGGACATAAAGGGTTAATAGGGGGGCAATCACAATAAAAATCAATAAAAAAATGAAAAACAAAATTGTTCTGACTCTTTTTTCCATTGTTAATATTATATAGTTAGTTTCTGTTTAAGCGCAAGTCGCAAGTTTGCAAAATTCAGAAGTTTAACTTATACTTAAGCTGAAAGTTAACAGATTTATTCTTTTTAAATATGAAAATTGGCATTGATTTAGGAACCTGTAATTCAGTTGTCTTTATTCCGAATAAAGGAGTGGTTTTACAAGAGCCATCAGTTGTGGCAGTGGCTTTGGCTGAGAACAAAATCATGGCTGTGGGAAGAAGGGCAAAAGAAATGATGGGTCGCACTCCAGACAATATCAGGATTTACAGACCCTTAAAAGACGGTGTGATTGCTGATTTCAAGGTTGCTCAAGCAATGCTCAAGTTTTTTATTGATAAAACCACAGGGAGCTTTAGGTTTTTTAAGCCTGAATTAATGATTGGTGTTCCAGCAGGCATTACTTCTACTGAAAAAAGAGCAGTCGTTGAAGCAGGTTTAAATGCTGGAGCCAGAGAGGTCTATTTAGCCAAAGAGCCAATTTTAGCAGCTATTGGGGCTGGTATTCCTATTGATAGTTGTTCTGGCAACATGATTGTTGATATTGGCGGTGGAACAACTGAAGCAGCAGTGATTTCATTGGGTGGAATTGTTAATTTTCATTCAATCAGAGTAGCAGGTGATAAGATGGATTTAGCTATTTCAGATTTCATTAAGAAAAAATATAATTTAGCAATTGGAGAACAAACCGCAGAAGAAATAAAGATTAATATCGGTACTGCTCTTCCAGATAAAAAGAAAGAAGAACAAAACATGGAAATCAGAGGAAGAGATGTGGTGATGGGTTTGCCTAAAAACATCATAATTTCTTCAAATGATGTTTGTGAGGCAATGTCTGATATTCTCACAGAGCTTACTCAGGCAATTAAATCAGTGCTTCGTAATACTCCTCCTGAATTATCAGCTGATATTATTAGTAAAGGCATGATTTTAACAGGGGGAGGGGCGTTATTGAGAAACCTTCCACAGCTCATTGAAAAATCAGTTGGAGTGCCTGCTGTTGCTGCTGAAGAGGCTTTGCTTTGTGTGGCTAAAGGCACTGGTTCAATGCTGTCAAATCTGGATATGTATAAAAAGAGCATAATGAGTAAAAAGTAGCTCTTGTGCTTGATGTTAATTATGATAATAGGCCATAAAAAACAACAAGAGTTTTTAAAAAAACTAACTAAAGCAGAGCCCATTCCTCATGCACTTCTATTCACTGGCAGTGAGAAATTGGGAAAAAAGAAAATAGCTTTTGAATTTATCTCCTCGATTTTTAAAAAAAATATTTTTCAGCATCCAGATTTTACCTTTATTGCTCCTGAACAAAAACAAATTAAAATTAGACAAATCCGAGACATTAACTGGAAACTATCTTTGAAACCGGTCCAAGCACCTTTTTTAGCAGTTGTGATTGATCAAGCTCACTTAATGACAAGACAGGCTCAGAATTGTTTTTTAAAGAGCTTAGAAGAACCAAAAAGTAAAGCAGTTGTGATTTTAATTACAGAACATCCAAGATTTCTTTTACCAACTATTATCTCAAGGTGCCAGACTATTAAATTTTATCCAGTTCAAAAAAAAGAAATCAAGGATTATTTGAAAACAAAAGACATTAAAAAAGAGCAGATTGAAGAAATTACTCAGATTTGTTTGGGAAGGCCGGGCTTAGCAGTTGATTTTTCTCAAGATTTAAAAAAACTGGAACAAAGACAGAAAAAGATCAAGGAATTAGTTGAAATCATAAACTCACCCATAGCAATGCGTTTTAAATATGCAAAAGAGCTATCAGAAAGCGATGATTTACATGAAACATTATTAGTTTGGCTTTCTTATTTTAGAAAGAACTTAATATCTGATTCTGATAAATTCTTAAGAAAAAAGGCAAAGGAAATTCTCAATCGTATTCAGCAAACTACTCTTTTGCTCTCCACAACAAATATTAATACAAGATTAGCCTTAGAAGTGCTAGTGATGGAATTTTAATAAGTTAACTAATATCAATTATTATGGTTGATGAAAAAGTTTCATATAAAGACGTTGTTAGTGAAATAAAGCCTGAACTGGACAAGGCGATTGCTTTTTTAGAAAAAGAACTGCAAAAAATAAGGACAGAAAGAGCAAGCCCTTCTTTGGTAGAAAACATTGAGGTTGATTGTTTTGGTAAGCGTTTTCCTTTAAAGCAGCTTGCAACTATTAGTGTGCCTCAGGCAAGAGAAATTGTAATCCAGCCTTGGGATAAATCCTATATCGAAGAAATTGTTAAGGCATTAGAGAAGAACACCAGTATTGGGGGCAATCCTGTGGTAGATAAAGACGTCATCAGAATCCGCTTGCCTTCTTTAAGTGAAGAATTCAGGAAAGAATTAGTTCGCTTTACTTCAGAAAAACAGGAAGTTGTTAAAAAAACAATCAGGAGATGGAGAGATGAGGCTTGGAGGGAAATTCAAGATGCAGAAATGGAGGGAAAGATGAGCGAGGATGATAAATTTAAAGGAAAAGACAAGCTTAAGAAATTAATAAATGAATATAGTGAAAAGGTTGAAGAAATTATAGAGAATAAGAAAAAAGAAATAGAGACTTAAATTATTATAATTATTAAATTGCTAATTATCAATGATTCTGACAATTTTCATAGCTTTTTTTAGTCTTATTGGTTTGGTTACTCTCCATGAACTTGGCCATTTTTTATTTGCAAAAAAGTTTGGTGTTAAGGTAGAGGAGTTTGGCATTGGTTATCCGCCAAGACTATTTGGAAAAAAAATAGGGGAAACTGTTTATTCTTTAAATCTTCTGCCGTTCGGAGCTTTTGTAAAATTACCAGGTGAAATGGAAGAAAGTGATGATGTTCAAAGTTTTTCCAAGCAGCCAATCAAAAAAAGAATTCTAATTATTTTAGGAGGAGTTTTATCTTTTTGGATCATTGCTGCAATAATTTTTAGTATTGTTTTTAGCCTTGGAGCGCCAGTAGCAGTTGGAGATGAAACTGATGCTAATTTAATTAATCCAAAAGTCACGATTGTTGCTGTGGCCAAAGATTCACCAGCTCAAGCTGCAGGATTAAAGGTTGGTGATACAATAGAAGAATTGTCTTTTATGGATGAGCAGTTTAGTCCAGATAAAACAAAACAAGTTCAGGATTTTACAAACAGTCATTTGGATGAAGAAGTAAATTTAATAATTGAAAGAGGGAAAGAGATGTTTAGTGTGAGTTTGATTCCCAGAATATCACCCCCTCAAGGAGAAGGGCCTATGGGAGTTGCTTTGGCCAGAACCGCAATTAAAAAATATCCTTTTTATTTGGCGCCATGGCAGGGGATTATGACTACAGGAAAATTAACAATCAGTATTATTAATGGTTATGCAGGAGCTATTAAAAATATTTTTATTGGTGAACCTTCAGGAGTTCAAATGACAGGGCCAGTTGGGGTTTTTCAAATGTTAGCTCAAGCCCAAGAGCTTGGAATGATTTACTTTCTGAATTTTTTAGCCATGATTTCTGTCTATTTAGCTGTTTTTAATCTTATGCCGATTCCAGCTGTTGATGGTGGCAAGCTTTTATTTTTAACAATTGAAGCAGTGAGAAAAAAACCTGTTCCTCAAAAAATAGAACAGAATATTACAGCAGTTTTCTTTATGCTGTTGCTCATATTAATGGTTTTTGTAACAATCAATGACATTTCTCGTATATTTTAAAAACTATGAAACAATCAAAACTTTTAGCTAAAACTAAGAAAAAAATATCAAAAGATATTACAGCTATTAGTCATCAATATTTAATCAAGGCTGATTTTATTGAACAGTCCATTAGTGGTGTTTATCGATTTTTGCCTTTGGGTTTTAAGGTGCTTAAAAAAATTGAGAACATTATTAGAGAAGAAATGAATTATTTAGGAGCTCAAGAAATACTTTTACCAAGCCTGCAAGATAAAAAGCTTTGGCAGGAAACTAATCGATGGGATACCATTGATCCGCCTTTGTTTAAGTTTAAAGACCGCCACAAAAAGGAATTGGCTTTAGGTCCTACTCACGAAGAAGAAATGGTGGATATGGCTAGAAAAAGGGTTAAATCTTATCAGGATTTGCCTTTTGCTCTTTTTCAGATTCAGAATAAATTCAGAAATGAAATGAGAGCAACAGGAGGTCTTTTAAGAACAAGAGAGTTCGTAATGAAAGACTTATATGATTTTCAGCCTGATAAAAAAAGCTCAAGTATTTTTTATGAGAAAGTTAAAAAAACATATTTTGAGATTTTTAAAAGATGCGGGTTAAAAGTGGTTTGCGTTGAAGCAAGTTCCGGGACTATTGGAGGCAAGCTTTCTCATGAATTTATGCTTTTATCTAAAATTGGCGAAGACAAGATTTTGGTTTGTAAGAAATGCAGCTACGCAGCTAATACTGAATTGCTCAAAAACGCAAAAAAGTGTATTCATTGTGGAGGATTGTTAGAGACAAAAGAATCAATTGAGCTTGGCCATATTTTCTATTTAGGGACAAAATACAGTAAGGCCATGAATCTGTCTTATCAGGACAAAGATGGTAAAGACAAGCCAGTTTCAATGGGTTGCTATGGAATTGGTCTTGGTAGATTAATAGCAGGCATTATTGAGGTTCATCATGATAACAATGGAATTATTTGGCCAAAACAAGTTGCCCCTTTTGATGTTCATTTGATTGCTGTTGAAAATATTGCAGAGGTGGAAAAAGTATCAAAGAAGTTGTATAAAGATTTACAAGGGGCAGGAATTGAGGTGCTGTATGATGATAGAAAGAATAAGTCAGCTGGAGAAAAGTTTGTAGATTGTGATTTAATTGGAATTCCAATTAGAGCTGTAGTTTCCGTAAAAACATTGAAAAAGAATTGCGTTGAAATAAAGAAAAGAAAAGAGAAAAAAATAAGTTTAGTGAAAATTAATAAATTGATAAAATATTTACAAGTTTAAATTTAATGCTTAAGAAATTTTTGCAAAAATTTTCAGAAGATATTGCTATTGACCTTGGCACTGCTAACTCTGTAGTTTATGTCCACGGCAGGGGAATTGTAATACAAGAACCTTCTGTTGTGGCAATAAATAAAAAAACAGGCCAGATTTTAGCAATAGGGCTTGATGCTAAAAAAATGGTGGGCAGAACTCCTTCCCATATTGTTGCGACAAGACCCTTGAGAGCAGGAGTGATTTCTGATTTTGAAGTTACTGAGCAAATGTTAAATTATTTTATTGAAAAGTCCCGTGAGAAAAAATTAATCAGACCAAGAGTGATTGTTGGTATTCCTTCTGGAGTGACAGAGGTAGAAAAAAAAGCAGTTATAGACGCTACTAAATTGGCTGGAGCAAGAGAAGTTTTTCTTATAGAAGAGGCAATGGCTTCAGCAATTGGTGCGCGGCTGCCTGTTCAGGAAGCAGGCGGCAACTTTCTTGTTGATATTGGCGGTGGAACAACTGAG
>SDBS01002704.1_pt1 | contig 17619 bp, 18 predicted proteins | sample 2277091 | NCBI WGS metagenome assembly SDBS01 (sample SAMN10404972, study PRJNA504765) | marine sediment metagenome | isolation source: marine sediment core GS10_PC15, 163 cmbsf | place: Arctic Ocean: Southern Knipovich Ridge | collected 2010 | reverse complement strand
TGGTGTGCTGGGCATAACCCGCATTATGATTTGGTAAACTTGACTTTACTAAACAGTAACCAAAAATCTCGAACCTTTGAACTATCTATATTAATTCCCAACCGCTCATCTGCGCGCGGAAAGTGTTAGGCACACACGTGGTAAACGTTCACGATGACGAATATGTCTCTAAACAATGAATGGAGGCTCCAATTCTCTTTATCTTGGTAAATCATCTATTATAGTTGGAATAGCAGATATTAAGCAGGGGGAAACTCATGTTTCCTATAGGGACGATAGCTTTCCTAAGAGGTACATTATTGAATGTTGTAGGAATTGTTCTTTTCCTGCTTGGCGTTAGGTCACGCAGTTCGATAGATACGCAAGGGGAAACGTTTTCTGATTATATTTGGTTTATCCTCATAGCTTTTGGACTTGTTTTACACGTTATAAACGCGATGAGTCCAGTTTAGAGCGCGCGCATTTCTATTTAAATTCTGCATCTATCAGAAATTAGCTTTTCACGAAGAGGCTAACCTCAAAGTGTTAACCTAATCCTGTGTGCGTAATCAATAATTTTTTTCAAAAGTATCCTCAAAAAATGTTTCATAAAACATGCAAGATGCGTTTCCTCTTAAATCAACCATCACCTGACGAGTTTCTGATGAGTGGAGAAAATCGGCGTAATCTCCAAATGCATAGAAGGTTTCTGTCCATTGTCGCCAACCGAAAGCAGGTATAACATACCATTCTTCTGGAGACTCTTTAGCTCCCACCATGTTAACCCCATTAACGGTTAATCTGGCGCTCATTTCTCGAACGGTCACGGGAAAAGCACTTGGATTACCTACTGAAATTGTCACTGTAACAGAATACCGGTAAGGCACGAATTTTTCTCGATATTCAAAATGGGCATCCAAAAGTTCCACCTTCACCCTCGTAGCATATACAGCCAAAGAAAAGAAAGCCACTACAGCGATGATGGCAATAATCGAACCGACCAAAACAAGGTTACGAGTTTTAGTTTGCATTAATGCTCTGCTCAATGGTTACGAATAAGTTGCTTTAACTTTTTTGCATTTTTTTCCAGAAGCTTTTCACGAAGAGTCTACTTTTCCACTGCGCGCGCAAGTCTTAACTTTTCGTTTAGTTAATTAGAATATAGTAGATTAACATGCCTGGAGAATCTGAAACCAAGAAGGATGCTCAACCTCACAAGGATGGATTCCACGGTGAAACATCGGCGGTTAGTGAGTCGATTGAGGAGACAAGGCGGTATCACAGATTGTATTTAAGGGCTGTAAATAATCCTCTACGACGAAAGATACTTCTGGCAATAAAAGAAGGATACAATTCAATGAAAGACCTTCAAAAGGAAACAGGATTAAACAAAATTAACCTTGAATGGCACCTGAGCATCCTGGAACAGGGGTTTTGTGTCGAAAAAATTGAAGAAAGCGGCAAACTTCTATACAAACTTACAAAGGAAGGCCAACTAATTGAATACCTTATATAAAACGATTTAATCTTTATCCTTCTAACAAATTGGCAGGCTAAAACAGTGCAATCTTTGGTTCCCGACGAAATTATTCGCATGTTACTGAGGCAAAAGTATCATTTGGTGGGAAACCACTCGGCAGTAAAACGGTGCAGATGGCTCTACAACAGCATAGTTCAAGACAGAACCTGCTACAAACAGAAATTTTATGGAATAAAGAGCCACCGGTGCCTCCAGATGACCCCCTCACTTTTTCATTGTACCCTGAGTTGCGTTTTCTGTTGGCGTGCCCAGAGCGGAGACCACGACTTACGATGGGACGAAACCAGACTGCCAGAATGGGATGAGCCTGAAGAAATAATTGACGGATGTATCAAAGAGCAGAAACGGATATTGACCGGATACAAAGCAACCCCCAACGCCGACCAAAATAAACGCTTAGAAGCTGTCACACCAAAGCATGCAGCCATAAGCTTGACAGGAGAACCCACCATTTATCCCCATCTAGACGGGTTAATCAAGGGCTTTCACAGGCGAGGCTTCACCACCTTTTTAGTCTCTAACGGAACGGTTCCAGAGACGCTCTCCAATCTAAGCGAGGAACCCACCCAACTATACATTTCAGTCTCAGCTTTTGATAAGAAAAAGTTCTCTCAGGTTTGCCGTCCAAACGTTCCAGATGCTTGGGAAAAACTTAACGAAACCTTGTCTTTACTTCCCAGCTTCAAGTGCCCCACGGTAATCAGATTTACTTTGGCAAGGCATCTGAATCTGGAGTACCCCAAACTTTTTGCCCAGCTAGTCAGAAAGGCTAATCCAACATACTTGGAACCGAAAGCTTACATGCATGTGGGCTTTTCGAGACTACGTATGGACTACAGTAACATGCCGACTCACCGTGAAATCAAAGACTTCGCAGCTCAGCTATCCACGGAAATGGGCTACAACCTGTTGGATGAGGCGCCAAACAGCCGAGTGGTATTGCTTAGCCGCTTGGAAAAGGCTATTAAGTTAGCCTAAGCTTCATTTTGAAGTGTTTCTGGCTGTGAAATTTATGTCGTTGAAAGCTATTCTGGAAAAGATTCAGGAAGAGTTGAGCGTAAGAGAGGAAGTGAGGGAAGAGGTTCAGAGGGACATGCGAAGGGCTACACGTCTCTCTAAACAGGCAATACAGGTTACTCACCAAGAAAGATTTGATGACGCTAAAGCCATGCTCAAAGAAGCAAAACAGCTTTTTGTTACGCTTCGAGAAACCGCAAAAAATTATCCATACCTGCTTTACGGTGGTTCTGTTGGAGCCGCCTTCGAGGAACATGCTGAAGCTCACATACTGCTTACGCTGATTCAGGAAGACCGTTTTGTTACTCCAAAAGAAATCGATGTTCCCATGACTCCTTATGTGTTGTCGTTGGGGGACGTGATTGGAGAACTTAGGCGTAGAGCGCTTAATTTGATTCGGAAAGGAAATGTTGAAGCTGCTGAAAAGAATTTGGAGCAGATGGAACAGATATACTCCGAACTGACGGCTCTGGATGATGCATACATAATTATTAAGGGTCTTAGACGAAAAGGTGACGTTGCTAGACACCTCATCGAAATCACCCGAGGCGACATCACCATCGAGGTTCGAAGAAGCGCCTTGGAACGCTCCATTTCAAAATTAGAGAAGACAATCGAAAAGGAAACTAGAGACTGAAAAGCCCGAAACCAAAAGCAGTTTGGGGTCCAAGCAGGAGTTGCCGACAAAACTTAATCCAAAGTTTTCTGTCAAAAAAGCCCATCAGATGCAGCGACAACTATCCAAGAAGCTCATCTTTGAGGATACCGTGCCTGAGACTGTTGATTACGTAGCTGGGGTGGATGTCGCATATCTAAAAGATTCATCTGTTGGTGCAGTGGCTGTCCTAGACTTCAGCACTCTATCTCCGGTCGAGTTTCAAGTAGCCCAAGTTAAAACCTGTTTTCCTTACGTACCCACCCTTTTGTCCTTCAGGGAAATCCCGCCAGCTTATTCAGCGATAAGAATGCTTCACATAAAACCGGACGTTTTTCTGGTTGACGGACAAGGATTCGCTCATCCATATGGTTTGGGGTTTGATTCTGGATAAGCCGACTGTTGGCGTGGCGAAGAGTCTGTTGTGCGGCAAGGTGGAACAGGTTGGCGAGAGTGGACGGGTTACGCCCCTTAAGGATAAGGGAGAGGTCATCGGTGCTGAGGTTGTCACAAAACAGGGAACAAAACCTGTTTACGTTAGCGTTGGTCATAAGGTGTCTTTGAAGAGAGCAACAGAGATTGTTATGGAATGTACGGGGAAATATCGATTACCTGAGCCGATTCGAAGAGCTCACATAATAGCGAGTGAAGAAAAAAGGAGACTTGAGAAATCTATTCTTTGAGTCTCCGTGAACTTGTCCAATGTAGACCTGAACACTTGATGCTGATTTAGGGGATGTTTCCAGTTTTTCCTTGAAAAGTGCACTGAAAAAGTGATTGCTACTAAGTACATTGAATGTAGAGAGTGCATTCATAAATGATTAATTAGCACAAGTTTTCTTTTATCATGTTTCGTTAGGTGTTACCTTTGACTTCGATTCCACAGGTTCCCGAAAATATTGCACGAAAGAAGGTTATAGTCTACAAATCTAGGGTAGACGCTGCTACGCTAAAACAGAAAGCAGAAGAAATGAAGAATGAACTGTTCGTTAAACGTTTCTCAAAACCTAAACCCAAAGATATTCAGGTAATTTCGGTTGACAAGCATTATGAACCCTACGTTCTTGTTGACGCAAAATACCGAATCGAATATTATACGAAGAAAGTTTACACCATCGAGGTTGCCGAGAAAGCTAAAGAAGTTAAGATTCTAGGTGAATCCTTCAAACCTCAAATGGTAGCTATTCCCGATACTGAGCCTGAACAGTTCCGCAAGGTTGTCAGACTTGAAGGTCAAGAATGGTCTTTCTATGAAGATAAAACGTATTTCATTCTTGACAAGACTGGGCACGAAATCTTGCCAGATCAGGTTCCCATTGCCCCCTCCGAAGATAACCCCAAAAAAATATTGGAAGAGTTCGGAAAGAAGGCTGAAAAGGTAACGATCTCTAATCGAGAGATAATATTGATGGCTAAAACCAAGCTCATCAAAAGACCTCCAGACATGGACATCATCGACAATGAGCTATTTCATGTCACTGAACATGCTATAATCTACAATCCAGTCTACAAAATCACGTTCAGAAACACGAAGAACAACGAAGAAAAAACTGTCAGCATAGACGGTATAACAGCTGAAATAATCAAGTAACAGGCAGACATTCAGACGTTACTGTCTATTCTCTAACTATTTATTTGCCAGTTTTAAAGAAAACAGTAATCTTTGAATTGAAGAAAAAATGAGACACTGAAATGCCAGCACATAAACTCTGGCGTGAATAAATCCACAGGTTTGCTTAGTTTTCTGTTAGTACGCAGTCGTCGTATTCTTTTTCAAGCTTGTTCTTGTGCGACAGCTCTTCTTGTGCCAGTTTAGAGAATACTTCGCCCATCTTTGTTCCTTTTAGTCCTAGAGCTAATGTTTTGTAGTAGCCATAGGTGCTTTTTTCTCGTTTCGCCGCATACACAAGTATAGCCTCGTAATCTGCATCCTTAGACAAAGGAGTGTCCTGCAGCATGTCAACGATCTTGAGGTCTTGAACTGCACCCCCGTGGGAACCCAACTCCGAAATCTTCGTTTGGTCATTCATTATCGCTTCAAGCTTACTTTTGTGTCCCCTTTCTTCTTCTACCAGTTGTTTGAGGAAAACTTTGGATGATGGATATTTGGCATTTTCTAGTGCCATGGTGTAGAGGGCAATGGATTGTTCTTCAACTTTCACTGCGGCTTCAATAATTGTTTTCCAGTTAAGTTCAGACAAGAATAACATCTCCCCTAAACTTTCTGTGGTTGCTTACAGAACATAAAGTTTTCGAACAAGCATTCGAGTAGCAGCGACTAAAAGCTGTGCTGTTTACTTTCCGTGGCGCTCAAGATATTCTTCGATGGTTGGATAGAGCGACTCTACTCTGTCTTTTCTTTTTTTGGAGTTGATGTTGCAAAGTAGTGTTGAAACCTCTTTTGGGGTGCTGAAGCTTTCGGTTTTGCCGTCTGGACGCTTTCTGGTGACAGTGATGCAGTTGTCTACACAACAGTTTGCTACACATGCAGTGCAGTAGATACACAGGTCGTCTATGATTCCGATCTCTCCGGCTTTCCAGTACAGGGCGTTGGTGGGGCAGGCTTTTACGCACAAATTGCACTCTATGCCCCTACAGGTTCTCATATCAATACTGATACTGCCCTCTTCGAAGAGATCCTTGACTCCCATTGGCTCTAGAAGCTCAGCCCGCCTACTCTCCGGTTTCTCCGCTTCCTCTTCAGAAGCCTCTTCCGAGAGGAGATCAAAAATGTTCACGCTTTGCTCCTCAGATTTTTTGGGCATTTCAGATCGTCTCCTCTCAAGCTTCTTTCTTGTATTCAGAGATGTAATCTTACTACAAAATATTACCTATTTATTTCGGATAAACCCTTAGAAAACAGAGCACTAGACGTTACTCGTGATGTAAAGTGGCTGGCAGATACAAGGCTGTTGCGGTTGAATCCCGATACTGGAAGACGGAAGACGATTACATCAAACAGCTAATCCAAGCCATAGAAAACATAGTAGAGGATGGAGATTTTGTAACCGTCTCTGAAAAAGCCGTCTCCACAGCACTGGGCAACCTAATTGACGAGAAAACTGTTGAACCAAGCAGGCTTGCACATTTCATTGCCAAATACTGGATGCGACTTGTATGGCCATACATTCTGGGACCCATATGCCACCTGAGAAAGAAAACCATAACGTTTCTTCGGTCATACCCACCTGAAGAGGGAAGCCATCACAAGCAGCTAGCCTTACAGCAAAGCGGTTTTTTGCAAGCCCTGATGCATGGGTCAGAGGGCGCCATCGACGGAAGTAACCTTCCCCAATCCTATGTGTGTCTTCCATTGGAAAACGCGCAAGAGATTGCCCATGAACTGCGGGAGCGAATAGAAACTGAACTGGGAAAACATGTAACCGTTGCTATCGTGGACACGGACAAAACTTACTCTCTGAGGGGATTCCATTTTACTCCTCGCCCAAAACCCATAAAAGGAATACATTCTCTTGGAGGCGTCCTAGCATATGTGGCTGGAAGGTCTCTTAAATTAAAGAAAAGAGCCACTCCCTTGGCAATATCTGGACCTCAGATAACAACCGAGGAAGCCCTCGAGATTGCTAGAATAGCTAATCGAACACGGGGAACTGGAGCAGGTCGAACCGTTTGGGATATGGCTAAAACTTTCAACGTTAACCTAACTGACGTAACTTGGAAAATGCTTGACAGCGTGAAACACCGTCCCATAGTAATTATAAGACCCAAAACGCAAATGACTCAGTGACCTCAAAGTCACGTGTTAAGGAGCATATAAAAAATGGACTTGATCGTGAAGCAGATGCATACTTTCTTTGATCCGAAAGCAGTTGCAGTAATAGGTGCCTCTCGCAGAACCATGAAAGCAGGGCACGTTATCTTCAAAAACTTTGTCATCAACAAGCAAAGAAACCTCTTCAAAGCAAAACTGTACCCAGTTAACCCCAACGAAAAAACCATCCAAGGCTTCCCCTGTTACCCCTCAATTCTGGACATAAACGACGAGGTTGATTTAGCCATTATAGTGGTTCCAGCCAAAATCGTTCCAAACGTTATGCAGGAAATCGCCAAAAAGGGAGTGAAAGCTGTTGTAATAATCAGCTCTGGATTTAGTGAGGTTGGAAACCACAAACTAGAAGAAGAGGTAACAGCGATCGCCAAAAAGGCGGGAATTCGTGTTCTCGGTCCCAACTGCCTAGGCGTCTACGACTCCAAAACTGGCGTTGACATGCTGTTTCTTCCCGAAACAAAAACCCTCACTACAGGAGATGAAGTTGTTGCCACACCCAGACCAATGGCAGGTCCCATAGCCATAGTAACTCAGAGTGGCGCCTTCGGAGCTGCCGCCTTAGACTACCTGTCGGGTAAACAGATGGGTGTAAGCAAGTTTGTGAGTTTTGGTAACAAGGCGGACGTTACTGCGTCGGAGATGCTTGCTTACCTTTTGCATGATCCCAAAACGCAGGTTATTCTCTTCTACGCTGAGAGCATAGACAATGGAAGAGAGTTCATGGAAGTTGCCCGAAAAGTTACTCAAAAGAAGCCTATTGTTGCTTTGAAAGTGGGACGGTCAGAGGCGGGAGCCCGCGCAGCTGCGTCCCACACAGGATCAATTGCTGGTTCTGACAAAATCTATTCCAGTGCCTTCAAACAGGTTGGCGTTTTAAGAGCGGGTGACCTTGAAGAGTTTTTTGATATGGGTAAAGCTTTGGCTTTTCAGCCTCCTGTTGCCGGGAACAATGTTGCGATAATAACGGATGCGGGTGGACCTGGAATCATGGCTGTTGACGAGTGTGTGGCTCAGGGACTTAACGTAAAGAAGTTTTCTGAAGAAACTATAGCAAAATTTGAGAAGCTTAAGCAGGAAGGAAAGATTCCGCGTTTTGCAACTAACTTGAATCCTGTTGACCTCACTGGCTCTGTGACTTCTGAAATGTTTGAGGAGGGTACACGGATTCTTTTTGAGGACCCAGAAATCGATGGTATCATCGTTTTGGGTTTGCATCATCTTCCAGCTCTTCAGGAGGATTTTGTTGACCGCGTGGCAGCACTGAGTAAGAAATACACCAAGTCGGTTGTTGCTTGTGATGTGGGCGAAACTGAGATGGCTCTGCATATACGTTCAAGATTTGATAAGTTTGGGATTCCTGCCTACTTTTCTCCTGAGGATGCGGCTCGTGGCATGGCTGCCCTTGTTAAATATGGCATGTACTTGAAGAAGTGTGGACAGTTTGATCAGTACTTGGAGTCGTTCATGAAACGAAAGAACAGGACTTGAGATGCGAAGGAACAGTTGAGCAAAGAAGAAGACTTAGGGCTGTTCTTTTAGCCATTGAGCAACCTTTCGAAACAGGTTGCTGGTGGACATGTCGATGACGGGCACCATGATTCTCTCTTTTGTCTCTATTATCGGCCGGTATTCTGGCATAAGGGCGTAACTTACGAATGCCCAGTAAACTTTCTTTTCTTCGATGAGTGCTTTTGCGGCGATTTCGGTTGTTGTGGGTAATGGATAGTAAATGAAGACAATCCCGTTTGCCCAGTATATTCCAGTTGTTTTTCCGCCCACAGCGATGCTTGTGAATCGCGCCAGATCATCTACAGTTTTGAAGCGGGTATGCTCCAGTATAACAATTTCTTTGAAGGGTTCACCCTTAATCGTTGGACCTTCCATACCTGATACTTCCACAGCACAGTTTCAGGTAGACAAGATAATAAGAATTTGGGTAACCGCATTCTTCCAGTAATCTAATGTTGATTCTACAATTAACTACAGAATCTAAAACGTTCACACATGAATTTTTTTAATATCTTGCTAGATTGGAGCTGCTTTGGCGGGGATTTTTAGTCGTTTTTCGATTTCTTTGGCGAAGATGTTGGCTGCCTCGGACCTGTGCTTGTCGGTTATGACCATTCTTGGATTGCATCGTTCCACATATTCTAGCAGCTCATTAAAGTCAGAGTGGTCACTCAAAGCAACCACATACTTGTTTGTTCCAACTCTTCGGCACGGCTTCCTGAACTCCCAGCCACTCGCATGAATCTGCAAAGCTTCGCCTTCAACTTTTTTTCGAGAATATGAGTGATAAAAGATGACGGACGGCTCATTTTGAGTCAGCATTGATTGAGCCTCTTCGCCGTCAAATGGAAGAAGCTGTTTACCAAGCTTCATTCCGTGCCGTTCACAAACCTTTGAAACCCTGAAAATCTGTTCTGGAACAATAAAGGGCGTCTTTATTTTTGCCTCGTACAGTATTCGCATCATTTTCTGGAGCTTGCCGTGATACCCAAAAACGTAGACTGGTCCCTGTTTCAAACCCTGTTCCACCATAGAAACAAGCATGCCTTCAACCATCATGCTAAAGGGTCTAACGCGAACAGGATCACCGTAAGTTGCCTCCATAACTAGTATGTCTGCTTCCACGAATGGTGTTCGGGAAAATCTGAAGTCGCTAGTGTATAGTATCCGCGTTTGTTCCTTATCCTCGACAAGCGCCTGAGCGGTTCCCAAAATGTGGTCTGCATAATGTAAAGTCAGGGTCTCATCCTCGTAAGTCAAGGGTTCCCCGTAATCGAGAGTTTTCACGGTTCCTCTAGCTAACCAGCGGGGACCCTTCAGGGCATCTATCAGGTCTCTCGTAGCTAGAGTCATCACTGATACTTCGCAGTTCTTTAAGCTCTTTCCAAGCCCAACCATGTGGTCAGCGTGGGCGTGAGTAACAACTCTTATGGGTCTAGACTCTTCGTAGGCGTCGCATGCAACATGCTTCCCTAAAAGAACTGCACCCAACTTAGTCACATTAGCCTTAGACGGGATAAGCGGCGCCTCAGACAATTTCAGTTTCTCCGACCGAATGAAACTGTTTCCTGTAGAAGCTTTTAAACTGTTCTTGAAATTTTCCTGCCTAAATCTAACTGTTTTCCGTTTACGTGAACTGTTAAGTTTTTACTAAAAAACGTGGGTTGCTAGAACTTTTTTGCTTGTTTAGTCTTCTCTTGGGCTTAGTATACAGTCCACCATTTTTGGGCAGGTCAAGCACCCTTGAGGGATGGGAACGTCTTTTGGTCGGTTAGCCAAGTATCCGAAAGTTTCTGGGCAACCTGACGACCCACTTTCTTTTTTGGCAGATTCTTCGGTTTTAGGTTCCTCTTTGGCTGTTTCTTCTTTGCCTGATGAGTCAGTTTGAAAAGCCTCTTTTGGGTCTTCTTTTTTGACAATGGGTTCTGTTTTCGGTTCTTCTTTTGTCGTTTTTTCTTCTTTGACTGTGGGTTCCGCTTGAGGCTCCTTTGTTTTCTCTTTCTTCTCTTTTTTGAGTCCGCTAGTGCTGGGAATCAAGGCTTTAAATTTCTTGAAGAAGCTGGGACCTGAATCAATTACCTTTTCTAGAACCGTATTTACTGATAGATTGACTGCGGTTTCCTCTTCTTCTGTCTCTATTGCTTTTTCTTGTACAATGGTTGGTTCTGTGCCAGCCTTTTGTTCGATGGATGATCGTTGTTCCAGTTTGGCAAAGCAGTAGGGGCAAGCTTCGTACTGTTTTGGTGGCGTAACAGAAAGGATGGTCAAGAGAATAGGTTCTTCAAATTCCCTTTGGCATCTTGGATTTGGGCAAACAACCACTACGGCTTCCGTCAATCTTACTGCATCTCGGCTCTTCTTTGATAGAGTTGCTCGCTTTAGGATATTTAGGTTTAATGAATTCAAAATCTAGACACACAATCTCCCGAAAAAACCCATTTTTTCAGGGTTCAACCCCTTTTTTAGAGCTTATTTTCTGTTATGAAAACAAGATTTCAGAATTTCCAACGTTAACGTTGTTAGCCATAAGAAACGTGCTAGCTATTTTTCTGATTAGACTTAAATCGTGAGTAACCTCTAAGTTTTTGTTTGAGGCTTGGTCATAATTAGAAGTTAAAAGTTTTCGTTTATGGGTGAACATGATGGTTTTGCGGGTTTTCAACACGATGAGTGGAAAGATGGAAGAGTTTAAGCCATTACAAGATAAGCATGTGGGCTTGTATGTTTGTGGACCCACAGTTTATGACTGGGCTCACATGGGTCACGCCCGAACATACATCGCCTTTGACGTTATTGTTCGTTGGCTGGAGTTTAAGGGCTACTCAGTCTTTTATGTGCAAAACATCACGGATGTGGGTCATCTAACCATGGACACGGCTGAAGACAAAATCGTGAAACGGGCAATAGAACGAAAAGTTGAGCCCATGCAACTGGTGGAAGTTTACATGCGAGAATACTTCAAAGACCTCGATGCTTTGGATGTTAAACGTCCAGACATTTCTCCCCGCGCCACCGGTCATCTCCTCGAAATGATTGAGGCGATCCAGTCTCTGATACAGAAGGGGTACGCCTACGAGGTTAACGGAAACGTGTTCTTTGACGTATCAAAACTGGACGATTACGGCAAACTTTCCAAAATCAAGCTTGATGCAATGCTTGAGGGATCCAGATTTGAGGTTCATCAGGACAAAAAGAACGCCAAGGACTTTGCGCTTTGGAAACGGGCTGCGCCGGAAACAGTTCTTAAGTGGTGGAGTCCATGGGGCACAGGTTTTCCGGGCTGGCACATCGAGTGCGCGATTATGGGCTTGAAGTATCTGGGAAGCCAGTTTGACATCCACGGCGGGGCTCGTGACCTGATTTTTCCTCATCACGAAAACGAGATTGCCCAGAGTGAAGCTATGACTGGAAAGAAGCCTTTTGTTAAGTATTGGCTGCATACTGGTTTTCTGAAGATTAATGGAGAAAAGATGGCGAAATCGTTAGGGAACTACATCACTGTCCGAGAGGCATTAAAGAAGTATTCTGCTGAAGCTATCCGCCTCTTTGTTTTGTCTACTCATTACCGGAGCGAAATCGATTTCACTGACGAAAGGCTCAAGGGTGCTGAATCGAGTTTGAGGCGGCTCTATAATACTTTGGAGTCTTTAGAGGATACAAAGAAGGCTTCAGCGAAACGAGAGCCGAGTGAGGTAGAACAGAAGTTCGGCGAGAACGTGGAGAAGCTTAGAGGCGAATTTGTGAAGGCTATGGATGAAGATTTTAACACTCCGCAGGCGTTAGCTGCGCTTTTTGAGTTGTCGAAGGAGATTAACAGGTTTCTGGACGAACAGAAACAAGTGAACGCTGAGATTCTGGAAAAGGTTTATGACAGTTTTTCGGAGCTTGGAAAAGCTTTGGGTCTATTCCAACAAGAGAAGACTAAGGATGTTGGCGGGAAGATAGTTGATGATCTGGTGCAGATTTTGTTTGATTTGAGAGAAGAGCTGCGCAAGAAGGGAGATTACGGCTTGTCGGATGAGATCAGAGCCAGAATGAAAGAGTTAGGTTTGGTTATAGAGGATACTGCTGAGGGACCCAAGTGGAAACTAGCCTAAACACCGTTTACGACTCCGTTATCATTCGCTTCAGCGGAGAACTGTGGCTCAAAAAGCTTTGGACCAGAAAATATTACGAGAAGCGGCTTGCCAGAAACCTGAAGCAAACATTGAAGCATTACAACGTTCCCTACAGTGAACTTGTTCGTCGGCACGGCAGATTCTACCTGAAGACGGATTCTGCAGTGGAAGCTGCAGATAAGCTGGCGCGTGTTTTCGGAATCTCCTCGGTTTCTCCTGCAGCTGAAACGTCTTCTAAACTTGAGGAAGTGATCGAGAAGAGCCTGTTCTTGGCGGGCATCCTATTGAATGCTGGGGACAGTTTTGCTGTTAGATGTAAACGTGTTGGCGATCAGGGCTACTCGAGCTCTGATGTCCGCAAGTTGCTGGGACAAAGGGTCCTAGATGAGTTCGGTGAGAAGCTGGGTTTGAGGGTGGATTTGGGTAATCCTGACGTTGTTTTGGGTGTTGAGATTAGAGATGACCAAGCTTTTGTTTATTCGCAGGTGATTGATGCTGTTGGCGGTATGCCTCTTGGTGTTCAACCGAAGCTTGTTGGCTTGTTTAGTGGAGGAATAGATTCGCCTGTTGGGTGCTGGCTGGTTATGAAACGAGGCAGCCCTGTTGTATTCGTTTATTTCGACAATAGTCCCTTCACGGATGAAACTACAACCCAGAGAGCATTGAATGTTGCTGAGGTGCTGTTTGGTTGGGCAATCGGGTTCCCAAGAAAGGTTTACGTGGTTCAGCACGGCGAAAACCTGAAACAAATCATGCAAACCAACAGGAAATACTCGTGCTTGCTCTGTAAACGTATGATGTATCGAGTAGCTGAACGGCTGGCAGAACAGTTGAGGGCTGAAGGAATCGTTACTGGAGAAGCCATAGGCGAGCAGGCTAGCCAAACCGTAACTAACCTGAGGGTGCTGAACGCTGCTGTAAAAGAGTACCCTGTTCATAGACCCCTGCTGGGTTTTGACAAGCAAGAAACTGAAGCAATCGCACGAAAGATAGGTACATACGAAGCTTCGAGCAAGAGGGCGGGAGCATGCACAGCAGTTCCCTATCAGCCGTCCACAAAGGCAAAGATGGAAGATGTCCTAAAGGCGGAGGAGAAGCTGGACATAGAAGCAATGGTTAATCGGTCGCTTGAGTCCATTAAAATTGTTGAGTTATAGCCTGTAATCTGTCCCTGCTTTCTCTTTTTTTGTCTCAATCAAAAACAGCCAAAACTTGTTTAAGGTTTAGTTTAATCTATATAGACTACATATTCTAGACTTTTCTTCACAGTGACACAAAAACAAGCAGCAACAATATTCCGCCAAATTAATGTTCACAAATAACTAAAACTAACTCTAGGGATTAGGAGCAAAGGCTATTGAAATATCGTAAGATGGGTTCTCTTGATTGGAAAGTTTCAGCTCTAGGGTTCGGCTGTATGAGGCTGCCATCTAGAAGAATCAATAGACTAAGAGCTAAGACAGACGAGTCCATCGAGATAATCCGCTACGGAATTGATCTAGGCATAAACTACATCGACACGGCATGGCTATATCATCTGGGCGATAGCGAAAAAATCATCGGGAAAGCACTAAGGGATGGCTATAGAGAACGAGTGCATTTAGTTACCAAGTTACCAATGTTCATGGTTCGTAATTCCAAGCATTTTGACAAATACCTAAAAACTCAGATGGAAAGACTCCAAACAGACTATTTAGATGCCTACTTGTTTCATGCATTGGATCAGGGGCAATTCAAAAAACTAAAACGGCTTGGAATAATCGACAAAATGGAAAAAGCAAAGAAAGAGGGACTTATTCGCAGCATCGGCTTCTCTTTTCATGACACCCTGCCGGTATTCAAAGAAATAATTGATTATTACCCATGGGATATTACCCAAATCCAGTACAACTACATGGATACCTGTATTCAAGCAACAACAGAGGGACTATCCTACGCACATAACAAAGGCATCGCTGTGGTTGTTATGGAACCTCTAAAAGGGGGAACCTTAGCAAACCCTCCGCAGGAAGTTTTGAACATAATTAGTTCAGCAGAAAAAAAGAGAACTCCAGTTGATTGGGCTCTTCAGTTCTTGTGGAATCAGGCTGAAATCTCAGTTGTCCTTAGCGGAATGGGCTCCAAAACTATGGTACAAGAAAATTGTGCAAGCGCTGACCGTTCTGGAATCAACTCTTTGTCGCCCCAAGACCAGATGGTGATTGAAAGAGTTTCTGAAGCCTATAGAAAAAGAATTATTGTTCCATGCACGGCTTGTGGCTATTGCATGCCCTGCCCCGAAGGCGTCAACATACCTCAAAATTTTGCTTGTCTAAACAACGTTTCTCTAGAAACGAGCCGCTTTCGACGGTTTCAAACAAGAAGAGCTTACAGAAAACTGCAGAATTCAAAGAAGAAAGTGGACCTTAACAATCATAATGGAAACGCGACAATATGCATTGGATGCCGTAGATGCGTGGAGAAATGCCCACAAAAAATTGACATCCCAAAGGAACTCGAAAAAGTGAAACAAGTTTTGGGGAAACGAAAGGCTTTGTGGTGGTTTTAGAAGCGCTGAGGCTTGAGCCACAAGCTAAAGCTATTGAATCGACAATTAAAGGAGAACTTGGGTTTGGGATTAAATTTTAACTTTTTATAGTATTCCCTACTCGTTAGGCAATTTACAATGGTAATTTGCTTCTTAGTGGTGTTTTTACCATAGGTAATTTTGGGTGGAACAAAACAAAAAAAATTAAATTTTAACGGCTTCAAGTTATTCTTCAAACTTGTTTTGGTAAACTCCTTAAGTGTTCTCTCCATTAGTTGTTTGTCCATGTCAGCCGTTAATATTGCTGTGCGAGCCTTTCGTAAACTTGAACCTGAAGACCTTCAGATACTGCAAGCCATCGAACAGCAAATGAAAAATTATGAGCATGCACCAAAAGACGCCATCCACAAACAAGCAGAACTTCCGCTCTCAGAAATAGAGTACCGGTTACCACTTCTCATAAAAAAGGGCTTACTCAGAGGCTGGCGAGGAAAATACACGGGCTACAGCCTCACAACAGCAGGATATGACACCCTAGCCATAGACACCCTAGTGAAAGCAAACATAATCGAAGCCTTCGGCAAACCGTTAGGCGTAGGCAAAGAATCAGATGTCTACGACGCCCTCACACCCAATGAAAAACGTGTAGCACTGAAATTTCATCGACTAGGACGAACAAGCTTCAAAAAAACCAAACTCAAACGAAACTACACAGTCAATTACAGTTACACGCCTGATTGGCACCACCGATCCAGAATCGCAGCCAAAAAAGAATACACCGCCCTGAAACTGCTATATCCTAAAGGCGTAGCGGTTCCAGAGCCCATCAAGCAGACCCGTCACGTCTTGGTCATGAGCATGATAGAAGGCGCAGAACTTTACCATTACCCAGAACTGCCAGACGCACAAGCTGTATATAACGAGACACTAGTTAACGTAAGAAGAGCTTACCAAGACGCCCACATCATCCACGGAGACCTCAGCCCATTCAACATTATCCTCCAGCCAAACCAGCACATTCTCATAATAGACTGGCCCCAAAACGTTCCCACAACACACCCAAACGCAAAAGAACTGCTAGAAAGAGATGTACGAAACGTTCTAACCTTTTTCCAACGCAAACACGGACTAAAAAACAGGCTAAAAGATGCCGTAACCTACGTCACAGAGAATACCAAAAACTAAGTTAACGGCACAAAAGATTGAACGCGTCCGGAGAAGTTTAGCCTCATTTTTCGTGAGGAACATCGATGCCGATGTACAGGATGTTGTTTCCTCTTAAGAGGATGCTTCCGTAGTTGGCACTCAATCGATCGTTAACCCGCTCGGTAGCCTTCTCCAGTAACAAGTTCATGTGACTGTCACAGCGAACCATGGTACCTCTATATTCAATTCCGTTCTTCAGGATAATCGCCACGTAGGTGTTCAACTGTTTTGTTAAAGTATTCAAAGGTTTTCTACTTGGTTCCAACGAATCACCAGCAACAAACTACTAACAATAACAACGGTTTATAAAAGTTATGAGCAAATAATAAAAAGAGGAAACAGCCGCCCAGATACGCTAACATGAAGAGGCATAAACCGGAGGCGCCTTTTAGCCCAAAATGTCCTTAAAGGTTTCCTCAACCAGCTGCGGGTCCAGTTTCTCGTAGGCTTCGGTGCTGAGAACATCATACCAAAATGCCTTTGAAACATAGCCGTAAACTGGTTTGCCAGCTTTTAGAAGATAAGGCAACACTTCACCCATGAAATCTAATTCTGGCTTCTCTCCCTTCAAGCGCTTCATCTCATCAAGCAGTTCTCCATTCAACACGGAGATTCCCACGCTCACGTGTTTCTCCAAAGTTGGCTTCTCCTCAAATCCAAGAATCCTCGCGTCACTGTCTAGATTTGCTAAGCCAACTCGAACTTTGAAGCCTGAAGACAACGCAACAGTGCTCCAAGCCTGCTTGTTTTTGTGGTATCGCAGAAGGTCTGTGAGGTTCATGTTTGTTATAATGTCTCCGTAATACACAAGCAAAGTGTCCTCTGTACTCACTGCGCCCTTATTGTAGGCAGTCAGCACGGCGCCGCCAGTTCCCTTTGAAGTGGGATCATCCTCCACGTAGGAGATGTTCACACCAAATCTGGAGCCATCCTCAAAGTAATTTATGATCTGCTCTGCCTTATAGTTGACCAGAAAAACCAAGTCTTTGATTCCGTGAAACTTGAATAGGCGAACCACGTATTCTAGAAGCGGCTTCTGTTTTACTCCCACGGGAACCATGGTTTTTTGAATATAGTGTGTAAGAGGTCTAAGTCGTGTGCCTTTTCCGCCACAAAGAACTATTCCTTTAACTTTACTCATTCGAAACACTACCAAAATATGAAGGAAAAGGAAGAAAATGGGGGTTTTGTTTTTATTTTGTTGTGCTCTCGGATTCAATATCTTCGATTGGTCTTGGGGGCGGAGTAGTTCCCATTGTCCAGCCGATCCATGCTCCT
>SDBS01002703.1_pt1 | contig 17635 bp, 18 predicted proteins | sample 2277091 | NCBI WGS metagenome assembly SDBS01 (sample SAMN10404972, study PRJNA504765) | marine sediment metagenome | isolation source: marine sediment core GS10_PC15, 163 cmbsf | place: Arctic Ocean: Southern Knipovich Ridge | collected 2010 | reverse complement strand
ATTCTACGCTGCTAGTATAGATGGGGGTAATGGAGGTCCTGCAAAAACAACTATAGGATCTATTTCTAACTCAACTTTTACTGCTACCGGTAATAACTCCTCTGCTCTTGTTGCGGAAAGTAACTCCATTCAGGGCTCAAGCACAAAAATAACCAGTATTACCCATAGCATTTTTAATGGCAAAGGATCAGGATTGTTTTTAGAAGGTAATTATGACGATAGTAGCGTTGCAGGATACAACAATCCAACAGAGATTAAGAACTACATGATCAATAATGCTGGAGATACCTTTGGAAATACCCCAGCAGATAAATTTGTTTGCTGGATCGGTGGTGATTGCTCCTAAATAATCGCTTTATAGCAACACAATTAAAGCGCGGCCATCAATGTCACCGACAGACTGACTAAGATGGCCGCTGCCGTATGTGTCTTCTGCTAATAAAATATCGCCAACGCTGAACTTGCGCCGAGTGCCATCTTTAACTTCGATTTCTTGTTCACCTGCCAAATAGATAAAATAACAAGGTTTAGTTGTAAGGTGCCAATCACAGAAAAAGTCCTTACCAAATTCATAGATTTGTATTCCAGCATTGGGAATCTCTTTAGAAATTTTTTGAGTATTGCCTACATGAAATAAATCAATGCCATCCAAATCTTCAAAATGGGTATGACCATCTTCGCCGGTATATAACCTGGTTACTTTGTATTTGCTGATGTTTATTAAATTAACTCCTCAATTAATTTTGCAACAGTCTCGTTAAAGAGTAAAATACCTTATTTACATACAAAAGCAAGAGAATATTATGAAAACACATCGACCATTACTATTATTGATTTTAGACGGCTGGGGTTATAGCGAAACAGTTCAAGGCAATGCTATTATGGCTGCTAAAACTCCAAATTTCGACAAACTCTGGGAAAAATCTCCACATGCTTTGCTACAAGCTTCAGGGTTAGCTGTCGGTTTGCCAGACGGCCAAATGGGGAATTCCGAAGTTGGACATTTGCACATCGGCGCTGGACGCCTTGCACCACAAGATTTAACTCGAATTAATATAGCTATTGATAATGACGAGTTTTTTGTTAACTCAGTTCTTATGGAAACTATCGATAAAACCAAAGCCTGCGACGGAGCTTTGCATGTTTTTGGCTTATTGTCTAATGGCGGCGTTCACAGCCATACTCGCCATCTGCAAGCTCTGGCAAAAATGGCAGTGCATCATGGTTTGCATAAAATATATCTACATGCTTTTTTAGACGGTCGTGATACTCCACCAAAATCTGCAAAAGTGTTTATCGAGGACATGGAAGATACTTTTGAACAATTAGGACATGGACAGATAGCATCTATTGGCGGACGTTTTTACGCCATGGATCGCGATAATCGCTGGGAGCGCGTGCAAACAGCCTATGACATGTTGACGCAAGGCAAAGCTGAATATCATACAGCGACTGCAACAGAAGCTTTAGATATGGCTTATCAACGTGATGAAACTGACGAATTCGTCAAACCAACTTGTATTCATGCAGCAAATACTGACCCAATTACTGTGCAAGATGGTGATTCTATCGTGTTTATGAATTTTCGCGCTGATCGTGGTCGCGAACTAAGTTATGCCTTTACTGATCCTGATTTTGATAAATTTAAGCGCGTAAAATGGCCGCAACTTACCGAATATGTCACGCTAGCACAATACGCAGAAAATCTTAAGGCTAAAGTCGCATTTCCGCCGCAAGAATTACACCATGTGTTTGGACAAGTAATTGCAGATCATGGACTCAAACAATTACGTATTGCTGAAACCGAAAAATATGCTCATGTTACTTATTTCTTAAATGGTGGCGAAGAACAAGTTTTCGCAAATGAAGATCGTACTCTGGTTCCTTCACCAAAAGTAGAAACGTATGACCAACAGCCCGAGATGAACGCTCTAGAAGTAACCAATAAGTTAGTCAAAGCAATCAGCAGTGACAAATACGATGCCATTGTATGCAATCTTGCTAACCCTGACATGTTGGGACATACCGGATATTTTGATGCTACTGTAGAAGCGCTAGAAACCATTGATACTTGTATTGGTAGAATTCTAGAAACTCTCCTTGTCCAAGGCGGTGAGTTAGTTATTATTGCTGATCATGGCAATGCAGAAAAAATGCTTAATCTTGAAACTGGCCAGCCGCATACAGCTCATACCACTGCACCTGTGCCATTTATTTATGCGGGCCGTAAAGCTGACATTGTTAATGATCAAGGCGGCTTGACTGATGTCGCGCCAACATTATTATATTTAATGGGGGTTGATATTCCTGCAGAAATGACAGGAAAACCATTAATTAAACTTGGTTAATTATGAAAAAACTGGCACTCATTGTTGTTGTGTTATTTGCTTATGCTTCGTGTGCTAACGCCACAGGCGTGACAAAAAAAACCAGCGAACTGCAGCAGTTAAAACAAATGATCACCAGCCTGAAAAACAAATTAACCAGCTCGCATCACAAACAGAATAAGCTTCAAGACCAGTTAAAAACCAACGAAACCGCAGCAGGAAAATTATCTGTTTCTGTTAAAATAACTAAGCGTGAGTTGGCGCAACAACAACAACAGCTAAAAAAACTGCAACAACAACAAAATTCTTATCGCCAGCAATTATTAACACAACAAAAAGACTTAGCAAAGCAAATGCAAACCATTTATATGCTGGGGAAACAAGCTTATTTAAAAATGCTGTTAAATCACGAGAACCCCAACGAATTAAGTCGAATTTTTATTTATTATAATTATATGCAGGCTGCGCGTATTAAGACTATTGATGAGATCAAAATCACGCTAAAACAGTTACAGCGCACACAAGCGGCTATTACCAAAAAAACAAAAACATTAGCTCAGCTACATACTTCGCAACAGCACAAATATAATAAATTGCAGCAAAGCAAACGTCAACGCCAAAGCTTACTCACCAGCATTAATCGTGATATCAAAACTCAGAAGCAAAAACTAGATAAATTAGTTGATAACCAGAAAAATTTGGAAAAAGTCATTGCCCGTTTAAAAGCCTCGGAAATATCGCCAGTTTTTGCGACGCAAATTGGCGGTAAACAAAAACTCAAATGGCCAACAAAAGGTAAAATAAGCTATTTATTTGGCCAACAGATTGGCCACAGTGAGCTAAAATGGGATGGAGATATCATTTATGCCTCAACTGGCGAAAATGTTTATGCCATAGCTAATGGTAAAGTAGTATTCGCTCAGTGGCTCCAGGGTTATGGTTTATTAGTAATAATTGACCATGGTCATCATTATATGAGTTTATATGGCCGCAACAGCAGTTTATACAAAAAGGTTGGTGACGTAGTTCGTGCCGGTGACCTTGTTGCTACTGTCGGTAATAGTGGTGGTTATGATAAGCCTGGTTTGTATTTTGCGATTCGTCATAATGGTAAACCAGTGAATCCCAAACTTTGGTGTCGTGGGTAAATGTAGAGACGCCCCGGTGGGGCGTCTCAATCCACCCCCGTCATCCCGCGACTTGATCGCGGGATCCAGCCAAATCATGTCCACAAAAATACCGTCATTAGTACGATTGAACTTGCAATAAATATGTTTGTCATTGCGAGGAGCGAAGCGACGTGGCAATCCAGTTTTTACAACAACTTGTTTCTGGATTGCCACGTCGCTTCGCTCCTCGCAATGACGAACTTTTATCTTTTTAATGGCGGATAGTTTTTTATATTGCGCCGCCATCAATGATAAATTTACCCATTCACAATTTGCATTTCAAAATAAAATAGCCGAAAATCAACATAAGGATAAAAACTATTTTTAAGGACAATATGAAAAAAATAACCATAACCATTCTTAGCTTCCTGCTACTAAGCATTGGAATTGCCCAAGCAGCTGCAAACAAACTTTCACAAGCCGATATTCAACGCCTCAACACTGTTGTTACTGATATTCAGCAGAACTATATCAAACCAGTTAAAACATCACAGCTGATTGACTATGCTCTTTCTGGTATGTTGTCTAAACTTGATCCGCATTCTGACTATTTGAGTGCCAGTGATCTTGAAAATCTGGATGTCGTCACTTCGGGCAAATTCGAGGGCGTCGGCATTAAGGTTGTTCCGGAATATGGCAATTTACGAATAATCACGCCCATAGATAATAGTCCGGCTGCAAAAGCAGGTATAAAACCCGGCGACCTCCTAGTGCGTATCAACAATACTCCGCTGCATAACATTTCCATCAACCAAGCCATCAAAATAATGCTGGGCAAACAAGGTACTAGCGTTACCCTATATGTCATCCGTAACAATAAGTTGCTTAAATTCACTATGAAACGCGCAGAAATTAAAGTACCTGCCGTAAGAAAGAAATTATTTGAAAATCATTATGGTTATTTACGCATCGCAATTTTCAATGACACAACTGAAGCTGCAGTAAAAAAAGCTATCAAACAACTAAAAAGCCAAGCCAAAGGAAAATTATACGGCCTAATCATTGATCTGCGTAATAATCCAGGAGGAATGTTGGAACCATCAGTAGAAACTTCTGATTTATTTTTAGACGCCCGAAAACTTAAGACTAATAAACTGATCGTATATATTACAGGCAAAAACACTCCCAAAGAAAGCTTTAAAGCGACGCGGGGTGAGCTATTGCCCAATGTTCCAATTACAGTTTTAATCAATTCCGGCTCGGCCTCAGCAGCAGAAATAATGGCTGGTGCCTTGCAGGATCATGGCCGCGCACTTGTTACAGGCAGTAAAAGCTTTGGTAAAGGGTCGGTACAAAAAGTATTCATGCTGGATAGAAATCATGCCATTAAATTAACTGTAGCACTCTACTACACGCCAAATGGCACCTCAATTCAGGCAAAAGGCATTCAACCAAATGTGATTATTCCACAGTTGCTTATTCCGAAAGCTAAAACAGATACTGATTTAGCACCATTATATGAAGCTAATCTACAAAATCATATTGCCAATGGTGATGCTATTGCCATTCAACAACGCTTAGAAGATACGTTATTGCATCAGGATTTCCAATTATACGAGACGTTAAATATTCTGAAAGGGCTTAGTGCAACTAGTAAGTAAAAGGTCTGTAAATTGACTCCGACTTAAGAACTGATTAAAATACACCTAATTATTTTCTGGAGACAAACCATGGCAACATACAGTACTAATGAATTCAAAAGCGGCTTAAAAGTAATGCTGGACGGTGATCCATGTAGCATTATAGAAAATGAATTTGTCAAACCCGGCAAGGGCCAAGCATTTAATCGCGTCAAGTTTCGCAATTTAAAAAACGGTCGGGTTTTGGAAAAAACATTTAAATCAGGAGAATCCATAACAGCTGCTGATGTCGTAGAACTTAACTTGCAATACTTGTATAGTGATGGCGAATTATTCCACTTTATGCATCCGGGAACTTATGAGCAATATACCGCTAGTGCCACAGCCATGGAAGAAGCTTTGCCATGGGTCAAAGAACAAGATGAATGCACGGTGATATTATGGAATGGCGATCCAATTTCTGTTGCGCCGCCAACTTTTGTCAATTTAACTGTTGCACAAACAGAGCCAGGAGTCCGAGGTGACACAGCTACAGGTGGAAGCAAACCAGCAATTTTAGAAACCGGCACCAAAGTGCGGGTACCATTATTTATCAATGAAGGCGATGTTTTAAAAATTGATACTCGTACTGGAGAATATGTCTCCCGTGCCAAATAGCTCTTCTTGGCGCCCAACAGCAACTATCGCAGCTTTACAAACCCGAGCAAAGTTACTCGCTAGAATTCGTGAGTTTTTTGCTGCTCGGCAAGTACTAGAAGTAGAAACACAGTTACTATCACACAGCACTATTACTGATCCCAATATTCATAGCTTTATAACCAAATATCATTTAGGCAATAACAGCACTGACTTGTATTTGCAAACTTCGCCAGAATTCGCCATGAAACGCTTGCTAGCGGCAAATAGCGGCTCGATTTATCAAATTTGCAAAGCTTTTCGACATGAAGATCATGGCAAACAACATAATCCGGAATTTACTATTATGGAATGGTATCGCATTGATTTTGATCATCATGAGCTAATGCGAGAAATGGATGAATTTCTGCAATTTACTATTAACACCAAACCAGCAGAGAAAATCTCTTATTGTGAGCTATTTCAACAATATTTGAATTTAGATCCAATCGATAGTTCCATCGAAACCTTGCAACAATGTGCTCGAAAACACGGCTTGAACATCATTCCAGATTTAACTTATGATGATTGGCTGAATCTATTATTAACTCACATTATTGAACCACATTTAGGAATCAATCAACCAACTTTTATCTACGATTACCCTGCATCGCAAGCGGCATTGGCACGACTTAATCCAGATAATCCGCAAGTTGCAGAGCGCTTTGAAGTTTATATTAATGGCGTCGAACTAGCTAATGGCTTTCATGAGTTAGCCGATAGCCAAGAACAACGCCAAAGGTTTATTAATGATTTAGAGCAACGCCACGAATTAAATTTATCGACCATACCACTAGACGAGAATTTTCTAGCAGCTTTGAATGACTTGCCAGATTGCGCCGGAGTTGCTTTAGGGATTGATCGGTTGATGATGATACAAAAACAATATAAAGATATTGCAGAGGTTCTGGCCTTTCCAGTAACTATCGCATAATGCGCATATAAGGACCCATATGAAAATGGCGCTCCCTAGGGGACTCGAACCCCTGTTTTCGCCGTGAGAGGGCGACGTCCTAGGCCACTAGACGAAGGGAGCATTATTCGCTTAATAGTGCTATTATATATCGCAAGATCATAATTACTCAAGCAAGAGGTGCAAATTATTAGTGCAAAAATTATTCCATATTCGGAACATAATCTTCCTGAACATGAAATTAGTGCAAATGTATTGCAGATATTAACGACATTAAATGAAGCTGGTTTTGCTGCCTATCTGGTTGGCGGTGGGCCGCGTGATTTGTTGACGGGTATGCATCCCAAAGACTTTGATGTTGTGACTGATGCCAAACCGGAGCAAATTCGCAAATTATTTCGTAATTGCCGTTTAATTGGCAGACGTTTTCGATTAGCGCATATCTATTTCCGCAGAAATATTGTTGAAGTAGCTACTTTTCGTGGGGCAATACAATATTGTGATGTCAAAACTGGCATGATTGTAGAGGATAATATTTATGGTTCTATGGAAGAAGATGCCTCGCGGCGCGATTTTACTGTAAATGCACTGTTATATAACCACGCAGATGCCACAATTATTGATCATATGAATGGGATGCAGGATCTACAGCATAAAGTTATTCGGTCAATTGGTGATCCGGAGCAGCGTTATCATGAAGATCCAGTGCGGATGTTGCGGGCTTTTAGATTAGCAGCAAAGTTAAACTTCAGTATAGATGCTGCTACCAAAGATCCAATTATAAAACTAGCCGGGTTGCTCCAGAATGTGGCGGCATCCAGGTTGTTTGATGAAATTTGCAAATGGTTTTCCTGTGGAGCCAGTTGGGCATGCTTCAAGTTGTTGCATGAAAATGGGATTCTGGCGGTTTTATTTCCCCAGACTGCTGCCGATTTGTTACAAGATGAAAATAGCAAAGCGTATGCATTGCTGCGACATGGTTTCGAAAATACTGACAAACGCGTTAAGGAAAATCAGTCCTTAAATCCTGCATTTTTATTTGCAGTATTATTATGGTGGCCCATGCAGAAACGGTTATTTTATTATCAAAATACAGGAGTGAAGTTATTTCCCGCTTTGCATCTTGCGATTCATGACGTAATAAGCCAGCGAACTCAGCATATTACTATATCGCGACGTATTACCAAAACTATAAAAGATATATGGGTTTTGCAATATCGTTTAGAGAGCCGGAAAAGAACCAGAAGTATTTTGCGCAATCCAAGTTTCAAAATAGCGTATGATTTTTTATTGCTGCGCGCACAAGCAGGAGAGAAGCTATCTGAACTTGTTGATTGGTGGACTAAAAAAATAGCTACTTAAAGCAGTCATAGGAAAAGAGGGTTGATTTCCTTGGGAGTATAAACTCTTTCCCATGGTCCTAGGCCAAGTTGGCCAGATGTATTGTTCCCACAAGCAAAAAATTGCCCACTCTTCATGCGGAAAATGCTGTGTGAGCCACCCGCCGCTATGGATTCCACCTCGCTTGGCAGAGAGTGTATTTTTGTAGGAGAAGTAATATTATTATCTTTATAATCATTTCCCAAGCCAAGTTGGCCGTTATCATTATTCCCACAAGAGAAAGCGCTTCCATCTTCCGTTATAAAAAAGGAATGATGTGCTCCTGCTGCCACTGATTGCACTCTCAATTCAAAAGATATTTTTGTCGGCAAATATTGTCCGTTGCTAATATATCCCGATCCCAGTTGGCCAGAGCTATTGTCACCACAAACGAATACTGTCCCATTATCCATTAAAAAGATAGTATGCCCGGAACCTGCCACCACGGATCGTACCTTACCTGGAAGAGAGATTATTCGCTGGGGAATCTTATAAAAATTGTTGCTATCATTGCCCAACCCTAGTTGACCGGAGCTATTGTTCCCACAAGCGAAAACTTGTTTATTTTGCATTAGGAAAATGGTGTGTGATCCACCTGCCGCGACGGATCGCACGTTACCTGGAAGATAGGTTATTTCTGCAAGAGTAGCATGTTCTACGTTGCTATAATCTCCTAGTCCCAGTTGACCGTAGTCATTATCCCCGCAAGCGAAAACTTGTTTATTTTGCATTAGGAAAATGGTGTGTGATCCACCTGCCGCTACGGATAGCACCTCATCTGTAAGATAGGTTATTTCTACGGGAGTAGGATACTGTTTGTTGCTAGCATTCCCCAGTCCAAGCTGACCAAAGTTGTTATTCCCACAAACGAAAACTCTCCCATTTTGCATTAAAAAGATGGAATGGTAGTCACCTGCCGCCACGGATTCCACCATTGCTTTGTTTCTAAGAAAGCTGATTTCCCCTGGAGCATATCGGTTATTGACATGCATTATATCTTCTAATCCCAGTTGATCGCTGCTATTATCTCCACAAGCAAAAACTTGTCCTTTTTGTGTTAACAAGACGGTATGCTCGGTGCCTGCCGCCGCGGAGCAGTTAATTGTCCGCTTAAGTTGTTTGGTTGCTGGTGATGTTGGATCAATTTCTCGTGAGTGCAAAAATTGTATTACGTTATTATCCGGATACATAAATTGTTATCTCCCCCCCTGCGTTATATCTAAAACGCAATATCTTTTTTAGAGGTCAGGATATTGTAGAAAACAACAGAAGTCAACACATAAGTATTGGATTTTTACATATGCAAAAATGAGAGACGAAACCAAATACAGCCCGTGCAGGGTTGGTTGTTATAATTCCTGATCTTTAAACTTGCCGGTATATTTAGCACTGCCTTTGCACTCAGCTAAAACTAAATGACAAATTTCAGTGCCAGGGATCAGCTTAATACTATTTGGTCCAGCATTATAAATTTCCAATACTTGCTTATTTGATATGCCAGGGCAGATAAAAGGCGCTGTGACATGACTCATCAGGCCAATACGAGCAAAACGAGAGCGGGAATTTAAAAAACCGCAAATATTTTCTGGCAAGGTAACAGTTTCTTTGGTGATGCCGAGAACTAATTCGCCAGGTTTGAGAATGTAATGTTCACTAATAATGGTTTTAGTGATTTTCTCATAATCGATATCTTCTTCAATGATTTTGTCTTTGGCAGTAAAAACCCGCAATTTATTATCTAAAGTTAAATTAATTGAAGCTGGGCCAACAGCATCTGGATTGAAAGGGTCAATTTTGATTCTGCCGGCATCGAGTTCTTTTAAAATTTCGTCATGAGTTAATATCATTTTGTTAAGTCCAAATTTATACAGCAATCGTACCTTTGATAGACGGATGAGACTGGTAATTAATTATTTCAAAATCTTCATATTCATAATCAAATAGCGATTTTGGTTTACGTTTAATTAGTAATTCCGGTGAAGGATATGGTTCGCGCGTTAACTGTAAATCAATTTGTTCTACATGATTGGTATAAATATGGCAGTCGCCACCAGACCAGATGAATTCACCGACATCTAAATCACATTGCTGTGCGACCATGTATGTGAGCAAAGAATATGAGGCGATGTTAAATGGTACCCCCAAAAAAGCATCAGCTGAGCGCTGGGTTAATTTGCATGATAGTTTATTATTGGCAACATAAAACTGAAAAGTATAATGACATGGTGGTAACGCCATTTTGTCTAACTCGCCAACATTCCAAGCATTGACAATTAAGCGTCTGGTATTGGGATCGTTTTTAATCTGTTCCAAAACATTGCTGATTTGATCAATAGTGCGACCGTCTGCTGTTTTCCATGCACGCCATTGTTTGCCGTATATTGGACCTAGATCGCCATTCTCATCAGCCCATTCGTTCCAGATCCTAACTCCATTGTCATTCAGGTATTTTATATTGGTGTCACCATTTAAAAACCACAGCAATTCGTAAATAATACTTTTCAAATGCATTTTTTTGGTAGTTAATAATGGGAAACCTTTACTAAGATCAAAGCGCATCTCATAACTAAAAGTACTTATGGTTCCAACCCCAGTACGGTCAGTTTTTTCGACTCCGTTGTCTCTGACATGGCGAATAAAGTCTAAGTATTGTTGCATGACAACTCCTTATGCTTCTATTTATTGAATGCAAACACTAGCAATAATATTATCCAGAGTATTATAAATACTTCTCGTAGCTTCGGCATTTCTCTTTTTTCGATAAGCCAGTAGATAAAGGCTGGTATCAAACCAATGATTAGCGGAATAAGCACCAATGTAATAAGATTGCTGAAAAATGACATCCAGCTGGCTTGAGGAGCTAATAAATCTATTTGGTGCGCTAACCACACCTGAAATATTGCAAGACTATGCAGAATTGCACCAAACTGATGGGCAAAACCGATAATAACAGCGGTAATAACAGTAATAATAAGAGTTTGTTTTAACATGGGTTCCTTCCTTTTCGTCTATAAGCAAAGTATAACAAAATTATGCCAAGAATAATCATCGGTATTGATAATAATTGGCCTTGTGTCATCCAGCCAAATGCAACAAATCCTAATTGCGGATCCGGTTGGCGCCAGAATTCTAGAAAAAAGCGAATACAGCCGTAACATAATAAAAATAGTGCTGACACCGCCATGCGAGGTTTGGTTTTGGCAGAGTAAAACCACAAAATCAAAAATAGCACTATACCTTCGCAGAAAAACTCATAGATTTCTGACGGGTGGCGTGGCAGTGGGCCAGCTTTTGGATAGATCATACCCCAGGGCATTGTAGTGATGCGGCCCCATAATTCGCCATTAATGAAATTGCCAATACGTCCGGCACCAAGACCTAACGGCGCTAAAGGCGCAATAAAATCGGCAACAGTAAAAAAATGCTTCTTGTAGCGCCAGGCAAATAGCAAGGTTGCGACTGCAACTCCCAGTAAACCGCCATGAAATGACATGCCACCTTGCCAGGTTTTGAAAATAATGATTGGATTAGCAATAAAGTTGTGAAAATCATAAAACAGCATATAACCTAAGCGACCGCCGACAACTAAACCGATAGCATTATAAAATATTAAATCACCGACTTGCTCTTTGGTCCAGCCACTATGAGGTTTTTTAGCACGCGCCAATGCCAGTACCCAGGCCAAGGCCAAGCCGACAATATATGTAATACCATACCAAAAGACCTTAAATGGCCCTATTTTAAAAGCAATCGGATTTATGTCAGGGTAATAAAACATAATATTCTCTTTTATATAAACATTTTAATAGCTACTAATAATAACACAACTGCTAATATTTTTTTTAGCATTTCTTTTGGTAATTTATGTGAAATGTGTGCGCCAATATGAGCGCATATCGGTCCGGTTAACAAAATTCCTAAAACAGCAGGCAGATAAACAAAGCCAATACTCCATGGTGGTATGGTAGCCACATGTGAGCCGGTGAGCATAAAGCCAATAGCTCCTATAGTGGCTATGGTTACACTGCAGGTATTGGAGATTCCAACAATATCGCGCATTGAAACGTTGCAGTAATATAGAAAAGGATTAGTGATTACTCCACCGCCTAAGCCCAACATGCCAGATTTTCCGCCAATAATGAAACCTACAATAGATGTTCCTATGGTTCCAGGTAAGTGTCGAGTTGGTTTTGGGCGTTTAATGAACAACATATTTAGCGCAACTAGTATTATAAAGATGCCAAAAATGATCTCTAAAATTTTGCTGTTAATGCTAGATGCAAAAGCAACACCAGTAATGGTGCCAAGAATTATGCCAGGAGCTAATTTACGATATACTGGCCAAATTATAGAACCACGTTTAAAGTGGGTGTACGCGCCAGAGGCGGTGTTAAAAATCATAACCGCAAGAGACGTTCCTGCTGCCATTTGCATCATAATGGCAGGGTTAGCCGCATGTGTTTTAAGCGTCCAAAGTAGTAATGGAATAACGATAACACCACCGCCAATACCTAGCATTCCGGAAAGAGTTCCAGCGATGACGCCAATCAACATATATATCAAAATATATAGCATTATTTTCCTGCTCTAATCAAGCCGGCGGCACCGAGCTCCTCTAATGCTGCTTCCATGTGATAACGAATTTCGGTGGCGTCATCCATTTGCATTACTTCTTTAAGGAGTTTTTTTGCAAGTTTCATAGAGCCTTTACGTATTAACCACTTGATGCGTAATATTTGATTGGCATTCATGCTTAGGGCGTCAAAGCCTATCGCTAGCAAGATAAAGGTTGCCGTTGGGTCGCCGGCCATTTCGCCGCAAATAGTAATTTTTTTATTTTCCTGATGAGCTGCCGTCACAATTTGGATCAAAGCTCTCAACATCGCAGGATGCAGGCTATCATACAGATCGGAGACCCTAGCGTTATTACGGTCTACGGCTAATAAATATTGAGTTAAATCATTACTGCCTACAGAGAGAAAATCAACATGTCTTGCAATATCTTGCCCCTGATATATTGCCGATGGTACTTCTATCATTACTCCTATCGGGGGTTTGACTATATTTGGGTGTTCTTCTTTCAGTTCATTGTATGCCTGGTTGATCAAACGCATAGATCTTTCGATCTCTTTGATGCTGGTAATCATCGGTAGCATGATTTGTAAATTATTATAGTCAATATTAGCACGCAGCATGGCCTTTATTTGAATCAGAAATATTTCTGGATGATCCAGCGTTAGACGCACACCACGCCAGCCAAGATACGGGTTAGCTTCCTTTACAGTTAAATAAGATAACATTTTATCTCCGCCAACGTCTAAAGTACGCATAGTCACAGGTAAAGGAGCAAATGATTTTAATAAACGTTGATAAATATTTTTTTGCTCTTCTTCTGGGGGGAAGTAATCGCGGGTGAGAAACGGTAATTCCGTCCGATACAAACCAACGCCCTCGGCGCCAACATGCGTAGACTTTTGCAGATCAATAGCCAAGCCGGTGTTGATCATTAATGCTACATGATGTCCATCTGAAGTTTTGGCTGGTAAGTTTGCTAATTTTGTTACTTCCAGATCTAATTCTTGTTCTTGAGCTGCCAGAATTTTAAATTCTTTCAATATATTCCTGCTCGGAGACACATAAAATTGGCCGTAGTAACCATCAATAATAGCTTTTTTGTTTTCAAGTTGTGGTAATGGTAAATCCGGGATACCCATGATAGTTGGAATACCAAGGGCGCGAGCCAAAATAGCAACATGGGAATTTTGTGCTCCTTTGGTTGATACAATACCTTTTAACTGGCCGACCGGAACTTCAGCAATTACAGCTGGTGTGATCTCTTCGCCGACAAGAACGGTTTTGGCTGGATAGGTTGGTGGTTTGTAATCAGTAGTTTGTAGATGAGTTAGAACGCGTTGGCCTAAGTCACGCAAATCTTGCGCGCGTTCACGTAAATAGGCATCATCCATCGCAGCAAATTGTGAAATACGGTTTTGAATCACCCGTTTTAACGCTCCAGGAGCCCAGTTTCCAGCACGAATTTCTTTAATCACTTCTTTTTTTAGACTGGGACTGGCTAAAATTTGCGCGTAGGCCTCAAACAATATTCGCTCTTCTTTGGGAATATGAGCTAAAGTTTTTTCTAATATCAGAATTTCGTCATGCGCTGCTTTTAATGCCGCAATAAAATCTGCTACTTCTGTCTCTGGATCATCACTTTCTTTGTCAGGAATAGCATCTAAGTCAGCTGTTGGATAAATCACGGCAATTGTCCCGATGCCTACACCTAAGACACAGGGATTACCATTGAAAATCATGCCTTTTTTGGTTTTAGATATTTTTTCAATAGCTTCTTTAGCTTTGCTAGCAGCAATTAGTTCCGATAACTGCACCATGAGAGTTAATAAAATTGCTTCTTCATTGGTATTAAAGCAAGTAGACTCTGGTTTTTGGGCTATCAATACTCCTAACAACTCGTTTTGCTGAATAATAGGAACACCTAGAAAACCATTAAAAACTCCTAAATTAAGATCTTTTTCGTGGACCGATTCAGGGCAAGTCAGAGCATTACAAATATTAACAGGCATTTCGCGGTTACCGACTAGCCCTACTAAGCCTTCGCCAAATTTAATTTTGAGTTTGTTGACTAATCGTGGTTTTAAACCTGAAGTAGCAGCCAAAACATATTCGCTTTGATCATGATCTAACAAGAAAATTGAACTTGCATCTGCATGAGTTACCTCGCAGACAGATTGTACTATGAGGCTTAAAGCCGTAGATAAGTTCTTGGCTTTATTAACTTCTTGTATAATTCTGTCTAAGGCTTTTAACATAATACTTTAGGTAATATTGGTTCTAATTCTTCCATCGCTTTTTTGTATACTTTCTTCTTAAAAGAGATGACCTTTTCTAGCGGATACCAGTAATCAACCCAACGCCAATCACTAAATTCCGGACTATCTGTGTGGTAAAAATCAATTTTGTTTTCGTCGCTAACTAATTGTAATAAAAACCATTTTTGTTTTTGGCCAATACATAGAGGTTTTTGATAACGGCGCTGAAAACAGCGGGGAAGTCTATAATATAACCAGCGCTTGGTTTGGCCCAAAATTTTTACATCATCAGCCGCTAAACCAGTTTCTTCTTCGAGTTCCCGAAACATTGCTTCTTCCAATGTTTCATAAGGATTGAGTCCTCCCTGCGGGAATTGCCATGCATCGGCGTGACTGGCTCGTTTACCCCAAAACACCTGTCCTTTATCGTTCGTTAAAATAATACCTACATTTAACCTGAAGCCTCTACCATCTATCATCTATGGTTCCCGAATACAATTTTGCTCAATTAACCTAATTATTTCACAGAAGGGTATGTTTGCGCAACTGTTTTTGATGTCGCGAGCGAAGCTAGTCAAAGAAGTAGAGGGTTTTGCGCCAATATCTGAGGTAAAAAATAAAAAACGCAAAGGTAGCTAGTGCTAAGTGCACTCGCAGTTATCTTAGATATAAATATGGATTTACTTATTAATTGACTAAACTGACAATTTCTTCATTACCAATTGCAACTGCGCAATCCCGCGGCGTCAAGCCATCGAAATCTTTGGCTTTCACATCAGCGCCGGCATTTATTAACACTGGAATGACTTTTTTAGCATTGTAGACAACAGCGAAATGTAATGGAGTAACTTTACCCCAATCTTCTGCCATATTGGGATTAGCCCCTTGCTCAAGCAAACGACGAGTCACAACAGGCTTATTTTTTTTAACGGCATCAATTAGATCCATAACAATCTCCTACTTAGGTTAATGGGCAAGTGTAAGTAAAGCACTAATAACCAATATCGTCAATACAGTAGAAAATACTGTAGTAGTTGTAAGAGATACCCCTAGCGAAGCTCTAGCTAACCTTGCTATTGTTTTTATTATCAGTGCCTTATGCCCAAAGTCTGCTCTGATATTATGGGTTAACTCCGCTAAAATTCCATTGGATTTAAATTAAATTTATATGGAAATTCAGTCTCAATTACCCTATAAATTAATTCAGACTTAGTGTGACAATCAAGTCTCTTTTTCATGTTATTAACATAATATTCAACCGTCCGCGGCGATAAATCCATAATTCTTGCAGCACTCTTAACAGTATTGCCTCGTAGGAAGCAAGCCATACATCTGGCTTCCTGATAGGTTAAATATTTATCACCGAACTCACCGCCCAAAGGATATCTTTTTGATTTTTTTTTGTCGTCGTCTTTCATTTTACATTCCTCCCTTCTCGTTAAATGTTTTTCGCCAATCTTTTGGCGATCCTTGACCGTTTTTCTTCTGTATTCTGTTACATGCTCCATTTTTGTGGCAAGTATTCTTTTTAGTAACTATCTTTTTGTCTATCTTCATCATACTTTCCTTCGTTTTTTGAACTAAGACTAAATAGCTTATTCCAATATGCCATCATTATATATGTAGACAAGATGATGAAAAGAATAAAATAATGTTACTTCATTAATTGTTTAGCTCCCAAAAACAAACTGGTTATTTGAGAATCTGTAAGAATGTATTTGGGGTGATATTTTAGGCCTAAATCCTCCGTATTACTTGACGAATACGGGGTCAAATCTGGAATTTAGACAATTAGACGTATTTATTCTCAGAACAACTACAAAATCATATTCTTTAGATTCTCAATATCTCGCACAATTGGCGTTTCAGTTTCAAGTAGTAGTGTAAAACGCTTAAATGTTTTAGCTACAGCCGAATAGGAAAGTGTGCTTAGAAATTCTGTGACTTCCATCAAAGAAGCTTGCGCCACCATAACACAAAGGTAAATTGCTACATATCTGGGTATATAAGTTTGCTTATGTTTATTTGTTTTTATGTCGTCTACTGTTACATTATAATATTTTGCGACACCTTGAAAAACGTCTGCTGTTGATGGTAGCTGCTTTTTAATAAGATTCTTATGTTCAGTGATTTCAGAATCTATTTTTTTGTCAGATAAATACTTTTCTGAAATTCTTTTAGTAAATGCCTCTGTACCCAAAATAGGGATATGCTGTATTTTTTGATAGAATGTATCAATCTCCTTATCAATTCCCTCTTCTACAAACAACTTATATTGTTTCCGGCGAAAACGATCAGTAAAGCGGTCTAAAGTTTCATCACAAAGCAAAAAATCTGGTTTTAATTTAGGATTGATAAAATATTGATAACTTGACCAAGAATATTTCTCGGCTTTATCAACTAACCCAGATTTAACAGGATTTAAATGAATATAGCGACTCAATTGTAATAAATAATTTTCAGAATCGATTATGATTGATTTAAAACGGCCACGAAACAAGGCTCCGTCCCGATTGCATGAAGCATTAAACCGCTGAGTATAAACACTGTTTAAATACTTCATTGCTTTGCTTAAATTTGCCAATGGTGTTTTTACTAGCAAATGATAATGGTTTGGCAGCAAACAATAGCTATGAACTTCAATCTGAAAACGCCTATGAATCTGCAAAAGCACTTCTAAAAACATCTCATGATGTTGCTGAGTAAGAAAAACATCCTGACGGTCAGCACCACGGTTCATGATGTGATACCAGGCTCCTTC
>SDBS01002702.1_pt1 | contig 17638 bp, 15 predicted proteins | sample 2277091 | NCBI WGS metagenome assembly SDBS01 (sample SAMN10404972, study PRJNA504765) | marine sediment metagenome | isolation source: marine sediment core GS10_PC15, 163 cmbsf | place: Arctic Ocean: Southern Knipovich Ridge | collected 2010 | reverse complement strand
CGCGACGACTTCTACCCCGACGTTGACTTGAACCTTTACTGGCGTCGGCCCGATTTATACTCCGGCTCGACGGCCTTGGGCACGTATTCGGAAGCGCCGGCGCCGGCCTCCGACGATTAACGGCAGAGAGGAGAGGAGAGGAAAATGAAAACGCTATTGAGGTGGGGCGTCGTGGCGTCGGTGGCGGCCGCGACGGCCGCGGCGCCGGCCTTTGGGAAGGCCGAATTCACCGGCGAGAACGTTACGATAACGGTCGCGCCGCCGCGGGTGACGGTGGAGGGTACGTATACCTTCTACAACGACGCTGACGAAGCGGAAAAGCTCGAGCTTAATTACCCCTTCCCCCGCGGCCCGGAGCTGGGCAAGCCGGAGAATATATCCGTCCGCGACGCCGAAGGGGGAGACATCCCCTTCTCCTGGAAACGTCACGACGTCGCGTTCGAGGTAACGGTAGCGCCGCAAAGCGAGGCCGTGGTGTCGGTCGCGTACGAGCAGCGCTGCGACGGCTGCGAGTATAAGTACATTTTGACCAGCACGCGCGACTGGCAGCGGCCTATCGGGAAGGCGGTATTCGCCGTCGAGGTACCGCCCCAGCTCGCGCCCGTAGAGGGTTCCTATAAATTGGAGGAGGTCGCCTCCCGCGAGGGCGTGGTCCGCTACGAGCTGCGGCGCGACGACTTCTACCCCGACGTGGACCTCGTCCTCCACTGGAAGCGTCCCGACTTCTACTTCGGCTCGGCGACGCTGGAGGGCGGCCCTTAAGGAAAGGCCAGTCGGTTAATAAAAAAGGCGGCCTTCGGGCCGCCTTTCATTGTTATGACCCTAAGTAACGGGCGTCAATCGAACCGGGGCGCATAATCCGGTTTCTGGAAGGAGTATACGAAGCGGTCCGGCGGCGCATAAGTGCCGTCGAGCAAGGCGACGGTATCCTCGATGAACACGCGCTCCTCGTCGGTGGGGATTACGAAGACGCGCGTCGCCGACGCCGACGACGAGACGTCGACCTCTTCGCCCCGGGGCGCGTCGGCGTTCTTCTCCTCGTCAACGACGATGCCCAGCCCCTCCAGGCCGCGCAGCGTCAACGCCCGCATCTCGGGCGAATTCTCCCCCACGCCGGCCGTAAAGACCAGCGCGTCCACCCGGCCCAGCGCCGCGGCGTACGCGCCTATGTACTTCTTCAATCGGTAGCACTCCACTTCCAGCGCGAGCTTACACCGGTATGCCGAACCCGGTTCTTCGGCGTCGTCGTCGTCGCTGGTCGCGTCGGGTTTGATACGGGCCAGCACGTCGCGCCGGTCGGAGTACTTCCCCGTCAGCCCCAGTATGCCGCTGCGCCGGTTGAGAATAGTGTAGACCTCCTGCGGCGCGAGGGGGAGGTCCTTCGTCACCTGAAAGGAAATCGCCGGGTCGATGTCGCCCGAGCGCGTACCCATAACGAGGCCCTCCAGCGGCGTCAACCCCATCGAGGTATCGACGGAGACGCCCCCCCGCACGGCGCACGCGCTCGCGCCGTTGCCTATGTGGAGAGTGATGAGGTTAACGTCGGCCGGTTCCCGGCCCAACAGCGCCGCGGCGCGCCGCGAGACGTAGAGGTGCGACGTGCCGTGGAAGCCGTAGCGCCGCAGGCCCAGGTCGTAGTACCACTCATAGGGCAGGGGATACACGTACGCGTAGTCCGGCATCGTATGGTGGAAAGCGGTATCGAAGACGGCGACTTGCGGCACGTCGGGAAGGAGGGCCCGGGCCGCCTCGACGCCGGCGATGTTGGGAGGGTTGTGGAGCGGCGCCAGGCTAATACGCTCGCGGAGCGCGTCCACAACGGCGTCGTCCACCATCACCGAGCCCGTCAGCGCCTCGCCGCCGTGGACGACGCGGTGCGCCACGGCCGAGATCTCGGCCAGGTCGGCGATGACGGCGCCGTCGCCCTTCGTCAGCGTCGCCAGGACGAGGTCGATAGCCTCTTTGTGGGTGGGACACTCGCACATCCGCCGCGTCGTCAAACCGGCCCGCGCCTTGACGCCGACGGCGCCGCCCGACGCCCCGGCGGGTCTTCCGTCCTCCGGCGCCGGGACCCGATGCACGATAAAAGAGCCGCCGATGGTTATTCTCTCGACGATACCCCGGGCGAGGGTTCGCTCCTCGGCGGCGTCAAAGAACGAATATTTGAGCGACGAGCTGCCGCAGTTGAGCGTAAGTATTTTCATGGCGCCCTAAAGAACGTCGTAAGAACACACCCGCGGGAGGGAACTTGGCCGTCGGACGGAAACGGCGGCGAAGGCCGCCGCGGTTTAATACTATATTCCGACCGCAAGGTCAAGCGGTATTAAAAAACGAGGGCGGGCGCGACGCCGAAGGTAACGTCCGTCCGCGCGCCGCTCACGCCCTCCAGGTCGAAATCGCCGCCAAGTTGATACAGGTCGCCGCGGATGCCCAACCGCGTATCCACGCGCACCGGCCCCCAGGAGTACCACGTCACCTGCAGCGCGGCGGCGCCCGCGACGAAGTCGTACGCCAGGTTGTGCTCGTAGAAGACCTTGCGCCGATGCCCACTTTGGTAATAATACTTCCGCCATGCGCCGCCGGATTCGTGATGCGTATCGTACCCCACCGCGACGAGCAGGCGCCAACTCACCGGTTCCGTCCACAGCTCCACGCCCGCCGAGGGCCCCACGAAGAGGTCGTTCACCGCCCGGCCGTAAACGGCAATGGTGGGATCGCCCCGCGGCGTCCACGGGCTAAAGTCCGTACCCTCGTACGTGGCGTGACCCCAATAAGTGCTCAGGCCGACCGTCGGCCTAACGTCGCCTTCCCCCAAGCGCCACCCGCCGGCCAGGTAGCTATTGAACTCCCGATAGGACGTCTCTTTCCATTCGCCGCCCCAGCCGTAAGGTAGCGACCCCTCGTCCGAAGCGCCGGGGGGAAACGAAAAGCCGCCCTCTACGTAGAACGGCCCTTTTGAATAACCGGCGGCCGCGCCCCAAAAGATCGCGCTCCGTCCTATATCCTTCCCGTCCGTCTCGGCGTACCCGGTCGAACCGGAGGCCCGCGTCCAACCGGCGGTGGGGCCGAGCCTAATTTCACCCCACGCCGCGGCCGCGCACGCCGCAGCCAATAACACCATATGTAAACGCATTTCCCGCCACCTCCTAACGTCAACGGCGATATTTTAACTACCCACAACGAATATTACAAGCAAAACCCCTCAGGCCGGCGCGACGCCCCAATAAAAAAGCCGCCCGCGGCAGCGGGCGGCTGGCAGGCAATGCGTCGGGTCTATTTGTACAGGGATTTGATCGTACCCAAATACTCGGGCGCGACGCGAAGGAAACGACGGCCTTCCGGCCGCCTCTCATTTTGTACCGAGGCCGTAAAAAACCCCCGCTTTTTCAGCGGGGGCTTTTCGTTACAAGTCCGGTCGGCGTTATTATTTATAGAGCGCTTTGATTGAGCCGAAAGACGCGGGCGAGACGCTTACATGGCCGGTGTGGAAATCGATCCAGCCGCCGGTTCGCCCTATGGTTACGGAACCATATCCAGCGCGAACTTGGTTCGTCTCGTAATAACGCACTTCGGGGGTGCCGGACGGGGTGTACGGGGAGAGGTTGAAGGACGCTACCCACGTCCCAACAGAGACCGGGCCCTGCATCGTGAATGAGCCGACGGTGGACCCGCCCAGCCGCAGATCCATGTTAATGAAACCGCCGGACCGCAAACTGCTATACGTGAGAGGAATATGGACTTTCGCCGAATTGAGTTGTGCCGTACCGATGTTGCGAGGGCCGAACACCGTATCGCCGACGTTCCACCAATACGGGTTACTCCGGACTTGCCACGTGTCGGAAGAGAGCGGGAAGGTGGCTACCACCGTGGCCCCCAACGCGAACGAGGGGATAAGAATTAACGCGAGCCATTTCATTATTGTGCCTCCTTTTTTACGTTTGTAGGGAAACATATATAACACCGAAGAAGAGAATTTACAAGCTTTTATTTACGCATTACGGTCCACCTCCCCGCGGTCAACGTCGACATATTAACAACCAGCTATAACTATTACAGTGAAAACGCTGAAACAAGCCGAAGCGGAAGCCCCCTAATCGCCCGGGTAAAGGTCCGTCAGCGTCCGGAGCTCCCGGGCGGCGCTACCGTCCTCGCCCGAGCGGTAGTAAAGCTTTATCAGATTCTCTCGCGCCTCTCGAAAAGTGGGGTCCAACGCCAACGCGCGTCGGTAGTGGGCGGCCGCCGCGTCGACGTCGCCGCGTCCTTCGGCGTAGGCGCCGAGGCTGTTCTGCACCTTCTCGGCCCGGGCGCCGAGGCGCTCCGCCAAGTCCAGGCAAAAACCGGCCCGCGCGTAGTCGCCCCCGCGCGCCCGGTCGCGGCTCTCGTCGACGTATTGCACGCCCAGGTACGTCGCGGTCCAGTAGTCAACGTACGGCGGCGGCTCCGGCTCGACACCGCGGCGACGGTAGAGCGACCACCAATCGCGCGCCGTCGGTCCCTCGCCGGGCGGTACCAACCGCCAGACGCGGGCGCGCTTCTCGTACCGGTAGCCGTAGTACCGGGGCGGCCCGAACGGGTAAAGCATGTAGTAGTCGCGCCGGCGGTCGCGCACCAACGCCATAAACGCCTCGACGTACCGGTCGGCGCAAGCCGCCGCCGGCATATATAAGTACTCCTCGCCGACCAGGTCGAAGAAGTCGTGGAACTGGCGCGTCCCGGCGGCGTCGACGAAGTAAACGTCCGGCCGGACCAACGCGGCCGTCACGACCGCGGCCAAAGGCCCCGTTACGGCGCTGCCCTCGAAGCTGAGTATAAAGGTGGCGCGCGGGCCGACGACCCGCAAAACGTTACCTGCGGCGTCCTCCGCGTACGGGAAATCGGACCGGTCCGCGGGGCCGAACCGCGCCGGTACCGCGGCCGCCGCGACGACGACCGAGACCAAGGCCGCGGCCGCCCCGGGCCAAAAACGCCACCTCGCCAGCCGCCGGCACAACCACACGACGCACGCGCCGCAAGCCAACGCCCACGCCAGATACAGCGCGGCGTACCACGTCCGCCAATTGGCCGAATAATAGTTCAGGATGAACGCGGCCGCGCCCGCCGCAGCTCCGAACGCCAGCATCGCGCCTTTCGGCTTTCGCCGGAAAAGCCAGCCGGCGCCCAAAACGCCCGCGCCCAGGCCGAGCCACCCGAACTGACTGAGAAAAACGTCTCCGGCCATTTTCGCTCGAGCCGCGACCAGCGCCGGCGTCGCGACGAAGAGCTCGTGCCGGTACATCTTCCCGGTTACGTGATAGAAAAAATTCCTCAGATTGTCGGGCTTGCCCCAATCGGCGGCCGCGCCCGCGACCGACCTCACGGGTAAATACAGGTAGGCGGAGAGGGCCAGCGCGAACGCCGCCGCGGCCACACCCCACGTCCTCGCGGTAACGAACCGCCGGCCGCCGGCCCAAAACGCGTACCCCACGTACGCCGGCAGGAACGCGGCCTGCTGGGGGTGAACGCCGCACGCCAGGCCGTAGACGAAGGCCGCGGCGAAAAAGGGCCGGTCGTCGGGCCCCCCGCCCCAAACCAGCAGCGAAAAAACGGTGGCCGCGGTAAGGGCCAGGCTCAGCGTGTAGACCTCGGCCACCGTCGCTTGGGCCCAGACCGCCGGCGCCGAACCGACCGCCAACGTCGCGACGGCCGCGCCTGCGACGCCGAAGCCGTCGGCGCCGTAAAGCCGCGCCGCCGCCAGGACAACGAAAAAAGCCGCGGCCGCTCCCGCGACCGCGCTGAAAAGATTTAAACCGGCTACGGCGCCCAACCCGGGCAGCGCCGTGAAGATATACGACGAACACAAGTATGCCGGGTAACCCGGCGCGTAACAATTTCCCAAAAGGCTTACCGAGCGAACGTAGATCCCGGAATCTTGCCAGTACGCGCCGCGGCAACAGCTCGAGGCGTACAGGACGAAAAAAAAGGCCGCCGCGGCGAGGGCCGAAAGGACTATCGCCCGGCGTCCGAGCGGTCCGACTTCGGAACCAGTTGTCATGCCTCGGCGCTCACGTCAACGCTGCGGTTCAATAGCTGTTGTAATAGTCGGAGAGTACCTTCTCGGCCGGCTTGCCCTTGGGCGTCCACTTGTTGTTCTCGGGGCCGCCCGCGTTCACGCCCCAGTGGTCCCAACACCATATATATATGCCGCGCAGCCAGCGCCGCGCCGGCGCCGTCATGAACAACGCCTTGTAGCATATCTCCTGCGCTTCGGTGTCCACCTCGTCGCTCTTCGTAGCGGCCGGCTTCCTCCAGCACGCGGGCCGGGACTGGTAGCCGACCTCCGTAATAATGACCTCCTTGTCGGCCAGGCGCGCGCGGTAACGCCAATCCTCCATCTCGTCCAGCGGCCCGTCCCATGCCCTCACCAGAGTCGAGAGGCCGACGTCGTACTTCTTGGACAGCGGGAAGTACACGTCGACGCCGACGTAGTCGACCGCGTCCCAGAAGCAAACGTCCTGGTAGACGCGCCAGTGGGCGGCGTACGTCAACGGGCCGTCGTATCGGTCCCGCGCCGAGTCGACGACGTCGAGCCACCGGTCTCGCTCGTTCTTATCACACCACGAATATTCGACGCCGACGCACAACATCTCCACACCCTCGTCCGCGGCCATTTCGGCGTAGTGGTTGACGAAGCGCCGGTAGGAGTCGAACCACGTTTCGGCGTTCCTCGGCGCGAAGGTCGCGCGCCACACGCCGTCGCGGCTGTTGACGTACGGCTTGAGCATTACTTTGGCGCCCTTGGCGTGGAGGAACCGGATCACTTCGCGGACGCTCTCGTCGGAGGCCGTCTTCCTAGGGTCGGGCGCGATAAGGGTGGAGGTGCGGTTCTGCTGGTACCACACGGCCACCAGCGCCACCCACTCCACGCCCGCGGCCAGCATGCGTTCCAGGTTCTTCTTTTGGCCGGGTATTTCGGACAACGGCTCCTTACGGGGGAAGTACGTTATACCGCGTTGGAAGGCCGGGTTCTCCGAAACAACCGGTTTGTAGGGAATATCATCGTAGGAGCCGGCGGCGGCCGCGCCGCAACCGGCGACGGCCGTTGCGAGCGCCGACGCGACAAGCGACCTTAGCTTCCGCGTGCAACGAGAAGTCGCGTTCGCGGAGGCAGAAGAGAATCGCGGGCGCCGGTTTGAGAGCCGACCGCGAGCGAAGTACCGGTTTGCCTTTATAATACGGAATCGCCCCCTACGAAGTCCACCCCATCGCCCGGGCGTACTTCTCGAACAGCTCCCGCTGCTCCTTGTTCATCTTCCTGGGCGTGGCGATCTTAACCTCGACGTAGTGGTCGCCGACGCGTCGGGTGCGCTCGTCGCGGATGCCCTTCCTCTTGACGCGTATCTTCTTGCCGGCCTCGATGCCGGCCGGGACCTTGACGTTGACTTTACCTTGGGCGGTATCCACGGCCTTCTTGGCGCCCAACAGCGCCTCGCCCAGGTTGAGCTCGAGCTCGCCGTAGGTATCGAGGCCGTCGCGGCGGAAGCGCGCGTCGGCCTTGACGTTCACCGTGATGTAGAGGTCGCCCCGCAGGCCGCCGGCGCCGACGTTACCTTCGCCCTTCACGCGGATGACGCCGTCGTCTTTTATGCCCGCGGGTATTCGTACCTTCAGCGGCTTTTTGGCCCGGCGGACGCCGGCGCCCTTGCACTCCGGGCAAGGTTTCTCGACCACCGTCCCTTTGCCGGCGCACGTCGGGCACGCCCGCGTTACGCCGAACTGGCCCAGGCCCACGGTCACGGTGCCCCGCCCCTCGCACTGGGGACAAGTCTTCGGCTGCGTCCCCGGCGCGGCGCCCGTTCCGGCGCAGGTCATGCAGGGCTCGTCGCGGGCCAGGTTTATCTTCGCCGTCCCGCCCTTCACCGCCGTCGAGAACGGGACCTCGACCGTCATCTCGACGTCGCGGCCCGCGGCCGGTTCAGCCTTCGGCGCGCCGGCTTCCCCCCGCCGGAAGATCTGGTCGAACAGACCCCCCAAGCCGCCCAGGTCGCCTACGTCGAATTGAAACGTCTCCCCGCCGCCCGGTTGCGAGTACCGCGAGAAGTCGAACCCCCCCGGGCCCGGGCCGCCGGCGCCGGCGAAGGCGCCGTACTTACGCAGCATGTCGTACTCCTGGCGCTTCTTGGCGTCCGAGAGCGTCTGGTGGGCCTCGTTAACTTCCTTGAATTTATCGGCGGCGTCGGCGTCGTTGTTGCGGTCGGGATGGTACTTCATCGCCAGGCTTCGGTACGCCTTCTTTATCTCGTCCTCGGAGGCCTTCTCCGAAACGCCGAGTACCGCGTAAAAATCCTTATTGGCCGTCATAATGCGATTAAACCACGCCTAATTTTCGGCGTCCCTTTCTTCCACCCCTTCCGGCGGCGCGCCGGCCTGCCCCGTTCCCGTATCGCGTGCGACGCAAACTTCAACCTTGACCGGCTTGAGGAGCACGCCCTTAAATTTATAGCCGGGACTCACGACCCGGGCGATCACGTCCGGCGGGAGCTCCGGGTCGCGCGTCGCCAATACCGCCTCGTGGACCTCCGGGTCGAAGGGGTCGCCGCGGCTCGCGGGTATGGCTTCCAAGCCTTCGTTGCGCAGAACGTCGTATATCTTACGGTCGAGCATGCGTATGGAGTCCACGTGGTGCTGCGGTACCGCTTCGTCGACATCCGCGGCGTCGATGGCGCGCGTCAAGTCGTCGAGTACCGGCACCAGCTTCTCCACAATACCCCGCGCCGCGGCGGCACAAGAGCGTTCGTAGTCGCGGGTCAATCTCTTGCGCGTGTTATCGAGGTCCGCGGCCCGGCGGAGCAACTCGTCGTTCGCCGCCGCCGCCGCCGCTTCGGCCGCGGCCTGCTTCTCCTCCAGCTCGGCCAGTCGGGCCTTCAACGCCTCGACGTCGGCCGAGTCGCCCCACGGGATTTCCATCTTTCTCCTTTTTCTATCCATAATAGACCCGATTCGTACGTGGTGCGTTGGGCTTTTAAGATCCATTATATATAATTTCGGGCGCGCCGTCAAACGGCGACGTTCGAATTATTAACTGTAAAAGGAAGTCTTTTTTTGATAATATCCGGCAAACTCGGAGTTCTCAGTAAAGGAAATGGCGATACAATTCTACAACACGTTGACGCGCCGGCTCGAACCCTTCGAGCCGCTGAAGGCCGGAAAGGCCCGGATATATACTTGCGGCCCCACGGTCTACGAACGCGCCCACGTCGGGAACTTCCGGACCTTCACGTTCGAAGATCTGCTGCGGCGGTTCCTCCGGTGGAAAGGTTTCGACGTCGTCCAGGCCATGAACTTGACGGACGTCGACGACAAAACCATCCGCGGCTCCCGGGAGGCCGGCGTTAGCCTCGCCGAATATACCGAACCGTACATAAACGGGTTTTTCGAGGACGTCGACTCGCTCCGTATACAACGGGCCGAATTCTACCCCCGGGCGACGGAGCACATCCCCGAGATGATCGAGCTCGTAAGGAGACTCGAGGCCGCCGGCCACACGTACGTCTCGGAAGGCGCGGTCTACTACCGGATATCCACCTTCCCCGAGTACGGCAAGTTATCCGGAATGGATATTGCGTCGCTCCAACCCGGCGCGCGCGTCAACGTCGACGAGTACGCCAAGGAGGAGGCGCGGGACTTCGCGCTGTGGAAGCCCTACGGCGAGGGCGAGGGCGGCTGGGATTCGCCGTGGGGGCCCGGCCGCCCCGGATGGCACGTCGAGTGCTCGGCCATGTCCATGAAGTACCTGGGCGAGACGTTCGATATCCACACCGGCGGCGTGGATAACATCTTTCCTCACCACGAAAACGAGATCGCCCAAAGCGAGGGCGCCACCGGCGAACCGTTCGCGCGTTACTGGCTCCACGCCGAGCACCTTATCATCGACGGCCGGTCCATGTCGAAATCGCTGGGCAACTACTACACCCTCCCCGACTTGCTCGCCAAGGGTTACGACCCGCTGGCCGTCCGCTACCTGCTGCTCTCCACCCATTACCGCAGGCGGTTGAACCTGACGTTCGAAGTCCTCGACGCCGCGGCCGCGGCCGCAACCCGCCTCACCGACTTTTACCGCCGCGTTTCCGAATACGACGGCGACGGCGGCGAAGACCTGGCCGACGAAATCGGCGAGGCCGCGGCCTCGTTCGAATCGTCGCTCGCATCGGACCTGAGCATCGCGGAAGCGTTGGCCGCCATCTTCGACCTGGTCACCGAGGCCAACCGGGCGATGGACCGGGCCGCGCTCTCGGCCGCCGGCCGCGGAAAACTCCTCGCCGCGTTGGATTCCTTCGACCAGGTTCTGGACGTATTCCACGCCACGCCGGTAGCGCTCGACGAAGAAATCGAAAAGTTGATAGCCGAACGCGAAGACGCCCGACGCGCAAAAGATTACGCCCGGGCGGACGCGGTGCGGGAAAAACTTTCGGCGCTGGGGATCGCGCTCGAAGATACGCCGGAGGGCGTACGATGGAAAAGGCGGGCCGGAAAAGCCGCGGGAGAAAATGGGCCCGACGGCGGTTAAGCGTTAATATGCAAGCGCTTCTCGGCACGGCCGTGAAAATTAACTGAAAATAGTTTATTTTTCCCTTGACAACCACCGCCCTAGGATGTTACAAAGTAGTCTAGGAGCCCCGGGCGTATTCGGCCGGGGGAATTTTTCCCTGAGCGGCGTTAGCCAACGGGCTAACAGAAAATATACTAGGAGGTTTTGTTCATGAAGAGGTTCGCTTTAGTAATCGGTTTAGTAGCCTGCGTCGCCGCCGGCGCGTGGGCGGCAGACTCCGTCGCCGACCCCGCCAAGGCCAGCCCGTCGCTAGTGGAAGCGCCAAGCTACGACTCCACCGTTGAGCTGAGTTGGGATTCGGGCATCGGCAGATGGTGGCTTATCTGGTACACCGGCGCCGATACCTGGGTCGGTAACGATTTCGACGTATCGACCGTTAAGACGTACGGCGGCCTAAAAACGATGCGGGTCCAATTGCGCAACGACTGGCCGAACACGGGATGGGACGGCGGCCGCATCGCCGTCTTCACGTTCGCCGGCGGCGTTCCCGGGTCGATTATGTGGCCCACCAGCGGCACGCCGAAATTCGTCATGCCCTCCGGCGCGACCGGCTGGAAAGACTTCGACGTCACCTACGTACTCTCCGGCGCCAAGAAGTTTATGGGGGCCTGGGAACAATTCTACAATTATCCGAACGCCGACCCGTTCATGCTCGACAACAACCCCACCTTCATGGGCCACTCGTGGCAGTACCTCAGTGGAAGCTGGGCGCCGTTTTCGCAAGAGAACGTCTTGCCGTATCGTAACGTCATGCTTCGCATGATAGTCGACAACGAGCAGAACCCTGCCGTATCGCCGTCGAGTATCGGCCGCGTAAAGGCGCTCTACTACTAACGGAACGCTTCGATGCATCATTTAAGGGAGCCTAACCGGCTCCCTTTTCCTACGTCCGCTTTTGCGATTGACACTCCGTTCCCGCGCCGTTATAATGACGGGTGCTTAAGTTGCGCGAGGTCACCGTGATCGCGGCCGCGGCCTTAACAATAACCGTCGCCGGCGCCGCCGACCACGTCGTAGAGCGCGCCCCCGCGGGCCCCGCGGTAGCCGCGCCCCGGGGTCGCGACGGTACGGCCGAGCTGCGGTGGGATTCCGGCAAGCCGTCGTGGCTCATCACCTGGCGCTCCGGCGCCGGCGTCTGGGTCGGCAACGACTTCGACGTATCCACCGTTAAGACGTACCCCTACATCCAAAAAGTCCGCTTTTACTCCACGCCCACCTGGCCCAACGGCTCGTGGGACGGGTTCTACCTCGCCGTCTACTCTTTCGCCGGCGGCGTGCCGGGCTCGATGATGTGGCCCGCCGGCGGCCGGGGGAAGTACGTCCGCGGGACGACGACGGGGTATGGGTGGCAAAATTTCAACGTCGGCTGGGCCTTGCCCTCGGGCGTCAGGAGATTCGCCGCCGCGGTGGAACAATTCTACGATTACCCCAACTGCGACCCGCATCTCGTCGACGACAACGCGACCTTCCGCAAGCACTCGTGGGCTTACTACCAGGGCAATTGGAACCCGCTGTCGAATAAAACGGGTTATTACAACCTGATGCTGCGCGTAATCGTAGACGACGACCACAATCCCGACGTCGCGCCCGCCACCGTGGGCCGAGTAAAAGCCTTGTACTATTAACCGGGACGTGAACGTTAGCGCCAAAGGGAGCCGATTGGCGCCCTTTTTTTTCCGGGGCCGCAGCATCTCTATTTAACACCTTTAAACGGTATCGCTATCACAAGTGCGCGAGCAGCAGGAGTGTCCCAAAGGGAAGGTACGGCGGTGAAAAGGCTAACAGCTTTAGCGATAAGTTGTATCCTGGTAGCGGCCGCGGCCGCCGGCGACGGCGGCCCGTACGAGCTGGGTTACGATAACGGCTCGAAAGCCTTGCAGCTGGCCTGGTATACCGGCGCCGGTTTCTGGGTCGGCAACGACTTCGACATCTCGACGTTGAAGACGAAGCACAACGTCGTTCGCGAGATAAAGTACTTCACGTCGCCCCACTGGCCCAACGGCCGCTACGACGGCTTCCGCATAGCGCTCTTTCGCTTCGCTGGCGGCGTCCCCGGCGCCAGGTTGTGGCCCGCGGGCGCGGAAGGCCGGTTCGTCAAGCCGGGCGGCGGCGAAGGCTTTAAAACCTTTTGGGTAAACTACTATTTGAAAACTACGAAATTCGTCGCCGCGGTCGAACAATTTTACGACTACCCCAACTGCGACCCCTACTTTTGCGATACCAATCCCACGTTCCTGGCACGCAGCTGGCAAAAGGAGCCCGAAAAACGCTGGTTGCCCCTTACCGGCAAGGACCCCTATCCTTACCGCAACCTCATGCTGCGCGTAATCGTCCGCATCGGCTACGCCGAAATCGGCGTTACGCCCGCGAGCCTGGGCCGCGTGAAGGCCCTGTATTATTAAAGCCTTACTTCACCCGCGAAGGCCGGCCTCGGGCCGGCTTTTCTTTTAACGTTTGACCGGCGAAGGGCTCCTGTGTTAAACTCCGCGCCACCCTGCGGAGTTAACTATGCCCGAAAGGTATCTTGTAACCAGCGCGTTACCGTACGCCAACGGCCCGTTGCACGTAGGCCAACTCGCCGGCGCGTACATGCCGGCGGACTCGTACGTCCGCTACCTGCGGCTGGCCGGCAAAGACGTAATCTATATCTGCGGCTCCGACGAGCACGGCGTACCCATAACGGTGCGCGCCGAAAAGGAAGGCGTGACTCCCCAGCTGCTCGTCGACCGCTACCACGCCGGCTTGGCCAAAACCTTCGACGCCCTCCACTTCACCTTCGACAACTACTCCCGCACCACGCTCCGCGAGATCCATTACCCGCTGTCGCAGCGGTTCTTCACCAACCTGTACGAGGGCGGATGCGTCAAGCCGCTCGAGACCGAGCAGCTCTTCTGCGAGAACTGCAACCGCTTCCTGCCCGACCGCTACGTGGAGGGGACTTGCCCCCACTGCGGCTCCGGCGGCGCCCGGGGCGACCAGTGCGAGAATTGCGGCCGATGGCTAGCCGCGATGGAGTTGGGCGAGCCGCGGTGCAAGGTGTGCGACGGCGTGCCGGTGGTGCGGAAGACGACTCACTGGTACCTCGAGCTGCCGAAGTTCGCCGACCGCCTCCGCGAGTGGCTGGCCGGTAATACCCACTGGCGCGACAACGTGCGGAAGTTCTGCCTGAGCTGGCTCGACGAGGGCCTGGCCGACCGCGCCATCACCCGCGACATCAACTGGGGAGTACCGGTGCCGCTGGAGGAAGCGCGGGGCAAGGTCCTCTACGTTTGGTTCGACGCCCCCATAGGCTACATAACGTCCACCATCGAATGGGCCCGGAAGCTCGGCCAGCCGGACCGTTGGAAGGACTACTGGCTCGACGCCGATACCAAACTGGTCCACTTCATAGGTAAAGACAACATCGTCTTCCACGCCCTCGTGTGGCCCGCGATGCTCATGGGCCAGCCGGACGGCTTCACGCTGCCGTTCCAGATCCCGGCCAACGAGTTCCTCAACCTCGAGGGCCGGAAGATATCTACCAGCCGCAACTGGGCCGTGTGGGTCGACGACGCGCTGGCCGACTTCCAGGTGGACGCGCTCCGCTACTACCTCACCGCCAACGCCCCCGAGACGCGCGACGCCGACTTCTCGTTCGCCGAGATGGCGACGAGGGTGAACTCCGAGCTGGCCGACATCTTCGGCAACTTCGTCAACCGGGCGCTCGCTTTCGTCAAGAATTACCTCGGCAACGAGGTGCCGCGCGCGGGCGCGCTGCAGGCGGCGGACGAAGAACTGCTCAAGCTCGCGGGTCGCCAGCTCGACGCCGAAGCGGCGCACGTCGAGAACTTCGAGATGCGGGCCGCGCTGGCCGCGGCGCTCGAGATCGCGCGGGCCGCCAATAAATATTACAACGACCAGGAACCGTGGGCGTGGCGCGAGCGCGACCGAGGCCGCGCGGAGACGATATTGAACGTCAGCTGCCGGGTGGCCGCGACGCTTTCGACGGCGTTCGCCCCCTTCACGCCCGTGGCCGCGGCCGAGATACGCCGTATGCTCGGCATGGAGCGGGCGCTGAGCTGGGAAGAGGCCAAGACCGCCGCCGTCGCCGAAGGGGCGCCGCTGGGCGACGTTAAAATTTTAATAGAAAAAATCGACGAAGGTAAAGTCGCCGCCCAATTGCGAGCCCTTGAAAAAAGCGCCGGCCTCGAGCCGGCGGCCGCGGTTCCCGAAGAGGAGAAAGAAACCGTACCGACGGAGGAAGATATGAGCGAAGAACACGTAAATATGGACGACGTTAAGAAGCTGGGCATGGTCGTGGCCGAGGTCAAGACCTGCGAGCGGGTCGAGGGCGCCGACAAGCTGTTCAAGATGACGGTGGACGTGGGCGGCGAGGAGCGCCCCGTCGTCGCCGGCATCGCGCCCTGGTACGAACCCGAGGACCTGGTGGGCAAGAAGATTATCGTCGTAAAGAACATGCACCCGGCGACGATCCGCGGCGCGGAGTCCCGCGGTATGCTCCTCGCGGCCGAGCACCACGACGTCGTCAAAGTCCTGGCGCTTGACGGCGACCTGCCCGCCGGCGCCAAAGTCCTTTAGTCGCGACGCCGACGAGGGCCGGCGCTAACTCCGCCCGAAAAAATTCCAGCCGACAACCCTAAACGCGGGAGGTTGCCCCACGGGTTTGTTTACGCGCATACGTAATAAAGGCCGTGAGAACCCCATCCGCCTTTGCCTGCCGGAGGGAGGCGACGAGCGCATCGTAGCCGCCGGCGCCCGGGCCCTCGAGCTCGGCTACGCCCGGGAAGTTACGCTGCTCGCGCCCGACTACGCCGCCGCGGAGGCCGCGGCGAAAAAGGCGGCCGTGAACCTCGGCCTGTTCACGTTGGTGGACCCCACCGAACACGAGGTGCGCGAGAAGGCCGCGGCGGCTTATTTCGAAGCGCGCGAGGCCGCCGGTATCACGGTCGAGGAGGCGTACGAGGCCGCGGCGAAGCCGGTCTACGCTGGCGCGTATCTGCTGCGGGCGGGCGAGGTGGACGCGGTCGTCGCCGGCGCCGCGACGGCCACGGCCGACGTGATGCGCGCGGCCCTCTTCCTCGTAGGCCTCACACCCGGCATTACCACCCTATCCACGTTTTTCATCATGGCGACCGACAAGAAAGAGTTCGGCGAGGACGGCGTCCTCTTCTTCGCCGATTGCGCCCTCGTCGCGTGCCCCAACGCCGAACAACTGGCGGAAATCGCCGTCGCGACGGCGCGCTCGTTCGAGCGACTCGCCGGCACGCCGGCCCGCGTCGCCATGCTCTCCTTCAGCACCAAGGGCTCGGCGGAACACGAGTTGGTGGAAAAAGTCCGCGAGGCGGTGAAGCTCGCGCAAGAGAAGGCGCCGGGGCTCGCGCTGGACGGCGAGCTCCAACTCGACGCCGCGGTGGTGCCGGCCGTCGCGGCCCGCAAGGCGCCCGACTCGAGCGTGGCCGGCCGGGCCAACTGCCTCATCTTCCCGGACCTGAACGCCGGCAATATAGGTTATAAATTAACGGAGCGACTCGGCGGCGCCCGCGCCGTGGGGCCCATAACGCAAGGGCTCGCCAAACCTATGAACGACCTCAGCCGCGGCGCCCGGGTCGACGACGTCGTCGACGTGATCGCCGTCGCCGCGGCCAACGTGGCCTAGAAGCGAGGCCGGGTTCGCGTATTCGTTCTAACTCGTACGGTCGTAACGGAAGCGGCGGGTTTAATACCCGCCGCTTCGTTATTACGCGGTTAGACGCGGCCGCGAAGGCGGCTCGAGCTAAAGGCCGGCCGGTACGGAAACCGGCGGCCGGGCGCCCTTGCTTTTTCGAATATCGGCTGCTATACTTTACGGGAACGGGAGGCTCTATGGACGGGAAGAGACGGTTTCAGGTGAAAGCGACCCGGGCGCTGGTAGGTGCCGGCGGGGTCGCTGTTTTGTTTAGCGCGCTGACGTGCGGCGAGCCTACGCCGGTATACCCGGAGCACGAGTGGCGCGAGGTCGCCGCGTTCCCCGCCAACGCGGCGTTTATTAACGGCTTGGCCGAGGCCGACGACGGCAGCGTCTACGTCGCCGGCTCGTGCCGCGACGAGGAGATGAACTACCGGCCGGTGGTATACCGCTGCGCGGGCGGGAAGACCGTCGAGGCGTTCCGCGGCCCGTACAAGGGCGGCGGCTTCAACGACGTCGCTTGCGGCGCCGGCCGCGTATGGGCGGCGGGCGCGAAAGAAGTCGCTCCCGAGAAGTTAAGGCCGTACCTCGTGCGTTACGACGGCTCGCGGTGGGAGGAGATCTACGTGCCGGAAACGGTAAATTCGCTATCCCTAGGTGGTCTATATCCGATCGGGGAGGATGCGTGTTGGGCGCGCGCTTACGACGGCGTGTATATTTACCGGCACGGGCTCTGGGAAAAGAAGTTCCCTTTTAACAACCCGCAGTATTTCTATTTTACGGTCACGCGCGGCGGCCGCGCCGCGGTCTACAAATATTCCTACCCTTACACCGTCGAGATATTTATCAGCGACGACGGCGGCGCGACGTGGGCGCAGGAACGGCCGCAGCTGGAGAATAAGCATTTCACGTACTCTTCACCCCAACCGAGCGGTTTCACGGGTTGCGGCGAGGGTGTCTGCTGGGCGGTCAGCCTCCGGGTCGCGGGGCCTCAACCCGACGGGCAGGGGTCTTATTTCGCCGTCATGATGCGCGACGAGGCACCCCCCGGGGAGGGTTCGTACGAGATCTCGCTTCTGGCGCCGCGGGGCCCGTACATGACGAATATCGCGGATATGGCCTTCCGGGACACGTTGAACGGCTACGCGGTCGGGACCTTTACGTCGATCGCGTACGAAGACGGCGAGTGGGTATTCCAAACGCTTCCCGAATCGTGGCATCCGCATTTCCGGCGCGTAGCGGCGGGGCGTTCGTCGTTTTGGGCCCTCGCTACGCGTTACGGCAGCCGCCCGGTCCAGTTATATCAGGCACCGTAAATGGGAAAATCGGTGGTCTATTTCGCGAAATTATTAGCCGCGGCCGGGGCGTGGGCGTCGGTAAAAACGCCG
>SDBS01002701.1_pt1 | contig 17639 bp, 19 predicted proteins | sample 2277091 | NCBI WGS metagenome assembly SDBS01 (sample SAMN10404972, study PRJNA504765) | marine sediment metagenome | isolation source: marine sediment core GS10_PC15, 163 cmbsf | place: Arctic Ocean: Southern Knipovich Ridge | collected 2010 | reverse complement strand
CTCTTTTTCATCATAGCTACAGATTCACAATGAGGCTAAATATAAACATTATGCATAATAGATGGTTATGGATATGACTTAAATAGACATAAAAACGAAATTCTTATTAAATACCATGAATCAACCAAAACTCGCTTCACGGTTTTATTGCATTCATTTTCTTGATTAAAGGATGTTCAAAATTTCGAAACTTGAAGCAACAAATGAAACAACAGGACAACGAAAAGCTACAAAGTGAACTTTTCTCCTCCCACGAGAATACGCTCCAAAGCAGAGCTGAGATTAATCAGTCCCTGATTCGTTTTCGCAGAAACAGGTATCAGCTGAAACTCCAATCCCAAACGATAAATGGCATGTATCATGTCTCTGCTGAGAAGGCGTCTCGTTCCGCTCAATTTCTCTTCAATAACAAGCTCAAGGGCTTCAGGGTCGGCAGACCAATCCACAATGCGATTAGCCTCTTCAGGGGGAAGGAGGTCACATTTTGAAAGCACATGTAACTGTGGAAAGAAGAAGCGATTATAAACTGCAGCTGAAAGGAACATGTTCGAGACGTAGTTGAGGGGATTAAAGGAGAAAACGGCATCAAAAAGGTATACTATGGCCTTTTGCTCCGTTGTCAACTCGTTTGCTATGTAGGGTCCGCTGGCTCTAAAGGCAAATAGCTCCATTTGTCCTGGAGTGTCCACGAGGACAACATCAGACTGGAGGTCTTCGATTTCTCCTCCGATGCGTTCAGTGTCCTCCGCGATCAAATCAGCCGCTAGGACTAGGGCTCCATTGGGTCCAAGCCCATACTCATCCATAATGCGGTTAAGGGTTATGTAATCGCGGATGTCAATGTCGGGCACGTAGGGCAAATTCAAGACGCCTGGATCCAGATTTACGGTCGCCACCTTCTGTTTTCCAACTTTGAGCCATTCGTTGAAGGAGGCTGTGAGAAGAGATTTTCCAGACCCAGCGGTTCCGATGATAAAGATTATAACCATTCAAACACCTTTGTGCGCAGGAAGTGCGTGAACTCCATATTTTCATTAGAGGATATATCTGTTGTCCGCTTTTTGAAATCTCAAGTTTCTGGTTTTGTGGGCTTGATCTTTCCGCCTTTTCCCTTAATCAGTTCCGTAAGCTGAATGAGCGCCTCGCTGACGCGGTTTCTGGCAGCATTGGCGTCTTTGGCTGTTGTGGAAAGATGAAATTCAATATAGGGAACTCTTTCAGTTCCTTTCGGGTGGGACTTTATGTAAACGCGAGGGTTGGTTTGCATCACTTTATCGATGAGAGGAGCCATCTCTGATTCCATGACGTTCGTAGAGGTTATACTTGTTTCAAAAAAGGTTACACCGCACGCAGCTTTCTTCATTACAGGAGCAACTGACTCGTCGAATATGCTCTTCATTTCAGAGGGCACTCCGGGAAGCGCGATTATGGTTACGCTTTTATGTTTCACAGATACTGCTGGGGCGGTTCCAACGGGGTTATGTAGAGGCTTGGCTCCTTCTGGAAGCTTAGCCATCTTTACACGAGGGGGAGTCAACTCAACCGCATCCATCATACCTTCCTGCGCATAACTGAGGTACTTCTCTTTAATCATCTTCAAAGCCTCTTCGTTAACGTTGGTTCTGCGTCCCAGCGCCTCAGCTAATCCTTCCAGTGTTTTGTCGTCAAAGGTGGGACCTAGCCCTCCTGTGGTTAATAGGAAACTGGGGCTTCGGTGAATCGATTCTTGTATAGCACATGATATTTCGTTGATGTTGTCGCCCACAACGGTGACGCGGCGTGTAGCTAAACCTAAGAGGGCGATTCTTTTGGTTAGCCAGTGGGCGTTTGTGTTCAGAGTTTTGCCTATGAGAAGTTCGTTTCCGATGCAGATTATTTCTACAGACTGATCCATAAGAACGCCTGAACGGGTTAATAATGAAGCTTGAAGGATAATAACTGCTTTGTTTATAGACGAAGCTCCAGTTAAAAAGCATGTTGCCTAGATAATCTTTCAAAACGTTACGTTTTTACAGATGCTATTTTTTCTTGCTGAGCCACCACTTAAGGTAATCCTTTCTCTCTTGTTGGTGCTGTTCCTCCTCGGTTCCGAATTTTGGTCTTAGCTTTTCACGTAACTCGTAAAGCTCTTGAGGAGTAAGAGAAAGCCCGCAGCTCTTGCAAACATAACGTTTCGTACGGGACCCGTAGTGTAGTTCGCCGCCGCATTCAGGACAATATCGCATGTTCTTCGCCTTTTCCCTTTTTGTTCAGATGTTAGTATATAAAGGTAGATGCTTGAAAAACAGATTTCGAATTCATGCAGAAGCTGAGGTGCGTCCATTTTGGCATGAAAAATCTTTTAACAACTTAAGGCACTATATTTGTTGTATATGATAGTTTTTTGGGGGGATATTTAGTTTGACAGGAATCTTTGGGACTGGGGCACCCATTCAGATAGACATCAACCTCATACTACAGATAGTAATGTTCCTAATCATTGTCATCGGCTTGGGTTACAAGAGCAAAAGAAAATTCAAGATACATGGTGAATTAATGGGAATCGCACTTATCCTGCACATCATCTCATTTCTGACAGTAATGGGACCTGTATTCTTCAGAGACCTTGAGTCTTTTGTGGCTTACAGTTCCTATCTAGAAGTTCAAACAATTTGGATTCACGCAATACCAGGAGCCATCGCAATGATATTAGGAATCGTATTGGTGGAAGCGTGGGCTCTGCATCCAGCTGATATCGCATCATGTAGCAGAAGGAAGAGACTAATGGACATCACGGTTCTGTTTTGGTTCATATCTTTGATGTTCGGAATAGCCACTTACATACTCTTCTACGTTTAACAAACATTACACAGAAGGTTAACTCCAGAACCCGATACTGCGTCTACGACAAAAAACTTAGCTTTGCATATTGACGCTTATGTTATAAAATTGGTTAATCCCGCCTCTTTCGCCAGTTCTATGGCGCGGTTCCGCTCCCTTTTCGTGAGTCTCCTTCGCAGTTCCGGTATTTCGTGGCTTCTCCATTCTGGATGATACTGGAACATCAGGTTTACGCGAACCCAGTCTCCGAGGTTTTCGGCAATCCAGTTCAGAATAGGTTTTGTGCAGCACTCAAGATGATTGGGCAAGACTAATAGTCGGATGATGAGTTCTCCATATTTTTTGGCGTACAGGTGGTTTCTGGTGCAAGCCATCCAGTAGTCTGGCGCGTCTGAAAGTTTTTCTGCGCACTCTTTGGGTCCGTACTTGAAGTCGAGCAGGTACACGTCCACGAATCCGGCAAGCAGTTTGGCAGTTTCTTCGCTGTAGTAAGAGTTGGAGTTCCAAACCACGGGCACGTTCACATCAACATACCTGAAGACTTCAAGCCACTGACTGAGCCACGAGGTAGGGTCTCCGCCAACAAGATTGACGTTTCTGCAGCCGCCCCTGCGAAGAGTCTCTATTGCCTTCGCCAACTGTTGAGGTGTGTAGAGTTCTCCTGATTCGAACCATTGGGATATACTCCAGTTTTGGCAATGAAGACACCTGAGGGTGCAGCCTAAAGTGAATATGGTCCCAGAGGGAACTAGTTCAGGCTCTTCGCCAGTGTGCGGGAAGATGGTTGAAACTGCTGTTTTAGTTCCGCATCTGCAGTAACCTAATTCTCCATCAAGTCTGTTGGAGCCACATCTACGGGTACAGAAGCAGCAATTCTTGAGGATACGATTTGCTATCTCGATTTTTAAGTCAAAAAACGATTTCTCTGGAGTACACAATTCTTCTAGGCGTTTTTGTCTGGTGTCTATCTCCGTTTCAAGACTACAAAAATCTTCGGTGAGCTGTTCATGGAGCTTCCACAGTTTCGTGAGTGAATCGTTCTTGTTGAAGGTGGCGGACAGTTTTTTGGCGATAAGGAACTTGGCTGGCTTGTCGTTTTCCATGACGGCGAAGTATCTTGCTAAGCTGGCTCGAGCCTTTTTGTTCATAAGAACGGCTTTTGCGTCGGGTCTCCAAATTGCCCACATGAGGTTTCGTCCATGAAAACTGTGGTGGAACAGCAATTTATAGAAGTTGGGTTGAAAGTCTGGTGTCTTTGAGGGCATAGTGGAAAAAGTTTTGCAGCAATTGAGTTTTCGGACCAAGCTTGGAGCGAGTAACACAGAATTAGCCAATTTCCCAGAAACACCCTTTTTGTTATGTTTTATTAGGGAAAAACAACAGTTTGCTGAGTGTCACAGGAGAGAAAAACTAGCTGTCATCCCAAATGTTCCACATTTATCCTAAGGCTCCATTCGATTTTGAGCTAAACTGTCGCGTCTTCGGCTATGAAAAGCCTATGCCAGAAATCTTTGAAGAAGGAGTTTGGAGACGGGCTATACGGCTAAAGTCTGGCAAGCTGATTCCCGTTGCATTACAGTCCATAGGCACTATTGAAGAGCCAAAAATCGAAGTAAAATACTTCCAGACAGTCAGTGAACAGGAAAAAAAGGAGTTAACAAAGAAGCTGGATTGTATGTTTTCGTTCAGCCAAGACTTGACTGCACTCTACGCTTTCATGGACAAAGACCCTGTTTTAAGCGATTTGAAAAGAAGATTTTATGGATTGAAGGCAGGAAGCATCGGAGCCACGGTTTTTGAGACCATCATCAAATCGATAATCCAGCAGCAGATTTCGATACGCGTAGCTTTCTCGATCACAAACAAGATAGTAACCAGATTCGGCGAACATACAGAAACAGAAGACACCATATACCATGATTTTCCGATACCCAAAAAGCTTGATGATGCAAGTCTTGAGGAGATAAGGCAGTGTGGGTTAAGCTGGAGAAAATCAGAATACATCAAAGGAATAGCCGAAAAGGTGGCGGATGGAAAATTTGATTCGGAGGGTTTAATTTTACTCTCAAACGAGCAGGTGGCGGAGACACTAACAAAGTTTCGTGGAGTAGGAACTTGGACTGCCGAGATGGTGCTATCTGCAGGCTTAAAGAGAAACATCACTATTCCCGCAGGCGACTTGGGCATCAAAAGAACGTTTTCAAGATTCTACTCTGACGACAAGCTTCTCTCAGAGACTGAAGTCAGAAAGATAGCTGAGAATTGGGGAGAATTCACTAAAGACATAGTCTACTACATATCCTGCACCGAAAGAGTCTAAAAAATCAGTTTTCGTGACTCAGATAAATTCATATGCGATTTCGCTCAAGTAAACTGCGTTGTCAAAGAGGCATCACGATGAAAAAAACGTCTCAGATTTCAGGTTTCTACAAGTTAACTCCAGAAGAGAGAATACAGCACGTTAAAGATTTTGCAGATTTAACCGACCAAGAAGTAAAGATTCTCCAGTCAACCGGCGCCTTAGAGATGGAACTGGCGGATCGCATGATAGAAAATGTTGTGGGAACGTTTCCAGTACCTCTCGGAATAGCCATGAACTTTCTCATCAACAAAAGAGAGTACATGATACCCATTGCAATCGAGGAACCCTCAGTTGTTGCAGCAGCTACCTACGCCGCAAAAATGGCACGTGAAAAAGGCGGATTCTTCACCAGCAGCACGGACCCCGTCATGATTGGGCAGATACAAGCAGTGGACATCAAAGACCCCTTCGCGGCAAAAATGAAGATACTATCAGCAAAAAAGGAGATTCTACAGAAAGCAAACGATCAGGACCCTATGCTGGTTTCTGTTGGAGGAGGCGCCAAAGACCTACATGTCAAAGTACTAGACGCAAAAACGGGTCCAATGGTTATAACAGAACTTCACGTTGACTGCAGGGATGCTATGGGCGCCAATGCAGTAAACACCATGGCTGAAGCAGTTGCTCCAATAATAGAAAGAATAACGGGAGGCAGAGTGTACCTGCGGATAATTTCGAACCTTGCTGTGAAACGTTTGGCAAGAGCATGGGCAGTTATAGCAAAAGAGGCTGTGGGCGGCGAAGAGGTTGTTGATGGCATAGTGGAGGCTTACAATTTTGCTGTTGCAGACCCGTACCGAGCGGCAACCCACAACAAGGGCATACTAAACGGCATAATCGGCGTCGTCATAGCCACAGGAAATGATCATCGTGCCATAGAGGCTGGAGCCCACGCCTACGCATCAAGAAATGGGCACTATGGCACCCTGTCCTTTTGGGAGAAAAACAGTGACGGCGACCTAGTAGGCTCGATTGAATTGCCGATGGCGGTGGGTCTTATTGGCGGAGCAACAAAGGTGCATCCAACCGCTAAGGTTTCGTTGAAGATTTTGGGCGTAAAAACAGCCAACGAACTTGGAGAAGTTATGGCTGCTGTTGGTCTGGCTCAGAACCTCGGTGCCCTGCGTGCCTTGGCGCATGAGGGTATTCAGAGGGGGCACATGTCTCTGCATGCCCGAAACGTGGCGATTACTGCAGGAGCTTCAGGAAAGTTGATCGATCTTGTGGTTGAGCGGATGGTTGAGGAGCGGAAGGTGCGGATGGACAGGGCAAAAGAACTACTGGAAGAATACAAGAAGGAAAAAATATGATAGTTGTTCCGGGTCCAGCCTCACAGAGCTTAGGTAAGAAAATAGCTGAAAACTTGAATGCACAAATTGTTCCAGTTAATCTCAAAAACTTTCCGGACGGAGAGTATTGTCTCCGCTTTGAAGGTGACGTAACTGGCGAGGAAGTAGTTGTGGTTCAGACTACTGGACCTCCACAGGACACGAATATAATGCAGCTTCTGTTGATGCTGGACACAGCTAAGGAGTTGGGGGCAGAGAAAGTAACTGCTGTGGTTCCGTACTTGGCTTTTGCGAGGCAGGATAAACGGTTTTTGTCGGGTGAAGCGGTTAGCGCCGAAACTCTCGTTAAGCTCATCGAAGCGTGTGGAGTTGACCAGTTCATAACCGTGAACATCCACGCAAAGAACACGTTAAAGAGGTTCTCAGTTCCAACAAAGAATCTTTCTGCAATAACTTTGTTGGCGGAGCATTTCAAGGGTCGGGGATTAGATGGAGCTTTTTCGTTGTCTCCAGATAAGGGCGCAATCGGGTTAGCTGAGGAGGCTGATCAGGTTCTTGGGGGAGGATGCGGTTGGCTACGGAAGGAACGTGACCGCTATACGGGCGAGGTTCAGGTGGAGGAGAAGAGCCTCAACGTACAGGGAAGGGACGTTATTGTCTTCGATGATATAATCAGCACTGGCGGAACAATAGCGAGGGCAATAAAGATGCTGAAGAGTCAAGGGGCACGAAGAGTCTACGCTGCCTGTGTGCATCCGTTGCTGATAGGCGAAGCAAAAACAAAGATCATAGAGAGCGGCGCTGAGGAGATAGTTGGCACAGACAGCATCACCAGTTCCGTGAGAACAGTCTCGCTTGCCCCATTGATTGCGGAGGCATTAGCCAGATAGGTGCCAAGTACGTGGCAAAACTTTTCTTTCTGATTTCAGGCGAACATCAAACCCTTCCAGTCTCAGAAGTACAAGCTATCCTAAAGGCAGAGGGCATTGAGTACCGAATCGTGGAGAAGCTGACCCAAGTTCTGCGCCTTGAAGCAGACGCCAAAAGCGTAGAGCCAATCAAGTTTAGGTCTGCCCTGACCCGTGTTTGCTGCCAAGAAATCTTTAACTGTGAAGCTAACCTCCCCGAAATTTTGGGTAACATACGCTCTGAGGCTCTGGACGAGTTTATTGGCGATGAGAGTTTTGCTGTTAGAATTAGAAGAGTGAAAGGCGTCACTCCTGAGCTTGTTCGTGTCGATCTGGAACGCAAACTCGGAGAACATATACTAAAAAAGGTTAAGAATGCGAGAGTTAACTTGTCGAATCCACAGAAAACGTTTTTCGGGGTCCTTACAGATAACCGTTTCATCTTCGGATTAAAGACAGCCGAGATAATCCCAAAGCCCTTCTCCGAAAGGAGACCACGACGAAGACCCTTTTTTCATCCTACAGCCATGCCTGCGAAACTAGCCAGAGTTATGGTGAATTTGGCTCAGCCGAAAAGGGGCGATTTGATGCTGGATCCGTTCTGTGGAACCGGAGGAATGCTTGTGGAGGCTGGGCTGATAGGGTGCCGCGTTGTTGGCTTCGATGCGAAACCGCACATGCTGAGGGGAGGACTGAAAAACTTGAAGCATTATGGGATAGAGCTGGAAGGATTGGTAATAGCGGATGCCCGTTATCCTCCAGTATCCAAAGTAGATTGCGTTGCCACAGACCCGCCTTATGGCAGATCAGCAAGCACGTTAGGGACGAACACCAGACGTATTGTTGAGGACTTTCTGTCTGCAGTTGGGGACAAACTTCCTAGAGGTGCCAAAATCTGTATGGCATCCCCCAAAACCATAACAATAGGCGATGCAGGGGAAGTGGCGGGCTTCAAGCATTTAGAGTCGCATTTTGTTTATGTGCACAGAAGCTTAACAAGAGAAATAGTTGTCTTCGAGAAAACTTGACTGTAGACCCGAAGGCTTAACCAATAAAATGGGATAGAACATATCGTTATGGGAGGAAGCGGCGAGCTGACAGATTTGCAGGTAACATTTCTGGGAACCGGTGGAAGCATCCCAACTCCCCAGAGAGGATTGTCAGCTATTGCAATTCAAAGAAAAAATGAGTTGTTACTGTTTGACTGCGGAGAGGGCACCCAACGGCAGATGATTCAGGCAAAAGTGGGCTTTAATCGAAAAACAAAGGTTTTCGTCACTCACATGCACGGCGACCATGTTCTGGGGTTGCCCGGGCTTCTTCAGACCATGTCCCTGCTGGGTAGAGACAAAAAACTGGAGATTTACGGACCACAGGGAATCAAAGAGTTTGTAGAGGCGATAAGCCAAACTGTTCGTTTCTCTCTCACATTTCCTGTCCAAGTCTCTGAAATAGAGTCGGGTCTGGTTTGCGAAGAAAAAGAATACGAAGTTTACGCCATCCAGTCCAATCACATGAATCCCAGCTTATCCTACGCGTTGTCAGAGAAGCCGCGACCGGGAAGGTTCCACACAGAAAAAGCCAAAGAGTTAGGAGTTGCTGAAGGACCGTTATGGTCAAAGCTTCAAGGCGGCTCGTCAGTTAAGCTTCCAGACGGCAGAATCGTGGAGCCTGAGATGGTTTTGGGCGCTCCTCGTCCGGGAAGAAAAATTGTTTACAGTGGAGACACGGGACCTTCAGAACTTCTTGTGAAGTTGGCTGAGAAGGCTGATTTGCTGATTCATGAAGCCACCTTCGAAGATGAATTAAAGGAAAGGGCAATTGAGGATGGGCATTCAACTCCAAGCATAGCGGCGGAAACGGCTAAAGAGGCGGGGGTGAAGCGGCTGGTTTTGACTCATATCAGCGCAAGATACAAAGATGCAAACGTGTTGCTGGAGCAGGCAAAGAAGATTTTTGTTAACACAGAGTTGGCGGAAGACTTTCTCCGGTTAGAGTTGCCTCTTTCAGACGATTAAACGAAGAGTTCTCGGAGAAAATGTATGCTTTCTTCTATGTGGTCTGTTGATTCAATCATGATTAGGTTACCGTAATCTGCATCTTTAACCATTTTAGCTACGTTTTTCCATTCTATGTTTCCGTACCCGATTCCCAAATGCAGGTCACTGGCTCCATCATTGTCGCTTACATGCATATGAACAAATTTTTTGGAGAACTGCTTTAGAAAATCTTGGATTTGATTGTTCAGGTTAGCATGCGCCACATCAAGCACCATTCCTATGTCGTCGTCGAGGTCATCATAGAACCTGTGAAAGTCGTCTGCACTCTTCATGAGTGAAGGAAAAGGTTCAGGAGTGTTCTCGATGGCGACATTAACACCTTCTCTTCTGGCGACCCCCAATAAGGTGCGGACAGACTCCAGATTCTGCTGCCAATCTTTTCCTGGATAAATGTGACTAAGACCAGTTCTGGAGCCGGGATGAAACAGCCACAAACGACAACCTAACTGCCCCGCGTAAACAATCGATTTTTCTAGTCGCCTCAAGGTTGTGCGGCGCAAAACTGGGCTGGGAGCAGCGATGTTTATTCCTGCCCAAGGCGCATGGACCACAAAGTCCAGATTACGTGTTTCAGCTATTTCGTTTAGGTTTTTTACTCTTCTCTTGTTCAGGGCGTGTAATCCTTCGTCTGGTAGTTCTATATGTTTCACGTTAACTTCGTGGATGCGTTTCAGAAGAGATTGGAAGGACTCGCTGAGGCAGTAGAGCATTGATAAACCGATTTCTGGTTTAATCATGCAGACCACACTTTTATTTTCGTCGTGAATGCGGTTTTCTTCGTGTTGTTTTTGTTGGTCTTGGAGCGAGCCAGCCGATTAGTTTTCGTGGGTTGTCGCAGCGGATTTGAACGTTTATGGGTCCCAGAGGGGATTCTGCTGTTTGTTGGGAGAAGGAGATGTGTCCTGCGTAGGCGACCTGCTTGTTCAGATAAAACGTCACTGATTTTTCGTCCATTCCACTGCGGAAGACTTTTCGGGCAGCCGCACGAATCAGTTCGCGGTTAAGTAGATTGGATAGTTTGGTGAGAGCTTCAGTTCCTTGGGTCTCTGCTATAAGTAATTGTCCCCATTTTCTGGATTTAACTTTAAACGTTATGGCTCCAAAGATGTTCTCCACTGCCTGTTTGACTTTCTCCAAGTCTTCGGTGGGATTAACCTCCACTTCCACGTGAACCACTATTTTATTTATTCCCCAGCACCTCCTTCAAGACCTGCATGATTTTCTGTCTCAACTGGGGTAGGGTTCCCTTGTTCACGATCACTTGGTCGGCAATGGAAATTACAGCGCCCATGCCGATTCCGAGTTCCCGCATGTCCCTTTCCATGAAGGCTTCCCAATTTGTGGGGTCGTCGCTTCGTCTCCTTCGAAACAGACGTTGATACCTCGTTTTTGGAGCTGTGTGGATGGCTATTAGAATGAAGTTGGGAAAGTGTTTCTTGAATTCGTCTACCTCAACGAGGCTTCGGATGCCGTCGATAAAAACTATTTTTCCAGTTGCGTTCTTCAGTTTTGGGATGCATCGTTTGGCTATGGCTGCTGGTCCCTCCAACTCTCTAAGATTGAGCATGGTTTTGCCCAAGTTTTCGGGCGTTGGCTTGAGGTTTCTTCGTTTTACCTCTTCTCTTACCTCGTCTCCCATTGTCACGACAGGATAGCCTATTCTCTGAACGGTTCTTCGAAAGACACCCTTACCAGCTCCGGGCATTCCAGCTAAGCCCACAACGATTTTATCCTTTATCCTAAATCCCTCTCTCCCTACCGCAACATTCTATGGGATATCATTCAGTTAAAAGTTATAAAATAGTTGTTGACAACCGAAGTTAAGCTATAACACATAATGTTATAACGAGAAAATAACTCGTGGGTAGCAAATATGCTCTCGCGTTAGACCTATGTTCATTATTCTGTTGACAGTAACGAAACTAATTTTTATCTGTCACTAACTAAAAGCAAAAAAGGGGTGGAGCCATAGGCAGAACGGGCATGCTCTTTTAGGGGTCTATCGGTTTGGAGTTTACACGTGCAATATTTTCTACCAGCTCATTCAACTCGTGTACAGTTACACGCTTTATCGAAGTTATTGCACTATAACCTCCTTAATATGTAGATAGTAAAACCATTGGGAAGTTGCTTGATTTAACTTGTATGAAGAAACAATATGTATTAGAACTAATATTTTAGTTCAGAATCTGATTTAAAATCAAACTCGTGCAACAAAGTATATCTATTCAACACATCATACGTATTGGCGCGAATCACGTTTTTTCTTTAATCCACCAAAAGGGGAAGAGGCTCACAGAACCTTGAGTCGCCGTGCGCACATGCGCAAAACGTGAATGTTGGGTGTCAACTCGGTTCTGGCGCTGAGGCGTTCCAAGGAGCAGCTCCCCCTCTTGGCAATCAACCGTCCCACAGCTACGTCACCCACAAGTTCCGTTTTCTATTCGTGAGGCTCAAACATTGAAACATTAAGTTGTGGTTAGCGATGGATTAAGTTATTAAAATGGTGAATGTGAAAGAGTATAGTTGATGGATTAAGCAAATTTTACGAGAGGAGATTTGTTATGTCAGGAACAATCCGAAGTTTCTTCGCCTTCGACATTGAAGACGCAGTTATAGTCCGACGACTGTCGGAGGTTCAGGGAATGCTCGCTAACACGGGCGCCGACTTGAAGCTGGTTAAGCCCCAGAACATCCACCTGACAGTCAGGTTCTTGGGAGACATACCCCCGCCCATGGTTGACTCAATCTACGAGGAAATGAAGCAGCTCTCCTTCGCTCCCTTCGAGATAGAACTCAGAGGCTTAGGCGCTTTTCCCAAGCTAAGTCATCCCCGAGTTGTCTGGGCAGGAATCAGAAAAGGCGCCAAAGAGTTGACAGACGTCTTTGAGCAGCTGGAACCCCGCCTCAGAGGACTGGGCTTCAAGCCTGACACTAAAGGTTTCAGTCCCCACCTAACAATAGCCCGCGTGAGAACCGGAAGAAACAAAGCCAGACTAGCCGAGCTTGTCCGAGAACTGGAATACTACGAGTTCGGCACCATCAAAGTCTATTGCTTGAGACTCAAAAAGAGCGATTTGACTCCTAGAGGTCCAATTTACACGAACGTGAGAGAGGTTTGCGGAAAATAAACCTGTAACTATTGGTGGTTTGTTATGACTTCTTCCCTTGAAGAGATACGCGCCGAAGTTCTGAAGAGAGTCAACCCCAGCGAAAGCGAACGAAAAAGGGTTCTTTCATTAGCCAAAAAGTTGACAGAAAAAGTGAGAGAAGCGGCGAAAGAGAAGGGCGTGGAGGCTGAGATTCGGGTAGAGGGTTCCGTGGCTAAAAACACGTGGCTCAGAGACTGCCCCGAAATCGACGTCTTCATGCAGCTTCCAACAACAACCCCCAAAGAAGCTTTTGGAACTGTTTGCCTAGAAATCGCAAAAAAAGCCACTGAAGGATACAAGCAGATTGAAAGGTTTGCGGAGCATCCCTACCTTGAAGCCATCATAGATAATGTTTGGGTGAATATTGTTCCCTGTTACAGGGTAAAACGGGGCGAGTGGATCAGCGCCACGGACAGGACACCATTTCACACTGACTATGTCAAGCCTCTACTGGATGAACAAATGGGAAAAGAAGTCCGGTTACTGAAACGGTTCATGAAGGGAGTGGGCGTTTACGGAGCAGAAATCAAAATTGGAGGCTTCAGCGGATACCTCTGCGAGCTCCTTGTCTTGAACTACGGCTCCTTTGTTGAAGTTTTTAGGGCTGCCGGAAACTGGAAAGAGAGAATAGTCATCGATTATGAGGGGCATTATGAAAGAAAAGAGGACGCCAAGAAAATTTTTGAAGAACCTCTTGTTATGGTTGATCCAGTGGACAAGGGAAGAAACGTTGCGGCTGCGGTTAGAAAAGAAAAGTTAAACGAGTTCATCGCCGCCTCCAGAGCATTCTTGGAAGCTCCAGATTTGAAGTTCTTTTACCCACTAGAAACCAAAGCCCTAGACGCCACAGAGCTAGTCAACAAAATCAACGCCCGAGGTGCCACAATCGTATTCGTCAGATTTGAGGGAGTCACGGCGGTGCCGGATGTTCTTTGGGGGCAGCTATACAGGTCTCAGAGGGCATTGCATAAGATGATTCAACAACACGACTTCACAGTTTTACGTGACGATGTCTGGAGCAACGAAAAAGACTTGAACATATTCATCTTTGAGGTTGAAAACCGTCTTCTTCCAAACATGAAGAGACATCTTGGTCCACCGCTGAGGAAGATGTTGGAGTGCGAGAACTTTTTGCGAAAACATTTGGGAGCGGACTCCACGGTTTCTGGACCGCGCGTAGATGAGGGGCGCTGGGTGGTTGATGTGCAGAGAAGGTACACGGATGTGGTGAATCTGCTGAAAGAAAAGTTGGGGGACGGCGGAAGGAGTGTCGGCGTAGCTGAACTTGTTTCCAAGACTGTTGCTGAGTCTATGGAGGTCTTGGTGAACGCCGAAGCCCTGAAACTGTATTCCGCATACCCTGACTTCGCGAAGTTTTTGACAGAATACCTTAAAGGGAAACCAAGATGGCTTACATAAAAAAGAAGCCAGAGTTTACGTTAGAGCAAAATGTTACTAAGTAGTCAATCGTTGCAGTTGCCCTTCGCACAACTGGCCCATGCAGTAGTCCAGAAGAACAGCAATGGTTTCTCAATATTAGTAAGCGTATAGGTTCCCGTAAGGACGAGACGAAACCGGAAATAGTTTGTTGAATTTGCTTTCCAAGATTTTTTCGGCGTCTAACCCGTAGTAGCTGCAGAACTCGTCAACTAAACTCCCTAGTATCGTGTAATCGGCTTCGTTAAGGTCTGTAACTTTAACCTCTTCTCCTAAGTGACGCACTTTACCTCGAATGTACATTGTTCCGCCATGCATCCCAGTTCCCACGAACCTAGCATCGTGATGGCTTCCTTCCTTCATGTTTAATCCCAATACCGCCAGCACGCCTCCAGCCATGTACTCTCCCAGAAAATCTTGGGCAGTTCCACCGATCACTATGGACGGTCGTTTGCCAAGGTATTCTTTCATGTGGATTCCAACGCGGTATCCAGCATCGTCGCGGATGAAGATTTTTCCGCCCCTCATCGAATGCCCAACTAGATCACCAGCGCGACCATGAACAACTATACTCCCATGGTCCATGGTGTTTCCGCAGCAGTCCTGCACGTTTCCGTGAACAGTAATGTTTGCGCCTTTCATGAAGGCTCCCAAGTCGTTGCCTGGAGTCCCGTAAACGTCAATTTTGATGTGCCCGTCAAGGTCAGTGCCGATGTAGCGTTGACCGTAAACGTTTCGAGTCTCAATTTTTTCGATACCGTTACCGTCAAGACTCCTGAGGAGACTGTTGAGGTCCCGATAGTATACTCCAGTGGCGTCAATCTTTGCCACGTTCTTGTTTATACTCAAGTTTTCGGGTATTTCGTTTATCACATCTTTCAATACCATCTTTTTACTCACCTACCATTCTTACGCCTAAGATTTTCAGTTCCGTGTCAGTCAATCCTACGCCTCTGAGAAGCAAACGGTTTCCTCGCACGCTCTCGATGGCGTTTATGCCCATTCCGCCCATCATCTCCATGATCTCTAGGCTCCATCCACGGAGAAGACCAGTAAGCCTCTTCGCGCCAATGTCAGGATTTATTCGTTTAGTGAGCCAAAGGTCAGTGGTTGCTATGCCCCAAGGACACTTGCCAGTGTAGCATTTCTGGCACACAGTGCATCCTAGCGACACTAGGGCAGCAGTTGCGATGTATACGGCGTCGGCGCCCAAAACTATAGCCTTGAGAACATCAGCACTACTCTTGAATCCGCCCGCGGCAATCACAGAGGCTTTGTTCCGTATGCCCTCGTCCCGTAGACGCTGATCCACAGACGCAAGAGCCATCTCTATGGGAATTCCAACGTTATCCCGAATTATCCTTGGCGCAGCTCCTGTTCCACCTTTTACACCATCCAACACCACGGCGTCTGCACCGGCTCTGACTATGCCACTGGCTATGGCTGCTGAGTTGTGCACCGCCGCGATCTTTACGAAGACTGGTTTCGTGTAGTCTGTGGCTTCTTTTAGTGCATAGATTAGCTGTCTCAGGTCTTCGATGGAGTAGATGTCGTGTTGGGGAGCAGGAGAAAGCGCGTCTGTTCCCATGGGAATCATTCGTGTCCGGGAGATTTCGGCACTCACTTTTTCGCCTGGAAGATGACCGCCGATTCCAGGCTTCGCTCCCTGTCCAATCTTGATTTCGATGGCGGCTCCCGCATCTAGGTAATCAGGGTGTACACCGAAGCGGTCAGACGCTACCTGAACGATAACATGGTCTCCATACTTGTAGAGGCTCTTTTCGAGTCCTCCCTCACCAGTGTTGTAGAATGTACCAAATTCGCTTGCTGCCCGCGCCAAAGACTTGTGAACGTTGAGGCTTATTGAACCATAGGACATGGCTGAGAACATGATTGGGGTTTCAAGTCTGAGCTGGGGAGCCAGTTTGGTCTTCAGCGTAACATCGCCACATTCATCCATCTCTAATTCAAGGCTGTCAGGTTTTGAGCCAATGTAGGTTCTCATTTCCATAGGCTCTCTCAGCGGGTCTATGGATGGGTTAGTTACTTGGCTTGCGTTCAACAAAAGCCGGTCCCAGTATGTAAGGTTGGGTTTGTCGCAGCCCATGCCAGTGAGAACAACGCCTCCGGTTTCAGCCTGCTTCTTTATGCCAGTGAGGACTTCTTGAGTCCAGTTGGCGTTAGACCTGTAATGGTTAAGGTTCTCACGTATGGTTATGGCTTGAGTTGGACAGAAGGTGGCGCATCGCTGGCAGTTCACGCAGTTCTCGTTTCTGCTGTGCAGGATGTCATCTTCCTCATCGTAGTAATGAGTATCATAGCTGCATTGGTTCACGCAGACTTTGCAGCGGATACAGCGATCCTGATTCCGTTCTATGATGTACTCGGGCGAAACGTAACTCTTCATAATCTTAGCCTCCTAAGCTAGGACCTCCACAGCTCTTTGGGATTCGAGCCTTCCTATCACAGGCTCTCCGCCTCTTGGGCTCCAAACCCGGTCCAGCATTGGCGAAACTAGCCGTATTGCCGCTTCCTCCGAGGACAAAAATAGGAAATCATCTTTCTCTGCGGCGGTGAGGGGACGAAGCTTAATCCGGTCTGTAAGCCCAATCATCTCACCTTCATGAGCCACTATGATAGTGAATGGCCCGTTCATCAAGAGACTGCCGTATGTCTGGCGCAGAGCCCTTAGGGCAAATTCATTTTCTGGTTCTAATGTCTCTATTTCTGACCATAGGGGCGGGGCGAGAATCTTGGAGACAAGCTCGATGGGCAAGCCTTACCGTCTCATGAGAAGGTCGAAGGCGTATGCCATCACTTCTGTGTCAGTCTGCATTGTGCACTTGTATCCAAACATCTCCAAGTAGCGCTTGTTAATGCCGTAGGACGAAATTTCGCCGTTGTGAACCACAGTCCAATCCAGCACACTAAAGGGATGAGCACCTCCCCACCCTCCATTAGTGTTAGTTGGGAACCTTCCATGACCAGTCCACAGGTATCCCTCATACTCTTCCAAACAGAAGTACTCCGCCACATCCTCCGGGAAGCCAACTCCCTTGAAGACTCCCATGTTTTTTCCGCTTGAAAACACGAAGGCTTTGCCTGTTTCAGTGTTGATTCGCATAACCTGTTCCATCACGTAATCGTCAGCGGTCTGATTCTCCAGTTTGGAGCTTTTGGGTTGAAGGAAGTACCGCCACATGATGGGGGTGTCCGTGACGTTGGCGTCCTGTGTTGGCATCTCTCCTTCATTAAGGATGTTAAAGCGTTCGCTGAGCAGACGGGATGTCTTCTTTTTTGCCTCTTTGTCGAGGAACATAATCTGGAATGCGTAATCGTCTTTGTATTCGGGGTAGATGCCGTAAGCCGCAAAGCCGCCGCCCAGCCCATTTCCTCGGTCATGCATGTTTGCCATGGCTCGGATTGGATCTTTTGCTGAGAACCGCTCTCCCTTAAGGTTCATCATGCCGAAGATGGAGCATGCATCAAAGACCTTCTCGTCGTTGTATGGGTTGTTAGTTTTAGTGAGGTCTTTCATCTTAGTTCACCACAAACATTTTTTGCCTTAGCTGCTCTGGCAGTGTGATGATGCCAAAATCTTCGGAGAGAAT
>SDBS01002699.1_pt1 | contig 17654 bp, 15 predicted proteins | sample 2277091 | NCBI WGS metagenome assembly SDBS01 (sample SAMN10404972, study PRJNA504765) | marine sediment metagenome | isolation source: marine sediment core GS10_PC15, 163 cmbsf | place: Arctic Ocean: Southern Knipovich Ridge | collected 2010 | reverse complement strand
ACATTACTTGGTATTCAACTTGTGCTGTGGAAGCCCTCGGATTCGGTGTGCCCACCATTGTACTTCATCCGAGCGGCCTTTACGCATTTAGACAATACATTGAGGCGGGAGCAATGGTCTATTGTACCGATGGACGGAAAATAGTGGACGTTGTTCGCTGGTGTGCAGACAGGCCCGAGGAAGCTCGCTGGAGCTTTGTTTCTAGGCTATTTGCATCGCCGTGGGAGTCTGAAATGGCGGTGCGTGTCCTAGCAGCAAAACTAGGGTCGGGGCGCTGGCATGGGAGAGCTTTGTGATGAGAAAATGTAGCTTTGGCCTGAGACGGGCCGGGCCGGCCGTGCCTATATTGAAGCTAATTACGATATTAACAAATTAAACGATCGGCTGGTTGAAGTGTATCAAAGTCTGCTAAATGACTAATAGCAAGAAGAACAATTTGGAGGTCATAGAGAATTGCACTAAAAAGTCATGCGACGCCAGATATAAAAGTAAGGACTTTAAAACGCAGATAAATATGGGTAACCACTTAAAAATTTTATGTTGTTTTGATTCATTCCGTCCCCCATTTGGACGATCTTTAGGCACGGGAGGTGGTGGAAAATCTTTATATTCTCTATTATCTAACCTTAAACAAGATATGGAAATATACGTATTATGCTTTAACAATTCAATCTCAGCCATAAAAATTTTTAAAAATGGATTACATTTACGTAATGTTAACTATTTTGTAGTTCCCAAATTTTGGCAAATAACCGAATGGTTTAGAGACATTAAACAACAAAGAATTTTTAGAGAAATGATTAGCGATATAAAACCCGATTTAATAATTAGCCAAAGATATGCAAATCCCTCTGCCGTTCGGGGAGGGCATAAAAATGGAATTCCTACTATAGCTTTCGTAACGTCGTACAAATACCTTTATCCGTATAAAGAAATAATACCCGATAAAGAAAAAGAAGTTATAGCTGTCGAGGGGGGGGAAATAAAAAAATATCTACGGTATCTTAGAGATATTTGCGAATATCCTATTGCAAAAAATTTTGTAAAACGAAATAGAGAAGCCATTAAAAAAACCAATGTAGTAGTAGTAAACAGTAAATTTATGGCCAAAATTGCCGAAGAATCATACAAAATAATGCCCGAAGTAATTTATCCATTTGTTGACTTCAGTGAATTTAAGGCAGATGAGCGGAATCCCAAGTATATCACATTTATTAGGCCTGCTTTTGAAAAGGGAATAGAAATATTTCTAAGAATAGCCCAAAAATTGACAGATAAAAAATTCTTATGTGTTGGTGAAGCGTCAAAGGCATATGAAGGAAAACTGAGAAGATTAAATAATATTAATTATACTGGCTGGGTAGGAGATATGAAGTCTATATACGCAGAAACAAAAATTTTGATCGTACCATCCCTGTGCCAAGAAGCTTTTGGCAGAGTAGTCGTTGAATCTATGATTAACAAAATCCCATGCATTGTGAGTAATAGAGGAGGGCTTCCTGAAGTTGTAGGGGATGCAGCATTAATAGTAGAAAATCCATATGATGTTCAAGATTGGTGTAATAAAATATCTTATTTATGCGAAAATTTGGATGTATATACAGATTTATCAGAAAGATGCTTCAAAAGGGCTAAATTATTTGACCCTGAAAAACAATATCAAAAATTTAGGCAATTAATAAAACAATTGACACATTGAGTAATTGGATACATACAAAAAGGTGTAAGAATCATATAAAAGGATGGAGAAATGCCTAAAAATCCAAGCGTCAGTGTTATAATTCCCACTTACAACCGTGTTCAATTTATTACACAGGCAATTGATAGTGTTTTATCTCAAACATACCAGAATTTTGAGATATTCGTCGTGGATGATGGTTCTACTGATAATACGAAGCAGGCTCTTGCTCCATATAAAGATAAGATTTTATATATATACCAAGAAAATCAGGGGGCTGCTGCTGCACGAAATACAGGTATTAACTATGCAAAAGGGAAATACATTGCTTTCCTCGACTCTGATGATTTATGGTTTCCACAAAAATTAGAAAAGCAAGTTGAAATTCTGGATAAAAATCAGGATATATCTGTAGTTTATTCCAATATTATCAAGATCGATGAAAATAATAAAATTATTGGAAGGGGTTCTAAAGGAAATAGATTCCTATCCGGTTATATTTTTCATGAGGTATTGCTCCGGAAAGCGGCTTGTGCCTTTTTACAGACAATGCTTGTTAGAAAGAAATGCTTTGAAGAGGTTGGGTATCTCGATAGAGAATTAATAGTAGCAGAGGATAGAGATATGATCGTACGTCTGGCAAAAAGTTATAAAATGCATGGAATAACGGAACCATTAACTAAATTTAGACTCCACGATCTGACTCCAAGGCTCGCTACAATAGGTATGGATGCTACAGAATACTATCACCTTAGAGTTCTGGATAAATTATTTAGTGATTATGGAAAAAACCTAAACGAAAAATTGAAAAAACAAATCGTTTCAAATTGCTATCTCAAAGCTGGTTTAGGTTATCTAAGAAGAGAAAATAATTTTGTTGCAGCAAGAAAAAGGTTTTTACTGTCTCTTTCAAATAATCCTTTTAACCTAAAGGCGGTTAAATATTTTGCTGTATCTTTACTGGGACCGAAATTACTAAGGGTTATTATCGTCATTAGAAAACTTGTGTTAGCTCCGTGGTATTACTTACGGAGGAGATATACAGGGAGTATGGAGTGCAAGTGGAAGACATGACAATTCTCACATTATGTTATGCTATAGGCTCTCCTTTCCTAATGTGTTTTTGATTTTCTAATAAACACCTCGGTCAGGATGAACCTTTTTTATCACTGTACTGGTTTTTCAAGGAGCAAAATTAACTGTCATTTTTTTTGGAAAGTGCAGTTCAAGAGATGAAGACCTTAACGGAGGTTGAAATTGAATGAAATACATATTCGTTACAGGAATGGGACGTTCTGGTACTACTTTTCTTGCCCATTTACTTAAAAATATTCAAACGGCAGATGTGGAACACGAGTACATTGGAAACCAAGAATATTGGCTATTAAGTTGGTACTTGCCGGGAGATGTATATGCAACGCCTTATTTAGAAAGATCCAAAGAAGTAATTGAAAAGAATTTCAGAAATGAGTATTTTGTCGACATAAATGGATACTTACGGAATTCTGTTCTTGAATTACGAAAAGTGTTTAAACCTGAAATAGTCTTTCATTTGGTTAGAGACGGACGAGATGCTGTCCGTTCTATCTACACAAGACGTTCAGATAAAAACATTCATCGTATTCCTAAGAACAGAGCTGAAGTAGAGAGATGGCTTGATGGAGATAAGTTTGAGCAAATTTGCTGGAATTGGGCCTCGACTATTAAAAAAATAATATCTGAAGATACGAAGTTAATTCAATTTGAAAGATTAGTGGGAGATTATGCTTATTTTGAAGAGCAATTGTTGACACCATTTGGTTTTATATTGCCACATGCTAAGTGGAAAAGTTTCGTATCTAACAGGATCAACAGGACAAGATCAAAAATGTATCGCTTTATCTATGCCAAACTAAAAGGTAAAGAATTTGTGAGCGATGAACTGCCTCCGTATGAGCAATGGTCGGACAAATACAAAGATATATTTCGAGAAATCTGTGGGCATGCTATGGAAAAGGCAGGCTACAATCTCAGTTGAAAAGAAACGATAAATCAGGCATAAACGATGTCTACCGTGAATTAACTCAGGTGAAAGCAGAAGTATTGAGCCTTTTATGCGAGGATAGCAGGTAGTGGAGGATCTAATGAGTTTGTATTTAAAGAAATACTTCATCCCTTACAATTACTTTAGATTCTTAAAAGCTCATCTTTTTCCCCGTAATCTCATTATTGATAGAGTTTTCAAACAGATTCACTATGACAAATTGAAGAATCTACAAAATGTAAGAATTTCCTGTTTAAATATCCATAGTAATGATTATGAGCGATGGATTAACCAATTTTTCCCATCATGGTACGATCGATATGGCCATGTACGGCATAAAAAGCTGATTGAGTTTTATTCTACGTTCAGACTACTTAAAACTCAGGCCAGCGATGTATTTATGGATGCTGCTGGTGGAAGGAATAGTTATTTGAAGGATCTTAAATGCAAAAAGAGATTCTTACAAGACATTAAGATTTCCACTGATGTTAAATCCCGTCTTGGCAAAGATGTTGAATATATTGAAGGTGATGTTGGCCATTTATCACTCCCTAGTGAGAGTGTTGATAAGATATCTTGTCATCACTCTTTTGAACATTTTCAGGCCGATTCAGATATATTATTTATAAAAGAAATACAGCGTCTGCTTCGAGTAGACGGCAAGTGTGCTATAATACCAATATTCTTTGCCGATCTTTATTTGGAACTAACTGACATTTTTTCCTTTAAAAGGAAGCATGATAATGGGTCAAGATTTATCATAGATCCAACAGCCACAATTCCTGGGGGAAGATCCTGTGGCAATTACGCGAGGATTTATGATATTAAAGCATTTCAAGAACGAATAATTAACAATGTTGATACCACTAAATTCAAAGTGATTATTGTTGAGTTAAAAATAGACGGAAATACAGTTCCAGATATGACATTAGATTGTCATAAAAGTGTTGCTAAAGTCAATTTCCCATATAGGGCAATGATAATTGAAAGGTTTATGTGATACTCACTAATATAGATAATGTGAGCCTCTAAAAGCTCCATTTCTTTATGACCATGTAATAACAAAGAATGTATCAACTGCAGCATGTACAAAATGCGATTGGGCGACTCTTAACATTAATCCTTAGCGGTGCTTATTTATCGAATAGAAGCAAGATCACCTATCCATTTTTTCCAGCCGTGCATAGTAATATCGAAAAAGAAATATTGGATTTGAAAAAGCTATTATGCGTCCACTGTAATGTTGAACCAACTAAATCTTCATACGAAGTTCTTGCTGATTCAATAAAATGGTTCAATTCAAGGACAAATAGTGAAGCAGCAGATTTAAAAAGGGTAAAACTTGATATACCTCAAACTTATGACCGAAGTGTTTATCAGGGGTTAAAGTTTAATCCAATCAATAGGTTATGTGAGTATATTAAGGAAAAGTTAGAACCATACTTGATAGGCGCCTACCTGCATGGAAGCCTTTCCACGATGGATTATACAGAATATAGCGATTTGGACACCCTTTTCATAATCAAGCAGGAAGTTCTGGAAGACCCGAATAAAATAAAGGAATTAGAGAGATTTTTTATCAAAAGTACGAAATATTTGTATGAGTTCGATCCTCTCCAGCATCACGGCCATTTCTTTCTTACAGAATCTGATCTGAAATATTATGATCAGGCGATATTACCTCTTTCAGCCATTAGATTATCAACAAGTATATTAGGGAGGGGAAATAGTTTGACGTTCTATGTCAGGGACTCAGAACAAGAGAGCGAACTTCGATTTATAGACTCAATAAAAATTGTTTGCCGTTACATTAAAGAAGATATAAGCAGACTTAATACACCATACCATCTTAAAGGATTTTTGAGCCACTTTATGATCTTACCTGTGCTTTTCTTACAGCGAAGAGGAGAATATGTATCAAAAAAGGACTCCTTTGAAATTCTGAAAGAAAGAATTCCACCTGGAATATGGCGGTGTATGGAGCAAGTGAGTGAAATACGGCGGAATTGGGATCAGACTACTTCCACTCTTAGACGCAGGCTTATGAAAACGATGGGGATGTGGAATCCGCTACTACTTCCGTTTTTATCTATGCGTTTCTACAAATGCCAGTCCGTGAGCAGTGAAATTCTTAATTCTCGTTTATTAAGTGAAATGTATGGTTTTACGGAATATCTTCTTGAGTTAAGTGGATTAAATGAAAACAGACTTGAAGATAGATAATCTCGAATTTGTCGATTTCCCACATCAGGTATCCAAACACGAATACGACAAGAACGAACGGGAATTTGTAAATTATTTTCAATGTCACCCCACCGTTGCTGCTGTTTACAAGATCGGTAGCGTAAGTGACCCTGGGATTTCTGACCTGGATCTTATCTTGGTTCTTAAAGAGAACCGAGCTTTAGAGCGGAGGGACTATGAGTTCTTGAATAGGGTGGATGACTACATTTTTGCACATCGCCCATTTGTTATTCCAGAGACTCTTTACCCATATATTCACTATTTTTTTTATCCCAGCAATCTACATGCTCTTACAGGTGAGAGCTACACATTTCCTCGACCAGTCTCAAACACCGAACGGAGACAACTTACGTGGCTCATCTGTGCAGAAGCAGCGGTTGGCAGATTATGCGATATTGTATATCAAGCAACCTGTAAAAGCAGCATAAGTATTAGAAAAATGCTTCTAAAATTGAATTCGATTAAGCACAATATCAATCTACTACAGAACGTAGATGAGACAACAGTTATTACAGAGTCAGATGGATTTATTAGTCAAATCTCCGAATTACGAAAATCATGGTTTTCCCTTCATAAAGAAGTGCAAGTCAAAGAAACACTAAAGACGTTATACAAGGGAATGGCTATCTTATCAGAAATTATCGATGAGCTGGCCCTCCTCTCAAGAGATGTCTTTAATTTGTCTTTAGAGAATCAGATGGGAGGATATTCTTTATTTCCGAATTCACTACAAATTCTAAAATTTAAGCCGGAAGCAAAGACGGGCATTAAGACCATTACGAATCCATTTTGTTTTCTCAGGAAAATTAGTAAAAATTATAAACCTAAAATAGTCAGACATGTAAATGACATATCCATCATTACTCTTCCATATGAGCTGATATATTTATTTTTGCCAACGGGTCCTGAAGAATCAAATACAGCAAAGACCATGCAGGGAAATTTAATTATACGAGGTGAAGATAAATCATTACAGTGGACTAAAGGGAGTCATTCTGGTCTCATGCTAGAACGCATTAAGTTAGTTGATAAATACAATGACTTTATCAGAAGAGATAATTTCTCCACAATGTCTTTTTTATTGATGGCGCCATGGCTTACAAGTCGCAAGGCAAAATTTTATGATTTTAAAAAGATAATCCTTAAAAGCATGATAAAGTTGCGACATATTTAATTCATTTTCTTTGCCCTGCGCGTTTTTGCGGCCCAGATATTTTCAGGATACTTGAGTGATTATTGTTAAGTACTTAATCAAGTTCATAACATATATTATTTACGTCATAATTCTAAGACCAAGACTTAAACGGCAAAAAAAGCAAAGGACTAACCGTAGGGTACTTGTTCAGATTAACTCTGGTATAGGAGATTCTATTCTTGCCCTGCCTATGATACACGAACTCAGTGTTGAGGGTTATGAAGTCTATGCAATAGTAAATAAAGGTGTTGAGACTATTGCAAGGCTCTGCCCCGACATAAGACAGTATTATACCCTGGATTACAAAATATCAAAATTTTTGAGAACACTTAGACAGATCTGCCGCCTAAATAAGTTGAAATTTAAATATTTTATTGGCGCTTTACCTTCGAATCTGGTTAGGGACGCTTTCTTGCCAACAATTTTAAGAATACCAATTCGTATCAAGCATATTTCTCCACATAAGGAGATATATAGAAATTATGATTTTCTTTCTAATAAAGTAATAGAAGTGGATTGCAAGAAGAATAATGCTGAATCTAATTTGTTACTTTTATCGCCGATGGATGAGCATTTAGAATTTGGTGAAAGGAAATTCAATATTGATTTGCCAGTAGATAGTATCATAAATGTAAAAAAAAACCTAATATCGGCGGGATATTCTGAAGAAAAAATTACAGTAGGCATACATCCGGGATGTAAAGAGACATGGGCTTTTAAGAGATGGTCACCTGAGAGATTTGCCGATCTGATTAGCCAGTTGGAAAAGAGGAAAAACTTGCAAATCATTCTATTCGGTGGCCCTGATGAAACAGAATTGACTGATCATATTATTCAGAAATCATCTATCACCCCACTAAACCTAAGTGGAAAGTTGAGCCTTGAAGAAACTATGTGTGCCATAAGTCTGTGCAAGGTTTTTATTTCTAATGATTCAGGCCTAATGCACATTGCTACTGTATTTGACATCCCCGTAATTGGGTTATTTGGGCCTACTAGTAATGAAGTAGCAACAGGTCCTTATAGTGCTATGCATATAGTAATTAAGAAAGACGCTTTAGATGACATTACGGTTGACGAAGTGTACAAGGAAGCGGTAAGACTTTTGGATAGGATTAATCAGACCCCTGAACTTCAAGAATAGAATGGAGACAAGCATAGATGATTTTCTCAAATATAGTCTCATATATGCATAATCGCGAAGTCAATCAATATTGTACGGAAGTTCCCTTTGATCCCCCTGAAGCGTATCCTGAACTGCCCTTTATTGAAGGAACCAACGAAAACAATGCGATCTACCCAATGGTACGTGAGCTCTTACAGCAGCTTAGGCTGGATAATGGAAACATCGGAACTCCAAAATGGAATCCGTTTAAGGATATTGTCAAGCCAGGAAACACGGTGTTAATAAAGCCGAATCTTATTACACACAGACATTATTTGGGCGAAGACGCACTTTACAGCACTGTTGTCCACGGCTCTTTCATTAGACCTATTATTGATTATTTATACCTTGCATTGGATGGAAGAGGCTCCATAATTATTGCCGATAATCCTATAGTGGGAACTGATTTTAAAGCGTTAATGGATTTTACAGGGATACAGGCTATGGTAGATGAGCTTGTAACGGCTGGTTATAATAATCTTGAAGTTATAGACCTTCGCCCCAAAGTTTTAAGAGAAGCAAAAAACGGCAATTTCTACTACGAAGACCAACAAGGTGATCCACTAGGATATGTCGATGTTAATCTTGGTAGTGACAGTTTTTTTTCAGAATTTGATGGCAATCCCAATATTCATTACTGTACATTGGCCGATCCTTCTGTTGATCACATTGACCCCAAATTTATTGGTAGGAGTGAAACAGATAATTACCACAACCCCTCCGTGCATAAATATAGTGTATCAAAATCGATTTTGAATGCTGACATAATTATTAGTGTTGCGAAGATGAAAACTCATTGTAAAGCTGGGGTGACATTAACATTGAAAAATATGATTGGGGTGGTATATGGAAAAGGTTGTATACCCCATCACCGTCAAGGGCTACCACCAAATGGTGACTCATTTCCTTTTTACCCTCCATCTCATTATGTTTTTTTTAAAAAAACCTACGTAAAATTGCGAAAGTTGCTGAGAGTGCATCGTTTCCCCGGGTTTAGACCCTTTAGAAATTATCTCCAAAAAAATAAGATTTTAATTGGTCAGTATATAGAACATGGAAATTGGAAAGGCAATGATACGATCTGGAGGTCTATTCTTGACCTGAACAGGATTGTCATTTATGCGGATAAAGAGGGGAAAATGCACGATACGCCGCAGAGAAATTACTTCGGCTTAATAGATGGAATTATCGGTCAGCAAGGAGATGGTCCTATGGGAGGTGATCCGGTTATTTCATCAATTATTTTTGGAGGTTTTAATCCAGTTATTGTAGACGCACTAGCGATTAAGGCCTTGAATATTGATTTCAATTCTATTAAATTGATCTCGAACGCTGGTAATATAGAAAGATGGAAATTGTTACCGAATAAAAATTTTAATTTCTCATTCCCAGATATTAAAGTTCCCAATTTAAGTTTCAAACTTCCCAAAGGATGGCAATAATGGGTGGATGGATTACAGAAATCGGGGTCGAGTCTGATTTCGATGGGCGCTTGGCTCGGTTTAAAAAAACTTTCGATGTTAATGGAGTACCGAGCCTTCGAGTCGAAACACATATACATACAAATCACGCCAGAACAATTATGTGGGCTTGGAATCGTTCTCGAATTCCGGACGTTTATGTTAAGGAAACAGACGAAGGAGTTATTATTGTCTTGTGCGGCGTTATTACTGATTTGGGACACTTCGGACCTCTCCCCAATAACCAAGAATCCACTGCTTCTCTGGCGTTAAGACTCTGGATTGAGCATAGAGACAATTTGATAGAAGAATTGAATGGATCTTTTAGCTGTCTGTTTTATGACCCAAATAAAGATGAAGCAACACTATATACCGATAGATTCGCTTCCAGGTCTGTCTGGTTTACAAAAGAAAACGACGTGTGGATTGTGGGGAATTTTCCATCAGCCATAACGGCTATAATAAAGAATACCCCGAAGATTGACCCAGTTGGGTTATGGTCTCTTTTTCATACTGGCAGACATGTGGGTAAGCACTGCCTTTATTATAACACGCATTGCTTACTGGCAGGGGAAAAAGCTATCTTGTCTTCCGCTTCAGAGGCGATTGTGAGTAAGTGGAGGCAAAGGAGATATATCCCCGATAGATCACTCAAGCCCCGTGACTGGGGAGCAAGAATCGCGAAAGCTTTACAGGAATCAAGCCAGCGATATAAAAAGGTATGTGCAAGACCTTATATTTTCTTAAGTGGAGGTCTTGATTCAAGGATAGCCGCAGCAGCTTTTGGCGAGCCTTTGAAAAGCGTGAGTCTTTCTACCGCGCCTAATGCTGAGACACGGCTTGCTTCTATAGTATCGAAAGTGGTGGGTATTGAACATGAAACAATCATCCGATCCCCTTACTGGTATCTTAATACCTTAGATGCGGCTGCCTTGATAAGTACAGGAAATTTTTTGACATGCCACACGCATTTTATCGTACCGGCAAGTGATATAGCTTCACAAAATCCAGATGCAGAGTTTTTTTTAGGTGATCTTCTTGAAAACTTCAACAAACATTATTTCTCTCTGCCTGATGGGAACAGTTTGACCTATAACCCACAAAATATGATGGGAATATTACATTCCTGCGTGCCTTATTCAATAAGAGACACTCACAGATTAGGCGTTCATTTTAGAAAGGAAATAAGGAAAAATATAGAGAAAATATACAGAGACGCCCTTGAAGATTATGCAAAGTCCCTTGTGGATGTTTCCGAGGACGATGCCGACCGCCTGGACACGTTTCTACGTTGGGCTGATGTCAGCGTGACGCCTACTTTTAACATGATAACATGTTTGCGGACTTTAGCTGGTGAGAGAAACATATTCTTTGACAACGAAGTGAACGAAATAAGCCTTAAGATACCCTCCATGGTAAGAGGTGCGGGACTTTTGCACAGGTGGACATTGCATTACTTGAACAGGATATTGACGCTGATTCCCGATGCGAACACGTTCCTACCTCCTGTTTTTCCAAAGAGTTTTGGCATCTTGACAAAGAAAATACGCCCCACTCTTGGTAGAATCAGGAGGGGCATTGTCCCTAAATCCAAGAGCAAACCTGTACTTAAAACATCAGGTTCATGGTTGTTGACGCATGAGATGTACCGCAAAGACCCTCAATATAGGAAACGAATTGAGAATCTAATTGTAGATGAGAATGTATTTCCATCTGAAATTTTCGATTTTAAACAGATAAAAAACACATGGAACGAATATCTGGCGGGTAATATAAGCTTGCACTTTGAAGTTGGAGCCTTGTTATCTTTTGGAAACCTACACAGAATGGTTTTATGCAATGGAATCGAACTCTGAACAAAAGATCGTTGTGTCTTCAGAGAAAATTCTCCTCATTACTAATATCCCTACTCCTTATCGGATTCCGCTTTTAAATCAACTAAATAAGCAGTTAGAGGAACGTGAAATCAAGTTAAAAGTAGTTTTTGGTGCTTTGGGTTATGCTCGCCGTAAATGGGCAGTTGATATGTCCCAGTGCAAATTTGAATACGAAGTGTTACCGTCAAAGAATCTATGCTATTCTGATCCTGAGAAATCCAGTTTTACGTACTCGGGGCTATACCGCGTCATCTCGAAAGAGAATCCTTCTGTTATTATAACCAATGCCTTTTCCATTGCTACCATGAAACTCTGGTTGTGGTCGTGGTTTTCGAGAACTCCATATATAATATGGTCTGGAGGTATAGTAACTAAGGGCAGATCTGTTTCTTTCTTGAGAAGCATTCAGAGAAGGATACTCATAAAAAGGGCAGTAGGTTTTATAGCATATGGGACAAAGGCAAAAGAATATCTGATATCTTTAGGCGCAGCAGCAAACAAAATTCAGATTGGCATTAACACAACAGACACGGAGTTTTATAGGGCTGAAACAAAAAGAATTCGTGAAAACTTTGAAGACAAAGAAAGAATAAAACGTCTTCTTTACATAGGTTATATAACAAGAAGGAAACGTTTAGATCAACTATTTTATGTTGTAAAGAGCCTGTCGATTAGGCACCAAGATTTTGTTCTCCAATTGGTTGGCTCTGGCCCTGAAATGAAGAACCTCAAAAACTTAGCTGATGATTTACATATCACAGATTTCGTTAGTTTTGAAGGGTTTAAACAGAAGAAGGAAATTCCACGTTATTTGGCAGAAGCAGATTGTTTTTTATTTCCTTCTGAATATGACGTTTGGGGTTTAGTGCTGGTTGAGGCTATGTCTGCCGGACTTCCTTGTATTTCATCGATCTATGCGGGCGCTACTCATGATTTGATTAAGGATGGGGTAACTGGTTTTGCAATGGACTTTTCTGAAACGGAAGAAGTGGTGGATAAGGTCAATTGGATCCTGGAAAATCCCGAATTGTCAAAAGAAATCGGCCAAAATGCCAGCCGTTTTATCGCTGAAAATGTTAGTATAGAAAAGTCAGCGATGGGATTCGTCAAGGCGATTCCCGAGGGATTGATTTCTTAACTGAGCGGCCTTACCGAAATGAGATTATATTTTGATACCCAGAGGAGTGTTGCACCCGAAAATTATTCAACACTTTATGAGAGGTTCTCCGAGCTGTTTCTACATATTGATGAAACGAAATATGTTGTCGAGCGTTAGATCGAGCAGATGGAATTGGCATTGAGATTTAGTGAATAATGTAATAGCTGGAATTGTTGAAGAAAATATTATTAGCAAATACGTACAAATTTTAAAAATCGTCTTTGTGCCGAGATATTCAGGGCTTTCGATTAACCATAGTTTTGCATATTGTAAACCTTATGTTACTCTATAACTAGAAACACGCCCCCAGAGATAGGCTATTTGTTAAACGAAGAGAATGGATTTATCTTACCTGTCGATGAAAGAGAGAATAACGTCAAAAAGATACTTAGACTACTTACTGACGATACTTACTACAACAAAATGTCTGCGGCTGCATATAAAACAGCTAAACAATTGACTATTGAAAATCGGGTCATGAATATGAGGAATGCTTTAGGGGTGTAACAGGTAGTGTTAAAAATCTTGCGAAACAGCCATTTTGTAGTTGAAAGATGTTGGTTACTCTATAGGAAACGCGAGTGGCCGAAGGTTATCGCTGTCAACGCTCTGTTGATGGTGTTTGTGCTACGCATCACTATTTTGATTCAGGGAATGGAGAAGCCTGGATTGACCCGCTATGTTGTGTTGCAGTTGTGCGCAATGGCAGGGATGTTCCTGATTGTATTGACGCAAAAATGGGCGTCACTGAAACTTGCCCTACACGATAAACCAATCAGATTGGGGATACTCCTTTATTGCTGGGCATTGTTGAGTTCGGTCTGGTCTGTCATGCCTGCTATGAGCTTTGCTTTCGCCTTTCAGATATTCGCGTTTTTGTGGATAATGTACGGTCTAATGGGATATCACGATGATTTCTATGCAGCTGAGAAGTACCTAATCAAATTACTGGTGGTTTTATTATTGTTTGGCATCTTTCGCGGAAGCATCATCAGAGGCGGTATTCCCACTTTAGCCTATTTCCGTAGTTATCATGAATTGAATGCAGGCGGCATTGGCGCAGCGTTGTTTTCGTACTGTATAGCTGAACGAACGGTATGTCAACCCAAGTTCAACCCAAGCCGGGCAAGGATGTTGACTCTTGTGGCTATTTTTGCTTTTGTGTCTTTACTGGTCAGCACCAGTAGTGGCGCAAATGTATCAGTGTTGGTGGCGGTGTGTATGCTGGCGATAGTGCGGCGCAATAAGCTGCTTGTAATGTTGCTTGTTTCAAGTATATTGGTAGTCATACTATTCCCAGAGACCATCGACAAAATTCTCGCCATTGTTTTTCCAAGTAAAACTGAAAGTAGGGTATTGAGTATCGGCAGTCGGATGTATTTGTGGCAGGATATGTGGATGTTTATCCGGCAAAAGCCAATTTGCGGTTGGGGTTTTGGGACAATAGAGCGGCTGGGTCCAGTTTATGCTTCTGATTCTCATAATGCATTCTTAGGGATATTGGGTGGACTTGGACTTATCGGAACAAGCCTTTTCATTACATTCATCCTTTACACGTTATCAAGAATGTATAGACTTCGGCATTTGAATGGATATACAGGCTTGTTTTGTGCCACATTGTGTATGGTTTCTAACAGCAACACATATGGATTCTTAAGTGGCAAGGTTTTCATGTTGACTATCGCATTCTTTGCATTGATCAGTTGCGGGCATTGGTATCAATACAGGCTAGTTTCTGTGAGTAAACAAGGTTGGAACCGGAAACCTTGTATTTCAGACTCAGCAAAAACCAGCGAACCGTCTATTCCGGTTTATCATAAGTACGTTCATATTTATACACAGATATGATGTGAAGTTGCAGAATATGTAATTCACAAAGGATTCATTCAAAGAATGTGTAACATAATTCACGAAGCCAAGATGGAAGCCGGAGTAATTGACAAGAGGATCAGCGATAAGATCAAACTGACCGTATTGCTTGCAACGGTCGCGGTCGTGGTTCGTCATTCGTACAATGCCCACATCTATCAGCCGAATATTTTGGATATTGGCCCGCACGATATCAACTCTTTTGTTCAGTTGCTGAACAGACACTCCACGGCCAGCGCAGTACCGACGTTCTTCCTATTGTCGGGTTACTTGTTCTTCCGCAATCTCCATGACAAGGGTTTACTTAGAAAATGGAACAGCCGACTTCATTCGCTGGTAATTCCATATATCCTGTGGAATGCCCTTTATTTGGGTTTCTTCCTTGTGGTATTGCCGCACGTCTCATTTATTGAGAGGTTCTCGGCCTATGATCCGCTGACATTCAACCTGCGAACCGTCATTCAGAAGCTAACTATTGATCCCCCTTCCAGCCACTTCTGGTTTGTCCGTGACCTGATCGGATTTGTGGCATTAACTCCGCTATTGTATCTCGTTTATCGACACCAGTGGTTGGCAGGCATCCTGCTGACAAGCTTGCTGGTGTACTGGCGGCCGGTGGACACCTCGGTAGTTTCCAGTGAAGGATTGTTCTTCTTTTTTACTGGGGGGTGGGCAGGCTATCGACAGTTGAATTTGCGCCGTTTGAAGATTGAATCATCACGGATTACGTGGATAGTGTGCGTTATATGGTTAGGACTATGTGTTTATAAAACTCTTTGGCCTTCAAAGGGAATCTTTGATGAACTTGTAATTAAAGTATCGACGCTCATGGGAGTGGTGGTCCTGTGGTTATTGGTGGATCGCATCGAGACTTTGTCAATCCGCAAAGAGCTATTGCACTTGGCGCCATATTCATTCTTCATCTATGCATCGCATAAGCCGATGGTTAAATATATCTATAAGGTACTGCTATCACTGGTACCAGGAAAGAGTCAGCACTACAGCCTTCTCGTATATGTCGCTACACCAGTTATCACTATTGCCATCAGTGTGTGTGTGGCCAAGTTCATTCATCGATATGGTGGCTGTAGTTATTGTATTTTGACTGGTGGTCGCTTGCCACCGCATGACAAGGAAGGCCAGCATGCAGCAAGAGCTGCAGTACTAGTTCGATGAGGGACAAAACGAATGCTAACAATGCTTCCATCAATGGAGTACGCACATGTTCCTGCAATTTCACTCAGAGTATTTCATCTTGTGCTTCTGTGTGGCGTTGGTGTTGAATATTCTAGCCATGCATTGGGTGCTTCGCGCGATCGATTTGGCCAGAAGGAAGGACAGGATTATAAATAATGGCTATAAACTTGTTTTTGTGTAAAACGGAAGCTACATGCTGGACAAAATGAAAATTCTATTCATAGGCCCATATCCACCTCCTTACGCAGGGCCGGAAATGGGAATGAAACTGTTTCTTGATTCTTTTCTGAAGGATGAGTTTCAGATATTCTTTCTGAATACGAACGTTCGCGAGAGCAACGCCGCGAAGGGAAGAGTTGACTCTGTGCTGCTTCTGGCGTTTTTCCGCTTCGTCTTCTACTTACTGTATATGATTATTCGATACAGACCGACACTGGCCTACTACCCGGTTACTGCGACGCAGATTGGGTGGATAGGGCGTGATATTTGGTGTCTCGCAATTTGCCGGATTCTTCGCGTCAAGTGTGTGATTCATATGCGTGGAAGTCACTTCAGGTTGAATTACGAGCAATTCCATCCCCTTGTAAGACGGTTGGTTCAATGGTCCTGCAAGATCGTCTCGGCAGCTATAGTGCAAGCCGAATGCCTTAGGGATCAATTTGAGGGGTTGACGCCTAATGAGCGGATAAAAGTCCTATATCAGGCCATTGACACGTCGGAATATGACAATCCGGATTTGAACAATTATCAGCGCGGCAAAATACTGTTCTTGGGGCACCTTACAAAGGCGAAAGGATATATCGATCTATTGCGTTGTATGGAGAGCGTTGTCGCCGATTGTCCTGAATCGCATTTTTATTGCGCGGGAACCATTCGCAAACGCGAGCGAAACGTTTTTTTCAACCAATACTCGGGCAAACCATTGGTTTATGAGGATCCCTATAATGTGCGGGAAGAAGTTCGGTCCGGACAGTTGGGTGAACATTATCATGATTTGGGGATGATAAGCGGCGATGATTTGATGGAGCATTTGCGAAGCGCGGATATTCTCGCGCTACCGTCGTATTCCGAGGGCTTTTCCAGAGCGATGCTTGAGGCTATGTCGGTCGGAAAACCTATCATATACACTCCGGTCGGCGCGCACGTGGAAATAATGAAACATGAAGAGAACGGTTTGATGAGCGAACCTGGCGACATAGGGCAGTTATCTGAGAATATCAAGAGATTGCTTCAAGACCAGAATTTGCGCTGCCGGATTGCGGAGCACAATTATCGTTATACAAGAGAAATGTTCGATATTACCATCGTTGCGAAGGAACTTTCGGATATTATCAATGGGTGTCTCAATGACAACTAGCGAACCCAATCATGTTGCGATATGCAAAGGCAAGGCATGGTATTCAACTAAAGCCCCGTTTCATCCCTCTGAAAGGTATCACGAGTATCCGTTCGACGATAAGCCTAAAGCCGGAAACGGTGCATACGAAGCGGTCAGGAAATCTCTGAGACTTCTTTGTCTCGATGATAGGAACTATGGAAATACGAATTGGAACCCCCTGCGTAGTCTCATAAAGCCTGGGGACAATGTGTTGCTCAAGCCGAACTTGATATGCGAATCACACAGCAGTCGCCCGAATGAGTGGGAGCAAGTTATTACCCATCCCTCCATCATTCGAGCGGTTCTGGACTATGTGTTCATCGCGCTGAAAGGAAAAGGAAAAGTAACCATTGCGGATGGGCCGCAAACCGATTCTGATTTTGGTGAAATCTTGCGGCTGACCCGACTA
>SDBS01002698.1_pt1 | contig 17682 bp, 20 predicted proteins | sample 2277091 | NCBI WGS metagenome assembly SDBS01 (sample SAMN10404972, study PRJNA504765) | marine sediment metagenome | isolation source: marine sediment core GS10_PC15, 163 cmbsf | place: Arctic Ocean: Southern Knipovich Ridge | collected 2010 | reverse complement strand
CCCTTGGCGGCCCGTCCCTGTACGGCGGGGACCTGAAAACAAAGCAGTGGATCGGGGAGAACAGGCTTGGTGAAAAGGAGCTTGAAGACCCTTCATTGATCTTAAAAGCCGTATCATTTTACTGGAAGACGGTGGCTGTTGAATTGATCATTTTTTTAGCGGCCCTTTATTTTTTGAAACTCCCTCTTGTTTTTTCTTAAACAATGCTGTAAAGGGGCTATATTTATCTGTATGTTTTTTCCCACTATATAAGGAGTAAGTGATGAAATTCAGAAAACTTGGCAGGACAGGGCTGGAAGTAAGTTGTGTAGGTTTCGGGGCACTCCCTCTCCCGGGTCTGGACGAAGAGGGAGCAAGTGTTGTCTTAAATACTGCCCTTGACTGTGGTATGAACTTTATTGACACGGCGAGGAGCTACAGGGAGAGTGAAGAGCTTGTGGGAAAGGCTGTTCATGAGAGACGGGGCGAGTTCTATCTCGCGACAAAAGCACGGACAAGACGGGAAGATCAGATAATGGAGGAGCTCGAGACCAGCCTCGGGTTCCTGAAGACAGACAGGTTCGACCTCTATCAGCTCCACTTTGTCAACTCCGAGGATGATCTCGAGGATGTACTCTCCTGTGACGGGGCACTGAGTGTTTTAAAAAAGATCCGGGAAAAAGGTATTATCGATCACATCGGTATTACCGGGCATGATCCTGATCTGCTTATGAAAGCCGCAAAAACCGGGGAGTTTGACACCGTGCAGGGTGCGCTCAGCTACATTGAAAAACCTCAGGCTGCGTTGGACCTTGTAGAGTACTGCAGTCAAAATGATATAGGATTTATTGTCCAAAAACCGCTCGCGGGCGGTGCAATTGTTAATGCGAAGTCCGCTCTCAAGTGGATACTCCAACATCCTGTCTCAACCGTAATACCGGGCATGGTTTTAAAAAATCAGGTGATAGAGAATGCGGCAGTCGCGGATGAAGATTACAGTATTACCGTGAGTGAGGTCGATGAACTTGAAAAGATCATAGCAAATCTTGACAATAATTTTTGCAGGAGATGCTATTACTGCCACCCGGCATGTCCCGAGGATATCCGGATCGGTGTCATTCTCGAGTTTTTTGGGAAAGCCCGGTTTCCGGAAAATATTCCAGTCGGCCGCCGGTGGTACAGGGATTATAAAATAAACGCTTCAAACTGCACCGAATGCGGACTCTGTATGGCCGAGTGCCCGTATGAGCTCCCCATCATCGATCTGCTCAAGGAGGCGCACGTTCTTTTAAAGGACCCGCAGGGTCATCAGGACCCGCAGGGTCATCAGGACCCGCAGGGTCATCAGGACCCGCAGGGTCATCAGGACCCGGCAAAATAGATCCGGTTGAATCAGGTGTGATCAAATTCGAGAAAGGAAAAGAGTATGGATAAAGTTTTTTTGATAAACGGGCCGAACCTGAACCTGCTTGGGATGAGGGAACCCGAGATATACGGAAAGACTTCTCTCAGCCGGATCGTGAAGATAGTTAAAGGTCTTGCCCGGCAAAAAGGTGTAAAACTGAAAAGCTATCAGTCCAACCACGAGGGCAGGATCATCGACAGGATACAGTCTCTGACCAACAAGGGGTTTAAAGGGCTGATTATAAACCCGGGAGCGTACACGCACTACAGCTATGCCATTCGGGACGCTATAAAGGCTTCGGGTTTAAAAACAGTAGAGATACACCTGTCGGATATCGAAAAAAGAGAAGAGTTCAGAAAGGTGTCCGTGATCAAAGATGTGTGCGCGGCCCAGATAAAGGGGCTGGGCCCCGAGGGGTATGTCAAGGCGCTTGAAATACTGCTGGATTCTTAAAACATTAACAGGATCATTTGTTGTTTCCAGCCTGTTCGGCGAGGACTTTTTCTATACAGGCGATCACTTTGCTCTCATCGATCTCTGTTTCGGACACGGCCCGCCCTATTTCATCCAGGACAATATAGTGTATTTTCCCCTCTTTCTTTTTTTTGTCAACTCCAAGCTGATTGAAGATCGTTTTCGCTTTTAATCCTTTTACAGAGGGTATCCCGAATATATTGAGGAGCCCCCTGATCTTGCGCAGATCATTTTCCCCGACCCTGCCGCAGGCCAGCGACAGCTCGCAGGCTATTTTCATTCCAAGCAGCACCGCTTCCCCGTGAAGAAAGCGCCTGTAGCGGGTGAGTTTTTCAACTGCGTGCCCGAAGGTGTGGCCGAAGTTCAGTATCATCCTCAGGTCGCTTTCCCTTTCATCCACCCTGACGATTTCCCCTTTTATGCTGATCGATTTGTGTATGATCTCCTGAAGGAAGTCCATGTCGGATAAAAGCAGTTTTTTTATTTCCACCGAAGGGGCCGTTTTTTTGTTTTCTCCGATATAATCCCGGAAAAAATCCAGAACGTCCTCAAAAAGCTCCTTGCTGAATATCAGCCCGCTTTTTATGATCTCGGCAAGGCCGCAAATGATCTCTCTTGCCTCAAGCGTATGAAGAGTGCTTATATCGCTTAAAACAAAAACAGGGTTATAAAAGCTCCCTACGAGGTTTTTCCCCGCTTTCAGGTTTATACCTACTTTCCCGCCTACCGACGAGTCCACCTGGGCAAGGAGGGTCGTCGGTATCTGGATAAAACCGCACCCTCTCATGTAGATAGAGGCGGCAAACCCCGAGAAATCTCCAATCACGCCTCCCCCCAGGCCGATTACGGCACTGTCCCTTGTAAGGCCCCGTTTTACCATTGTTTGAAGGAGCTTAAAAAGTCTCTGGTGGTTTTTAAGCGCCTCCCCCGGACTAAAAACAGAATATTTGATCTTATACCCGTTCTTTTTGAGCCCGCTGATAATACCTTTCAGGTAATGGCGTGAGACATTCCTGTCAGTCACAATGTATATGAGATTCCTGCCGGAAATTGCCTCATAGGATGTGTCATTTAGAAGACCGGGAAGCCCCTGAAGTATGCCTTTACCAAGGTAAACATTGTAGGAGTCCCTTGTTTTAATACTGATTGTGTCCATTGTTACCCCGCGTTTTATATATTGTTAAAGTTTTTCAAGATCCCGGCCGCGTAATCTATGATCGTTTCCATCATTTTAAAGATCTCTTTCTTCCTGTCCGGGAACCAGTATGAAAGCGAATACAGGCCCTGTATTATAAGCATTTCAAAGCCGTTTATTGTTTGTGCCCCACCGTTCCCGGCCCTTTTCAAAAGCTCTGTTTTCCACGGGTTGTAAACGAGGTCATACACGGTTGTGACCCCTGAGAATGAAAAATCAACGGGCAGGGGGCAGGCATCTACATTCGGGAACATTCCAAGCGGTATGGTGTTGACGAGCAGCTGTACACCGCTCAGGTTCGAACAGGAAGCCGTTTCGGGGCCTCCTGAGTAAGTTATATTATCAAAGCTAAGATTTTTCATCGACCACTCGATAAAATCTTTGGCGTTTTTTTCGGTACGGTTCATAAGGTATATCCTGCCGACGCCCTCTTTTACCAGAGCGTAAAGCACGCTCCGTGCTGCACCGCCGCAGCCGACCAGACAGGCAGAAGTCCCCTTTATGAGAATATTTCTGTTCTTCAGCGGTTCGATAAATCCCAGAAAATCAGTATTACGGCCGTGGAGTTTTCCATTGCGGTTGATGATACAGTTTACGGCCCCCACTGCTGCCGCGTCGTCGTGGATATTATCGAGATGCTCCATTACGGACCGCTTGTGAGGTATAGTCACATTGACTCCCTTTAGACCCAATGCCCTCATGGAGCAGGCCGCTTCTTTCAAGAACCTGCTTTCAATGTCAAAAGCCAAATATAAAAAATTTAATTCAAGCCTTTTTAAAGCGAAGTTTATAAAAAATGGGGATAGAGAATGCTCGACCGGGTGCCCGTAAAGCCCTATCAGACCTGTAACCGAGTTGATATTCATTTTTCACCTTTTTTTAATAACTTTTTACGCTCCAGGATAATGTTTATCACATAAAAAGAAGCAAAGCCCGTTATGATCACAGCAGCCAGCACGATCCCGGTCGTGCCGAGGATCGTCAGTAGTGTGACAATTATGCCGGCTATTATTACACCAAGGGAGATATAAAGGAAGGACTTCATAACTTTCAGACCCATCACAACCGCGATAAGCGACCCTGTCCATGCGCCTGTGACAGGAAGCGGGATCGCTACAAAAAGCATCAAACCGAACTCCTCATATTTTTCAACGATCCTTTTGTTTTTTTCGGCCTTTGCGGTAAGGAATTTAAAAAAACCTTTGAAAACAGGAACGTTTTCAAGAAGCTTTTTTATCGGGTTGAGTAACAGGAGGACCGGTATCACCGGTATGAGGTTGAAAAGGACCGCGATGATATATACTAAAATCGGGTTTTGTTTCAACACGGCGATACCCACAGGGATCCCGCCTCGCAGTTCAAAAACAGGGACCATTGACACAAGCCCCGCTACCAAAAGGGGGGACAGCCCTTTTTCCTTTAGCGCGTGAGCCGCGTGGGCAGCCCTGTCTCCCGCGGTTTCGGCCATGGCGGCTGCCGGGACCAATACTGCAAGAAATAGTACTAATATCAAGTATATTACTGCATTCTTCATATAAAATCCTTCATGTAAAATCCTTTCCGTTCGGAAACTTTTTTTCACGGAAACATTATCAGGAACCGGTCATATTCCTATCACCTGTACAGTACATTCTCTGGTTCTTGAGCGGTTGTCGAAGTCGATAAGGATGATCTGCTGCCATGTGCCTGTAATCATGTTTCCATGAGAAAAGGGGACTGTGAGGTCCTGACCGGTGAGCGACGCTCGTATGTGTGCGTACCCGTTCCCATCGCCCCACCTGCTGTTGTGCTTATAATCGGCGTTCCTGGGAGCAATCCGCTCGTAAGCATCTTTTAAGTCCTTAACAACACCGCTTTCATACTCTATGGTCGTGATCCCGGCTGTCGAGCCCGAAATAAAAACTGTTAAACTGCCTGATTTGAGCCCGCTTCTTTCAAGAACCGACCGTATTTTTTCAGTGATGTCGATAATGTCAGTTTCGCCTTTTGTATTAACTTGAAAAGACTCGGTGTAAATATCCATATTGCCTCCCGTTGCTTCGGACAGGTATAAAGTAATAGTAATGGCAGGATTCATAAATAAAAAAATCATCCAGGCCCAGGCGTGTGTTTGTGGAAAGTTCAATAAATGGGGGCGTTATTTATTTTGTTTCATTTCGAGGAACTGTATGAGTTGCTTTGTGGTAATGTACTTTTTTTCGATGAGGGTCCTGAGCAGTGTGATCACCTTTCCGGTTTTATTCCTCTTTTTTACTTCCTCAATGCATTCGGCAAGCTGTTCATTCGTGAGAAAACCTTCATATACGAGCTCCTGGGCGAAAGTCGTTCTTTTTTCTTCCTTCAGACCTTTGATTTTTCTTATTTCATTTCTGTATTTTATGACGTCATTTTTCAGTTTTGAGGCGTATCTCGTTGTTTTCACGAGACGTTCAGACAGGATTTTCAAAAGCTCGATACCGATCTTCGGATTTTCAAGTACAGTTTCATTCAGGTATTCCCCGGTTATGATCATGCAGTCGGAGTCTTCGATGGCTTCGATCGAAGCGGTCCGCTTGAGGCCCAGGAAATAAGCCATTTCGCCGATGATGGTGTTGGGTGTGTGTATATGGTCTACTATCTGGTCGTCCACTATTACGGAGAGGGCTCCCCTTTTTAAGATATATATATCGGTACCTTTTTCCCCCTGGTTAAAGATCCTGGTCCCTGCTTTGAAAAAGCTGTATCGGTAAGGTTCCTGTTTGTCTGCCGGCATGGTTTCCATGAGATTTATACCTTCCTTGCATTTGTGCTTTTCTCTATTTACTATTATATTACATTATTGGCTGTTTTTCATTGACAATTTAAAACTAAGGGTATTCATGAAGAACATTATCGATGAGATATACACCCACATCCTTGACAGCAAGAGAGAAGTTTCAAACCTGGAGCTGCTGAAGGAATTTTTCAAGATCGGATCCTGCAGCGATGAGATGGCAGGGAAGATAGTAGAACCCCTTCTCAAAACGGATGCGCGGTTCACGAGGCACCCGAACCGCGGCTGGACCGCGGTAAAAAAAGTAACCATCGAGCAGCTGCCGGCAAACGGCGCCCCTTTTATCCTGTTCTTTATCGGGGATATTGAAAAAGAGGATCAAAATAAGATCAGAAAAGAGGAAGGTGTATTTTCGCTCCTTGAAAGCTGTTCTTCTTTCCTGCTGTACAAAGGCGGAATGTCTGATGAAAATCTTTCGATCAGGGAAATATTGAAAAACGTGAACCGCTATATATTTCTGCCCTACGATCTGAAAAGCCTCGGAAGACTGAAGAGGGTCTACAGGGTGCTGTCCCCCCTGGATCCTGAAATAATAACTCTGTCGATCAAATCATTGATATCGGTGTTTTTTCCTGAAAAACAGCTTAAAACCTGGGATGCCATTGTAAACGAGTTCGGTATCACGAACTACTATTCCGAGATCCCGTCTTCAAAGGTGAAAACCCTCGGGATAATTTTTGAATTCATTTTAAACAAAGTACGGGATAGGGGCCTGTCTACTGTCGAAGAGCTGATCGAATTCTCTCTTCAGGGGAAGAAAAATGTCGACTTTTCAAGATATGAGTTTGACAAAGATTATCTCCGGTCCATCCCGGAGATGCCCGGGGTTTATATTTTTTCCAACAGCGAGGGCGATGTTGTGTATGTCGGTAAGACTAATAATTTAAAAATAAGGGTTAATTCCTATTTCCGTAACACCGGCGAGAGCGTAGAAAAGATATCGGGCATCCTGGACCATTTGAGCTCGATCAAGTACAGTATCCTTGGTTCCGATCTGGAGGCTCTTATCCAGGAATATAAACTGATAGACATGTACAGGCCGCGTTTTAATAAAAAGATCAGCATTCCCGAGAGAGAGCTGGATATACCCGACAAAATACTGATCCTGCCGTCAAGCATGGAAGGGGCGCTTAAACTTTATTTTCTTTCGAACAGTACCCCTCTTCTGGATCTTGATCTCGATTGTTCTTCCGGCGGAAAAGAAGTCGCTGATATTTTAAATAAAATAACAGGATCCAGCGGAAATGTATTCGATCCTTTAAAGGTAATTTCGCTGTTTTATTTGAAGAAATACGAGGAGAGTATGAATATCATAGACGTAGACAGATACGGCTCTCATGAAAAGATAATAAACGCGATTTTTTCTCACTGTAAAAACCTGGATGAGCTCATGAGGGACAAAACTCTTTACCTTTGAACTGATCCACGAGTATGCGGATCCTGCTAAAGTAAACTGTATAAAGGACACCTGTATGGAGCGGATGGAATTAAAGGACATGGTCCTAAAGGACCCCCGGAAAATTCTCGATATCATCAAAAAAGGTGAAAAGCGGAGTATCGTTGAGGAATTGTGGGCCTTTGCAATGGATGAAGGTGAGCCGAAACCGGTTAAAAAAGCTGTAAAAAAAGCGCTATACATAATCAAATCTAACGGAATCGATGTCGACATTTACAGGCCCGAACCGGATCAGGAAACGAGGGATGTAAAAGAGGAAAGTGCGGTGCACTCGGTCCTGGCCTCGATCCCTGATTCCGAGGGGCATAATGTTCTTGTTTTTGCCGTTACCGGGTCGGGAGAAACCCGGTTCGATATATTGAAATTTTTAATAGGACCGGACCGCTGTATATACAAGTATTCGGCATACAGGGGCAGCAAAAAATATTTTGAAAAATTCAAGGCCGAAAACCCTGCCTTTTTCCCCCTGCCGGCAGATTATGGACTTTTGAGGCTGAACAGGGCTCTGGAAAAAACAGAAATTAAAAAGATATCTGGTCTGAGCGTGCTGCCCCGGGTCCTTGTTATGAAAGAGGAAAAAGAAGTCAGGCATCCGGTTTTTGATTTTGTGCCCGTGTCTGTTTCACGGATTGTCAACCCGGAGGATGAAAGAAACCTGTTCAAAATGTGGGAAATAGGCGGGCTTGTTCTGCCGGAAAACGAGATCGAGGTTTTTAAAGGTGAAATAGAGGCGGCGAAACAGAGCAGATTGATCGTAATGGGGAAGAGCCCCGAAGAGAGAGTAAAAGCAGCCATTACAAAAGTTTATTCGGTCTATTTTACCGCGGAAAGGCGGGCGGTTTATAGAGATATGCTGCTCGATATCGGTCTGTATTTTTATTACAATGGACATGCTGAATATTCAAGAATACTTATAGGTTGGGCTGACAGGCTGTTAAATATAAATCTGAAAGCGGCAGACCATCCATTTTTGAGCTACCTTGTGTATAAAGCATTTATGTTGAAATAACAGGGTAAAAAACAGTATAAACTATAAATTACATAGTACTTTAATAACAATTTTCTTGCTTTTCGGGCACAAACTTTAGTTTGCAAGAAAAAATATTAAAAATCAAGAATGTGGCTTGTCCACATCAGGGGCGTGCCGGACGAACTAAAATCCTGCAGATGATAGATGAAATTTCTTGAAATTGGAAAATTAAAAAGTGATTTCCTGGAAGATCTTCTGGGAAAGATCGAAATAGACGACAAGAGAGTCGTTGTCGGCCCCGGCATCGGTGAAGATGCCGCGGTCCTTGACATGGGGGACACCTACCTTATCGTAAAGAGCGACCCGATCACCTTTGTTTCCGACAGGATCGGGTGGTATGTCGTAAATGTAAACGCGAATGACATTGCTTCGATGGGTGGAGAGCCCAGGTGGTTTCTGGTTACGATCCTTCTCCCTGAAAAACAGACTACCGTTCCATATATTGAAAAGATGATGAAGGACCTGCGAAGGTCATGTGATGAGCTCGGCATCGCGCTCATAGGAGGGCACACCGAGATCACACACGGTCTTAAATTCCCGGTTCTGTCAGGGACAATGCTGGGCGAAGCGGATAAAGATGATCTGATAAAGAACGGGGATGTAAAAAAAGGAGATCTTCTCTACATGACAAAGGGTGTTGCCATAGAAGCCACGTCGATCATTGCCAGGGAAAAAAAAGACCAGATCATCGGTAATTTCGGGGAAAAGTTCTACAGGCGGTGTTTCTCTTTTCTCGATGACCCCGGGATAAGCGTCGTCAGGGACGCGAAGAGGGCCCGGACGTCGGCGAAAGTTTCAGGTATGCATGACCCCACAGAGGGCGGTATTCTCGCGGGGGCCTACGAGATGGCCCGCGGGTCCGGTGTGGGGCTGGATATATATATCCAAAAGGTGCCTGTTTATGAAGAGACCGGGAAACTGTGTGAGCTTTTTGAAATATCTCCTTACAGTTCAATAGCCTCGGGATCACTCCTCATTGCCGTGTCAAGAGAAGAAAGCCGGTCACTGGAGAGATCTTTTAAAAATGAGGAAGGCCCGATGCCCTGTCTCAGCATGATAGGCGAGTTTACTGGGCAGGGGGACAATGTCTATGTCGTTGATCGCGGGGAGAGGGAATTGATAACACCGACCGGCAAAGATGAAATAACCAGGCTGCTGTAGGACGACACCTGTCAGTCCCCCCTGTCATCAACGGTGCGGGCAATACGGCACTCTACGTTATTTTTTTCCAGCTCCCGTTTTGACGCAATGATATCCTGTTCTTTTTTAAATATGCCGAACACTGAAAGCCCGGAGCCTGCCAATAAAGCGTTCATCGCGCCGTTTTCTATCATCAGCTTTTTAAGATCACCTGTTACCGGGTAGTCCCTTTGCACGGGCTTTTCAAAATCGTTGTGTATGTTGGATACTATTTTATAAGGATTTTTCTCTCGTATTGCCCTGATCAGGTTGTCCATTTTTTCCGTGTATTTTCCCGTTTCTCCTGATTTTATTGTTGAATAAGCCCACGAGGTCGATGGCTTTTTAGCATGAGGGGTGGCTATCAGCAGATGAAGGTCCGGCGGTTTTAACGGCAGCCTTTTCACGGTTTCTCCAACACCGCCGATCTCGCAGAGACCGCCGGTAACACAGTAGCACACATCCATTCCGATTTTTCTAGCCAGGGCCAGACGCTCTGCATTCCCGAGACGCAGGTCAAAGAGGGTTGAAAAACCGTTTATCACAGCGGCGGCATCGGTAGAGCCGCCCCCTAAACCGGCCCTGGCGGGGATCGATTTTGTTATATCGATCGAGACGCCTCCCGGGAGATCGAATTTGTCGAACATGAGCTTTGCAGCCCTGTAAGCTATGTTTTCCTCGTTGTCGATCCTTATCTCGTTGATACGTACAATTTGTCTTTTGAGCCTGTGAATAGTTACGGAATCGAAGATCGAGATGCCGGTGTTGAGAAACTTTACCCTGTAGTATCCTCCTTTTCCGAGTTCAGGAAGTATATTGAGACTGAGGTTCAATTTGGCGTGAGCTTTTAAGGAAATGTTTTCCATAATCATTTTAATTATTGATTAATTGGACTATAATAGTATATTATGTAACAATCAGTGTTTTCAGGATACTTATTTATGAATATAGCTATTATTTGCGCGGGTGGAAATGGCGAACGTATGAAAACGAAGGAAAACAAGATCTTTCTTCAGGTGAATGGCAAGCCGGTGATATACTATACATTGAAGGCCCTTTCAGATTATGATAAAATCGATTCAATTTATATTACTGCGGGTGAAGAGTATATCGAGAGGCTGAAAAAGACAATATCACAGTACGGTATAAACAAAGTTTGCTCAATTGAAAATGCTTTTAAAACAAGGCAGGAATCCACATATCATGTCATTAAAAAGTTAAAAGATATGAATATTCCGCAGGAGTCCTATCTGCTCATCCACAACGCGGTTAATCCTTTTGTGAAGCACTCAGAGCTCGATAGGTGCCTTGACGCGGCAAGGCAGTACGGCGCAAGCCTCCTTGGGTTTCAGGCGATCGACACGGTGAAAATAATTGACGAAAACTGTATAATAGATCATACTCCGGACAGGAACAAAGTGTGGATTGCCCAGACTCCTCAGATCCTCAGGTTCGACATCGCGGTCAGGGCTTTTGAGCACGCGTACAATGCAGGTTTTTTGGCGACTGATGATACCACTCTCGTGGAGGAGATCCACGGGGAAGTTAAATTTGTAGAGTGCTCGAGAGAAAATTTTAAGATTACCTATTTCCAGGACATGGTGCTTGCCAAACGGATATATTCTAAAAGGATGAAGGAGAAAAGTGTTTGGTACGCGTAGGGTACGGAACCGATAGCCACGCGTTCGAGTTCAACGGCGATAAACCGCTTGTTCTTGGCGGTATAAAACTGGATAACAAAAACGGCCTGAAGGCCAATTCTGATGGAGACGTGGTCCTCCATGCTCTTTTCAACTCTCTAAGCCAGGCCTGCGGGGGTGAGTCCCTCGGGTACTACGCGGATCCTCTTTTCAAGAAAGGAATAACCGACAGCAGGGAATACCTGAAAATCGCTATAAAAATGATATCCGATCTCGGATACAGGGTGAATAACATCGGAATAATGGTGGAGGCAAAAAAGCCCCGTTTTACATATGAAGAGATCAGAAAGATGAAACGGTCCATTTCCAGCCTTGCCGGTATTGAAGAGAAAGATACCGGTATTACGTTTACATCGGGCGAGGGGCTTTCTGCGTTTGGAAGAGGTGAGGGCATACTGGCACAGGTTGTTGTGAGTCTTGTAAAGGGCTGAAGGTGCTGCTAAATGTCACTAATAAGAAAGATACGACTCAGGAATCCTGTTTCCGGACAGGATTTTTTTACGAACAACAATGTTTTTCTCGCACCGCTTGCCGGTATCGGAGACAGAAGCTTCAGGGCCATGACAAAAAGGTACGGAGCCGGCCTCACCTTTACTGAAATGACCAGCGCTCACGGGCTTGCCAACAGGAACAGGAAAACTCTTGACCTGATTAAGATTTCCAAAGGGGAACGGCCGACGGGGATACAGATATTCGGTTCAAACCCCGAGATCATGAATATTGCCGCGTCGGTCTGTAATGAATACCCCGCTGATCTTATTGATATAAACGGCGGGTGTTCCGTAAAAAAGGTCATGAAAACAGGGGCCGGCGCAAGTATCCTGGGTAACCCTGAAAGGTTCTACAAAATCGTAAAGGTCTGTGTTGATGCCTCGATTTACCCGGTGAGTGTAAAGATAAGGCTCGGGTTGACTGAAGACAGGATCAATGTACTTGAAAATGCCGAAGCAGCGCAGGACGCGGGAGCGTCCCTGCTGACGCTGCACCCCAGAACTGCCCGGGTGAAGTTCAGTGGAAAAGCGGCATGGGAGTACATCGGTCTCGTAAAACAGAAGTTAAAAATACCTGTGTGCGGCAACGGGGACATAAAAACACCTGCCGACGCCGTAAGAATGATACTTGAAACCGGATGTGACGCGGTAATGATCGGCAGAGCCGCCATAGGCAATCCCTGGATCGTAAAAAATACTGTAAGGGCTTTTGAAACATACCCGGATGAGGCGGATGCACCTGTCCCATCAAAAGAGGAGCGGATACAGTGCGCCCTGGAACACCTGGACATGATCGTTACATATAAGGGGGAGATCAGGGGTATAAGAGAGGTAAAGAGACATCTGCACCGATATTTAAAGGGTATACCGAAAGTGTCGATGGTCAGGCATAACCTTTTCGAGCTGGCAACAAAAGATGAGGTCGAACATGAGCTGGCCAGTCTTTTGGGCTGAAGCGTGTTTGGGCGCTATTATTGCCGTACCGGAAGATCCAGAGAAGATAATGAAATTTGCGGTAAAAAGATCAAAAATAACCGGAACTGTGAAAATACCGGGCTCAAAATCTCACACAATCCGTTCAATTTATATCGCCAGCCTTGCTGACGGTACTTCGGTTATCCGGGCCCCCCTTTTATCCCTGGATACTGAGGCGGCCATCCGTGTTTGCGTGGCCTTTGGGGCAGAGATAAAAAAAGAAGATGATAGACTGGAGGTCACCGGGTTCGGGGGAAAACCATCGATCCCGGAAGATGGGATCGATGTCGGCAATTCGTGTACGACCAGGAGGTATGGAGTTTCAACGGCCGCGCGTGGCGAAGGGTATTCTCTGTTTACCGGTGATGAGCAGATCAGAAGCAGGCCCATGGACCCGCTTCTGCACTCTTTGAACGATCTCGGCACCCTGGCTGTTTCCACAAGAGACAACGGAAAGGCTCCTCTGATCGTAAAAGGCAGGGCATCGGGTGGAAAAACCGAGCTTGAGGCGGTGACTTCACAATATCTGTCATCTCTGCTGATAAACGTTCCTCTATTCGAAAAGGATACGCAAATTACTGTGACAAAATTGAATGAGGTTCCCTACGTGGACATGACCCTGTCCTGGCTGGATGAACAGGATATCCGTTATGAGCGTGAAGGATACGAACAGTTCCTGATTCCCGGTAATCAGTCATATCATCCCTTTAAAAAAGCAATACCCGGTGATTTTTCCTCTGCCTCCTTTTTTTTTGTTCTGGGCGCACTTTCAGAGGAAGGTGTCCGGCTCAACAACCTGTCCATGACCGATCCCCAGGGTGATAAAAGAGTTATAGAAATATTGAAAGATATGGGGGCTGAAGTAAAAATAGCTAAGGACAGCATCGAAGTGAAGGGGGGGGAACTGAAAGGCAGGGCGATAGATATGAACGATATTCCGGATGCCCTTCCTGTAATGGCCGTGGCGGGCTGTCTGGCAGAGGGGACAACGGAATTGCGCAACGTCCCCCAGGCACGGCTGAAAGAGACTGACAGGATAAGTGTTATGTATAGTGAGCTTTCTAAAATGGGGGCGGATATAACCGAGAAAGAGGACGGTCTTGTGATCAAAAAAAGCCGCTTGAAGGCTGCCGCGGTATCAGGGTTTTTGGACCACAGGGTGGTAATGGCCCTGGCCGTGGCCGGGCTGCAGGTTGACGGTGAGACCGTAATAGACACGGCAGAGTCCGCACAGGTGACCTTCCCGGATTTCTTCGATCTTATCCGGCAGTGCAAGGGCAATATAAATAAATTGGAATAAAGGTTTTTAACTGGTAACTTATAAGACATTATTTTTCAGGAGGGCTCCATGATCGGTTGTCATTTTGGACGTGTTCTTCAATTAACAGTGGCCGGAGGATCCTATCAGGAAGGGTTGTCCGTTGTCCTGCAGGGTGTCCCGCCCGGGGTCGCTTTGACCGAAAAAGAGATCTATGCTGACCTTTTATTAAGAAAGCCGGGGGCGGATGAACTCTCATCTCCGAGAAAAGAGCCGGACCTGCCTGTGATCTACAGCGGGCTGAATGTTGAAGACACCATACAGGATGCCGGGAACAAGAACCATACGAACGGCACTCCTCTGACCGTTCTTATCCCGAACCTGGACAGGCATTTTGTCCATATAAAGCAGTACCAGGACACAAACCGTACCCCCCGCCCGGGTCACGCATCATATGCTACTTTTAAAAAGTACGGGCCCGATGATGACGCCATCGGTGCCGGGTTTTTCAGCGGCCGTTATACGGCTACTATTGTTGCCGGCGGTTATATTGCAAAAAAAATCCTGAAAAAATGCGGGATCGAAGTATTTGCTTTTGTGCGGGAAGCTGCCAGGGTCAGCTGCTCGGAAGAAGACCTGGAGACAATCAAAAAAAATACGGATTCCTACAAACAGATGCGTAGAGACCACGATCCTTTTTACCAGACAGTTTATGAGCAAGACATGGTCACAATGGACATGCGATACCTGGAAAAAATGAAGATCTTTTCCGAGATCGAGAAGACAATAGACGAAATCCGGGCCGGCGCACCTGAAATGAACCGTGAGTCCATTCAGGAGAAATACGGTGTGCACCCTGTGATAAACTGCCCGAACCTTGAAGAGGCTGATGCCATGGTAAATGCCTGCAGCAGGATTTCCGCCGGGGGAGATTCTTCGGGCGGTGTCGTTGAAGTGATAGCGACAGGTCTTCCGCCCGGCCTGGGTGAGCCTGTTTTTAATAAGCTGGATGGTGAGCTCGGGCGGATGCTCGGCATAGGGGCCGTAAAGGGGGTGGAAGTGGGGGCTGGTTTTAAGGTGAAGGACATGACCGGCTCTGAATGCAATGATGAGATCAGTGCTGAAAACGGAAAAGTCGTTTTTGATTCCAATAACGCCGGAGGTATCACGGGCGGGATCTCCACAGGCCAGCCTCTTGTTGTCCGGGTTGCGGTCAAACCCACACCGACCATAGACAGGAAACAGCACACAATCGATAAATATACCTTGGAGAACAGGGAACTGGAAGCCATTACCAGAAGGGACCCGACCATTGTCTCCAGGATCTGGCCTGTTGTCGAAAATTATACTTCTCTTGTTCTCCTGGACATGCTTATGGTCTATTACGGATACAGTATGTTACGTGATATGAAATTGACATAACAAGCATTTCTACCGCTATATGATTGTGCTGGGGTTTTAAAGTTTTGATTTAAGCACACAAGGTATTAAAAATTTATATTAAAGCCGGCATTAATAATAAAATATCCCATTTGCATTTCGTTAAGTTCTGGACCAAACATAAAAAAATTATAATCAAATTCCAACATTGGAGAAAAAATCTTTTTTGGAAAAAGTTCAAGTCCAACAATAATATCTCCTGTTCCTAAAGAATCAAATTCTGAAAAAACAGCAGGGTAGAAAAACTGTCTATAACCACCATAAATATTAATATATTTTGAGATTTCATAGCCAGTTAAGATTCCGATATTCAAATGTAACATTTGATACATATATAGTCCAGCACCTCCAAAAACAGATAATTGAAATGGGTTTTCGTAATCCATAAAACCATATTTGAAAGCTAGATCTCCCCCAATTGTACCAATATTAAGGCCTAATTCACCACCATTAAATATCCCAATCCGCATTGTAATATTCCCCATTGGCATATATGGTTCAAATTCTCCATCAGCGACCATTATTATATATCCACCATGTGCTCCGATACTAAATTTACCAGGTTTATTTGGTTTAGGAGAATGCAGACTGGTAGTTGCACAGGATATAAAGAATAAAAATAGCAAAACTGTGCAAATGATCAATGTAATTATTTTTATTCCTTTTACTTTCAAAATATACCATCTGTTAATATCCCGTATATCCTTTTGATGCTGTCCGAAGGTTTGTATTTCAAAATGATATAATTTATCTAAAACCAATACCTTTCTAAATTCCTTTAAAACCCATTTCTTTAAGCTGTTTAATGAGCTTATATTCATATTTTTTTTCATTTGATTTTCCATCTGCCAATCACTCTAGGTAGGAGATGATATTTTGTCAAGAAATTTAGAGGACTTTAGAGTGTAAAAGTAATTTTAGGAAAACAATTGGACATACCTCACTCTCTGGAGAGTGTGCAAAATTGACATCTTTAATAGAAACCGATTGTTATCATGATTAATGTCAAGGATCATTATGACTAAGTGTCATCAGTATCTTTGACAAGGTATGCTTTGTAAAAAGCAGGAGCGGTCAGAACCGGGTTATACTTTTCCAGGCAATATATTTATCCCATACTGCGCCCTGTTCAAGTAAACTCTTTGCCCTTTGATAACCTTCCCTCAAAGACCCGGCTTTTCCTGAGACATAAAAAAGCGGCGCCGCGTTGATCAAAGCGAAATCAATACACGCTCTGTATTTTTCTCCCCTGAGGACGGATAGGAACCGCTCCTATTCCTTTTCGATGCTTTCAAGCGGCGCGATGTCGGCAACCGGATGGGGTGACAAATTAAAATAACCTGGATCAATTGTGTATTTATTTTTTACGGTTTCTTCATTAAACTCCATGATTATTGTCTGCCCCGAAGGCGATATTTCATCCATGCCCCTTCCGTTGCTGTCGCTTCCCCACAGCACAACGCCTTTGCGGTAGCCTATCATCCGCATGACTTTTACTGTCTTTTCTATCATGTCCCTTTTTTATCAGGTAGTTTTTCAGCTCGGTTCCGATAAAACCGTCGCTGCCTGTGATCAGTAACTTCATTTGAACCCCTGAATATCGTGATCCATGAAATTAAGCCCAAACTTTTATTTTATAGACCAGGCTTTTTAACCCGGAGGGTGCTAATCCGGATAGATCAGTACTTTCAGTGCCCCGGGCCGGACATGGACCTGCATCTGTATCTGGAGGGCTGCGGCAATGGGCTCGGTAAACACAGCAGCTTCATCGGAAACCGATTCAGGTATCTGATGAAGATTGATTACAGGAAGGGTCAGGTATTCGGTAAATGCACCGCCATGTCCCAGGATCCCGAGAACTGTCCGCTTTTCGCAATGGGTCTTTCTACCGGCAAGACACTGCCGGCAGGTCCCGCAGGTGATGTTGATCTCGCCGACCACACGTTTGTCTTTCTGACTTTCAGCCGCTGCCCCGGCTGACGTCGCCGGGGAAGTCCCCCCCCCCTGTGGGCGGATTAATCATTGTTGGAGATCCCTTTGCCTCATTGATCGAAACGATCTCTCCAACAAACTCATGCCCCGGCACTCCGGTGAAAGGAAGATACCCCTTTACAAGCTCAAGGTCGGTTGAACAGACCCCTGCAAGGCGTACCCGGACCAGGGCTTCACCCGGGCCCGGTGACGGTACCGGTACATCCTCGCGCAGCCTTAGATGATTTTTTTCAAGCCATAGAGCTTTCATATTTTTATGTCCGAAAAGTTACGACCCCTCAACGAAACGGATCAAT
>SDBS01002697.1_pt1 | contig 17692 bp, 15 predicted proteins | sample 2277091 | NCBI WGS metagenome assembly SDBS01 (sample SAMN10404972, study PRJNA504765) | marine sediment metagenome | isolation source: marine sediment core GS10_PC15, 163 cmbsf | place: Arctic Ocean: Southern Knipovich Ridge | collected 2010 | reverse complement strand
CGGAACTTACATCATCAAAACCATTAAACACAACTTTCGATTATAACTCGAACGGCAGAAAACGCGGTTAAAACTCAAATTTGGATCGCCGTTTCCGTATATGTTTTGGCGACAATCATGAAAAAACGTATGCAAATGAACCTGAGCCTTTTCACAATTTTACAAATTTTGAGTTTTATTCTTTTTGAGAAAAAGCTCATTTTACAGGTACTCACAACAAGCAAATACAAAAAAACAAATTACTATCGGTCATATCAAATTAAAATTGTTCGATATTTAACCAGACACCAATGATACGCCATTTTGCTATCTCAGTCATGGATTTCACCGATGGTGAATTCCAGAGTACCGGCAGGAACCACCATAAAGACATCGATTGGCAACATGGCAAATTGTCGCTTAAGATTTACCCCGTCGTTGCAAAACCACCCACGGGTAAATTCTGCCAACATCGATCCATCATGCATAAAGGCCGTTTTGCCACGAAATTTCAGGATTTCACAAATGATGAATCCCTGTGTGTCTGGGAGGAACCACCGTAACGCTGATGTTTCTAAGGTAAAACGTCCTATCGCTATCTGAATTTTATACAACAACGGGGTTTATACAACTGCGGGGTAAAGACAACCACTCGTTGGCATCATGGGTTTTTGGGATCAGCGATGATTTCTTGAAAATCAATTTCTTTTATCTTATGATGTGGAGCAAAGAATATAATGAATTTGGAATGACGGGCCTGTCGCAGAAAAAATATCTCAGATGCAAAATGGTATGTTCCAGAGTACCCGAAGGAACCGCCACAACGTGGGCGATTATATGGCAAAATAGCAAATAGCCGTTTGTCCTTTATACGACAACGGGGTTAAAAGCACTGATAAAGTCTTTAGAAAACAAACCCTTGAATCCTTGCCCCCTGTCATCCTTGGACCCTCTTCTCCAACTAAATTGGAGAAGAACCGTAAAAAATAGAAAAATGGTCACCATTGAAGACGCTAAAAAGATCGCAGAGGTTTTAGTAGAAAAAATATCGCCCTTCTCAGTTATTGTTTTTGGGTCGGTGGCAAAACTGGGTGAGGGAAGTGATCTTGATATATTCGTGGTGACGGAACAAGACGACATGCTAAATGAAGTAAGCAACTGCTTGAGGGAATATAACAACCGGTTCGCAATCGACTATTTCGTGACTTCTCGCCGTATGGTTACCGAGAAATTCAGAGAAGGGAGTCCTTTCCTCAAGCTGATCCAAAAGGAAGGGAGGGTTCTGTTCATGAAGAATTCCATTAAAGAATGGAGCGGGCTTGCTCTAGAGGATCTCAAATAGGCAAAATATCTTCTCGATGGGAATTTTTTTAGAGGGGCCTGTTTCGCCGCCCAGCAGGCTGTAGAAAAGGCCATAAAAGCCAATCTACTTAAAAGAGGGTGGGATCTGGAAAAGATCCATAACATAAGGCGTTTATTCAGTATTTCTGAAGATTATAGCGTCAAAATTGCATGTGATGATGATGACGTTGATTTTATGGACAGTATTTACAGGGGACGGCATCCTGCAGAGGAAGGGCTTCTGCCCTTAAAAGCCCTAACACGTAAAGACAGCCTGCGCGCCATTAAAATTGCCGACAATATTATCGGACAACTCGAATTGTTTAAAGAGTAAGACAAGTAGATTCTCACGGGCTCACGCCCGAGATCCTCTGCTAATCGCCCCGTACGGGCTGATGGTTGGCATTATTCGTCCACTCAACGAATCGAGCCAAGCAGAATTTTCTCTGTGAACTTTGCGTGCTCGAGGGAATCCTCCGCAAGCGGATAAAGCGGGCGAGAGACTCTAAAAACACCATCCTATCCCTAACACAAAACAGTTGAACGGTTTCACGTATTATTTGAATTCACGATATTTTAATTTATATAGATATAGGTGTAATAATTGCCTTAAAAATTCGATATTTGTTTTTAAATCTAATTTACTACTTCCAGCAGTTCTATTTCTAAAAATAAAAGGATATTCAATAACTTTTTCATATTTTCCTTTTACTAGAATTTCTAAAAGTATTTTATATCCTCTGGGAATTAAGTTAGATTTTTGTATAATACCTTTTTTGAAGATAAAAAAGCCAGACATTGGATCTTTTATCTTTGTTAAGGGAGAGGCAAGTAATGCTCCGATATATGAAGTAAATTTTCTTCCAGTTGGCCAATCCTCGGTTCCTCCCCCTTTTATTAATCTTGAACCAATAACCATATCAGCGTTTTTTATTTCCAAATGACTCCATAATTCTATTATTTTTTCCGGGGGGTGGCTTAAATCAGCGTCAATAACACAAAATAAATTCCCTTCAGCTTCTTTAAATCCTTCTATTACCGCCGAGGATAAACCTCGCTTTCCTTCTCTATGTAGAACTTTAATATTAAATTTTTGCGATAAACTTTCTGCTATGCTCCCGGTGCCATCAGGAGAATTATCATCAACTATTATTAACTCATAATCTTTATCCTGAAGGGCTTTATGAATTAAATAAACAAGTTTTTCTATATTTTTTGATTCATTATAAGTTGGCGTGATTATTGATATTTTTTGATTCATTTTGCAATCGAAGAATCCTTAAAACAAAATTACAATTTTCTGAACAGGTTGATACTGATTCCTGAAGATTCTTACCTCAATTGGTCGTAACAAAACTGAAATAAGCTTTAAAAGTAAGGAACATCCGGCTGAGGTTTTAATTTATCATATTAGGTCTAATACATATCATAAAGCTCGTCCGAAAGCTATATACTTTTTCAGCAATGATTTCTTGAAAATTATTTTTTTTTACCTTATGATATGAAGCGAAGAATAAACCGGATGCGGTATACGGTACCATCGAACACGCTAAACAGATTGCCGAAGTTTTGGCAGATAAAATTTCACCCCTCTCAGTCATTGTCTTTGGGCCGGTAGCAAAATTTGGTGAGGGCATTACTTTTTTCCTGATCGCCATCTCCCGATCAGTAAAAGCAAATCTCCCTATGCGTTCTCTGGGCCTCGAACGAGCACAGCGAGTGAGCGGTTAACCAATAGATTTTAAATTTACGAATGGAAGCATATCGCGCAACCGGTACCAAAAGAATGCAAACAATAAGATAATCCCCACAATAATTAATGGCAGCCAAGCATAAAATATCGATAAAACTCTACATCAACGTATTCCTTATCGTCCTATTGTTTATCTTGGTCATTTCCATTATTATCCTGTCATGGGTTCCTCCGGTAAGCCGGGATGCTCTCACACATCACCTTGCCGTTCCCAAACTCTATTTAAAGCATGGTGGCATCTATGAAATACCCGACCGCGTCTTTTCCTACTACCCCATGAATCTTGACCTTTTGTATATAATTCCCCTTTATTTTGGAAATGACATCATCCCAAAATTGATCCATTTCTCTTTTGCCTTGCTGACTGCATGGCTTATTTACGGCTACCTAAAAAAACGAACCGATGCCTCATATGCCCTTACGGGCGCGCTTTTTTTTCTTTCTATTCCCATCATCGTAAAACTTTCAATAACCGTGTATGTGGATCTGGGGCTAATTTTCTTTTCAACGGCATCTCTGCTGCTACTTCTGAGGTGGGCTGAAAATCAACATAAACTCAAGTATCTGATTGCCTCTGCTGTAACCTGTGGCCTCGCCCTTGGAACCAAGTACAATGGGTTGATTTCTCTGTTATTATTAACTTCATTGGTACCTCTAATCTATATCCGCTACACTCACCAAAAAACTAAAGGCCAGATGAAAGCTCTGGCCTTCGGCGCCCTTTTTCTCCTGATCGCGTTAACTATCTTTTCGCCGTGGATGATCAGAAACTACAAGTGGACGAAAAACCCTGTATATCCCCTCTATAAATCTTGGTTTCAATCGATCGATTCAAAAGTGGTATCCTCAGGCTCCACGCATGATATTAAAAAACCCAAAACAGAATTTGGGCACTTTGCAGTGAGAAAAGTCATCTACGGAGAAAAATGGTGGGAAACTCTTCTTTTACCAATTCGAATATTTTTTCTAGGCCAGGATGACAATCCAAAATATTTTGACGGAAAGCTTAATCCGTTTTTGCTGTTCTTACCAATTTTTGCTTTCATAAAAGGAAAGAAAAGATCTTCATTTGTAAATTATGATAGAAAAATCTTTGCTTTTTTTTCAATTTTTTTCCTGCTTTTTGCTTTTTTTCAAACCGATATGAGAATCCGTTGGGTCTCACCCATACTCCCGCCCCTAGTTATGCTCTCAATGCTCGGCCTTTATGAATTGAACGGTTTCATTTTGAGCAGAAGTGATAAACGAATTTTAAAAAAAATCCTATCTGGTTGTGTATATGCGTCCATAATCGCTTTTTTTACAATTAATTTCATCTACATTTTCAAACAATTTCACTATGTCGACCCTTTCCCATATATTAACGGAAAAATCAGCCGTGGCGAGTATATTGAGAAATTTCGACCGGAATATCGGGTGATCCAATACGCTAATGAGAACCTATTAGAAAATGCTAAAATCCTGGCTTTATTTATTGGGCATCGAGGGTATTATATCGATCGAGAGGTTTTTTTCGGACAAGGCTGGTTTCAGAATCAAATCAAACATGCTGATTCTCCGGATGCTATTTTATCGACATTGGAGAAGAATGGCACAAGCCACATGTTGATGCGGAACGACCTGTTTTCAAATTGGATAAACAGAGCATTTAATCATAATGAGAAAAAAATATTTTTATCCTTTTTGAGCGACCATTCTACATTGCTGCATTCTCATGCTGGATATTCCCTTATAAAATTTTAGCAGAAAAAATATAATAATAAACCGACTGCCCAAAAATCCACTGATATCCAATGAACCCATCGAGGCGATTTGACCTTTTTATCTGTATTGCACTGATCTTCGCAACTTTTGCCATATATTGGCAACTTTCCACACACGATTTCGTCATCATTGATGACCCTGTCTATGTTTCCAATAATGAATATGTGAAAAAAGGTCTTACAATCCAAAGCGTCAAATGGTCGTTCACGACCTTTTTTGCTGAATTCTGGCATCCGTTGACATGGATATCACTCATGCTTGATACACAGCTCTATGGCGTCATGTCTGGTGGATATTTATTTACAAACCTGCTCTTTCACACACTCAATTCAATCCTTCTCTTCTTTGTTTTCCGTAAAATGACCGGCGCCATTTGGCAGAGCGCATTTGTTGCAGCCCTGTTTGCACTTCATCCCCTTCACGTTGAGTCCGTCGCATGGATCGCCATGCGAAAAGATGTATTGAGCACCTTTTTTGCGTTTCTGGCTATTCTGAGTTACATATTTTATTTGGACAACCTCAAAAAAGCCAAATATTTTTTTATGATCTTCTTTTTCATTCTTGGTTTGATGGCAAAGCCAATGATAGTCACACTCCCTTTCGTACTGATCTTGATCGACTTTTGGCCCATCAAACGTTTGCAACTATCTACCGAAGATAGAATAAACACCTTGCTGATAAAAAGATCTTTTTTTGAAAAGATTCCTTTGTTTTTGATCGCTTTGGTTATCAGTATCGTTACGTATTATGCCCAAAAAACCGGCGGCGGAGTGGTCCCATTAAAAGCTGTCTCGCTCTCCGGTCGAATCGCCAATGCCGTCGTTTCATACACCGGATATATTGAAAAAATGGTTTGGCCGAATCAACTTGCAGTCTTTTACCCCTTCAATGCAGATCTTCCTGTTTCACATGTGGGTTTATCATTAATCGTATTTTTATTAATTTCATACTTTGCGGTTAAACTTTACAAACAGTACCCCTACATCATTTTTGGGTGGCTCTGGTATCTTGGAACATTGTTTCCGGTGATCGGTCTAGTGAAAATCGGTGATTTTTCGATGGCAGACCGATATACTTATGTTCCCTTAATCGGCCTGTTTACGGCAATTTCGTGGGGCATCCCGTCCCTTTTGAAAAATTGGAAGTTTAAAAAGATTGGATTAATACTTGGTGTGGGTATGATTTTTACCCTTCTATCATTTGTTACTTTTAAACAAGTCGGATACTGGAAAGACAGCGTCACACTTTTTAGACATGCCATTCATGTAACCGAAAACAACTATCTTGCTCATTGGGGCCTTGGTAATGCTCTTTCACGAAACGAAAAAATCGATGAGGCAATCGAACATTTCAAAGAAGCCGCTCACATAAAACCTAAAAGGGTAGACTTCCACAATGATCTTGGACGCGCTCTTGCTCAGTCAGGACGTTTTGAAGAGTCCATTTCATCCTCTAAACAAGCAATCAAACTCAAACCTGACTATGCCAACGCTTATTTCTATCTGGGTCTTGCCATGGTAGGTTTAGGACGATACGATAAAGCTTTAGATAATTTTTTTGAAGCGTTTCGCCTGTGGAAGGGGGGTCCGGATACCATAAACCCACTTGTTTCAAAAGAAATCGACTTTTTATACAAGCAAGCGCTTAAATTAGAAGAGGAAGGAAAAATAGAACTGGCAATTAGCCAATATGTCAAATTGCTTCACTTGGATCCTTATTGGCATCCGGCGACTTATCGCCTGGCCCGTCTCTATATAGAGAAAGGAAAATATCAAAACGCGCTTAGTCTATTTGAGATCAAAATCTCCCCGGAGTGGCTAAAAACAGCCGCAGAAAAAGGCTATAGCAATTGGTATCCCATCAGGAGGAATCAGCATAAATGATACTCTTCTTTATAGCATTATGTTGAATTCAATCTTTTTTACCTGGGTATCGGTTATTAGTCCGCTCTACTGCTTTTTTATTTAAGATGAATTTCTTTAAATCCGAGTCCAACTTACCCAATTTCACACTTTCGACGATCAATGGAATGACCTTTTTCAAATACTCTGCCGAAGGGGGATCGATCAAGGCCAATGCCTCTTGCTGTTGATTTGCCGATCTGGTATCGTTTACGGAAGCATAGGCAATGGCCAGATTATACCTCGCCAAAACGCTGCCCGAATTGACGGAAAGTGCTTTTTCAACATAAGGAATCGCGTTTGCAGTTTCTCCCTGTCTCATTAGGACAACCCCCAAGTTAAGATTAGCGGTATAACTTTTAGGATTATATCGAAGCGTCCACTTCATCAGTGTTTCAGTATCTCGCCAATAACGGATATGATACCTCGTGAGAACGCCGTATCCTAACATTGTTATGATTAAAAATAAAATCGCCAGATGATTTTTTTTTTGACAAGTAATTATACCAATTACGAGCGCTGGCCCTAACATGGAAAGGTATAAATATCTACTTGCAGTCGTTGATATTCGTTGATGATCAAAGGGTATCAAGCCAAGGATCGGAAGTATACCGATTATAAAAACCCCAAAACACATCAGTAAAATTCGTCTATGACTGGAAAAGAAAAGAAAAAATAGAACAACAAATTCTATAATCAGGTATATATATACCCATTTGACTTCTAAAACCGCTTGTGGCGTTCGGCCGAAATCTACAATTAGACCAAATGGGGCAACTATTTTAACCACATAAAACCAAATGGCATCGGCTGCAATCAAAATGCGTTCAAAGATTGAAAAGTCATAGCTGAGTGATTCAGCTGGCTGGATAATTTTAGTCCAAACGGCACAAATAATCGCTATTCCGACCCAGGGAACAAGATATTTCACTTTAGAAGCAGTAAGCTGTCTGCTCCCCCAAAGTAAAAATACGAGAACACCGGGTACGACAATGGCCGAGGGCTTTGAGAGCAGAGCGCTTGAAAAGGCCACTAAAGCAGCGGTGTGATAGAAAAGATAAATCGTTCTGTTCTTATTTTTTTTAACAACCGTAACCAAGAACAGTCGAATGGAAAGAAGAGAGAAGAAGGCTGCGAGCAGACCCTTCATTCCCGTTACCCATGCAATCGCCTCGACCTGAATTGGGTGTAACCCGAAAAACAACGCGCCAAACAGCCCTGCCAATTGCTGACGAGAATAGGAGACCTGTTCTTTATCGTATTGTTGGAATATTACCTTCAGGATACTAAATATCAAAAAGCTATTAACTATATGAAGTAGAAAATTTGCCAGGTGAAACAAAAATGGTGTAATATTCCCGAAAAAGACAAGACGTGATAAAGCTGCAAGGGCGGCCCAAACGGTATAGGAAAGAGGGATGTAAAGTCGCTGATAGGGACGGGTCCAAATATCGTCCATATTCGATACCCACGGCTTCAAAACCAGCGGATTCTCATAAACATGGATGGGATCATCATAAAGGAGAAAATTGAACCCGATTGCCGGCAAGTACACCAGGCTGACCGAAACACAAAGAATCAAATATATATAAAATGGATTTTCAGAAAAATACTTAAATTTTTCTTCAGTTATATTAACGGTTTGTTTGAAGAAATGCAGGAATTGAAACCTGTCTCGGATTGTTGAGAAAATATATGGCATTTGTGGATAGTGGGAGTGATTTTCACTCTATACTTTATGTTTATTAGTTCGCATTTTTCTTGTTGAAATACAGATGATGTATCCTATTAAATAAACAAAACAACTGATTAGGGTTAGAAGAGTAACATAATTTGCAATTTTCTGCATTAAAGAGATCTCAAACTCATAATTTCTGTAGTGAATAAAATCAACTAGATCTTCTCTTTGATCTGTTTTAAAATGATCGCCTGGATCGCAATCATTTTGATCAGGAAAAGTATAGCAGGCAGGATTTTTCATGTTGAAATGCCCATTTCTTAATTGGATAACTGAACCTACAACCAATTGATCTTTTTTGGGAAAAAACTCGTGTTTGTAACCAAAGAGTGATTCATAGCAATTCAACTGGGAAACACCCAGAATCATAAGGGAATCATCCCTAACGGCACTTTTTATTACAGCGGTTGCGACATGTTTAATATCGGGTATTGAACGCTTTTCTTTAGCATTTAGATAACCAACGATGATATGCGTTGGATCGTAAGATTGCTTGGCATAGTAAGATTTATCCCTGGCAATATTAAGTGTAATAACCAGCGCAATAAAAACCAAACTGCTGCTTACCCTGATCACCGGTTTAAGCGAATAGCGCTCAAATACGAGGATAGCGATCAGGATCAATGTTGGAACGTAAATGGAATACCAACGGACCAATGTAGAGCTGTTTTTTAAAACTGGTAGTTTTTTTAAAAAAATGTTCCATTCTGGGGTGTAGAAATTAACGAGAATTGGGATCATCAAGATAAAAAACAAGCCCAAAAGATAAAGCCACTCTTTTTTCTTGATAGAGAGTAAACATTTAATTCCCATTAATATTAAAAATAGAGGGATTAAGGTAATCCCGATTTCAAATTCGTGTCTGTCAAGCGGCCATTTGAAATTGGTGAAAATATTTTGGGTGACTTCCCAATCTTGTGAAATGAAAAATAGAGCTTTAAAAGGCAGCCAAAAAGCATCAAGCAATCGAGGGATGCCTGGCAGTACATAACCCTCTCTGGGTAGATTGTTCAAAGTTGCCAACGAGGCCGTTAATTTGGAAAAGGAAAGAAAAAATACAATAATAAGACACCCGGTCAGGCGAACCATAAAATGACTTAGGTGATTATTTTTTATGGCATAGATGAATGCGATTGCCATTATGGAGAATGTCATTGGTATCAGTAAATGTATTCCACCTGAATAAAAAACATAGGAAAACGCTAACGCTGATAAAAGGGAACGGTATAAATGATGCTTGACACCTGCCTTGTCTTTATGGTGGAGTAGAAGCAGAGCTATTATCGGCATCAGCATAAAGCTATGGTAGCCAAGATGGCCAATAATGATTCTATACGTATAAAATCCGTTAAACAGAAACAGCGTCCCCCCCAGCAGAGAACTCCAGGGACTGCACCCAAAAACCCTCCTTAACAACAGAAAGAAGCCCAAAAAACCGATCATTGCAAAAATAATAAAAGTTAACCAAATACCGGTTAACGGATCGACCCAAAAAGTGAGCCACTGAGGGACGGAAAAATAGAGATCTTGCGGATTTGCAAAAAGCAAAATCCCGCCACATAATGCCGGTGTGAACCAAGGGATGGCAAACAACCCATTCGTCTCAAACCAATAATATCCGGCAAGCAGGCGTGGAAACCACATCCTATAATCATGACCCAGTTTTCCATGCGAATTTGGGAAAAAATTGGAAAAAATCAAATGATAACTTATTAATACAATAACAAAAATTAAAGCGATGAAAAGTCGTGAAAAGGCTTTATAATTCCAAATATTTTTGAAATCGAGATTCATTTTGTTCTCTATCGTCTCAACAAATTACGAATTATAAAGATAACTTTCTTCTCCCATGTAACACCCAATACGTCCAAATAAAACAAATGCTATATAACCCAAGAATCACTATCGTCAATGATCGATATCCAATGGCAATAGACAGGTATTCCAAGGCCCCTCCAATCATTACACCAATAATATTCCACCCAAAAGCAGATGCTGCCCTTGGGGTTCCTTTGAAAAGAAAGCCAAAAACAAGATTTGCAAAAAAAATAGGGGAAAAGAAAACTAAAGAAGCAGCAATATACCGGATAAACAGGTTTTGGATCTTTAACAGACTGTCAAAGGGAAAGATGATTTGCAATAATAGAGAACTCAGAAGAAGTAGGAAGAATAGGACTGGTTTTTTAAAATCAAATATACATATCATCAAATTGGCAATAAGAATTGAAATCAAAATACCAGAAAAAACAAGTGCATTCACGATCCAGGTTGCACCAAAAATAAGAAAAAACTGAATGAGGCTTTTCGTTTCTAAAAGTAAAAAAGCGGCTCCCATAAATAAAAATGCACCATTGTCTCGAAGGTTTTTGATTGTCAAACTCCTAGACAACAAAACACCAATGAAGCCACATCCAACAAATAGAAGAATTATCCACAAATACATCAATGGGAGATAAGGTTTTTGCATATAGAGAAAAGGCCAATTGTCAGTGGCAGGCGGTATTTGTATCCCTTTTAGAGGTTTGCCATAAATTGTCGGGCCAATTGCGAAAGCGGCCTGTAACCCCATCGACTCAGTGCTATATATTCTAACCAATGGTGGATGCTCAAAAACCAAATTCAACATATCGTGAATCTTTTTAACAAGCCATTTTTTCCTGTAATAGTTATAAAGGACAAAAACGCCATCTTCTTTCAATAATTTCTTGGCTTGTTGAAAAGATTCGGTTGTAAATAAAAAACTTTCTAGTCTGATATTTGCAAAGTTTGAAAGAGATGCCAATGAATCCGGCAATGCGTATATGATGAGATCATAAGTTTTTTTGGTTTTTTCCATAAAAGCACGGCCGTCATTAACGAAGATGCTTACACGCTTGTCGGAAAATGGTTTTAACGGATGGAAATTGCTCCCCGCTTTTCGTATCACGGGATCGATTTCAAACGCATCAATTCTCTTTGAACCATAATGAAGGGCATAGGAAACATCTGTCCCTGCCCCAGAGCCAATAATGAGAACATCTTCATACCTTTTTTTATTCTGTTTTTTTAGAATATCCGTGTAAGCATATTCGTAAAAGGGCTCTTTAGTCCCAACAGGCTGCATTGATTGATGCCCGATGCCATTGGCTGCTAAATGATAACCAAACAATTTGCTTTTTTTTTCTATCGGCCAAACATCAATCCTTTGGTAGGGCGACCATTTTACGAAATGGTTAGGGACGACTGAATAGAGTAAAAGTAAAACACCAAAACCCATCGCGGCTGCATTGAAGATAGAATAACGGTACGACAATACTGCTATTAGGGTAAAAGAGAGGATAAACCATGTGATTGGAGATGTCTCGGAGTAAGCGTGTAGCGAAAAAACCAGGATACCGATCAGGCTGCCAACGATATCTATGGAATAGGCGATTATAGGCTGATATGCATTAAAGCATCTTGCTGTTTCTTGGGCTATCCCTGCAAAAATAAAAACTATTAAAGAAAAAATCAAAACGAGACCGATCCAGAGGGGAAACTTTGAGATAACTGTTATTTCTTTGCCAAAAAAGAGTTGGCCGATGTTTTTTCGAAGTGCTGTAACATCAATATGAGTAAATAATATAAAAGCGATCAAAAATAAAATTAATTGAGGTGTAAATCGAAATAGATGGATACTTCTTTCGGCAACTAAAAAACCAAGTCCAATTCCTAAAAAAACGGAGATTAAAATAAAATTTGAAAAATAGCCGAGGTAAATAACCTCGGCACTGGTAAACCGAATCAATGCCAATTCAAGGTACAGGGTTAAAAAGGAAAACAAGAAGATCTTAATACCATTCTCGTTTTTTATGAATAAATCATGCATTTTTTTTGAAGTAAATTTCTTCATCACAAAACGTAAAATCTTCTGAACAACTTGGAAAGGGTTTGTATCCGTTGAGCTACGGACCGCATTTCTCTCAAACCCAGGAAGAAATTGACAAATACTTGGATTGAAATGTATTTTATAAATCTGTAATGGATTTATGCAAAATCATGAGTGCCAATATAAAAATAAGATTGAATATCTTATTTGCCTCAACGCGGTTTCATTATTTCCCCATTTTTATCCTAGCTCGCAGTTTGAACGTGCCATGAGCAATCTTTTGCAAGGTGAGATCTTCGAAAAAAGCTGATTTTGTTTAAGTTCAAAAAAAGGGATGTGCTTCAAGCGGATTAACCGTATGAATACATTTGTTATTTCGAGGATTAAAATTTGAGCATGAAGCATAAACTTTAATGTAATGTATTCAAGCCGTCCGGCGTAAACCTTGGTGCTATTTAAGTAAAAAGCGGGGTTTTGCAAAGATCTCATTTCGAAGGAATTTTATGCTATATATTGGCTAATTATATATTCAGCTTCCACTTCACAGCATAGCTGTTTTGAAGACCGCTAACCGAATTCCGCTGAGATTGAATACCAAATTATCCTTCTTAGCGTGTGTAACATACGGTATGAATGTATTTTTACTTTGAAACCATTGGCATTTCTTTAAACTTACAATAATCTCTTGAAAATTCAAATTTTTAATTTTAAAATCTAATTGAGATAATTAGGAACACATAAATCGAGACTGTTCAATATTATTTTAATTACATTGCTCAATTTGCCCGTTTTCTTGTGCTTATAATCGACACGTTCTGAATAACCGCGCCGCTTAATAACAGTGACACGCAGAGTCAACCATGTTCATTATAAAACCTTGGTGGACACTATCTATCAAATTTACAAGACGACCTAAAAAAGGGGGGAAAGGGGGAAATGTACAAAGAGAAATCAATATGTGTTGTGGTTCCAGCATATAACGAAGAAACACAAATCGGTCGAGTAATTGAAACCATGCCGTCATATGTGGATAAGCTTGTGATCGTCGACGATGCCAGTCAAGATAACACCATAGAAATTGTTCGGCAGCACCAAAAAAACGACAAAATTGAATTAATTAAACACGAGATAAATCAGGGCGTGGGTGGCACAATTGCAACCGGTTATAAATGGGCAAGGGACAATAAATTTCAAGTCACTGCCGTCATGGCCGGAGACGGACAGATGGATCCGGAAGATCTTGAAAAGATTGTCCGACCCATCGCAAAAGGAGATGCAGATTACTCCAAGGGAAACCGGCTTTTTATGGGCGATGCCTGGACGCTCATACCGCACTACAGATATCTGGGTAATTCCTTCTTATCATTGCTCACGAAAATCGCCTCAGGATATTGGCATGTTGCAGATTCACAATGTGGCTATACTGCGATTTCCTTGCTCGCTTTAAAGCGAATCAATTTAGATGCCATTTATAAAGATTATGGAGTACCCAATGATCTTCTCATAAAACTGAATCAGTGTGATTTTCGCGTTAGAGACGTCCATATCAAACCTGTTTATAATATTGGTGAGAAATCAGGTATTAAAATAAGAAGAGTAATTCCACGTATCAGTTGGGTTTTATTTAAAGGATTTTGGCAGCGACTTATTAATAAATACGTTATAAAGGATTTCCATCCCTTAATATTTTTCTACCTGCTTTCGTTTTTCCTTCTAAGTTTAAGTGTGCCTTTAGCAATAAGACTATTTTATCTTTGGGCTATAAGAGGTGATATACCCGATATGAATGCTTTAGCACTTATTTTTACTCTAATTAGTGGATTACAAACCCTTTTCTTCGGTATGTGGTTTGACATGGAATATAATAAAAATTTAAAATAGGAAAGCATGAGAATTTGCATTTTGACATCTTCATTTCCCAGATTCAAAGGAGATAGTGCTGGGATATTTTTATATCATTTATGTTCCTGGTTGACTCGTAAGGGTGTAGAGATAGAAGTCGTTGCACCACATGATTTTGATTTTAAATTCACCGAAAGCCTGGGAAAAATACATATAAACCGATTCCCTTACTTCTACCCACTTAAATTTCAACAATTATGCTATTCTTCCGGAATTCTTAAAAATATTAAAAAAAATATCCTTGCCAAAGTCCAGCTTCCGCTTTTTGTCGTTCTTGAAATAATTTATACGTTTTGGATAATAAAGAAAAAGAATATCGATATCATTCATGCTCACTGGTCACTGCCTCAGGGTCTCGTTGGAATCTTATGCAAACAATTGTTCCAGATCCCTTGTATCACCACGATCCATGGAACAGATGTTCATCGATTCAAATTTTCCCTTTTTAAAAACCTTAACGCCTTTGTTATCAATCACTCAGACACTTGCACCGCAAATAGCAGTGCCACCAGTAAAATTGCTCAAACGGTATCAGATGCAAAAAAGATTGAGATCGTTCCGATGGGCGTTAATACATCATTTTTCAAAAAACATAATAAGCCTGGAAGCATTAGAGATCAATACGGAATTGATGGCAATGTGATATTGTTTGTTGGTCGTCTGATAGACTGGAAAGGCATCGACTACCTGATTAATGCAATGCCAAGAGTCATCGATGCTGTTCCGAAAACCAAATTGTTCATAGTTGGCTCCGGTCCACTTAAAAGCGATTTTTTAAAATTATCTGAAAGACTGAATATAAAAAAAAGTATCATTTTTATCGATGCGGTTGTTCAAAGTAAACTGATAGATTTTTATTCATTGGCAGATATTTTTGTTTTGCCTTCGATTATCAATAACAAAGGAGAGACCGAAGGGCTTGGAGTCGTTCTGCTTGAAGCTATGGCTTGCGGGGTGCCTGTTATCGGGACTGATGTAGGAGGAATTCCCGATATTATCAGAGATGGTAAAACCGGACTGCTTGCTCGGCAGAAGGATTCTGATGATTTAGCAACAAAAAGCATTCGATTGTTTTCGGATGAACGACTGAAGATAAAGATAGTAGAAAATGGGTTTAATTTAATTGAAAGAAAATTTACCTGGGATGTGATTTCCGATAGGTTTATTCGAATATACCACGATGTTCTTATTAGAAGGAGAAAACCTGTGAATTTGTTAAAATCTAGCGCTAACAGGAAATAGTTAGAAATAATTCCTGTAGAACACCCCGCCTCTATGAGTGACTGACCATGAAAACCTGGCTCAAAGAAATCATCAAAACTGTGACTATCGTTTTTGCTTTTCGTTCTCTGCCTCGCTGATCATACATTTGTTTATGCAGTATTTCCGAGAAATTGTATTGATAACCTCTATTTTTCTTCATAGGACACTTTAAACATTATCTCTTCAAGGATGACTGCCAAATCAGTCCAATCAGGGGGAATTTCATATTCTGCTTGAGGATTAAGCAAACGAAATTCCAAAGCTTTTGCCAGTGACTTGCTGTCTCCGGGCTCATAGAGCCACTCTGGTCTATCCGCAAATAGTTCCTCCATACTTCCAATTTTGGCCGCCACAATTGGTATGTTGCATGCCATCATTTCTCTGGTCTTTTGAGGGAAGCAATATTTTCCAAATTCATTTTTTTGATTACAAATTACTCCGGCATCCAGAGAATTCAATAATAAAGGAACCTTTTCCATGGGCAAAATACCCAAATCATGGATTTTGGCGTCTCGAGGAATCTTTATATTTCTGGGTCCAGCGACAGCGAGATGAATGTTTTCATTTTTTTTCCTGAGTATATCAAATGCTTCAAAAAGGGTCTCGATTCCACGATTATGAGTAAGCGCCCCGGCAGTCCCGATTACCTGAACATTTTGAGGCAAATTCAGAGCTTTCCTGCATTCCTTCTTGTTCATTGGCAGAAAAAGATCCTTTCTTACAGCATTTTCAAGGACAAATATCAGTTTGTCGCGACCGTAAGAGGCGACCAAACCTGCCAGGGGTCGACTCACACATGTCAAAGCATCGCAATTTTTGACCACATAACGATAAAACTGTTTAATGCCAGGCAATCTGGCCATTAGAAAATATTCAAAATTGTCATATAGATCAAATATGAGGGGAATACCGAATTTTGTTGATAACATGTGTCCGATTATTCCATAAATAGAATCTGAGCAAGCCCATATCACATCGGCCTTTTTACTCAGTGTTCGGGCTTCTAAAATAAACCGGAGAAGACCTGGAAATAGGAGTGGAGTTGCATTAATACTTCTCCAAGTAACAGGTCCGTCATGAAACAATCCCTCTTTTTTATCTGAATAGCTTAAGCACAATCCCTGAACTTTATGACCCTTTTGAGCCAGTGCTAACGGAATTTCTCGAAATCGGCCAAAACGATCATCAATTAGATCCTTATTCATGTATTGGCGTTTCGTTAAAACTAAAATACGCAAAAATAAATAACTCCTTTTCATCAATGCAAATCAGATCATTTTTGACAATCGAAAATCATTTGATGGCAGTGCCAGGGATCCAATTTTTCTAGAAGTGGTTGCATTTTTTTAGGAAAGGGATAATATCCATAAGCGCGCCCGGCAATTTTTCGAAAGTCCATCAAGTTTAGGTAATCGTAAAGCGTTCGATAGGTAAAGACGACAAGGTGGCGATCACTAGGGACATCTTCATCAACGTGGGATATCTTCCTTTCTCCGAATTGAATCATCCTGTTTTTTTGAAGAAGTGTTTTTGAGTCCGGATGCGGACCTGATGATGGCATCCTTCCGATAGTCAATAAAAACACATTAAACCATGCGCTCAAATTTGGAGTAATAAGAATCAAGTGTCCTTTTGGCTTTAAAACTCTATGAGCTTCTTGCAGAAAATGGCAGCCCCGCACAAGGTGTTCTAAAACCGACAACCCAAAAACACACTGAAAAATATTATCTTCAAAAGGCAATTTTTGATTTAAATCGCTTTGAATTACTTTTAGTCCATTTTTATCCGCTGAGGATACACTTTTCACATCCCATTCGACGCCAAAGTAATTTTCCTTTGTTAAATTGATGTATTCATTTAGATATCGAAACTGATGCCCTGCGCCAGCACCGCAGTCGAGACAGCAACCACCCGAAGATAGGCTTTGGGCGATGCGATTGCGAGCTTCCTGATAAATTCGGTTCATAGTATCTTCATATAACTCCGATAAATATTTCTGGACCGTAGAAATTGTAACTGAAGTTGTGACCATAAATAAACCCTTTAGTTTCAAATCAGATAATTTGAAAGCTACATTTTTAGTAACTATTCAGCGAATTATTAATCTATACTACCTTCGGCATAAGAAAGTCAGGCAATTTCCCGTTAAATAGCAGATCCAATGCATGGCTTGACTTTACGCCTTGTTTTCGACAAGTAGACAA
>SDBS01002696.1_pt1 | contig 17693 bp, 20 predicted proteins | sample 2277091 | NCBI WGS metagenome assembly SDBS01 (sample SAMN10404972, study PRJNA504765) | marine sediment metagenome | isolation source: marine sediment core GS10_PC15, 163 cmbsf | place: Arctic Ocean: Southern Knipovich Ridge | collected 2010 | reverse complement strand
GAATCCATGCTTTTTATTCTTCAGTTGGCAGTCTTCACCTTAAAGATGGGAGTTGAAGAAGCCATCAATGCCACAACAGCGAATGCAGCCTATGCCATCTCCCGGCAAAATATCGTGGGAAGCTTGGAGCTGGGAAAAAAAATGGACCTTTTGCTCTGTGATATCCCCAATTATGCCTACTTAGGCTATCATATCGGTATAAATCCAATCACTCATGTAATAAAAAACGGAAAAATTGTTGTCAAGAATAGACAAAGAATTATAAACACAGCATCCGGCTGACTTTGTTCCTAAAAACTACCTATCACTCAGTTCTTTCATCAAAATAACCGGTTAGATCCTTTGAATTCAATCCCGCATCCAAAGCTGTTCGAGCCACAGCACGGGCCACTGAGCGATGCACACTCAGCTCCAATGGACTGGGAACCAGATCTCCCGGTGCGGCCGCTTCGGCGATGGCTTTTGCCGCGGCGATAAACATCTCAACAGTGAGCTGCGAAACGCCTGCATCCACCGCTCCACGAAATATTCCGGGAAAGCCAAGAATATTATTTACAGATTTGCCGTCTGCTGCGAAGACCGCTCCCTGATCTAAAGCATCCTTGGGTTCGATCTCAGGTTTAGGATTGGAGAGGGCAAGAACTATCTGTCCCTTCCTCACCAATTCAGGTTTGATCAATCCGGCAACTCCTGTGGTTGCAATCACGACATCACAAGTGGACATGATTTCTTCCAGATCGGAGGGAATTCCCCCTGCATCCTTGAGCCGTCTTTTCGCTTCATCCGACAGGTCTGCTCCCAGGATGGCTGTATCCAGAAAATGCATCAACATCCTAGAGACGGCTAATCCTGCAGCTCCCAATCCAATCTGCCCAATACGGCACTGCTTAAGGTCAACCTTCGCCATCTTGGCCGCATTCATCAATGCAGCTGTAACAACAACAGCCGTCCCGTGTTGATCGTCATGCATCACAGGAATATTCAATCTTTCTTTAAGACGGGATTCGATTTCAAAACAGCGAGGAGCCGCAATGTCTTCCAATTGGATCGCACTAAAAGTTGGAGCGATGTGAACAACTGTCTCGACAATAGCGTCGGGATCCTTTGTATCCAGTAGAATCGGCACTCCGGATAAACCAACAAATGTTTCCATAAGCGAGGACTTCCCTTCCATAACCGGCATGGACGCTTCAGGCCCGATATCTCCAAGGCCCAGCACGGCAGAACCATCGGTCACAATGGCCACAAAATGAGGGATGGACGTGAACCTTTGGGCCAGGGAGGGCTCCTTCTGGATTTTCAAACACACCTCCGCAACGCCTGGAGTATACACAAGTCTCAACTTCTCGAGAGTGTTGATATTGTACCGGCTGCGGATAGCTATCTTTCCACCCTGATGCATTTCCAGGACCTCGTCCCGAACTTCAAGAAGCTCCGCATCTGGATTAAGGTGGACCACATTGATCAGTTTTTCCATATGAGTCTGGTCATCGGCAAAAACCACAAGATCCCGAACCACTGAAGTTCGACCCATTCTGACCGTTTTAATCTCACCTAAAAATCCCTTTTCATCTCCTATGGACGCCAGGAGATGGCCGAGAATCCCAGGCTTTTGCTTTAAACGGCACCGGAACGTCCGCATAAGCTTATTTTCCCACCACATCTCAGTCCTCCTTCGAAGTCACGAATGTTTTCTTAGGATGTTGTGATAAAGCCTTTGAGGTGCTCTTCGAGCTGTGCCTCAGGCTTAAATCCTACAATCCTATCCACCTCTTTTCCTCCCTTAAAAACCAGCAGGGAAGGGATGGCCATAATGTTGTATTCTCCAGCAGTCTTCTGGTTCTCATCCGTATTGAGCTTGACAAATTTCATTTGGCCATCGAGTTTTTTAGCAACGGCTTCTAAGACGGGAGCGACCATCCGGCAGGGACCGCACCATGGCGCCCAAAAATCAACAACCACCGGCACTTCGGATTTCAGGACATCGGATTGAAAAGTATTTTCTGATGTTTCTTTAATTTTTTTCATTTTATACCTCTTTTTTTAGTATTTTGAAAGTCTGAATAACAGCCTTGTCCGTAATTCTGTAGCATATTTTGTTCTTTTCCCGTCTTGCCTCAATAATCCCTGCTTCCTTCAGGATCTTGAGATGCTGTGACGCATTGGGTTGGGACACAGAAAGGCCTTTCTGTATTTCTCCCACACAGCACTCTTTTTTCATCAAATCCTCCAAAAGCTTAATTCTTACAGGATGACCGAGAACCCGGAACTTTTTAGCTAATTTTTTATGAGCTTGGTTTACAGCTGTCATTGTCCACCTCGGTGTATATAAATATTATTATATAACAATTTTATTATATACCAGCTTTCTTATATGTCAAGCTTTTTCTACAAAAGAAAACAGACCGATGTCAGTGGGTGGTATTAAATCTATTGGTATTGCCTAAACAAGGCGCTTTGCATCGGCATGGATCGAATACGGATCCCGGTTGCCGCAAAGACTGCATTGGCGATGGCAGGGGCGATGGCAATAATGGGTGTCTCCCCACCGCCTGCCGAGAGTATGTCAGTTTTGTTAATCACATGTACATCGATTTTAGGAACATCTTTAAACCGCGGCACCAGATATTCCCTAAAGTTGGCATTCAGGATTTTGCCGTCCGTAAACAACATTTCTTCACGCAGCGCCGCACCCAGGCCCATTATAATGCAGCCCTGTATCTGAGAGAGCAGATTTGCAGGATTCTGGATGGGTCCGCATTCAAAAACTTCACAAACCTGATTGACCTTTATCTCACCTTTTCTCCTGTTTATACTCACTTCCACGCAGGCTGCTACTACTGAATTCTTTTCTGTCCCACAGGCCAGTCCTACACCTAATTCAGGAGTAACTTTTTTTCTACGAGCCGGCCAATCGAAGTGCTTGGCTGCGGCCTCCATTACGGTTCGTATACGTGAGTCTTCAAGATGATCAAGTCTAAAGGCAAGCGGATCTGCTCCGGCTGCTGTGGCAAGCTCATCCATGAAGGACTCCCGGGCGAAGTTGTTAGCCGATGCAGCAAGGCACCTGTATGAGCCCTGACGTAAAGGAGAATCGGAACCTATGGAGAGGACTCTGGTATTAGCTATGCTGTAGGGCGATTCAAGAGCTGAACCACCGGCATTAATATTGGTAAAGTCCCAGGCAATAAGCGAGCCGTTAGCATCCAGTCCCCCTTTACACTCAATGACCGCTGCCGGTCGAAAATAGGCCCAAGTAAACTCCTCGGCACGTGTCCAGTGAACAGCCACCGGGCGCTCAATAACTTTGGCCATTCTCGCCGCTTCTTCGGCCGCCTCACCGGTATGTTTGCCCCCGAATCCTCCACCCATATCAGGCACAATCACACGTATTTGTTCTGTTGGGATTTGGAAAGTACGAGATAAATTTCCCTGCACTCGATGGGGTCCATCTACACCTGTCCAGACGGTCAACTTTCCATTTTCCCACTCTGCAATAGCCGCTCTTGGTTCCATAGGCGCATGCTGAACGTAGGCCACTTCATAGGTTTCACTGAGTATCTTTGCGGCCTCGCCAAAACCTTTGTCAACAGAGCCCGTGGTTCTAGGACGCGATCTTCCGCCCGTACGGGCATTTTTCTTCAGATGGGAATACAGATTTTCGCTCGATGGCTGAGAAACGGTTTTCCAGGATGCAGTTTTTGCAGCAGCCTCCAGAGCCTTCTCCGCAAGAAACGAAAACGGCGCAGCAAATCCAATAAACTGTCCTTCCTGAACGACAATTACGTCCTTCATAGCTTTGGATTTTGAAAGGTCGATGGATTCAAGCGTAGCTCCGTAAGAGGCCGGACGAAGGATTTTCCCATAGAGCATATCCGGTCGCATAATATCCATTGGGAAACGATGTTCTCCGGTGACTATATCCCGGCCATTTGGCCTGGGAACCGAAGTCCCTAGTGCTTCCCATTGATCTACCGGTACAAGGCTAATATCAGAGGAGATAGTCTGTTCGAAATCCTCAGCGATACCCTTTGATTTGGCCAAGTCCGCATAGGTGATGGTCTTTCCCGTTGTTTTGTGCTTAATCGTGCCATTACGCACATCCAAGGTACTTCCATCCACCTTCCATTGTTCAGCCGCAAGATTAGTCAAGAGTTCGCGGGCCGTAGCGGCACCCCTGCGGACGGCTGGAACCGTGGAAGGAGTTGTCCGGCTGCCTGCCGTTATACCATCATCAGGGACCAGAGCCGTATCAGACATTATCAAACGGATCTGGTCAACGGAAACCCGCATCTCTTCCGCAGCGGCCTGCGTAAGCTGTGCTCTGGGGCCCTGGCCCTCTTCGACTTTGCCGGTCATGACGGTTATTGTGCCGTCCTTATTAAGGTAAAGGCGCGCGGCTATGGAAAGTTGGCGGGAGCTGCTGCCCCGCTGACCGAGAGAGAAAGGCTGAGTCACCGTTATCAAAAGCCCGGTACCCAGTAATTGCACAAAAGTACGTCGGGTCATTTGAAGCCCCGATTTAGGTTCTACTTCAGACTCTGCGCAAAGCGGTTCAAGAATTTCTAATGAATGTGTATTCTCTTTCATAATACTTCCACCTTAGACATTTGTCCGGATGCTCGGTGAACGGCATTTAATATCTTGATAAATCCGTTACACCTGCATATGTTGCCATTCATACCGTCTATAATTTGTTGATCCGTTGGTTTCGGATTATTTTCAAGAAGCGCAGCCGCAGCTAAGATCATGCCGGAAGTACAGTATCCACACTGAATCGCTCCTTCATCAAGGAATGCCTGTTGAACAGGATGGAGAAAATCACCATCAGCAAGCCCTTCGATAGTTGTGATCGTTGTCTTATCAGCCCGGGAAACAGGCGTAACACAGGAACGGGTCCGTCGGCCGTCCATCAACACTGTGCAGGCACCACACTGTCCTTCGCCACAGCCGTATTTGGTGCCGGTCAGATGGAACTCCTCTCGCAAAACATCTTTTAGAGAGCGTGCGGAGTCGGTAACAACTGTTCTTTCAACCCCGTTAACGATCAGAGTAATTTTGACATTCATCACTTTCCTCCTTACCTCTTCTCTTCCATAGTGGCCTGAACATATCACACACAAAACAGCGTGGTCAATTTACAAGTTTCACACCCTTGCGTTGCCTTTTTGCCATTTGACTTTAAAAGCTCCAATCCTTAAACCCTACTCAACCAACAAAATACTTAACAAAAGGAATACTTTTGTTCAGTTTTTATAGATTTGAGTTTATATTGTATAATTAAAGATTGAGTAAAGATGAAGACACTTAGGCAAAACTACTTTTAAAAAATAAATAGCTGTGTGTTTAAAAAGGATAGGAATATAAATATAAAACTCCCATAATATTATTATGAGACAAATTCATTTCCTTCCTTATCTAGAAATTGAAAAGGAATTCATATTTGGTGATGTTGTTTTCTGGCCATTCTGGAGATTAAAATCAAGAAGAATAAAGGATGAAAGAGTTAGGATACATCTGGAATGGTATTTTAAGAAATGGAGAGATAATCTATCAAATAAACGATTGAACATTACAATAGTATCAATTAAGGAAAGACTGATTGAATCCCTTCCTGATGATGAACGAGAAAGAATTCAAGTTGCCTGTAATATTTTATTTCTACTTCATGCACCTCAGAATGACCATTTTTGGCCACTTTCTTCTGATAACTTCACTATGTATACAAAGAATTTCGAAGAAAGTGAATATAGACTGGTAAGTATGACTGGGAGCTACATTAGAAAAGAAGGATTGTTCTCATCAAAAATGACAAAAAAAATTAAGTTTGTTAAGCCAGATTATGTTCCTTCTACTCGATCAAGTAATCAATTTTGGTTCTATGACATGAAATACTATAGAGCAGTAAGAAAAGCCTTTAACCAAAAATATAATGAAAATTGGTTTTTACATTTCAGAAGATCTCTCGAGGTTTTCATCTCTTCATATTCGAATGTGCATTCTTTGTCATATTTCAACCGAATAGTTTCATTAGTGACTGCGATTGAAATTCTACTGGATCTGGATACTTCAGGTTCATCGAAATTCACTAAGGGAATAATAATGAATCTAGGATTCAATAATAATTTATGCAGAATCAGTCAAGAGCTAACAAAAATAAATAGGAATATCCGTAAATTCTCTCAGTCATTATATGATGTGAGGTCAAAATTTGTCCACGGAAAAGAGATGAGTGATAATGATATAAACCATCCAGAATTTGGAGAATATTATAAAAAAGGCGTCAGGTTATATTATGAAATGGTTAAACCCTTATTAGAAAAAAATAACTGTTTTAAAAAAAGAAAAATAGTGGAAAAATATTATCATCTTCATTTTAATTTATTTCCTTTAATTTCAGAAGAAGAAGCTATAAATTCAAAAAATGATACTTGAGAGAGATAAAATTAGCTGCCTTTTTCTCCATAAGGCCACAAACCATTGATGTCTAGTCTCTGGGTCTCTATAAGCGTGGAAGATTAATAGAACTTATGATATATTTCAACCTGAATGTAGACATGTAAATAGAGCAAGGGAAAGAAAAGCGAAATGAAATTTAAGGCTGAAATCAAATCACGAAGTTCTCTTGGAAATTTTGGGCCTCCAAGCGAGACAGAAATCCTTCGTCGCAATCCGAAAAGGCGCGAAATGATTCTGAATAAGACAGGCTGGGATGATCTCTATGAGGGAACTCTAAACCTAAAAGTTCACGATAATGTTGTCACCCAGATCCGTAAAAGGAAGCCATTGATTCAAGAATCAGGTAGCAGTGTTTTATATCCAGAGCACTTTCAACGTATTCCGAAAGAGAGAAAAAATTATTTTTATTTTAGAGGTACAATCTCCAAGGATGGTTGTTCCGAAGCTGTGCTTTTCAGAACTGCAGAAGTACCACCACATGGCGGGCTAATAGAAGCATTTGCTCCTGTGAGGCTCCGCGAAAATCTTAGCATTGCAGATGGAGACCAAGTCGACTGCGATATTCCCAATTCGCATTGTCGCACAGCTGGATCGAGTGGAAGTCAGACTGTCTTGGCCTCACATGATGGAATAGATACTAGAAACGATTGAGCCCCTCATTTTGGAGGGGCGGAAGAATAGGGAGAACTGCTAATTTATTTATTTCTGTCACCAAATTGAGCAGCAATTTTAATTACCAACTCTCGCAATAAAGGCACCACTACATCCAATACTTCACGATCACGTTTACGTAAAGGAGTTTTAAATCCGTGAGATCGATTACATCTGACTACATAAAGCAAACCGACAAGTGCGCCTAGTAACTCTTCATCCTTCTTAGCCTCACCGCTTAACTCCCTTTTAGCAGTCTTAACTAAATTATCATATTCTCTAGTATTTATCCTGGCTTTGCGAAGCCAATCACGATCATTAAATATGGGAGAAATTGAGAATAATCCTTCAAGCTTGCCCACTTTGAATAATTGATTCCACACTTTATAATCTAGTTTCTTAACACAATGTTTAATCATATCAAGCTCAGAGGGTGACTTAATGCTCCCTACTAAAAGCTCTTGTCGAGTTCCTTCGTACATGACATTAAACGCTAACCATAAAGCATCATATTCCTCGAAAGAATTACGAGATTCTGTAGTAGCCCGCAGTATATGTGATTTTATCAATTGCATGTTCATCAGTCTTTTGATAGCTTCAATCTTTCTCGGTCGTGGTGTTTTTAAGTGAAATGAGACATCTCAAAAAATATGTAAAACTACCACCAAGAAAGTTTATCTAGTGTTTTTTTATAAGAATCTGCTATCTTTTGGAGATTTTCATATGAACCCTGGAAAAAACCTGCTTTTAAAGGTGCCCACATATCACCATCCTTTTTAGCCTCCTCAATGAATTCGGCAAATGGGTTTTCTTCATGAAGACGACTACTATATTTCCAAGCAAATCTTCCTGGAGGGCCCCAGTTATGTTCCGTAATATCAACATAAATAAGAGCAAGGAATATTTCAAATCTGTCGAATAATGATTCATAGCTTCTTCCTAAAAAAAGCAAATCTTCAAGGAACGGCTGTAGAGATTTGAAGAGATGTTCACTTCTAGGAACATAATATTTATCGTGCCCAGGAAGTAATTTAAACTGATCATGAAGCCCTGTTATCTTTCTAATAACAGGAATGATAATCGGCATTGTTTTATTACGATATTCGGTCCCAAGACGGACTTGTGTTTCAAGAATTATTTTCAAAGCTTCATACCTACGTTTTGATAAAGCAGCAATGCCTGCTGTATACATCAATAACATAAGCGGATACCAACCCAAATTAAGCCAAATTATGGTTCCGGAAAACCCCCTGTCAGCATCGGCAATACGCGAAAATATTTTTTCTAATAGCAACAACTGATCTGAATCGCCCCACCGGGCGAGAAGAATGCATATTTTTTCAAGATCTTTAGTTAAATCTTCATATCTCTGTATTCGATCCAAGAAGTCCTCTTTGGAAGCAGAACGAGACTGAACGGGGAAATGCCTTAGATCCGTTGCATCAAGAAAACTCCTTAGTTGATTTGATACATAATCATCTAGTTTGATTTTTTGACTCGGATCTGAGATAAGTTCCTTCATTGTATCAACTACAGAGACATCCTTAACATGATTTAGTGTTATTTGTGGTGAGGTATTAAGTAGAATGTCTTTTCCTTTCATATTCTCGTTTTCTTCTTTGGAATCCTTGAGTTTTTCAAAGATTGAGGTGTCGAAAATAAAGTCACCATCACCGTCAATAAATCCGTAATGAGGAGTCTGGTGAGAATATTGGTCGCGACCAACCTGATCGTAAACATACGCCATAACACCGCTTGCCGAAATCACACCATCAGATGTCGATGCTCCACCCTCTAATGCATTAAGTAAATGGGCAGTAAAAATCGAGTGTCCTGGTTTTACGCCACTACCATCTGCGACTACTTCATCAGCCTTGCCAGCTGTTAATACTTGTCGAGAAAATCTTTGCAGCATGTCTTTTAAGAAACGCATGCTACCAAATTCGGGTTTCCTAACTAAGGATAGACCACCATAACACGCATCCATTAAGAAAAAAATATGCTTCGCAGGAATTAAATCTGCATCACGAATAAATTCATCCCAACGTATAAGAGTACCTATTTCTTCTAATTTTCCATCTACAGGAATCAAGAATCCAACCTCCCCGCGATTTCCATCTATGGTACTTCCATGTCCCGCAAAGAATATGAGAATCCTATCATCTGGTTTTGTAAGCTTTTTATCTGCATATCCAATAAAAGATTTTCTTATTGATTTCTGCGTTGCTTTTTCATCTAATAACAAAGTTATATTCTTTTTTGGAAAACCAAACTGCTCTTCAAGGATTTTGGCAATCGCTTCAGCATCGTTTGTGGCATAATTCAAAGGTGAACAAAAACGATATTTATTGATACCAATAATAAGTGCTCTGCTATTTGTATATTCCGGATTATAAAAATATTTTTTATTCATAATAGAATAATCCTTTCGGTCATTATAATATAAAAACTAATAGAATAAGACTCAAACCTATTTCATTTTAACATTTAAAAATTCAAGAGAATAGTTCTTGGACTTATCCACAAGAAGGGAGTAAAAATTGACTAATAAGGCATTTTTTTCTCACTGCCTCACCCTAGTGGAGGACGTTCGAACTTTTTATGAGAAGAATGAAGAAGCTAAAATCTTAGATTTTAGGAAAGACAAATGAAATTCTAACCTGGATTGTTTCCTGTGTGATATAAATAATACCTGCCAACAGGATACTGAAATGTAAATTCGAACCCATTGAAGAGGGAGGAATCAACCCTGTTTTTCACACTCATTCTTTAGTTTTTTAAACCAATGCCTAATAAATTTTATATTATCTGATTTATCGATCAAACCAGGGCCAGGAGTATTTGAATTGCTTTCACACAAAAAACCGGAGTCTGCAACGAATAGTGCTGTTGGTAATTTTTCTTTTTTGCAATAACATGTAAAATATTTATTAAAATCACCCAAATTACCTATTCGACTATATTCTTCCTTATCGCACCTAATCTTACAGCAGTTATTTATAATAACATTACAATTATCAGTATTAATTTGAGTATAATGTCCTATCTTGTAATGATTTGGCCAAAACTCGGATAAAATTTCTATTCCATAAGATTGAGCGATTCTATTAGATTCTTTTGTAAGGTTCGGTGGGTGGTTGGCAAAAATGGCTATAAAGTCAATAAGTTCAGTATCACGCAATATTTTAAGCTCATCATCTGAATAACCCATCCGTTTATCAGGCAAATTAAAACGTGTCAAAGATACAACGCCACGAAAATTATGCTGTTCTTTTTTTATATCACATATATCCCCTTCAATAGGATTAAAACCGACATTTCTTAAAATCATTAAAAACGTCCCAATTCTTCCTTCTGGAGTCGAATCTTTTTGCTTTGAATGCTGAATAACTTGTAAAGACTTTTTATCTATTAAAACATTCATCATTGCTTTTGCAAATAATCTAATAGATCCCCACAATTGATAAAGTTCGAATCTGGCTAAAATGATACATGCTTGCTGATGCGGATTCAAATGAGTTTAATATCCTCGACTTTTCTTATAAGAATATCTCTATTTAAATATCAGAGCAAGGGGGAAGAAATTACTTAAAAGATAAATTAAGCCTTATTTTTTGTTGAAGAAATAAAAAGTCGTTCTTAAAATCCGATATAATCTTGAATAAAAAGGCATCATTAGCTGTGATATTCTTTTTGGGAATTGTGCACTTAAAAAAGCAGGTTTATTGACGCTCTAGCTTCTCCACCCTTTCTTTTGCAAGGCTATCTAAAGCAACATCTATAAGATTTGTCCTATTTGAAGAATATCTCCACGAACGTTTTTTAGATATTTTCAATAAATATATTAAATTTTTAAATTTCTTTCTTCTCAAATTCGCTACATGCTCAAATCTGTTCTCTACATCATTAATTTTTTTAGCAATATTTTCTACACTTAAAATGTCTGGCTTAGATGCATCAACATAGGATATCTCGGCATTTAAATGCTCTGATTTTTTTCTTTTAAAATCCCTTTTTTTCACAAATAGGGTACATGGATAGTCACATGAAGAAAGCTCTGTTGTGAATTTGAAAAATATTAAACTTTCAAAAATTCTACTTGAAAACACTTTGTATTTTTTTCTAGTTCTATTAGTGTCATCTTCGAATGATTTTATATCACAATGAATATCGGATTTTTTAATTCTGCCTATTCTTATTGCAGCTAAATCCAATAGATTTATGCTGATAGATCTAAAGTCTCTTGTAAACCGGTATCGTTTCCAATTTCAGCCCCAATTTTCTTCATAGGTTTTGTATTGTATGCAATTTCAGTTAATGCCTTTGGCCCCAATCCCTGCAATTGCTCTAATGTAACATCCATGGCCCGCATCTCCTTGCGAGCCAATTCATCAAAGCAAATATCTTCACTTTCTTCGTTGAACTCATAAACAATATATTCATCTCCCCTAGCAGAATAATTACTTTTTTCCATAAAAATATTTTCTTCAACAAGGCTATTGATATACTCATAGATTCTTCTATCGAAAGGGCCAAATAAATATCTTTCATATTTAAAATCAGATATCTGATTTCCCCCCTCTGTTATGAAAACTAAATCAGTTAAATAAGAAAGCTTCATTATGCTTGTGATTGTTACAAAAGAATGCATTTTTCCTATATATGTTAAGAATTGTTTTGTTTTTTTATTCATGTTGACCCCAATATATTAGCCCTTCAATTAAAAGATACTATTCTTTGTAAAAAATAGCAATTTAGTATTATTTTCATTTCTTTCTTATTGAAGCAGACTTTAAGCCCTCTTTTCTCTCTGCCCTCAGTAGCTTCTTTTTGTCTATCTTCATAAAAGCAGTCAATGCCTCTTCTGGTTTTAGCGGATACATGGAAAGTGGTTGCATCCTTTCCTTGGTTTGTTCTTTCTTTTTTTTCATGCACTCACCGTTTGTTTTTTCTTATAAACAAGTCTCTTGCCGTCCATTCCCTTAATAGCAAACTCGGTTCTAGTCCCATCATTTACTTTTCTATGGTTCCACCTGAAAGAAAACTCGTCACAATATCTTGAAAGATGTTGTCTTGAAATATGGTGAAACGAACCATGCACCCCACGTTTCAATAATGCAAAATATGATTCTGCAGTATTTGTAGAAATACCATTCTTTGAATATTCACCCATACCATGATTAATCATCGCATGACCGCCGACAAAATCTTTTCCAATTCCACGATATGCGGGCCATTCGTCAGTAATAATCATTGAGTTTTTATCCACTGCGTCTTTGATAGCGGTTTTTAATGTCTTAGCATTAACCTTGTCTATCGGCCTGGACACTAGGTTTCCTTTACGCTCAACCAATGCTATGACTGGAAACTTTTCCGTGCCTCGTCCACGCTTGTGAGGTTTATTGTCTCCCTTTCTGGGTTTTCCACCAATATAAGTTTCGTCTACCTCAACCACACCCTTGAGCTTACTTGCTAATGGGTCAAGCTTCATGGCGAGTCTAATCCTGTGTGCTAAATGCCAGGCAGAACGATAAGACGCTAATCCGAGATTCCGTTGCAACTGAAGTGCCGAGATACCTTTTTTGTGAGTGCAGATTGAATAAAAAGCCTGTACCCATTGTCTTAGTGTGATATGGGAGCGATGCATTACCGTTCCAACTGTTACCGTAAACTGTCCACGGCAAGAATTGCATTGGATTAACCCATCTCTAACCTTTTTAGATTTCGCATTAATCCTGGTCACGTTATCACTTGTACAGTGTGGGCATATCGGGCCTTCAGGCCATCGCAAGCCCTCAAGTATTTGCCTTGCCTCATCCTCGGTCAATCGGCCCACATCTATGGAGGCCATTTCGTTTAAGCTATTAAATTTAGGTGGTTCGTATCTCATTTTTCTTTCCTCATTCTTATACCTATATAATAGCATTTTTCAGGTGCTTTGTCAAGTAAATAACGAAAGTTTTTTCTCTATTGTTATCAGCGAGTTACACTCCATTTAATTGCATCTTTTTGATTGGTTTTATTCATTCTCTCTTGTTTTAACCGTCTCGCCATGATATATATTGTCCAAGATTAATGAGGAGATATTGATGAGCAAAGAAAAAAAGCCCGCCCCGAAACCAAGTCGCAAAAAAACCCCAGCGAAACGGCCACCTGCCGAAAAAATAGAAAAAAAAGCCCCAGGAGAGGGTGGGCATACTAAGCCTTGACAACAAAGGCATCTTCCTTGGTGTTTTTTTTATAATAAGTCTTCAAAACAACATAAGCTAACCCACCCTGCAATCTATCTATATTGCATGCAACATCAGGGAATTCTTCTGTCACTTTTTCAACATATCTAATAATTAATCCCCTATAATATTCTTCCATTTTCTTTGCAACATAATGATTGTTAATGAGAAAAATAAATCTTTCAAAATCATTAAACAATCGAACATACCAATTTTGGATTACCATTGGCTTTTCTGATGCGGGGGGAATTTCTCTTATAAGGTCACTTGTTTTCCCTGAAAAATCATTAAATATGTTGGCCTGGATACTTTTTCTTTGCAGAAATAAAGACCATAATAAAATTAATCCTGTTATAACAAGAAGTGCTTGTAAAACCATGTCAATTATCTCCTTAGTTTGAATCGAACACATATTGACCTCCCCTCGTTAAATTTGACTTAATAATAATCACATGATATTGATTATACAAGTCACAAAAGGAGGGATTTATGGCAATAAGTAAAGATGCGATTAAAAATCTATTGAAAGAACTTGAAAAAAAATATCCCCACGCCATCAATTCACAAGAACAAATATCTGCTCCAGCTATCAATCCTAAGGAATTGTTTAGAGTTCTATTTTTTTGTTGGGAGGAAAAGTTTATAAATTGCACGCCTATTGAAGAAACGAGTTCTGGAGAAGTTAAAGGATTTAACCACATACGCATTACTAGTAAGGGCATTCTCTATTTAATAGATAATTAAACAGATATATTTTTTGTAAATTGTTGGCATGTTCAGTTTGCCTTTAATCCATACATATGAGTATGTATTATAATCACACATTACATATCTCCCGCCTTTTTATGTTTCATTTTTATTTTTTACATTTTCAATCATTGATTCCATATTTAAGAATGAGGCGCGAGCCTTACTAAATATAGGAGGGCATTATGTTCTTCACCAATATATTGGTAAGACGCGTCCCGACTGTTAGAGCCAGACTCACTTGCTTGCTGGCAATAGCAAGTAAGCACTGGGTGAAAGGAGTGACTTTTCCCGGAAAGGAGTTCGAGCAGAAAGGAGTTAAAATACCATAGCCCACGATAGAGATTGCCTTTTATTATGGTGTCTGTGGCGCGCCTCTTTTCCCCCTGCTTTTTTAAGTGCATAATTCCGTTCTTTTTTTATCTATTCTATATTTTGCTTCCATAATTTGAGGCATTTATATCGTGTTTGAATTTGAAAACTTGTCTTGGAATCATGGAAATAAAACAAGAAAGTCTATCTACTGGTTTAAGTAATCTTCTATCAAATCTCTTACTCACCAGAATGTCTAAAGACTTTCTTGCACGAGTCAACAAAACTATGAACTGACAAATTTCATCATCAGTAATATCATAGGGATTTTTTGGCAAAATGTTATTTTCCAGCCCCAAAATAAAAACATGATTTGAGGATAATCCTTTTGCTCCTAGATAATTTGTTAATTTAATTTTTATTTTCTTATCCGGTATATCTTCTGAATTCTCAACATCTTCCTGTGAAATACAATTAGCCTTCTCTATGTGCTGGCTAATATATTCTTCTGGTAATAAATCTATAAGGAGTTCTCCATCAAGACTCATACTTATTATCTCTTTATCCATTTCAAAAGTAGGATCTATAGGATCCATATACATTACTATTCTCCATCCGAGATTTGATTTCATATCATCTTTGATTAATCTATAACCTTCATTAATAGAGAATTTTATTAGTTCTTTTTTATGCTCAATTTCAAAGATACCTGGATCGAATCGAGTATCTTCGGTTAAACTTGAGTACATATTTTTTAAATATTGAGAGATTCTTGGAGGACCGACAATTAAAAACTCTGCTTCTTTTTCCTCGCTTGGCTGAATATTTTCTTTTTTAATAATCGAAAGTATCTTTTCTTTTATAAATTTTAAAACAACAGAGTCTCTGGTAAATTTTCCAAGAAAAATAAATGGATAATTATGACTATCTATAAATTTATCTGGCCAATAACATTCAAATTCTTTTTCTTCGATCCTATCACTTAGTAAGCCTCTTTTTTTGGCATTAAGAATAAAAGCATTAGTTGCCCTCACCAGTACTAATGAACATCTTCTGCAAAACGGCAAATAGAAATTTGTAAACTGTTCTTCTCTGTAAAGCTTGCGAATAAATTGGGGAGAAGCAGATTTAAAACGATAAAGACTTTGATCATCATCACCTGCAATTATAATCATATTCTTCTTGGCAAGAAGCTCAATTAAACTTGACTCAAGAAGATTAAAGTCCTGATACTCATCAATGATAATTTGGGAATATTGAGGTATTGCATCCTCATTTTCACAAAGATAATTGAATACTCTTAAAACAGCATCATCATGACTCACTGAGTTGTAATATTCTGATCTAGATAAATAAAACTTAGTTTCCTCCCCTTCTTTTAAATTTATAAAGTCTCGGGTAGCGTTTTTCTCTTCATAGTCCATTTCTAATAGAAAAGCATCTCTTGCAATAATTTTTGGTAATTCGGGTAAATATTCAAATGGATGTATATTTTGAAGCAGAAAACTCTTGCAAAAAGAATGAAGGGTTCTAACTCTGATCTCATGATCTGAAATGTTATTAAGTCGCTTTTCCAAATCTTCTACTAAGTTGTTTATAAATGTTATTACAAGAACATTTGATTCTTTAGGTAGGCTTTCAATAATATTTTCAAATAAATAAGTTTTTCCTGTTCCAGGACCACCTAGAACTAGTTTTTGTTTATCGTCCGAAGACAATATTTTCTGAAGGCTTTCTTCGCTTTCATTAAAACAATCTTTACAGTTTTGACAAACATAAATATCACCTTCATGTATATTTTTACAATTATTACGAAAATCATTTGCTCTCAGTTTATAGAGATCAGATGTAGTCCCCTCACAATTCTGACAATTTAAGTTAGACACAAGAAATTTTAATTTATTTTAATATATATTGATCTTACTTCCCCTTAGCCTCTTAGTTTAATTTTAATAAAATATTACACAGAAGACAATATGAGATAAATGAAGCAGGCTTTCTGCTTCCTTCTTTATGAATTCAAGAATCAACTTCCCAATTTTGGCATTGTAATACATACTCACAATCCTTACACATAAAACTCTGTCTCGGAAAAAAAGTCGGGACTGGATTCCTCTTAGGATCTGGACGACTAGGGAAAAGAACCTCTAGCTGTAGGCGGGTAGCTGAAGATTTCCAGAATCCTAGTCTATAAAAGAACTTTCCTGGATTTAAAAATATTTGTCGAGCATGCGGTACTGGATCGCCTCTGATATATGGGTTGCGCAAATATCCTTCCGCCCTTCAAGGTCGGCAATCGTTCGTGCCACTTTTAAAACTCGAGTGTAGGCTCTCGCACTGAATCCCAATTTTGTCACAGCCATTTCCAACAACTCTTTTCCCTCTTTGCCAACCGGGCAAAACATTTTTACTTCTTTTGTGCCCATCTGTGCATTGCGGTAAATCTTTCTTGATTGAAATCTTTTGAGCTGTTTTTTTCTGGCCCTCTGAACTCTTGTTCTTATAACCGCAGAAGTTTCACCCTGTATTTTCGAAATCATTTCTTTAAACTCGACTTTTGGAACGTCTATTTGGATATCTATGCGGTCGAGAAGCGGACCGGAAATTTTTGAATAATACCGGATTCTCTGACTCTCCGTACATTCCTCTCCTGAAGAAAGTGAGGCTGACAATGCATTTTCACACCCTTATGTTGCCTTTTTGCCATTTGAAAGCTCCAAAACCACTTCCATCAGACTATCCTTTAAAGACAAAATCTCTGGGAGATCATATAAGAAAGAGGAGGCTTGATTTAAAGATTTTTCAGAAAGAGGCAGCAAAAAAGATCGGTGTTGATGAGACTACAATCTGGTTTTGGGAAAATAATCGCGTTGAACCATCGATTTCTTATATTCCTAAAATTATTGGATTTCTTGGATATATTCCATTTGAAACTAAGCAGGATAGTTTAGGAGCAAAGATTCTTTCTTTCAGACGAATTCACGGTCTATCTCAGAAAAAATTAGCATCTTTATTAGGGATTGATTCTACTACAATTGGGAGTTGGGAAAGAAATGAACACAAACCATCAAAAGAACTCCTTGAAAAGCTACTCTCATTCTTTACTTCTTATCCTTAATTCTTATATTCTCTTATGTAAAATTTGATCAATTATTTTTTAAAAAATTTTTGTTTTATTTTTTTATATTCTTTTTCTTGTTTTTCTCTATTTTTCGACAATAAGATTTCCAAGGCCCCTCAATTAGGGGATTTAATAATTGCGAAATAATTTGTAAAGGTTCAATATAATTTAAT
>SDBS01002695.1_pt1 | contig 17697 bp, 17 predicted proteins | sample 2277091 | NCBI WGS metagenome assembly SDBS01 (sample SAMN10404972, study PRJNA504765) | marine sediment metagenome | isolation source: marine sediment core GS10_PC15, 163 cmbsf | place: Arctic Ocean: Southern Knipovich Ridge | collected 2010 | reverse complement strand
ACGTGCCCACCCGGGTAACCCGGTGGCATAGTACCAGTGGCGAAAGCCGCGGCCCCCACCGCGTCCATGGCCGAAGCCGCGCCCAAACCCGCCACCAACCGGATTCATGTACCCCGGTATGGCGTACCCGGCACAATACCCGGCCCCGCGACCGGTTATCGGCCCGGCGCCCCTCGGTCCAGTTCTGTCTCCTCCTGGCATAGTGTATCTCCTTTCTCCATTAATCCTGATTCTTGTCCAGCTTTTGAAGTTCGCTGGTTGTTTTTGTTTCAATTACCTCGACGCGTCCCGCCGGGTCGATGGCCTTTTGTCGATCAATTTTCGTTCGTGTCAGATACGCGTATGCGCGTTGGGCAAGCGCCTTGACCGTGCTGTCGGGCTTACGCAAATCCTGGATAACATATCCGGCCAGCGGGACAAACAACGAAGCCAACCCGGCCCGTCGGCCACTCTTGCCGGAGAAAGCCCCGCGTAACCGGAATCGCCTGCCCGACCCTCTTATTTCCTGGGCATTTCCCATAATAGATCACACCCTTTCGGTTGGTTCTGCTACAATCTTTGGATTCGAGTAGTGTACTACCGCCGCTCCGACATCGCATCCGATATGTGTGGCAACCACCGGGCATTTTGCTTGAAGTAAAAAGAATATCGGGCGATGAGTATCATCCAGAGTTTCATAATTCCCTTGGCCTTTCGCGATAATCAAATCGGCGTCGACGAACCTTTTCCGAAAAGCAGGTGGTGCATCTTCCAGAATCGTGCCCGGGGCGTCGCTCCCACTATCAATAACCCTGGTTATTTTTGTCAGACCGGCGATCTCGGCATCTTCAAAAGTGGCATCGTTCAGGACCGGGGCGGCTTTTACCACCACGGTGATTTTCTCCGGCCCGATTTGTTCAATTAAAACCCGGTCGAAAACTATTTCACCGGCATTATCGGCCAGGTAGAGAATCTGCTCGGCTTCTGCGGCCGCCCGACGAAGGGCCTCGATTGCGTCTCGATCAATAATCCTTTCAGCTGTTTCTCGAATGGAATCAATAATATGTCCACTATTCAGATCTGGTTGGGGACCAACATCGATAATGTTCCCGGCGATTGCCAGCCGCACGGCTGTATCAAAGGGATCGGCCGCGTTTTGGGCCCAATGTTGCAGGGTGGGATACAACTTCATTGTCAGGTCATTGAAGCGCTCTTTGACGGAACGGTAAGGGTCGTCCAGGTCGCAAGTGGCCTTGATCAACCGCTGGATTTTTTGTGCCATGACCGGGGGCGGAGTACGCAAGTCCATTTCGCTGACCCACTGTAGCACCTGACGCATGATCTGATCCTGTTTTGCGGTGATCCCGGTCGACAGACGGACCGCCTCCCACGATTGGCGAACAAAACAGGGGAAACATTCAACAACCGTATTCATGATCTACATCCAATGTCCTTCAACATCCGCTTTATCAGTGGTTTGCAGCTTCTTCGCCTGGAACTTGCCAATTGCCTCTTTAACTGTGCCGGATGCACCGGTGAAAATCTTGATTTTGGCTGCCTGCAGCGTAGTGAACGCCTTTGGCCCAACATGGCCGGTAATAACCGCTGCCACTCCCAGTCGAGCGACATTTTGAGCAGCTTGAATCCCCGCGCCCTGGGCCGCGTTTAGATTTTGCTCGTTGTTGCTCGCGGTGAATTCATCAGTTTCCGTGTCATAGACGATAAACCAACGAGCACGACCAAAACGTGGATCAACTGGGCCATCCATATTGTCCTGTTGGGCGGTAATAGCGATCTTCATTAGAAAACCTCCCCATCTTGATTCATTCCTTTTCTTCCTCTTCCCTGCCCGCGACCTTGACCCATTCGCTGCTGACAACCTTGCCCGTAACCGCGGCCTTGTCCTCGTCTACATCTGCCGGACCCCGGCATCATGTATTTTGGAATGTGCAGGCGATTATAACGGTAAGCCTCCAGTACCTGCTCAATCTTCCCGGTGATTCCAGGGATTACGGTGATACCCTGGGCGGTAATGAGAGTCAACAGCGGCCGCGAAATGCCGCCGCAGATTAACACATTTACTCCTAAATCCGCGAGATGTCTGGCTCGTCGGGGTATGAAATCATCGCCCAAAGATTCCTCGACACGGGAAACCTCCCCGGTTCCATCATATTCAGCCACCAACATGCGGGCCGCAACATCCATTACCGGTGATATTCGTCCCTGCCATATAGGTATCGCAATCTTCATTACTCCAACCTCTGGCATTAATGCACGCAAAAGGTATGCCGCACTTTGCGACATCATGTCACGATACTGTAATACATTGTGATACAGATGATTACGAAGGGATATGTTTTCTTGGGGGAATCTCTTATAGATGAGAAGGTTGCATTATGCGACTTTCCAAGATGCTGGAGGGTCGCTTAATGCTACTGCATACTGTTGGCCGTTCGACGGTTTTACGACGGCAATTCGATTTCTAATTTCTTGATTTTGCGGAAGAGGGTGCTTTTATGAATGCCTAATTCGCGAGCCGCCGCCAGTCGGTTCCAATTGTTGCGTTTTAACGCATCGGCGATGAAAATTCGTTCCATCTGCTCTAGTGAAGTGGCCGAGGTCGTAGTTTCAGCAATTGATCTGCCGACTTTAGTAAACATATCGGGAAGATGCCGTAATTCGACCGTCCCGCTGGGGCAAAGCACGAAGGCGTGTTCAATGATATTTTCCAGTTCCCGGATGTTACCGGGAAAATCATGTGCCACTAAAATAGCCATGACCTGACGAGAGACACCGCTTATTTTCTTACTTAACAATCGATTGAATCGCGAAATAAAATTCTCAATTAAAAGAGGAATATCTTCCTTGCGCTCGCGAAGTGGCGGTAGATGCAATCGAACGACATTGATTCGGTAATATAAATCACGGCGGAACTTGCCCTCTTCCACTAATTGGTCAAGGTCTTTATTGGTGGCGGTTACCACCCGAACATCGGCTTTGATTGATTCGGTTGCCCCAAGTGGTTCATAGATTCGGTCCTGTAATACCCGTAACAATCGCACCTGCATCGCCGGCGAGATATCACCAATTTCGTCTAAAAAAATCGTTCCCCCCTCGGCGAGGGCCAGCCGGCCGGGTTTGTCCTTCTTGGCATCGGTAAATGCACCGGCGCGGTAGCCAAACAATTCCGACTCCAAAAGTGAATCGGGCAGCGCCCCACAGTTGACGACAATGAAAGGTCCGGACTTGCGGGGACTATAATCGTGCATCGCGCGAGCAAAAAGCTCCTTGCCCGTCCCGGTTTCCCCTTCGATTAAGACTGTACTTGGCGAGGAGGCAATCTCGGGGATGATGTCAAAAAGTTCCTGCATTTTATGATTGCGGCTGAGGATATCAGCGAAGGAGTAATGTTCCTTTAGTTCTTTGCGCAACTGTTCGATTTCTGAAAGATCCCGGAAAGTCTCTACTCCGCCAATAATAACGCCATTTTCGTCCTGCAATAGGGCCGTGGAAATACTCACCGGTATCCGCCGTCCTTCGGCATCGAGAATATAGATTTCACGATTTATCAGCGACTTGCCTGTTTGCAGAGTGTGATTCAGCGCGCACTCGGTTTCGCAGATACTGGCTCGAAAAACATCACAACACCGCCGACCGATGGCCTCCTCACGGCTGATGCCGGTCATCTTTTCCGCAGCCTTGTTGAACATGGTAATCTTCCAATCACGATCCACGGTAAATACACCATCAGCAATTGAATCTAAGATGATATCGCGGGCGGCCTTAGGCATTGTAATTGTCTCCTCAGATTAATCTAGGGCCAAACCTCCACGTGTCAACTGAAGTTGTGGTTTTCAAATGCTAATAAAGTTGCGGCTTGCCGATGGCACTCGATAGATGGTATAGTGCCAGATCGGTGCTCATCATTGTCTTGATGTCGGTCTGCGCCGTGGACGGTTTTAAAATGGCCGGTGGTGCCATAGGGAAGTAACTCTAAACAGCGGAACGAGTTAGTTACTCCGCAACCCGTGAGATACGCGATGAGAAAAGATGCACCGAGCTAACGGCTCCAGTCAAGAGCAGAACGACGGGAATTTTTAGAGCAGCAACTCCGTGCACGGACATGGGAATGGTCAGAAGAGGCCTGGGGGCGGTCGGTATCACCCAAACCGCGAGGAAAAAGTGAACCGTCCACCCCCGCGCAACGCCTCATCTGGAACTTCATGCAACTTTGTGCCTCGCGACCTGTCTGGAGCCGGCAAAAATACCTCCCGGCCGGAGAAGACTCCGGACATAACCAGGTATCTCTCAGAGAAACGAGCAACCAATCCGGCCTCGCCCAGCATGGATTAGCCCAGCATTTTATCTACCTCGGCTCGATCGGCCTCCATCACGTATTGAATCCCGCTAATATCGGCGGCATCATGAGTTAACGCCACCAGGTCATCCCGGGTCATGTGATCCATGGAGAATTTCCGGCTTCCCGCCATGAGTTGGCGCAAACCCTGGGCGAGACGCTCATAATAAGTGTACAACCCGAGCGCTCCGGTCGGAATTTTTTCAAACTCATCATTCCCCAGTTCCCTGCGCAACTCATGTGCGGTCACGAAAATCTCATCTTTGGTACAGCCGAAACGCTCGACATACACCGGGATCTGATGTTCGTTGATCGTCCGCCCAATGGTTTTGCCGACCATCGCGGCGGCAATCGGGCTTCGCGCCATGCCGACCAGCTTGACAAAAGGCGCACCCATCGCCAACCCTTTGAATATCTGATCCTCAAAAGTGAATCCGCCGGCGACTACCAGTGTGGGAACATGCTCACCCTGATCGGCCAGACGTTTTGCATACTCATGCATTAACGAATGCAATTCCACGGGCGGGATGCCCCATTCATTCATCATCCGCCACGGGCTCATGCCCGTGCCGCCTCCGGCGCCGTCTACGGTAAGGACGTCGATGCCATATTTGGATGCGTACTTCAGTGCCCGGGCCATGGCGAGTGGGCGATATGCTCCGGTTTTAAGGGATATATACTTGGCGCCGGCCTTGCGTAATTCTTCCACTCGTTGAGCAAATGACTCTTCGGTGACCATACCCACCCGCGAGTGCCGTTCGAATTCTTTGAATGCACCATGCTCAAATGCTTTGATTACATCTGGATTAGTAGGATTCGGCAGTACAATATAACCGCGCTTGTATAGCATCTGCGCTTTTTTCAAGTCTCTTATTTTGACCTCACCACCGATGTTCTTGGCGCCCTGTCCCCACTTGAGTTCGACCCATTCTACGCCAAGCGTGTCGATGGCGTATTCCTGGACGCCCAAGCGGGTATCTTCGATGTTGGCTTGGACGATAATCGCGCCATAACCGTCCCGCTGGTGATCCGTGTAAAGTTTCACCCGGCGCTTCAGATCAACGGTATCCACCACCCGGCCTTTTTTGATGACGGCCTCCGGATCCATCCCGACGACATTTTCGCCAATTGTCAGACCAGTACCAGCCAATGCGGAACCAATGGCCAACCCTTCCCAGTTATTCTTGGCAATATCGGTCGAACCGATGCCCGGAATAATCCAGGGCAGACGGAATTTTATCCCCTTGTCGTGACCGAAGGCAACTTCCAGATTTACATTGGGGAAAACGGCCTTATCACTGTCCGCTTCTATGCCCATGGCGCCGACCACTCCACCCACGATATTGAAATGCGAATAATCGACCGGATAGGTTTTCTCCGAAGCAGTAGTTATTACACCGAACGGCTGTGGGTAGATTACCTCATGGCCGCGGTAGGCGGACTTGCCGATTTCACACATGCCGATGCAACCGTCCACGCAGGTGACGCACATGCCGGAAGAAGGAACAATCGAGTCCTCAGTCCTGTTTTTAGTCAGGGTTGCAGCCGATGCGTTTATTCTGGAAAATGTCATTTTGTATTTTCCTCCTCTTCCTGGCAATCAATCCTTGTTAATTTCGCAGGCCACACAGGGTTTCATATAGCACATCATGTCATCGAATTCTTCTTTTTCAACACATGGTGGACTCAGATTTGCACACCCGCCGCAGATCGCCTTTTCCGGTTCGTTGTAAGTGCACCTGAGTTGGCAGGCCGGGCAAATGTACATACATCCACCACACAGCCGGCAAACCTCCGATTTGATGTCAAACGGAGTGCCGATACTCCGGCTCTGGCCACGCCCGCGGAAGCCAATGGCTTTGGCCATCATCTGTTCCTCGCACATTCGCACACACAATCCGCACAGGATACAGTCCTCGTGCTCCTGTTTAAACCGCTGTTGGCGGACTTCATGGGCTGAAGCCAGATCCTGAATCGTTTTGGACTGGGGGCAGGTAGCCAGTAACAACTCCAGAATCATCTTTCGCGCCTTAACGACCCGCGCCGAAGCAGTCCTCACCTTAAGGCCCTCCTCGGCAGGGTAAGTACATGAAGACACCAGTCTGGCCCTCGGGCCCTCACCGATTTCCACAACGCAGAGACGACAGGCGCCGTACGGCGAAAGACCTTCCATATGGCAAAGGGTCGGGATCGGGAAACCCAGATGTTGGGCCGCCTCAAGCAGCGTGGTTCCTTTTTCAACGGAAATATCAAGCCCATTTACCGTTAACTTTATCATGCGGGTTCACCTCCCGTTGCCACACTCGGTTCCTCTGTTTCCTTTGGTTGAGTAAACTCCAAATCGCAGCGCAGGCACCGATACGCTTCGCGAGATGCCTCATCGATTGAGAGCGATACCTCTACCTCGGAGAAATTGCGTTTGCGCCATTCTGCCGGTGCACGCGGTGTTTCGGCGCGATCAACAGGCCCGGCCTCCTCCATCTCCAGTTTTACCGGCTCAATATAGACGCGAGGCAGCCGTGGTTCGGCCGGCTGCACCATTTCCTCATTTCGCAAGTACCGGCCCATCATCACCGCCGCTTTTTTGCCGGCGGCGATGGCTTCGACAACCGTATTGGGGCCGGTAACCACGTCGCCCGCGGCGAATACTCCCGGCCGATTCGTAAGGAGTGTTCCCGAATCAACGCGGACGGTATTCCGATTAGTCGTTTCGACTCGACTCATCCGGGCCGGGGCAATAGCATCGATTCCCGAATCCTCTCCAATAGCCACAATTAAGGTGTCGAGCTCAATCACATGTTCAGTGCCCGGTATCGGAACCGGCCGTCGCCGGCCACTGGAATCAGTGTCACCCAGTTCATTCCGGATGCACTCCATGCCGGTAATATGACCGTCTTTGGCAATAACTTTGGTGGGCGTGACCAGGGTCTGAATCTTAATACCCTCCTGGTCAGCCGCCTCAATCTCTTCGGCAAAAGCCGGCATTTCCTCGCGAGTGCGACGATAGAGAATCGTAACGCTGCTGACATCCTTTTGGCGCAGGGCCATCCGGGCAGCGTCGATCGCCGAGTTGCCGCCGCCGATAACCCCAATCCGTCCCCGAGCGATCGATTGCCCCCGAAGATTAAATGACTTCAGGAATTCAATCGAGGGATACACGCCTTCCACATCCTCATTCTCGAGGCGGAGGGGCCGGCTTTTATGAGCCCCCATGGCCAGCAGGACTGTTGAATAACCTTTTTCAAAAAGCTCATCAATTGTAATGTCTCGGCCCAGAGCGGTGTTGCATTGGACGGTTATGTTTTCATCCAGCAAGGCATCGATTTCCCGCTTGATCACATCACGCGGCAGACGGTATGATGGAATCGCACAGTAAAGCATCCCCCCGCACAGGTCTTCTGCTTCGAATATCGTTACTTTGCACCCTTGTAAGGAAAGGTAGTGCGCAGCGGCAAGGCCGGCGGGGCCGGAGCCAACAATCGCCACGCGCGGAGGCTCATCACCATTTGACCACTGAACTCTCTCGGGTTTGAATGTCGAGGGGTCGATGCGGTCGGTGATAAACCGCTTGAGTGCCCGGATGGCCACCGCGTCACCACCGCTCGTACCGGCGCGACAACTTTCTTCGCACAGGTGATCGCACACACGACCACACACCGACGGGAGCGGGTTTGCTTCCCGGATGACGCGATAAGCTTCCTCAAACTCACCCCGGGCGATATGGGCCACGTAACGCCAGGCCTCCGTCCCCAGCGGGCAGGCGGCCTGGCAGGGCGCACCGACCAATTGCTTGCATACAAGGGCGTCACAACGTTTATCGATAATGTGTCGTTCGTACTCCTTGCGAAAATAGCGGAGGGTACTCAACACCGGATTGGCTGCCCCGTGCCCCAAACCGCACATTGTAGTGTCCCGCACAACCTGGGCCAGCTCCTCAAGCAGGTCAAGGTCCGCCAGCGTGGCTTGACCCTTGGAAACATCGTCAAGGATTTCGTGCATGCGCTGGGTTCCTTTTCGGCAAGTGAAACACTTGCCACAGGACTCGTCTTTCAAAAAGCTCATGAAGTACTTGGCGATATCGATCATGCAGGTGTTCTCATCCATCACGATCATGCCGCCGGAACCCATGATCGAACCGGCTTTGGTCAGACTGTCGTAGCTAATGGGCAAGTCAAACATACTCGCCGGGATACAGCCGCCCGACGGCCCGCCGGTTTGAACGGCCTTAATCTTTGCCTTGCCAACGGGTCCACCGCCGATGTCATAGACGACCTCACTGATTTTCATGCCCAGTGGCACCTCAACGAGACCGGTGTTCTTAATCTTTCCCACCAGTGAAAATATCTTGGTTCCCGTATTGCCGGGTATGCCGACCTTGGCGTACTCTTTGCCCCCCCGGTTGATAATCACCGGGATATTGGCCAGCGTTTCCACGTTGTTAATGCACGTTGGGTTACCTCCGATCCCCTTTTCGATGGGATAGGGTGGGCGCTGCCGGGGTTCACCCATGAAACCTTCGATTGATTTAATTAAGGCCGTTTCCTCGCCGCATACAAAAGCTCCGGCCCCGCGAACTATTTCGATGTTGAAGTTGATACCAGTGCCAAGGATGTCCGGCCCCAGTAACCCCAAATCGCCGGCCTGCCTGAGGCCGATGAGCGCATGTTTGACCGCCAATGGATACTCACTGCGAACATAAATAATCCCATTGGTGGCGCCGATGGCAATGCCGGCAATCAGCATGCCCTCGATAATCGCGTGGGGGTTGCCCTCCAGGAGACTGCGGTCCATATAAGCTCCCGGGTCACCTTCGTCGGCATTACATACAATGAACTTCTGCTGATGACCGTTACCTGCGGCCCGTGCCAGCTCCCATTTTTTGCCGGTCGGAAATCCGGCGCCGCCACGTCCGCGGATACCGGATTCCTGAACTTCGCGGATAATCCATTCCGGGTCGGACTTCTCGAAGACCTTTTCCAGGGCGGCGTATCCACCCTGTTCAATGTAGTTTAAAATCCTTATTGGGTCCAATTTTTGGTTGTCACCCAGGATGGTGCGCGTCTGTTTTTTAAAAAACGGAATATCGTCTTGGGAATGGTAACGTTTTTTCTCCCGCGGTTCTTTATAAAGCAATCCTTCTTCCACTTTCCCGCCCACGGTCGCCTCAATCACCCGTGGAACATCTTCCATTTTCAATCGGGGATACAAGTGCCGTCCGGGTTCGACGACAATGAACGGGTCCATTTCGCAGAAGCCCTGGCAACCGGTAATTCTCAGCCCGACTTGCTCCTGCAGGCCCCGATCAAGAATGTATTTTTTAATTATCCTGATGACATCGTTTGAACCGCTCGCTTGTCCGCCGGTCCCGGCACAAACCACCAGGGTCGGCTTGGCATATTCAGCTTGTTTTTCACTCAGGATACGGTGGCGAAAACCAATGAATTCGTCCACGGATAAAAATTTCTTCATTTGGCAGTCTCTCTTTGTAACAGGACAAAACGAAACATTATTCGGCTATGCTCCCACCCAAATCCAGCATGTGACCTTTGCAGCCACGGCGGGAACAGATTTGTACCACGCCACCGCCACGGATGATCATTGGGACCATCGGCGCCCCGCATTCGCCGCATTTGGCACCGCCGATCAGTTCGGCATGGCAGTGTGGACAGAAAATATCAACGACCATATCAGCGGGTATTTCATACTCAGAGTCAACATTATAACTACCATAGAGCGAAGAAAGCGCGAACCAGCCGTGCCGATTGGCGAAGGATACCGTGATACGAATGGACGGGTGACCGTCGATCGGGTGCCGGGGGTTCATCAGACTATGATTGCAACGCGCGCAACTGACCTCAACCGGGAATACCCGCTCGTCGGTATCGATTTCCACCTGGTCGATACCGCTATGCGCCTTCTCAAGGATTTCCTTGACTTTTGATGCCGTGACCTTGGGGAAATAATGACCATCAACAACTACTACGGGACCCAGCGCGCATGCCCCGAGACAATTTACAGTTTCCAAAGTGAATTCGTTGTCCAGGGTTGTCTCCCCGGCCTTAATGCCCAATTGTTGCTCTATTTCCCGGGCAATGACTGGTCCGCCGCGGACGTGACAGGCAGTTCCCAAACAAGCCGAAATGAGATGCTTTCCGCGCGGCTTAAGACTGAAAGCCCGGTAGAATGTGGCAACGCCGTAGATATCTACCAGCGAACGGCCGGTTTCTTCGGCGACCTCCCCCAATTGCTCTTTGGGGAGATAGCCGTACTTGGCCTGAATATCTTCAAGGGTGGCGATTAATCCTCCCGGGAGAAATTCATCAGTTTCCTCTTTACGGGGTCTCGGTTTTTCGACCCTCCGAGGTTCGATAAGGGGTTTGGTTACGGTTGACATGCTTGCCTCCCGGTAGCTTTTATGATCGAAATAGAATCATTATTCATTCATGGCACAGGCCGATTGGTTGTTCCCAGTGTGTCACGGACATTGGCGTACTCTGTACTGAACCGCGACAACATGCAATATGGCGTCGGCTAGCAATACTCCTCGCAATACCAGACACCACTCACCGGCTTGGGGTGCTTGCAAATTTTACGATTGTCACAATTGACACAGAGACCTTTTAATTCCGGATCATTATCCGGGGCGCGATTCCAGTTTTCCTTCGTCCGGGGTTTGAGGGTGAATTGTGACTCAGCGGACTTTAATTGGGAAATCACTCGATCGTCGAATTCCTCACAGTGAACCACCGGCACTTTGGCGCGAGTGGCACCGATACATTCGTTAACGTGAATACACGTGCAACACAAGCCCTTGAACGTTTGGGGCTTGGCGGGCGGCTCGGCCCTGGCCATACGACTGCGAATTCCTCTGGCGGTTGACATCATTCGTCCTCTCAATCTGAGCGGTTCGAGCCACTCGGTTAAAAACGCCATCTCATTTTTTACTATGGCAATCAGCGTGCCATTTGTCTGGCTGGGCGATACAGCTTTGACAATAGCGAGGGTGTGGAATTAGCGAAGAGAAGGTGAAATCTAGCTGCCAAAAAAAATAATATCGCCAGGAAATGTGTTCGTCGGGCCGGCATATTGAATGCGATATTTATTGTAATGTAATGCCCCGACGAATTTGTAATAACTTGTGAAATAAGTAGTTAGAGAATAGACAATCAAATGACACGTTCGGGCAAACACAAAAGAAAAGTATTCACCGTATTTCGAAGCATCTTGGGAAAAATCAGATGCGTCTGGGAGATGGCAAATTGTTGGTTACCGTCATGATCCTCGGTACGCCGAATATCCTCGGTATTGCGAATCTCAGGAATCCGGCATGAAATTGCGGCGGTATTGCGGGGAATTTTGTACCATCGGGGAAATTCTCCCCGATAATCACGAATATTTTCGTCCCACATTCGCACAACGCGACTTTCCTTAATACACTTGCGATCATGCTATCGTTTCTGATAGTTGCTGATGGCCGGCATCCGCCAATCTCAATCGCCGGTACAGATACTCACTAAGCCGCAATTACGGGAAAAGGCCCCGTTCTTTATAAACTTTCTCGAGTCGGGACAAGGCGACAATGTACGCCGCCGTCCGCCAATCGACATTGAATTTATTGGCCGCCTCCCGCACTTGTCCGTACGCCCGACTGATCCTGCGATTTAATTTGCCGTCAACTTCCTCCAGATCCCAGAACTCGCTGCGTTTGTTCTGCAACCATTCAAAGTAACTGACCACCACGCCCCCCGAATTACAAAGAATATCCGGAATCAAGTCGATTCTTTTTTCCCGGAGAATTTGATCGCCGGCTTGGTCAGTCGGCCCATTGGCTCCTTCTGCCACCAACCTCACCTTGAGCAACGGCGCCGTCTGGCCGGTGATCGAATTTTCCATTGCCGCCGGGATGAACATATCTGCTTCGGATTCCATGAACGCACGATGATCGATAGGGATGGTGTTATGAAAACCGGCAACTCCTCCCGTACTCGTCACATGGTCACTTAAAACCTCGGGGTCAATACCATCGGGATTGGCGATCGCTCCGGTAACATCCTCTGCCGCAACAAGTATTGCTCCGTATGGTTTAAGCAATCGGGCGGCCCAGGAACCCACATTTCCGAATCCCTGGACGATATACGTTGCCCCGTTAAGATCGAATTTCCGGTCTTTGGCCCATTCAACGATTGTGTACACAACGCCCTGTCCGGTGGCTTTGTCCCGCCCGATACTGCCCCCGGATTCGATAGGTTTGCCGGTGACCACATGGGTGGAGCGGTGCCGTTCGTGAGGTGGCATCATTGACAAATAGGTATCCAAGACCCAGGCCATGATTTGGGCGTTGGTGTTTACATCGGGAGCGGGAATGTCATATTCCGGTCCGATATTATTCCCCAAGGCAAAGGTAAATCGGCGAGTGATACGCTCGATTTCCCGCAGTGAATACTGGGTTGGATCGAATTGTATTCCTCCTTTAGCCCCGCCAAAGGGAATGCCGGTAATCGCACCTTTCCAAGTCATCCATGTTGCCAAAGCGCGGACCTCGTCGATGTTGACGAGGGGATGATAACGGAGTCCCCCCTTGTACGGCCCGAGGACATCGTTATGCTGGACACGGTATCCGGAGAACATTTTGATTCTGCCATCATCCATCCGCACGGGGAAATGGACAATGATTTCATTGGTGGTCATCGAAAGGATATCGCGGATACTGCTATCGAGTCGCATAATGTCCGCGGCTTTGTGAAACTGTTGCACCACACTCGCGTAGAGACCGTTTTTTTTGTGCTCATTGTTTTTTACTGTAGACTCAATCACAGTCGACATTACTGCCTCCTCGTTAAATCCTGCCGGGAGCAACCGCGGCACCCCGGTTTCTCGCCGCCTGCTTAGAGCGACCGGCGTAGTATTCACTGAAACCACACCTCAATTTATTGATATTCTTCGCAATACCATACACTTCTACCCGGTTTTAGATACACGCATTCGTTTTTTTTCATACAATTTACACAGAGAGTCTTCAACATGAGGTCAGCACTCTCGGTAATCGGCATTTCGTTTGGCGGGTTTTCACCATGAACCCGCTGTGTTTTGATCGCCTGAACAGATGAATGCCCGTGGTTTTGAAATTCCTCACAAAAAACGACGTTAGCGGTCGCACGTGCGAGAAAACCACAATCCGGTGCATGACAGCAAGTCTGACAAAGTCCCTGAATATCCTTTGGGAATATCGACTTGTCCGACCGTGCAGCAGGCTTCTCAGTGATCGCGATATTTGGCATGTTTTAGCCTCCCTTTATCCTGGTTTATATACTTTTGGTCTTGGCCAACTCCTCTATCGAAAAGCCGTCTGGCAAGCACCGTGCCGTTTATCTCGCCGCGACCACGAAGATTGTCAGATAAGGTCATAATTGACAGTCGGGGAATTTTTTTCAATTTGGCGGCGCGAAACTTGATTGCCTTATCCATTGAGATGTGCGAATGATTCATAGGAGCAGTGTCGAGTGTAATGCCCGCATCGAAAAGCCCGGATTGGAAGATGTCAATTCCTTGCCCACGGATTAAAATGTGGGGCGCGGAATGCCTCACCGCGGTCTTTTTTGCCGCAAAAAGGGAGCAGTAGCGGGGATTTTTGCCCCGGCGGGGCATATTTCCCCGGATACTATGAAGAAGATTGACCCGGAGGAATGTTTTTCAATCTCTCACGAAGAGTCTTGCGATCAATGCCAAGGATTTCCGCTGCCCGGGTTTTATTGCCATCAACACTGGCCAGGACGTTCTTAATATATTCCATTTCGACCTCGCTCAGTGTGCGGGTGAGTCGATTTTCACGAGCGACGGTGAAGCGCATTGGTTCGGGTAGATCCTGAACATCAATAAAGGTGGTATCGGTCATGACAATAAGTCGTTGGATTAAATTCTCCAACTCGCGCACATTGCCCGGCCAGGAGTAGTTTTTAAGCACCTCCAATGCACGGTCGGAAAATTCCGGCGCTGGCTTTCCGGCTTCTTCGGCAAGTTTGGCGGCGAAATGCTGGGCCAGGAGAAATACGTCATCTTCGCGCTCGCGTAAAGCCGGTATCGTAATCGTTAAAATACTTAATCGAAAGTATAAATCTTCACGGAATGAATTCTTTTTGACCAGAGAAAGGAGAATTTTGTTCGTGGCCGCGAGAATGCGGACGTCGACTTTTATCGGACGCGTCGCCCCCACCATCGAAACTTCCTTGTCCTCTAACACGCGCAAGAGTTTGACTTGGGTGGAAAAACTTGTTTCGCTGATTTCATCGAGAAAAATGCTCCCGCCGTCAGCAGTCTGGAAAAATCCGGCTCGGGAATCGGTCGCTCCGGTAAAAGCACCCTTCACATGGCCGAATAGCTCGCTTTCCACCAGCTCTCCGGGGATGGCCCCACAGTTGATGGGCACGAAAGGCGCTGACGCCCGGGGACTATTATAATGAATCGCGCGGGCCACCAGTTCCTTACCGGTGCCGCTTTCACCGGAGATGAGTACGGTGGCCGAAGAGGTGGCCGCTTTAGCGATCAAACGATAAATTTCCTGCATTGGTGGTGATTCCCCGATGATCCCATGTCCGGTGGATTCCCTTTCCGTCGCCTCGGTCTGGGCCACCCGGCGGGCGCGAAGTTTATCCAGCACCCGTCGTATTGCAGCCAGGAGTTCATCATCGGTAAACGGTTTGGCCAGATATTCCTCGGCCCCCGTTTTGACTGCCTCGACCGCGCCCTCAACGGTGGCATAACCGGTAATCATCATGCCTTCAGTATTTTTCATGTTTTCCCGGACATGGCGCACCAAGTCAATACCGCTGATCTTGGGCATTTTGAGGTCGGTGATTACCAGGTCAACCGGCGTACTATCCAAAATTTCCAGAGCTTCAGTCACACCCGGTGCGGTATAGACCTGATATCCGGCGGCAAAAAGATTTCGCTGCAATACCTCAAGGGTATCCAGCGCGTCATCAACCACCAATATAGCGGCTTTATTCTTTGGCATGCTTCCCCATTTCCCGCTTTTTGGGCTCGCCGGGCATATCTATCGGAAGTAGGACCTCAAACCGTGTTCCCCGGCCCACGGCACTGTTCACGGTAATGGAACCACCATGCGAGTCTACGATACCATGCACCACCGCCAGGCCCAATCCCGTGCCTTCATTTACGTCTTTAGTGGTGAAGAAAGGTGTGAAAATATTTTTGAGCACTCCTTTATCCATTCCCACGCCGTTATCTTCAACAGACAGAGCAACATCCGTATCGCTTCGTGCCGTCCTGATGGTGATGCGACCGCCGTCCGGCATCGCTTGCATCGCATTAACCACAAGATTGACCAGCACTTGGTATAGCTGGCCGGCGTCGGCTACAACTTTGGGGATGTCCGACTCGAGTTCTCTGACCAGTTCAATACCGGCCTTTGCACAACGGGATTCCACGAAGTACAACCCATCATGTACGATATCATTCAGATCAACTCGATCTTTGTGTGGCGGGGCTTGGCGGGCGAAGAGCTTGAGCTTGTTAATGACCTCCCGCGCATGCAGCGAGGCGGCAACTATCTTCTCATTGTCTTTTCGCACCTGGTCCGGTATCGACGGAATCTTGCCTACCAATTGGGCAAAGCCGAGGATGCTGACCAGGGGTTCATTCAACTCATGGGCCACACCTGCCGCGAGTTGGCCGATAGTTGCTAAACGGTCAGCGTGGCGCAACTGTTCCTGAAGATGCTTCTTATCCTCTTCCTTATGGCGGTTCTCGATAATCAGCGCCACTTCTCTGGCGATGGCGTTAATGAGATTTCGCTCCTCTTTCAAAAAGGGACCCTCGTCGAGCTCGGGCATTTCCTTGGAATATGCTACTTCGATAGCACCGCGCCTTTTGCCATCCACGACGATTTCTGCGGCCTGTGTTTGGCAGTCCTTTCGAAAATCTGGTGTTGAATAAGCATGATCATCAAAAACGATTCTGGCAGATGCGACCTCGGGGTACAACCAACCGGGAGGCAAAAACTCGACGGTGCCCTGAAGAATTTCTTCGAGGGATATATCTGGTTTGGCGGCTACTTTGGCAATGCCATAAAGACAAGTCAACTCCTTTACGCGCTCACGTAATGCAACTTGCGCCCGCAGTTGAGTTAGCGCAATCCCCAGGACACGCGCAATATCTTCGTACGGCCCGATCTTCGTCTCGTCCGTTGAAAAATAGTCTCGCTGTTTACTTTTTAATAGGAGAAGGCCTCGGTCTTTGTCCTGTATGGTAAAGGGGATAATGGCAAGTGACCTGAAATCCCCCCCGATGTATAGCGTCCGACCACCGGCCCATTTGCAAGTCTCCGAACTTAAATCCAGGGATTTCTCCGTATCACTAATACAAAAGCTCCCATTCGCTGTGTAAAACGGCAATGACGGGTCAAAGCGATTGCCGGTAATTTCCTCACAGACTTTTTCTAGATCCGAATCGTTGTCCAGGCAAGGAATAATCTCACCGGCGTCGTTAAGCTTGTTCGGTACGACTTCCGCACGCAAGCCTTGCTTGGAATCAAGCGAGACCTCACAATCTAATAGCTTCTCTCGTTCTACCACCCGCATCCCAACCGCGTCACACCCGATAAAACCCATCAGGATCCTGGATACTTCACCACAAAAGGATATTGTGGATAGTCCGCGATTTGCGTAGTCCAGAATCCGGTTGGTTAAAGAACCGAACCCCTTTATTGACCGGTAATCCGGGCCAGATCCGGCAAGCGAATTTTTCCCCGTCGGGCTCATCATACTTCTCGAATCGAACGGATTCAAGATATTAAAAGCAGAGTTCATCAAAAATAATTTGAATTATATCGTTGTTAGGCCATAACCACTGCGCCTCCCGGCCAACCATCACCTGCTTAAACCCGGCTTTCCACCCACGTAAGAATGATCCGCAATGCGGTCAATGTCAAGGGGTTGTATCGGATTGCAGACATGTTGGGCTGATAATTCATCCGATTATCTTATATAAGGGCAAGGTTTAGACAATGGCCGGCGGGTAAATCCTCGAGCCCGGCCACAATCGTTTTGTGGTCGTACTGTGTCTCCAGATACTGGAAGGAGCCCAAATCCCGAGGATTCTATTTAAGGTCCCTGGGGCGAGCAAAGCTAACTCGTTAATCATCTTTAGATTAGCTGGGGGGGGGGGGGGGGGGGGGGCCCCCCCAAAATTTTCAAATTTTTCCCCCCCTTTTTTGGGGGTGGGGGGTTTTTTTTTTTTTTTGACAAAAAGCATAGGTGGCTGAATGTTTTGGGTTGCCCCTTCCTGTTTGTAAATATTAATACCCGCGCCCCACACAGCGACAAACCAAAGCAAACTCCTCACCC
>SDBS01002694.1_pt1 | contig 17699 bp, 16 predicted proteins | sample 2277091 | NCBI WGS metagenome assembly SDBS01 (sample SAMN10404972, study PRJNA504765) | marine sediment metagenome | isolation source: marine sediment core GS10_PC15, 163 cmbsf | place: Arctic Ocean: Southern Knipovich Ridge | collected 2010 | reverse complement strand
TTAGGCATTGGTAAATTTGTAAAGAAACATCCGGGTGCAACCGTTGGTATTGCTATAGGTGGTGCACTTTTAACAGATTCTGCGCTAGGTAAACTTCGAGAAAAACGACAACAAGAGGCTGGGGCTGGTCAATATTCTATAGATGTGGGCAAACGGTATGGCACTATGTCTAATAGTGAGCAAAAAGCATTCCGAAAAAAAAGCATTGAATTATATCAAAAAGGGAAATCCTACAAAAGAAGACTTGCAGGAAAGCTTGGTATAATGAGCTACTAAAAAAAACGTGAATTTTCAGATTTTGCTGAACGTTTTGAATAAAAATTAAACGGGGAAAATAAAAAAGGATAATTAAAATTAAGAACACAATTAAAACAATGATGTATTCGTTAGTTGCTGTGTTGGCAATTGCGAGTGTGCAAAGTAATTTTGGAGCTCAGAATGTGGAAAAAAATTTGCATGCACAGTTATCGGCTTTAAATCTAAAAAGTGAAATCATAGATAAACAAATCAAGTCTCTTGCTGGTCCAGATGGTAGATTGCGCCCAGGAACATTTGATGAATATGAGCGACTAAATAATCAATATTATTAATTGGGTCACCAAATTCATAAGGTTTCAGTTCGAATAAGCAGAGTGGAGTGAAACAGACTTATTAATCGATAAAGACCTAATGAAAACAAAAGGAACCTCAGTTTTTGAGGTTTTTTTTGTTTTCGCGTATTATAAAAAGGTCAAACTATTTTAATAAAAAAATTAATACTAGATGGCTTTTTTATGTCTACTTCTAAACGCAAAAAATTCTACGTAACCACTCCTATTTATTATGGCACGGCAAAGCCTCATTTAGGCTCGCTGTATTCTACCTTGTTGGCTGACTTTGTTGCACGCTGGAACAAATTAAAAGGCAACGATGTTTTCTTTTTGACTGGCACTGACGAACATGGGCAAAAAATTGCAGACGCTGCACAAAAAGTTGGCAAAGATCCAAAAGAGTTTGTTGATTCATTTGTGAACGATTACAAAAAAACATGGCAAGCGTACGAAATTGACTACACCAAATTTATTCGTACTACAGATGATTATCATGTGAAAGCGGTGCAGCAATGGATTCGTGATTTGCAGCAAAAAGGTGACATTTATAAATCAATGTATGAAGGGTGGTATTGCACGCCGTGTGAAACCTTTGTGACCGCGAAGGATATTCCCGTTCGCCCTGAGCTTGTCGAAGGGTCACCGAACGGTAGTCCCCGTTGTCCGTCATGTTCTCGCGAAACGCACAAAGTTCATGAGGAAACATATTTTTTTAAATTGTCTGCGTATCAGGACAAACTTCTTGAATTTTATAAAAACAATCCTGATTGGGTAGTTCCCAAAGAACGCTTAAACGAAGTTATTGCTTTTGTTAAATCAGGATTAAAAGATTTAAGTATTTCACGCACAACGGTCAAATGGGGAATTCCGTTTCCTGACGACAATGAACACGTTGCGTACGTGTGGGCAGATGCGCTCAACAATTACATCACTGCAATTGGTTATGGGCAAGAAAAGTTTAAAAAAGATTTTGCAAAATGGTGGCCAGCTGATTTACAAATAATGGGCAAAGATATTATTCGTTTTCACGCAATTTATTGGCCGGCATTTTTAATGGCGTCGGATTTACCACTGCCAAAAAAATTATTAGTGCATGGCTGGATTAAAATTGGCGAACAAAAAATGTCAAAGTCGTTGGGCAATGTTGTTGACCCGATGAATTTATTAAAAGCATATGGTGCCGATCCGGTGCGTTATTATTTAATTCGTAAAATGGCAATCACGCACGACAGTCCGTTTAGTATTCAAGATTTAGAACAAACCATTACGTCTGACTTAGCAAACGATTTAGGAAACTTGTTGAGCCGCATGGTAAGTTTGGCGGACAAACATGGAATTTATGAATTGCTTGCACCAAAAACATGGTCAGCAGATGCGCTTAAGTTGCAAGGTGAGTGTGTAAGTGCAGTGAAAGATTTTTACACATACATGGACGAATATAATTTTCATATGGCGTTGGCACGCTTGTGGAAATATATTAATCAAGTGAATGCATTTTTCCACTCGCACGAACCGTGGAAGCTTGTTAAAACTGACCGTGACACATTTTTAGAAATTTTATGTGCGACTGCACAAAGTTTGCGTACAGTTGGCTTGTTGTTGTGGCCTGCAATGCCAAATAAAATGGAAAAACTTTTAAAAAGTATTGGTGTTGTTTTTTCATTGGATCATAACACTATTGAAGAACTTGAATTGTGCAATTGGAATCATAATTTTATGCTGACTAAAATTCCACCACTGTTTGTTAAACCGGAGGTTAAAAAAGTGACCGAACAGCCAAAAGAACAAGAAAAAAAAGCTGCACCGGTAGATGACATCATTACCATTGATGCAGTTGCAAAAATTCAGTTGCTGGTGGGCACCATCGACCACTGTGAAGAAGTTGCCGAGTCAGAAAAACTTTTAAAAATGACGGTCAACTTTGGCGAAAAAGGAACGCGACAAATTTTTGCCGGAATAAAAAAACAATACACACCGGAAGATTTAATTGGAAAACAAAGTGTGTTTGTGTACAATTTAAAACCGCGTAAAATGATGGGCATGGAATCACAAGGCATGATGCTGCTTGCTAAAGACGCTGACGGAAAATTGCAACGCATAGCGCCTGTTGAAAAAGTAGAAAATGGCACACGTCTGTGCTAATTAAAAAAACAATTTATATGCTATAGTGTTTGTATATTTTATGGACTCTTGATACTATACTTGTCCATACACATCACATCCTGAGTAATTTGCAGGGAAAATTGTATCGAAGGGTGTTGTATAAACATGCTAATTTTAAATAAAACATTACATCCTCTTAAAAGGAAAAATGGTTCGTGAGCAAAACAACTTTTTATAGTTTTCCCTTATTACTTTCACTTTTGCTTGTAACCCTGCCAGGCTGTTTTGACAGTGGCGTGATTTCCATGGGGGCTCACTACGACGAAGAAGAACGCGTTGAGTTTGAATGCGAGCCACCAGTTTTACCTTCTACGCTTGAAGTGCGTAGTGGTGCGGGAGCTATTTCTATTGAAGGGTGGGACAAAAAAACAGTAAAAATTCTTGCTATCAAACGTGGCGACACATTGAACGACCTTGAAAATATTACGCCGGTCGTAACATGTTCTGACGATGGCGTTTCAGTGCGAACCAAATATGATAAGCGTTTTGTAAAAGCGTTTATTAATTATAAATTAAAAATTCCGCGTGAAATGATTCTCAACAAAGTTAAAACCGCAAGCGGTTCGATAAAAATAAATGGGGTGACGGGTAACATTACAGCAGAATCTGGCGCAGGTCGCATAGATGTACTCGGTGCGCACGGTGAAACTAAGGTACAAACAGGAAGTGGCAGTGTGGTTGTTAAACAGGCTGCGGGCGCTCATGGTTTGGTAAAAGCAGGTACTGGTTCAGGCACAATAAAAATTAAAAATGCACACGGAAAAATTAATGCAGCTACAGGTAGTGGATCTATCAGCATTGATTGTGCTGACTCTGCGCGTGGTGATATTGATGTTGATACTGGCTCAGGTCGAATTGATATTTTAAATGCGGTTGATAATGTTACTGCTGATACGGGTAGTGGTACTGTTGTGGTCAAACATCGTGGGCTCAAGCCAGAAACTAAGGTTGATTTAAAAAGCAGTTCCGGACGAGTTGAATTGATGATTCCTTCAACGTCTTCAGCGTATTTATCTATCAAAACAAAACGTGGAAACTTTGGTTCCGCATTTCCAATAAAACCAATTGGTGAAAATATTACGCATGAAGAGATGACTGCAAAAATAGGTGGCAGTGATCCTGAAGGTGCGCATGTGTTTTTACAGTCTTCGATTGGTAATATTAGGATTTTAAAATATTAAGCATATTATTTTTTATTGTACGCACATTCTTTAGTGTGGCAAATTAGCGTAACATTCTTATCTTTATCAAACTTCTTAACAAGAAATGGCAACTTGCATTCAGGACAAGGTGTTTCTTCAATTTGACCAAAGATCGCAAACTTACATTTTGGATAGCCTTTGCAGCCCCAAAATTTACCACCACGCCATTTGCGTTCAACAATATCACTTGAACACGAAGGGCATTGAAAGTGTGCTTTAGTTTGATGAACATATTTGCAATCAGGATAGCCTGAACATGCAATAAATGGACCGAATTTCCCGATGACTTGTCGTAAGTTTTTTTTGCATTGTGGACATTTTTCTTCTAGGACTTTTGGTCCTTCTGTTGTAACCAATTCTAGTTTTCCTTCTTCGTCGCGTTTAAAGTTTGAGGTAAATGAACAATCAGGATAGCCAAGGCAACCAAGGAATTCTCCAGCTTTGCCAAAGCGTATCGCAAGTTTTTCTTTTTTACAGGTAGGACAATCCATTTCAGTTGGTTGCGGAGTACGTTTTCCGTCTTTGCCCGCAAATTTTTTAAGATCAGCTTGGAACATTGAGTTAAATTCAAGTAACAAGGTGTCGCGTTCGATAGTACCTTGTGCAATTTCATCAAGATCTTGTTCCATGTGGGCCGTGAATGAAACATCCATAATGTGCGGTAAATTAGCCACGAGCATTTTAGTGACAGCTGAGCCGAGCTCAGTTGGGCTGAAACGTTTTCGTTTGTCTAACGTGGTATATGAACGCGCCTGGATGGTATTTAAAATTGAGGCATACGTACTTGGTCGTCCAATACCTTCTTTTTCCATAGTTTTAACTAAAGAACCTTCAGTATAGCGTGGAGGCGGTTGAGTAAAGTGTTGCTTAGGCATAACTTTTTCAAGGTTTAACGGATCTTTTGCTTTTATGTCGTGTGGAATTTTTGCTGCTTTTTCTTTTTCATCTTCTTCAACGGCGTATACTTTCAAAAAACCATCAAAAATTAATGTTGAACCCGTCACTTTAAATACAAAATCACCACCAGTAATAACAACTTGACGTTGTGCATATTGTGCAGGTTTCATTTGGCATGCAAGAAACCGTTTCCAGATAAGTTCGTACAGACGGAACATATCTTTTTCTAAATATTTTTTTGCTTGTGTTGGTGTTATTGAAACGTTAATCGGACGAATTGCTTCGTGAGCGTCTTGAGGTTGGCCTTTGTCGGCAGCTTTTTTCTTGCTCGTTTTTTTTCTTTCATACGCATTCGCTGTAGTTGGCAAATATTCTTTTGGATACGTTTTACCAATATAATTTCGTGCTTGCGTGAGTGCTGTTTGAGACAAACGGAGTGAGTCGGTACGCATGTAAGTAATGAGCGCAACGGGTGTTTTAGGGTCAGAAAACGGAAGACCCTCATATAATTTTTGTGCAAGGGTCATTGTTTTTTTAACACCAAAACCAAGTCGATTAAATGCCGCTTGTTGTAATGAACTAGTCATAAATGGTGGTAGGGGGTGTTTTGTGCGTTTTTTGTCAGTAACTGAATCAACAACAAAATCAGTTACTTTAATTTTTTTAACGGTCGCGTCAGCATCTTTTTTATTATTGATATCAAGTTTCTTTTTACCGATGTGAGTCAAAGCTGCTTGGATAGAATCTTTATTATGTTTAAAGAGTCCTTCAATGCTCCAATATTCTTCAGGCTTAAATGCTCTTATTTCGTCTTCACGATCGCTGATCAAACGAAGCGTAACAGATTGTACACGGCCTGCTGAAGTTCCGGGAGCAATTTTTTTCCATAAAATTGGTGAAACTTGATAGCCCACCCAGCGGTCAAGAACACGGCGTGCTTGTTGGGCACCTACTTTTTTCAAGTCGACGGTAGAAGGGTTTGCTACTGCCGCTAAAACTGCAGGCTTAGTAATTTCGTTAAAGGTGATGCGATATACTTTAGCGTCTTTTTTAATAACTTTTTTAATGAGCTGAAGCACGTGCCATGCAATAATTTCTCCTTCACGGTCAGGATCAGGAGCAAGATAAATTTCTTGTGCAGTAGAGGCGGCTTTGCAAAGATCAGCAATTACTTTCTTTTTGTCTTCGATAGGCGCATATTCGATTTCTATAGAATTGTCGTCTTTGATGGTGACACCAATTTTTTTGGGTGGCAAATCAACAATATGTCCGACTGTGGACACAATATTGAAGTCTTTACCCAAGAACTTGGATATCGTTTTAATTTTTGCGGGTGATTCTACAATTAATAACTTTTTCATACGCTTTTACACTGGTTTTAGGCCGTGACTCCTCTAATAAGACTATAATTCTTATAGGTTAATGAAAGTTAATGCATATTATTATGACATATACGTTTTTTTTGTCCACTGCTACTGTTTATAATAAATAAAAAATTTTCTAAAAGTCAAACATTATTTAATTTTAATGAAAAAAGGCCATAAGATGGCGTTTCATGAGGAATTGATCGCATTCAGGGGTAACTAGACGGTTTAAGTAAGATTAGGTAGGCTTTTCTTGTAATAAAAAACTCAATCTGACACAAGGATTTTTATGTCTCAATTGTTAAAATCATGGGCTGATTCACTTAAAATCTTTTATCCTAAAAATTTAAAGCTTTTTTTGCTTGTTACTCTGAATTCTGTATGGCTGGGATTCAAAGTATTATTTAAATCACTGTGGTGGTTTTTATTGCTTGATATTGCTATGATGGCTCTTCTTGTTTATGGAAATCACTTATTCACTTTAAATCAGATTTATGTAAATTATATTTTAGTGGCCATTCAGGCTTTTTGGGTATTTTTTATTTATCTTGCAGTCCGACCTTCACGTGAGCGTAAAACTCCTGTCTATTTTTTGAGTTATTTCAAATATTTACTCTATTTTTCTCCTTTTCTTTTTGTCGTAGGATTTTTAACAACAAAAACATCAGCATTCTTCGACTATCAAGTTGGCTCTATACTAGGGGCATTTATTTTACTGACTGGGGCTTTTACCATGTTATTTTTTCTTGATTCGGATGGTAGCATCAAGAGTTTAATGCATTCGATTGTACGTGGGTTTAAGATGTTATGTTACAATTTTCCATTTGTTTTTGTGCTGGCCTCATTAGTTATATATGGAATACGCCCTTTATTTGATTTTATTATTCGGACTATGAATATATTTTTTACTTCAGTATGTATCGATTATTCATCTATAATTTGCATTATGCTTGGCATTGGATCATTTTTGCTTATAAAGGGACTGAGATTAGTTATGCTCATATTATTAGTATCTATCTATACTAATTTTTACGTTAAAAAAGTTCACGACCAATTTAAGCTCTATTTTTAAAGGATTTTTTTTATGCCGACGGTTGGGGCAATTGTCCATACATTAGTTTCTCTATTTCTTTTGCTGTGCATCATGGTGGTATATTTCATCCCCTTTTTGATTATGTGGCTTTTGCCAACTCGTTGGTTGCGTAACAGTCGCATTTTTTATTGGTTGATGTACAGTTTTTACTGGATTTTAATAAAATGTTCTTTTTTATCTATAAAAATTACAGGTGAAGAAAACTTACCAAAAGAGCCCGCTATTATTGTAGCGAATCATCAATCGGCACTTGATATTCCTATTGTTGGAAGTTTATTAGGAGCAGATCCTCAAGTTTGGTTGGCAACCACTTTTTTAAAACAATCTCTTATCTTTCGTACGGTGCTTCCCAAATTTGTTGTGTGGGTTGATATGTCGACTCCGCTTAAAGGTGTTCGGTCTTTGGTAAAAGTTATTAAAACGGTCAAAGAGACGGATCAGCATATTGTGATCTTTCCAGAAGGCGCGCGTTTTGTTGATGAAAAAGTCCATGATTTTTTTGCTGGATTTGCTATACTCGCTCGAAAGACAGGAAGACCAGTGGTACCCGTTAGACTTTTTAATTTGTACAAAGTCTACCCGCCCAATATGTTTTGGATTCATAGGCATCCAGTGCGGGTGGTTATTGGAAAACCTTTTTATGTAAAAGAAGGTGAAAGTAACGAACACTTTAGAGATCGGGTACATAGCTGGTTTGTAGAGCAAAAATAATGAGCATAAGGAAGAGTTTTGGAGCAATTTTTACGACTCGTACATCCTCTTGTATGTGTAGCCTTGTTAGCCATAGTAGCACTTGTAGTGTGGATGAGACTTACGTTTCATAAACCAATTGTCTATTGCTATACGCTTGCATCAACAATTGCTAAGGCAGGATTTGCCAGCAAACATCCCTATAAAAAAATCTTTTTTGGTATGCGCCTGCTCGCGCTTGCGATTTTAGCCATACTTATTGCTCGCCCTCAACTTGTTGACACTCGATCACAAGTGAGTGTTGATGGCATTGATATTGTGTTAGTGTTAGACGTTTCAGGCAGTATGCAGTTTTCCGATTATAAAGATGATCGGCGAATGCGCATTGATGTTGCTAAGCATGAGGCAAAACGGTTTATCAGAAAACGAGAAAATGATGCAATCGGGCTCGTTCTTTTTGCGAACGATGCAGTTTCACGGTGTCCTTTAACCATTGATAAATCGGTGCTCATAGATATGATTAATCAAATAAAACTTGGTTTAATTGACCCAGACGGAACTCGGTTGTTTACCGGCATGATTACCGCAGCAAATAGATTAAAACGATCAAAAGCAAAAAGTAAGATAATGATTTTACTAACTGATGGTGAGCCAACGCGCGAGACTATCGACAAGCAAACAGCACTTGATGTAGTAAAACAATTGGGAATTAAAGTCTATACCATTGGCATTGGCAGCGAAAAACAAGAATGGGTTGTGCATCCGTGGTACGGTACAATTCCCAAACCGCGTATTAATAAAGCACTGTTGACAACTATTGCGCACGAAACAGGCGGAAAATTTTTTAATGTGGGCAGTGCAGCTGATATGCGTGCTGTCTACGATGAAATTGATAACCTAGAAAAAACTGAAAACCAAATGAATGTTTTTAGTAATTTTTATGACATATTTGTGCCATTTGCATGGCTTGTGTTGGCATTAATTATGGCAGAACTTATTCTATCTTCTTTGTGGTGGTACGGGCTATGATTGGCGATTTTTTAGGGATTAATGCATCATCTTCTACGTACATTATTTTTGTAACACTTTTGTGTGTTGCTGGCGGTTTACTTTTGTACCGTTTAAAAAACACCATTGATTCAGTTGCATTATTAGCAGGCAATCGTTTTGAGCAAAAACTTGTTTTGAACTTTTCTCGTGGACGTTACATTGCAAAAATGATTCTTTTGTTTTTGGGTATTTTATTTTTATTATTGGCTATTATGCGTCCGCGCTGGGGAAAAAAAGAAGAAGTTATTCATCAAGAAGGGCGCGATCTTTTTATTGCGCTTGATGTATCGCGTAGTATGCTTGCACGGGATGTTCATCCTAATAGATTAGAAAAAGCAAAACAAAAGATTCGTTCATTGTTAAAAAAGCTTGATTGTGATCGCGTTGGATTAATACTTTTTTCGGGTTCAACTTTTGTACAATGTCCTTTGACAATTGACTACAGTTCATTTCATATGTTTCTTGATCAAATTGATACCGAAACTATTTCTTCTGGTACAACTGCAATTGATCAAGCAATAAAAAGAGCGTTGCAGTCTTTTGATGAAGTTCCTGCGCGCAAGAATAAATTATTAGTGTTGTTTACCGACGGCGAAGACTTTTCGCGTAATTTATCAGGAATTAAAGAACAAGCGCGTGCCAATGGTTTGCATATTTTTGCTGTCGGTGTTGGCACACCAGAAGGCGCGCCGATTCCTTTGACTGATGTGCATGGTAATCCAGCCGGTCATCAACGTGATCATGAGGGCAATGTTGTCATTTCAAAAATGAATGAAGAGCTTTTACGTTCAGTCGCACAAGAATCGGGTGGAACATATTTGCGTGCAGCGCAAGATGATCGCGATATTAAACGTTTGGTAAAACATGTACACCAATTTGAAAAAGAAGCGCTTGATGATAAAAAAGTTAGTTCATTAAAAGAACGGTATCATTACTTTTTAGCTGCAAGTTTTGCCTGCTTTGTTCTTGAGTGGTTACTATGATAAAAAAAGTATTTATAAGTTTTGTTTTATTTTTTTCGAACAATCTTTTTTCATTTTCACTTATTTCTTCTTATGATCGTGCTACAGTTGCTGCACAAAAAGGTCAATGGAACGAAGCAAAAAAAGAATATGTGCATGCGCTTATTGATCAACCGCAAAATGCAGATCTTTTGTATGATTTGGGCGTGGCGTCATATCAGACAGAAGATTTTGATAAAGCTGATGCGTATTTTAAAAAAGCAGCTGAACATGCCAGTGATAATGCCCAATTAAAAGAACAAGCATATTTTAATCGTGGCAATACATTGGTCAAACGTAAAAAATTAAAAGAAGCATTAGAACAGTATGAAAATGCACTTGCATTAAATCCTGATAATGAAAAAGCTGCGCATAATCGTGAAATTGTTAAAGCATTGTTAGAAGAAGAAAAACAACAAGATGGTGACAATAATTCACCGGGTGGTGATCAAGGGAATCAGCAACAACAAGAGCCTGGAAATGGCGGTGATAATTCGCAAGATAATCAATCTGGCAATGATGAACAAAATAATGAGCAAGATCAAGAAAATGGCGAAGATCAGGAAAATAATCAAAACGATAATTCAAAGAACGAAAACTCCGAACAAAAAGATTCCCAAGACGAGCAAGGGGGTGACGGTTCGCACGAGAGTGAAGATGACGTAGATCGGGAAGACGACGGGGATGACCATCAAGACGAACAATCCCAACATGATTCGAGTTGGGATACTGACAATGATGCGCAAAACAAAGACGAGGGACAACAAGATGATCAACAAGATAAAGGGGGGCATGATGAAACCTCTTGCGAAAAAGATGATGCGTATGATGATGAACATGGTGCACAAGGTCAAGATACTTCTGCCCAAGATACATTGCAAGAAGAAGAGGGTGCTGCAGGAGGTGCGGCGGAAATGGAAGAAGGTGAAGAAGGATTACCGCTTGATGATTGGGCAATTAAATTATTACAAGAACGTGACAATGAAGATGCGGCATTAAATAAAAAAATGATTAAAGCAGCAGTAGGTAAAAAGGAGACAGATGCAAGCGGTAAAAACTGTTGGTAAATATATCATCCTGTTATTGACTGTTTTTTTTGCACTCAAGACAGTTTGTGATTCACCTGTTTTGGAAATGGTTTCTACCGATGGGCAACACATAAAACAAGCAGCAGTGGGCGTGCCGTTTATTGTGCAGTTAGTCGATACAGGCGGGAGCAATGTTTTAGGAAAATTAACAATCCCTGGTCTTGATGTATTTATTGATATGGGGTCAAGTTTGTCCATGCGTACTGTTGGTGGACAGGCGGTTACAACATACAAATACATAGTACGTGCTGATCGTGTTGGAGACTCTATAGTTGGACCGGTTTTGCTTAATGGAATCGATTCAAATGTATTAGAAGTTAAAGTTAAAAAAGAGTTTTTGCTAGACGATGGCCAGAAAAAAAGTAAAAAAGAAGTAACTCCTTTTGCTGAATTATCGATAGAACAAGACAAACTATTTGTTGGTGAAAAAACGGAACTTACTCTTCGTTTTTATTTTCCTCTAGATGGTCCGGTTAACATACAAGGCATTGATCAACCAGAAGATTTACAAAAAATGGGTCTTGTTTTTTCTAAAATTAAGCAAGCGCGTAGTGCTCAGACAGTTGATGGCAAGCGTTATTTATTTATGCAGTGGTCATGGGATATCTATCCAAAAAATGCAGGCTCTTTTGTAATACCGGCATTTTCAGTAGATTATGCAGTGAAAAGAAATATGAACGGATTTTTTGTAAATCTTATCGGCTTTTTTAATAAAAAACGAACGTACTCAAATTCGGTCACTCTTGACATTAAACCATTGCCTGTAGGTGAAGAACAATCAAACGTTGTTGGCCATTTTAATGCTTTTCGTGCGCATGTTGAACCAAAACAAGCAAAGCAGGGCACTGCAATGGTTTTAACATTAGAAATAGAAGGCGATGGAAATTTTGATTTAATAGAAGCACCTGCCTTGAAAGATATTCCAGATGCGTTGCGTTCTTACGGTTCGCAAGTATACGCAGACAAAAAAGATGACGCAACAACAGTGAATAAAAAACGTTTTGAATATATTTTGCATGGTTTGCAAGCAGGAGCATTTATTATTCCTTCTCAGAAATTTACGTATTTTGATAGTGTAACTCGTCGATATGTAACACTGCATACGCAACCGCTGCATGTTGCTATAACGCCTGACCCGTCATTTGTAGCAACAACGCATGAAGATTCCGTTGATGAAGTTGATGAACAAGTTGTTGAACAAAGCATTCGTCCTATCAGAAAAGTGAAAACTACTGGATGGAACGACAAAAGTGAATGTTCAATTCCTTGGAAATTGTTTGTTGTGCTGTTCTTGTTGCCTATTGTTTTTTTGTTGTCGTATAGTTTCCTTCTTTTTATGAGCAATCGTTATGGTAACATATGGACAAACAAAATAGGTGAACGAATGGCGTGCGCTCGAGCAAAAAAAAGATTGAGAAGTGCAGAATTACAAGACGAGTACCGCAATGTGTATGGTATTTTTAAACACTTTTTTGCAGCACGTATGGGAATTAAATTAGAGCACATTACTTCTAAAAAAATTGGTGAATGTCTAAAAAAAATACTGCCAGATGATGAATTAAAAGAATGGTATACCTTTTTTGACAGGGTTTTACAAGAGCGATTTGCAAAAGTACATCATGAAGGTCAAGTTGATGACTTTTTTGCACAAGCTCGTCATTGGTTAACGCTGCTTTCAAAAAGGATTTGATGTGAAGCGCTTATTATTTTTTTTGTTTTTTGTTGTTTTCTGTGTTCAAGCGAGTAATGACTCAGAACTTTTTGAAAAAGCAAACAAGGCATATGAGGCACGGGATTATAAACTATCATTGTCATTGTATAAATCAATAGAAAAAAAAGATCCGTCGGTTTGGTACAACATAGGCAATACTTTTTATCACCTTGGTGAACATGTCGAGGCAGCTATTGCATGGGAACGAGCGCGAACTATAAGTTTTTATCGTGATTGTGATGATTGTAATGATAATATCAGCATGATTGGAAAAAAAATACATTGGCCAAATGAAGTGCACCAACCACCACGGTCATTTAATCGAACGAAGCGATTTTTTGCTGGACATTCTTTTTTGTTGCATCAAGTTTTATTTTTATTTGTTTGGTATCTTTTATTTTTACTTATTTTCGGAAATCGCTTTTTTTCTTTTAAAGTAAAACGTTATGCGGTTTTTCCGGTAGCTTGTTTTGTTGTTTTTTTTGGTGCGGGAGCAACATTAAAACATCAGAGTCACACGTCATATTTTGCTTTTGTTATTTGTAAGGACGTACATCTGTTTGCTGGTCCAAATAATGATTATCATATTGTTGGCCAGATTAATTGTGCAGAAAAAATTAATGTAATATGTGAGATTAATGATTGGTATAAAGTAAAACATAAAGGAAAGGTTGGTTGGATGATGAGCGATTCTGTTGAACTTGTATGAGTAGATAAATTACTCATAAAGGGGTACAATAAGAGTAATCAAAAAATATATTTTAATATGAGGATTTTTTATGGCAGCGGCGGCACAAAGTAAACAAGAGGGTTTTGCAGCTTTTATTAAAGAACTTGTTGTTCTGGTATTGATTGTTTTTTTAATACGAACATTTGGATTTGGATTATATCAAGTACCGACGGGTTCTATGGAAAATAAAATTCTCGTTGGAGAACGTTTTTTTGCAGACAAGTTCAGCTATATTTTTACTGATCCAAAAGCTAATGATATTATTTCTTTCAATGCCCCAAACTACATCTATTCTAAAAATCCTTTAAAATATTTGTGGCAAAAGTATGTGTGGGGTCCGCAAAACTGGACCAAACGAGTCATTGCTACGCCAGGACAAAAGGTAAAAGGAACCGTTGAAGACGGCAAGCCGGTGGTGTATGTTGATGGCAAAAAATTAGACGAGCTGTACATGAATAAATACCCGTTGATTCATGTGTATCTAGATGATCCTGGAAAGATCAGAGAAAAAGCAAAAAAAGATGCCGAAAACTATGTGTCTCAAGGGCGACTTAGAGTTTCTGTCATGGATCAATATATTGAGCAGCAAGAAAGACAAAGCGCACGCTGGAAATCGTATGACCCAACAAAACCGTACGATAAGCAACCATTCTATGATATTTCTCCCAATAGAATCGTAAAAGATGCGCAAGGGAATCCTGAGTTTCTTGATCCAGGCACGCCGTTAGAACGGAATCGCTGGAGGGATGAGGCTCAGCATGATGGAAAAAATCATTGGAATGGAACAGACGAATTTTATGTTGAACTTGGACCAGACCAATACTGGGTGATGGGTGACAATCGCCAAGCAAGTCAAGATTCACGTTTTCTTGGGCCGATAAAAAGAGATCTTATTCACGGAAAAATTATTTTTAGAATTTGGTCTAATGACAGCAATGAAGCATGGTGGATATTCGATTTAATTAAACATCCAATTAATTTTTGGAAACAAATGCGTTGGGGTCGATTCTTTAAACGAGTTACATAGATTTTTTATTTTTTAAAAAGGAAAATTTTAATGAAGATAAAATTATTGGGTAGTTATGTTTCATTACTTTTTTTAGTGCTGTTGGTACCAGGTTGCGGTGGAGACACAAAAGAAACAGTCGATACAGCACCCGATAAAAAAAGCAATCTATATGTTATTAACGTGTTAGATGAAAAAATGTATAACGAATGCCATATTCTTGGATCGATTAATGTTCCGTTTGTTCAAGTAAAAGATTGGGCACAGGCAATAGATAAAGATGCGGAGATTGTTGTTTATTGTGCAAATTACGCGTGCACTGCAAGTGGTATTGGTGCAAAACAACTTATTGATATGGGCTTCAAGCATGTGTGGGCTTATGAATCAGGCATGCATGATTGGCACAAAAATGGACTACCATCCGTGTGTCCTGTGGAAAGTACCTATTTAAAAAGAAATAATGTACCGTCTGATGAAGAGCATGATGTTCCAGTTATCTCTACAATAGAATTGAAGGAAAAAATGATAAAGCATGGTTTTTTTCACTAGTGACGGTATAATTGGAGATGTGGCGGCATAGCCAAGTGGTAAGGCATGGGTCTGCAAAACCTTGATCCCCGGTTCGAGTCCGGGTGCCGCCTCCAAATTGTGTGATAAAAATATAAAAAAGTTGAATAGTGTGAGTATGCCGAGGTGGCGGAATTAGGTAGACGCAAAGGACTTAAAATCCTTCGGACTTCGGTCTGTGCCGGTTCGAGTCCGGCCCTCGGTACCAGTTTTATTTGTCGATTGGTACTTGACAAATAATTATATGTAAATAAGGTACGTTATAGTACTGGTTTTGTTTGCTTGTAGTAAAAACAATTGAAGGAAAAATTGCATGAACAAGGCAAAATTAGTTGAGCAAATGGCAAAATTGACCAAATTGCCAAAATCAACGTGTAAGGATTGCTTGGAAGCTTTCATCAGCACAGTGAGTGGCGCTCTAAAACAGAACAAAACTGTTGTGTTGACTGGCTTTGGAACTTTCACTGTAATGAAAAGAAAAAGCAGAGTTGGTGTAAACCCAGCGACCGGAAAGAAAATGCAGATTGCTGCTAAGAAGGTTCCTAAGTTTAGACCAGGTAAAGCACTGCGCACAATGGTCAGATAGGTCCGCGTTAGCAGATCGAAGTTAAAAAGGACGTCTTAGACGTCCTTTTTTTATGCCCTTTCCTTGATTATAAGATCTTTCACCGTGTATACTTAACATAGGGATTGAAATATGATATTAAGTCGTAAGGGGAAACGCAAATGAATACAAATAATTTATCAGAAACATCGAGTGGACTACTCGATAAACTAAAAGCCTGGTTTAACTGGGAAGCAATTTCTAAAAAACTTCACCTTTCTCGTACAAAGCTTATAGAAATAGGGCTTTATTTGGGGATCGGATTTCTTGCAGGATTTCTTTTAAGAAAATATGCGCAATTTGTTGCGTTTTTAGTTCTTATTTTGGTTGGGCTGGTTGTATTGCAACAACTCGATCTGATTAACATCACAATGCACTGGGACAAAATAGAAAATGTCTTTGGCGTCCAAAAAGTTGCTGTTTCAGCTGATACATTTTCAACTATTTTGTCGTGGATTAAACTTAACCTTGCTATTGTAGTAAGTTTCGTTGTTGGATTTTTATTTGGTATTAAAATTGGCTAGGTGAGTGTATGGCAAACAAAAAAGATTTTGTGCAAAAACTGTCGGACTTGCTTCTTGAACTTGGTATTATGACTGAATTGAGTCTCAAACAAGTGCAAAAAGAATTTGCGGGAGTTGCACAAGAAAATTTTGAGGACTTTTTATTAGAAGAAGGACTTGTATCGCGATCTGACCTATTAAAAATACTAAGCATGTATTATGAAGTTCCTGCCTTTGATGCTCGCGGTGTTTTTTTTGATACAGTTTATTTGCGAAAGTTTCCAAAAGGAATGCTGCATCGTCTTGGAGTTATTCCATACTCACCTGATGAAAACATGCTTATTGTTATAGCAGCGCAACCAGATGATTCAGACTTGCCTTTAGAACTGGGAAAATTTGTTTCGTATGATCTTCGGTTTCAAGTTGGCCTGCGTCGTGACATTGGTGATGCAATTAGCGAGTACTATGATGAATCCGATACTGAAGGCCTTGCCAAAAAAGAAGATCAAGAAATAAGCGACGAAGACGCAAATCCATTGTCATAATAAAAATGCCAAGTAAAAAAGGGGAATGAATGAATCGGTCAGAGGGTAATGCTGTTGTAAAATTGGTCGACAATCTTATAGCATCTGCCCTTGAGCACGGTGCTTCTGATATTCATTTAGAGCCAGAACGCGATAAACTGCGTGTGAGATTTCGTGTTGATGGTATTTTGTGTACACAAGATGACATCGATGTTTCTTTAGCTAATCAAGTTGCGTCGCGTATAAAAATTTTATCAAACATAGACGTTGCTGAAAAACGTGTTCCGCAAGATGGTAAATTTCAAATACATTCTGATGATTCACTCATTGATTTTCGTGTTTCAACATTTCCTGGCTTATACGGTGAAAATATTGTCATTCGCATTTTAGATCGCGGAGCGCATTCAATTTCTCTTGGCCATCTTGGGTTTAGTCCGCGTATACGTTCGTCCTTTGAGAACCTAATTAGACGTTCTCAGGGATTTTTTTTAGTTTCAGGCCCTACCGGGTCAGGAAAAACTACAACGCTCTATGCGGCGCTTTCTGACCTCAATTCACCAGATGTGAATATTATTACACTTGAAGATCCAGTTGAGTACGATATTAAAGGTGTTACACAAGGACAAATTAATCCTGCTGCAGGTTTTACGTTTGAAAAAGGTATGCGTGCATTATTACGGCAAGATCCTGACATCGTTATGCTTGGTGAAATTCGTGACAAACAAACAGCACAAATTGCAATTGAAGCTGCATTGACTGGTCATTTAGTTTTTAGCACCGTACATGCAAACAACGCATCAAGTGTTGTCATGCGCCTCATGGACATGGGTATTGAACCTTTTTTAATTAATGCTGCACTGACCGGTGTTCTTGCGCAACGTTTGGCGCGCAGAATTTGCGACGATTGTAAAGTTGA
>SDBS01002693.1_pt1 | contig 17700 bp, 20 predicted proteins | sample 2277091 | NCBI WGS metagenome assembly SDBS01 (sample SAMN10404972, study PRJNA504765) | marine sediment metagenome | isolation source: marine sediment core GS10_PC15, 163 cmbsf | place: Arctic Ocean: Southern Knipovich Ridge | collected 2010 | reverse complement strand
ATCGCATCGACACATCTGAGAAACGTGTCCATTTTGCTCACTAAAATAGACACGTTCCTGTAGGCAGGCTACTTGGACGCCTCCTCGATTTCGTTGATCAATCTGAACGTGTCATCAGCAGCCCGTTTGGCGTTGATGGCAGAATCTTTGGCCGCCTTCGCCCGGTGCCACAACTGGCCATTCAGGTCTCGCAGGAGTTTGCGCTTTGTCCTCTCCTGCTCATCAGCCTCAATGGCGGCCTCAACAGCGTTTTTGCTTTCCTCTGCCCACCATTCTTGGAAATATTTCACGCAGACGCCGCAAAGATCAACCTCTGTTATGTCTCCCCTCACATGGGCAATTGCGCTGCCATTGAGAGTCCTAGCCCTATTGATGGACTGCGGCCTCTTAAGCTCCTGGCCACATCTGTTGCACGTTACAAACTGTCCTCGGGTCATCGCTTTCTCCTTTCCCTTGATCTCATATTCCCGATATCTCTCACAATGGGGCCACTGGTGGCCCATGTGAAATAAACACACTTTTTTGAGATGCCGCCAGAATCGCTCTGGGGTAGGTGGTCTCTCTAGCTTGGCTCGGCACTCCTTATGATGCGGGCAGTGATCAGTGTTTTTCTCTTCTATCTGAAACGCTTCTCCGCTGAGTTGCTTCGCATCTATTCTCATAGCATAACATACGTCACTGGGAAAGCACCGCGCTTCTTCTCTTGGTCAAAGTAAACGAAGAAATCAAACCCATAGGCGCGGTGCCCGTGCTTCCCTCCCGGTACAGGCACTATTCGCGCAAGTGTGTGCTTGACTTCTTTTAGGTCAATGTCAAGATCCTCAATAGAAATGCTTGACTCCACCGCCATTGCCTCTATGAATTCTTGCTTGTCTACGTGCCCCTTAGTGTAGCAAGTGCTTCCATCCGGTTCAAGAAAGAAGACGTTCATTTCAGCATCCTATTGACTCGAGCCCTTGGAACTCCCAGCTCACTCGCAATCTCTGCCGGGCTTTTGCCGGCCTCTTTCAACTCCTTGGCCTTGACGGTGATGTCAGCCGCCTTTTCCTCAGCTTTGTCGGCTGCTTTTTCTCTGGCGAACGGGGCCCCGCCACCCAGTACACCCCGCTCCTCTTCCATCTCCATAGCTCTAATCCGCAGAGCATTATGGTGGAGGGCGATCTGCTCTGTGGAGAGCTTGGCCAGGAACGGCTCAACCTCGGCCATCTTTAGAGCCTCTCCCTCTTCCGGCTCTGAGATGCTAGCCGGGTGCGTCAGATAGTAGCGGATCGCCTGCATGGTTGCTTTAGGTAGCCGCTCTGGTAACCGCCTAGACGTATCGTGCCCCAACTCCCCGGAGATCATCTTCGCCAGTTGTTCCGGGCTCGGATCACTGTTTATAGACATCTGGCCTAGTTGCTCCTTGCGGATGATACCCGAGGGAACCGGTGGGAAATCGCCTGGAATCAGAATTATGGTCAGGATCGATGCCTGTTGCCAGGAGCGGTACCCTTTGATTCGATACTTGTTCAGAACCTCTACCCCATCTTTATACATGGCGCCCAGGTGGTGGCTCACCCCAACTAGATGAACACCCTGATTATGGAGCAGCCCGCAAACGACAGAGATCAGTTGATTCACGATCCCCCGCGCGTTCCCCCGCGTGTCCCGCTTGATGAATTTCTCCGGGACGCCGTACCGTTCTGCGTAATGGGATGCTCGCCGCTGAACAATCACCTTGCAGGCGCCCATCAGCTTGGTGGCGTTGTCTATGATCGCGACAGTGAACCTGCCCTGCTCCAGCCCCTTGAAGGCTTCTACGCTCGCGTCCCATAGGGCTTCAGGGCCCTGGGCTGCGAACTCAGCCGTCATGTTTCGGTACAGCCCGAACCCCAACTGCTCATGCAGGCCTCTCGCCTTGCCGTCGTCATAATCAAAAAACGCTATGTTGGCTGGCAGATCAGCCCCGGCCAGGAAATAACTTTTGCCAACTCCATAGGGGCCCGTGATGTCACAGACCCCGTGAAACTCTGCGGGCAGGATGCTTTTTCGTTCAGTCATTCTCTGTCTCCTTACATTTCATTATGTGTGCCTTTAAACACCAACTGCAACAAATATCCTTGCACACTTTACATCTAATCCACCATAGCCGAACCCAGCTACCGCACTCAACACACTGCACCGGTTTAACCATGGCAAGTTGAACCTTAGTATCGGGCATCAGCTTTCGACTCCCACTTCTCTGTCTCCTTGACTAATTCCCCCTCGATTGTGTTCGATTTTATGTCCTCTTGCTCCTGTATATGGGCACGGACTTGGGCACTCCCGATCCTTCCCCCCATAGCTAAACGGCAGACACCAGCAAACTCTTGTGAGAAGAAATCGCCCACAAACTGAACTGCTACTTTTCGCATCCTGGGTCGATCCCTAGTATCGAGCATCGGCTTTCGACTCCCACTTCTCTGTTTCCCCGTTCCACCAGCACAACTCCCCATCAATTGTGCAGGCCCATCCACCTGTTTTGATATCGAAAACTGCGACCAGGGTTTCTCCCCCGATCACCACCATGCGCTTCTCTGCCCAGGCACGATTCGGTATTACGTGATTCATCAGTTTGGAGAACACGCTATCCCCCAGCGCCTGCGGCAGAGATCGCCGCAGTTGTTCGCTGGTGAAATACGTTGCTTCTGTCGATCCATCCTCTAGTTTGCACCAGCCAACGTTTTTCCTGCCGATCGTCACCGGCTTGAACCCAGGTGGGAAAATCACCGTCACTGGAAAGCCGGCTTCGTACATCCCCTCTACCGTCATCCGGCCCCCGAGAACATCGGCAACTCCTTTCGCCGTCAGCTTGCCAATGCCTTTCGGCAGCATCCTATCTGTGAGCACCTGTTCGGACGACAGAATGGAAAGGGCCACACCGGCCGTTCCGAATTCCTCTAGCAGAGCCAGGGCATGTTTCTCCCCAATTCCTTTTAGACTTGCCAGGAGTTGAACCGCTCGACCAATCTCGTAGCCGTCCTTTCGTTTCTCTTTGAGCGGGATGATAGGCCGCGCTGGTTTGAGAGACACCATGATCTCTTTCTCGGGCTCGTTATACCTGCGAACGAGCCACTTCTCAAACCCCTCAACCCACTCGAGCATAGCCCCGCCATGGCAGAGCGGCACATAGATCCCGCCGGCCGCTTGCCAGGATAGGATCACTCCCTGGAGGGAAGAATACCTCCATTTGCTGGTCTTTCTTCTGTACGTTACGGTGCCTGCCTTCGACCTGCCATAGGCCCCGGCTGACAGGAGAACAGGTATCGCTCCCCATTCCTGCATCCGGACGATTATCTGCTCTGCATCTTTTATGTGCCGGAGCATGTCGAGCCCGGTCGCCCGCTGGATCAGTGCCCCAGGCTCACATAGTTTAGCCAACCTGGATCGGTGCGGGGCCGTGTTCTTCAACGTGGGTGGTAAACTTGGGATGCCAAGCGGGGTAATAAGCAGATCAGCCCCGGTCAGTCTCTCCAGGCCAATGATCTTCTTGCCTTTGTCTCGGACGCTTTCGGGCAGGAGGGTGTACCTCCTCCCCTCGGTGTGGTCGAAATAGATCATGGCCGCTTGTCTCTCACGCGGTGGGCTAGGTGTTGGGCCATGGCCCCATGTATTATGCCGACCTCTTCATTTGTTTCATTGACCATCTCAATTCGTGCAGACAGTTCTATGAATGCGTTGGCAATCGCGATAGTATCAAAGCAGTCGAACATGTGATCGAGTGCATCAAGACTTGCCTCAGTATCAACCAATGCTTTAACCATTTGATCTCCTGGAGACCCGCCGGGCCGCAAGCAAGGAAACCCGGCAGGTCTCCTATTAAACCTCTAGTCGGTCAGCCAGTCAAGCATCTCGGCTGCCGTAGCCCCTAGCTCCTCTTCCCCAGTTGGATCGCCTTCGTTGCCGTACAGTTCAGCGACGAACTTTGTGACCAGGGTTGTCAGTCTCTTGCCCTTGGCCTTCCCCACTTTCCCCTTGACGGTGGCGACTTCTTCTTTCCAGCTTTTCTCGTCACCTTCCCATTGTTCGGGCACCGTCTTGCCGGAACCGTTGGAACTGACACCTCCCTCAACGGCTGCTGTCGCCTCGTCCACGCTCGCATAGATTTCAAGCGGGAACATCATCATTTTGAAGACAGGTTTGTCGTTGTAGGTTTCCTGCTTCCCCTCTTCGCCCATCTTTTCAAAGTGCGGATCGGGGCACCAGCCGAGGCGGAAGTACCCTGTCCACGGCTTGTCGAGGGCGATACCGCAGGCCACCAGAGCGGGTTGCAGGACCTCTTTGAAAGCGTCTACCCACTTGCTCTGGAACTCTTCCCTGTTCTCTGCCCACGTTACCAACTCGAAACCATCGTCACCGACTTTGTACGCTGAGTCTTTGAAGACGCGAATCAGAACACCCCATTGGGGCCTGCCGATCTCGCGAGCCTTCTCTATAGCAACCTTTCGCCCCGCCTCGTCGCCCATCACTGCCGGGAAGAAGGTCGGCTTCTCACCCTTTCCCCCAGGGAATACCTGATAACCTGTCAGGATTTCCCCTCTGGCGATGACCCCGCCCCCGCCCTCGGTCTCATCTCTATCCTCGTCATACCGTCCCCAAAAATCCTGGGCCTGCTGTTCTGCTTCGTCTGTCATCGTGTTTCTCCTTGATAGTCTAATAAAATCTGACACTGGCCTTGTTTTTTATGGCGCCTCCTCTAGTCATCCTCTACAAAAAACAATCGCGACTTGCTCCGGGTGTAGGCCACATATCGGATGTTGGCCTCCTGCTGTAGTTCCCACGGAGCCTCGGCCTTGGGGTGGGGCATAAGATCGTCTCGTAGAATCCAGACCGTGTTGGCCTCTAGCCCCTTGGCCTTGTGAACTGATGAAAACGTGACCCCCTCAGCCTCATCACTGAAAATTGTCTCAATTTTCTCTTCCAGTTGACTCATTGTGCTGCACCCATCCGACAAAGCAATGATGGTCTCTACTCGGTCCTCAATCGACTGAGCGCGGGAGTGCTTTTTCATCCGGGTTAGTTTGGAGACCTCTCGCTCCCCGTGTTCTATCAGGGCTGCTAGGGTATCGCTTAGGCTGTGAACCTTAGCCTTTTTCTGCGCCTTGGAGATCAACACCATCAAGCTCTTGCCAATGTCCCGTCCCAAGATAACCGCCTTGGTTCCCCGGCGGATTAGCGAGAAGGCCGGCCCAACTAAAGGAGCATTGCACCGGCAGAGAACCATGTCCCCGGTCCTCGCTCCCTGAGCAAACTGGTGCTGGCTGACTGTTTCCAGCGTACCCTCTTTTGCCCAAGGTGCCGCCTCGATCTGGGGTACCAAGCTCTGCGCCAGTGCTACATGAGACTTTGGGCACCGGTAGGTGATGCTCAGGGGCAGGGTTTCTGCGTCTAAGCTCTTAATAAGATTGGGAATTGAGTCTGAATCCGCTCCAGCGAATCCGTACACGGACTGAAATTCGTCTCCAAAGGCCACAATTCTGCCGTCTGGGTTCAGGCTGTTCATCATCAAAGACGCTTGCGCTTTGTTTAAGTCTTGAGCCTCATCTATGAACAAAACATCAAACTTCTTGCACGGAACCTTTTCGCTGGCGGGGAACCAGATCATATCGTCAAAGTCTACGACGCTCATGTCAGCGGTTGATTGCTTGAATAACTGGGCCGCTGTTCGATAGATCAATTCCCCCTCGCCGTTGGTATCAATGTTCCACCGATCTGCGATGTACTCGAACGTTTCCGTGGTTGGTTCCATCATGTTGGCTTTAGTCAAGGAGACCAACTTCTGGATAACCCGGCTGTTCTCCTTGATTACGTTGTTCTCCGCCGTTGGTAGGTTCTCACCAATATCACGGAGTAAAAAGTAGAGTTTGCGACTGTTCACCTTGACTTTGCCTTGGGCTGCTCGGATGTTCCCGAATCCCAGGGAATGATTTGTGCTGACGTGGGCGTGGCTCGGAGCTCGCCTTGCCAACTCTGTAGCTATTCTTTTATTGAATGCCACGTATCCGACCATGCTATCCGGGCTGGTGTGATTCAGACCCTCTACAGCTGTAGAGGTTTTCCCCGATCCGGCGACTGCCTTGACAACTCCATGCCGCTTGCTGTTGGCTACGAACTCAAAGACTGCTTTCTGATTGTCCGACCAAATCAACTTCTTGATTTCAGCAGCCGGCTCTTCTCGGGGCTCTTCATAGTTCTTGGTCCCCTTGCACTTGGGGAACATGGAGCAGCCCCAGAACTGGTTCCCGTCATAGCCTCTAGTTCTGAGAACCATGCCGGCCTCACACTTGGGGCACGATTCTCCATTACTCTCGACCCTGGCCTTTGGTTTTGAGTCTGCCATAGCGATTGCCCAGGCTGCTCGTAGCCGATCCCGTAGCCGCTCGGGCCATCCGGGGAGCCGGGTTGTCCAGGATTTGGAGTCCTTCCCCAGGGCTGCCCACCGGTCAGATTTTTTGTGCCAATACTCTACCCAGACCCTGATCGAGTCTGCCCTCTCGGCAGCTATCCCGGTGCTGTCAATTGTTGACCGTACCACGATCCGCTTGTTGGTGTCGGCAACGGGGACTGTATAAACTAGCTCCCCCTGTTGCAGCCCCAAACAAGAAAAGGGAGTGCCGTTGAGCACTCCCACCAGACCTGCCTCAAACTCCTCTTTTGTAAATTGCTCAATCATGTCTCCCTCTGTCTGCTCTCTGTCCACCCTCTGTCTCAATTGAATAGATTATAAACTGAGACTAATAAATTGTCAAGGGTATTTATCAACCAGTTTGCAAACTGATCCTACAGAAAGAGGGGCTACCGCCGAGCAAGCAGTAGCCCCTAAACAGAGGGTTGTCCCAGGGAGAACCTGAGCAGATGAATTATACCTCAGAACTGCTAAATTGACAATGCCTTTTCCCTGTGATATACTTTTGACAATGGAAAAACGACGAGACAAAGACGTTTGGTGTAACATCTGCCTCAAGCAACACCGCGACCGGGACATTCTGGCCTGGCGATATTCTCTGGGCAACAACTTCTCGTCAACTATGCGGAACCTCATTCGCTGGTCTATACGGGGCGGCGTTCTCAAAAGGCTGCACTCCCTACAGGAACAGGGCTTGCTCAAACTCACCGCCTCCGACGCCGAGATCGAGCAAGCCCTTTTCAACTAGTGGTATAATGTGGGCCACTGGAGATTCAGCATTATGGAACTCGGCGAGTTTTACACGTTCCGCAATCTGCCCAATGTGAGGAGCTTCTTACTCTCCCACCCTGACGTGGTGGAGCTTCTTTGCGAAGCTCGCCCCCATCTCCAAGAGTGCTTTGGTCCACAAGTGGACGTCATGCTTGCGGTCACTCAAGAGCCGCCCGAATCGGACAGGATGCTCGCTTACATTCGCACCACATTGTCGGCGAAAGAAGCCCTCGCCCAACTGGATTGCCTGGACGAAAGCTGGTTCTTGAGTCGAGTGAGGCAAGTTGGAGCGTTCTTCAATTTCAACCTGGAGTTCCATGAGCTATAACTGGACCAATTTATAGGCGTGAGCCCACTTTCCATTCTCAAGCTGCACCCATCTCCGGGTCAGCCTCTTCTCCTTGAACCTGCGCTCTAGTAAACCTCTGGCCCTTGTGTGTGTGATCCCATTCAGTTCAGCAAGCGAGCCGCGGGTCATCTCATCTGCTGCCAGTCTCGGGGTGGCGGTTATCCTAGCGATCTCCTCCTTGAAAGCTATCCGCTGTTGGTTATCCAATGGTCTCCTCCATCCTTAGACCAATGGTCTCCTCCGTCCTTAGATCGAGCGGTGTGTCACGAGGATAGACCCCTACCTCATCACTCGTAACCTCAAATGCAACCAGCCCGTTCACAACCTCATAGTCGCTCTGGGTTGCTTTGCGGGCGAACTCTGTCATGCCGCACCAGGAGGGCATGACAACCAGATGGGACTCGTACCACACCCCGTCGAATCGCTCCCGGTTGGTCACGAAAACGAGCGTGTGATAATGCCCACGTAGATACACCTTTGCTGGCTTTCTCCCATTCTTGAAATCCTGCCACATCCGGGATTTCAAATAGTTCATCGCCACATTTCCGCGCGTCCACTGCCGGATGCCAGCCCCAGGCCCATGGTGGGCGACGTCGAAGGTGACGTTGGTGCTGCCGATCGTTACGAGCGAATGCGCGATTGGCCAGATGTCGATCTCTGGGAACTTCGCCCGGAGCATTTCTGCCACCAGAATCTCACTTGAGCCCTCCCCGAAAACATGCAGGCCTGTTCCAATGATGATTCGGCCTGCGATCACGTTGGGCAGCTCGTAGACAGGTATCATGTTGTGGAACGCGATCATTGGCTGATCGCTCATTCTCGACTCCATAAGCTGGGTTGGGAACCGGGTGCCGTGTGTGATGTCTCCACCATGGATATGGATGATCGGATCGCCGGCCGCGAAGTCGCTCACCCAGGCAAGCTCCTCCGTTCGTTTTTTCCATAGGTAGTGCTGGAAGTCCACCAGGTTGGGACCGTACACCTCTTTCTTGTTGCTCAAGAGAAGCGTGGCCGGGTTGCACAGCCCCAACTTGTGCCCTGCGTGAGGATCACTTTCTGCCGCGACGACAAATCTGCCATCTGTCATTGTCCGGAAATCCACCCCCCGAACCCAGCCGCAGCAGCCATGATATAGCTGCCGACGTCTGCGATCTTGCTTTTGGATTTCAGGTCGTCGTGTTCTCCCTTATGGGTCTCTGCGGCCTTGTCGTGTTCTCTCTCATGGGCCTCTGCGACTTGATCGCAGGTCTCCATAGCTTGATCGTGCTCTCGCCGGTGATCATTCCACCGCTGATCGCTCACCGAGGCCTGCTTCTCTACAGCCCGGAGCCGTCCGTTAATCCGGTCGAGCTTTTTGTTGGTTTGCTCCTGTGCACGGGCTATCCCCTCAACCTCGGTCCCCGTTTTACCAACGGTGACCGAGATCGCGTTCAGGGTTGTCTGAATCTTGTCTGTCATGTTTATCTCCTGAATTTATTAGCCGCTGCTTGGTAGCTCCTTGCGCTTTAGCGCCAACACTGCAGCCTCAACAAGGCCATCAATCTGTGTGCCGGAAACGGGAACATTGTACCGTTCCGCCAGTTCCTTGAGCAACTCACAGGCGAACGCTTTTCTCTTCTCGTTGGTGTCAAGGTCAACGGTCTGCTCGGCTGCCTCAATCACGCCCTTGGCAAGTTTCTCCAACAGGTAGTAATTGTTGAAGCCAATGTTGCTCTGAATCTCAGCATCCTTCATAGCCATGTGGCGTCGTAGCGCCTGGACCGCAACGCCCACGAGCGCTGGGATAATTACTGCTGCTGCTGCTATCAGTACATCAACTAGCTGTTCCATTACTTCTTCTCCTTTTCATCTCTAATGCTAGGGGCGGTAACGGCAGTGCTCAATTTGTCTGCGATCTCTGCCACGGCTTCCATCTGTGATGGATGGACTTCGATCTCAACATCCTTACGATTGCCCGTTACTGGATCAGTGACCTTGACGATATTCCATTCATGTGCGGTCAACAGTTCTTGTATCCAGATTAGATACTGGCCATCGATTGTGAACTCACGCGGCTTGCAGAACTCCACAATCCGCTTCTCCAACTTGGCGAGCTTCTCCTTTTCCTCCTCAACTTTTTCTGCCTCTGCCTTTTCACTCATCTCCTCGATAAGCTCCTCAGCATCCATCATGTTGTCCCAGGTGGAGAACAAGATTCCAAACTCGCCCAGCCGATCGGTATATCGGTCGAACATCTTGCCGAACGATCTGCCATCGAACCGGCGTCGAACCTCTCGTACCTTTCTTGCCTCTTCCACGCCGACTTTTTTGCCAGGTCTCAGCATGAGAATATAAACAATTCGTCGGTCTGCGGTTGTGAAGGTGATGCGTTTTAGTGCCATAGTTCCTCCTTTTGATTCGTGAGTAAGCTGATCCTCTAATGTCTTATGGCGACCTCCTGTTTTAGGCATCAATATAGAGCGCAAGGCGATAGACTGCACCGTTAAGCTCGACCCGCACACTTGCCTGCGCATTTACTGTACCGCTGATTCCTGTTCTATCGCTACCTATAAAGTTGATGAATCCTTCCGAGATGTCCGCCTGATCCAGTGTCAGCACCGGTATCAGAGCATCGTTAACGGATTGATCAATATGGACTTGAGCAAGTGGCAGCACCATTCCATTGCCAAACCCTACTCTGCCACCGCTGGAGAATGAACAGACGTTGCCAGAGGCATTATTCCGCATTTCAAAAAGCGTAGTGACATCATCATCGCCGCGCCACCGCAGATAATCCCCATCTTTTCGGACATAGTGCTTCTGGCTACCGGTCTTTTCAAATACAATGTCTACTCTGGCCGCATCTTCCAGGTGAATTGTACGCTCTGGTGTAGGAGTGCCATAGCCAGTATATCCACTGCCGAGCACAGTAATTAGAGGCGTATTGTAATTGCCGATTTGCAAAACTGTTTCAGCAGCACCGAGTACAGCTTTTCCAGTTCCACTATCCCATTTGCTGCCCTGTAGCCACACAGCAGCATGGGTGTCAATTGGGTTGGCCACACCAATGATTCCATCTAGCCATAGTGGAATGTTGCTGGTGTCATTTATTCCACGAATGTGAAGGCCGCCATGCATTCCTTCAATAATGGATAGTCTGCCATAGGCAGAAGCATCAGCCTCATCTGTAACAGGTTGATTGACATCAGAATCAGTTAATGAAAAGTAACCGTCATGAAGATCAAATTTGTCTACTGGCGCTGCTCCAATCCCAACATCGCACCCGCTGAATATCGCATTGTTCGCACCGGCGTTGAACGTTAGAAGCTCTGCGGTGATAATGCCAATCTCCCCACCGTCTGGCACGTAATAGTTGCCGGCCGTGAGCGAATCGGTGCCGGCATTGTATGTCATCCCTGCATCACCTGTAATCGTGTTTACTCCAGACCAATAGGCAACCTGAGTCGCACCACCGGTTCCCACCACAGTAGCCCCTGCCGCCGGAAACGTTACCGCATTGGCCGACCAACCAAGTTCCGCCGCCGTGCTTTGCAGAACTCTGTTAGCAGCGCCTGGGTGAGCCAGATCTTCCCAGTCAGCGGCTCCACCATAGATCAAATCGCCCCGCGTGTAGCTACCCAGGTCAATGAGCGGAACCACAGCAGCGACGCTCAACACCCCAGCCACAGAGGATTTGACGTAGCCCAACCCGAGGGCTGAAAGGGTAAGCGTCCCAGCCAATGTCAGGTTTCCACCTGCGTCGGTCGCCAAAATAGAGGCTGCTGCGCCGGGTGCTGAGCTGGTTGTGATCGCGTGATCGTGATCCGAGCGCGAGAAATCGTAAGCCGCGCCCTCTGCATTGATTGACGACACAGATAGGTTGACTACTGGAGCTGCGCAGACTATTGCATGTTCATGGTCTCTTCGCGCGGCAAAGGCCGCCACGCCAGTTGCTGCTGCATCGTCAGGCTGGATTGTGTTGGGCACTACAGCGTCAAAAATTGCAATAGAGGCATCGGTCTGTATATAAGTTGCCGCCGCCCCCGCCGCATTGACCAGTCCTAGCGTAAGCACAGGTACACCGCCGATTCCGGGTAGGTCTCCAGCTCCTATTATCCCGACCGTGAATGCCGCCCCAACACCGACCTGTTTGACGTATTGATTTGCGCCACCTGTACCGCTTAGATCCGCTGCTGTGCCACCACGAAGGAGTGCCAATTGTGCTTCATTGGTCAACACATTGACAGCATTCCAATACGCAACATGATTTATGACACCTGTTCCCAAGGCTGCTGTACCTGTCGCTGGGACTGTTAGCGTAAAAGCCCCGCTCCAATTAAGCGTTCCAGCCGCGCCCTGATTCGTCAAGGCAGTTGTGAGTATCAGAGCTTGTGCAGACCATCCAACCTCAGCGGCCGTACTCTGTAATACGCGATTGGCCGCGCCTGGGTGGGCCAAATCCTGCCAGTCAGCGGCCCCACCATAAATCAAATCGCCCTGTGTATAGCTACCCAAATCTATGAGTGGGATATCTGTGGAAATGCTTAATACGCCAGCCGCTGATGATTTGACGTAGCCAGCAGTCAGCATCCCAAATGTGATCTGTCCATCTGATCCTTGGACTTGGAAGGCATCGGCATGACCAATGGCCTCGACTTCAAAATCAATATCAACCCCGTCATCATTGAATCGGATAATGGGCTGCGCATCTGTGGAGATGATCTTGACGTATTCTATCCCGTCTGCATCTGAGATATGGAGCGCGTCGGCCACATTGTCCGGCACGGTGATAGCATTGACCCCCGTTGCCCCACCGAATATCACGTCCTGTGTATACAGGTCCCAGCGGTGCGTCGCATCCCCCAGGTCTTGCCCGCTTGCATCTGCTGGATCAATATCGCCACCACTGGCAACATCAATTGCCCCGACTGTCAGCGTGTCCGTGCCAGCATTGTACGTCATGCCGGCATCGCCTGTTATAGTATTTGCACCTGTCCAGTAAGCAACTTGATTTGCACCACCGGTTCCTACTACGGCTGCTCCGGCTGCAGGGAAGGTTATGGCACTGGCCGACCATCCCACCTCAGCGGCGGTACTTTGCAGCACTCGATTCGCGGCGCCTGGATGCGCCAGGTCTTGCCAATCAGCGCCGCCTCCATAGATCAAGTCTCCTTGTGTGTAGCCTCCGAGACTTGCCAGGGGTATCTCACCGCCTTCTCCGGCCACGCTATGATCATGCACTGCGTCAGCCCATGCAGTGTCCCAATCTAGCTGTCCCCCCTCACCGGCTGCGCTGTGGTCATGAACCGCGTCAGCCCAGACGGTATCCCAGTCAAGCGTCCCACCCTCACCTGCGGCGCTATGGTCATGCACCATATCAGCGCCGGCCCCGGCCGCCATGTCGTCCCAATCAAATGCCTTGCTTGTAATATCGACCCCATCCCCAACCAGGATGAAATGGTTGGTCTCGGCCGCATGTGCTTCCCAGGCAGCTGCTCCGCCTCGAATGATGGAACCACGGGCATAGTCGTCAAGGTCGGCAAGGGCCATGCTGATGCTGTTTACCCGCTGCCAGTCAACGCCATCGGACTGCATGAGGCCGCCAACAGCTCCGGGCAGGGGAGTATGCCGGCGGAGGGTTGCGTCATTGATATCCCGGCTGTGTTCGTCCTCATAGTTGAGAACGTCCCACACACCGCGGTCGCCGTGGAGGGGTATGCCTTCGCTCATTTCTCTACTCCAGCCACATTGGCGTTATCGCCCGACCAGTTCCGAATGCGCCAATCGCTGCTACCCAGTTGCCTGTGGCATCATTCCATGACGCACCGCCATCAATGCTGTAGAAGATGCCATTGGTCGCGAGTGCATAAAACAGTTGGTTGTTATAGGGGAGTCCCGCAGATGCGTAAATCACCTTGCCAAGACCAAGTACACTGGTGAGACCAAGGTCGGTCCAGTTAGTTCCTCCGTTTATCGATGTGTATAGTCGATAACCGGCGGCTGCGCTGATGTGGACAAAGCAGTATAGCCTATCTCTATCATGCGTGCTGGCCTCTATGCTGTGGCGATGGTAGTTTGGCATCTGGCTAACAGCTGCTGGCTGAACATTTGCCCAGACACCATCACGTAGTCGATAGGTGCGATATGTAGCAAGGTGCTCAACAGAATTACATAAAGGCCAATAGAGCGAGTCTCCATCATCATTGTCATTATATGGAACATCTAGCGTATAAAACGATGGGATGTTACTGGCCCATGTCCAATTACCCCAGGGTGTTAACCACAAACTCCAGGTGTGACCATGATCTATAGAGCGCATGATGTAGTAATGACAATACTGGGCTATCCCATACGTTCCTCTCCCAAGAGCGCAATACAGGTATAGTTGGCCACCAATCTCATGCGATAGAATGTTGGCAGCTCCGCGCCACTTCATGAAAGTGCCACCGTTGTATATACGTGCCGCAGTCCACGTATTACCACCATCGTGCGAATGCCAACACCACATCCTGCGGCCTGAATTGAGCGTGGCATCACCAAAATAGTAGAAGAAAGCTATATAATTCTCCCAGTTAATAGAGCACGCTAACTTGGTATAGTTCTGCCGCGAAGCATCGCCTCCGTCCGCCTCCATAGACGTAATGGTTTTCTTTAATACCCAGACGGGGGCGGCTGCGTTCAGATTGGTGGTTTTCCAAAGTCCAGAAGTGTTGCTGGCGGCGCCAACGCGAGAGAATGCATAAGCGGTATTCTTGGGGTCCCATGGATCGAGAACCATATCACAGATAGTGCCCACGATTGCGTCGGTAATGTCAGTCCAGGCCGCGCCGCCGCCAGCACCAAAATCCCTTGTGCGCCCGACATGTGTTCCGGTAGCAACGTAGACTGTTCTGAGGCCCGCCCCTATATCATAGATTGTATTTCCTAGCGTCACGGCATAGATGCCAGTTTCATTTGCTGCAATTGCCCGCGCGCCCATTTGCACATCGGCCACGTATGCGGCCCCGGCAGCAGCTCTAGCTCCCATCTGTACATCACACGTCAAAACATTTGTCCAGTCAGGCATTAGTTAAACTCGTCTGTACTACCAACACATCGGCCACCGTACAGATATAGATTGCCAGCCGTCACAAAGCCAGCATATCCGTTGCCGCCTGCACTGTCTCCATTTAGATAGCTTCCCCAGCCCTCTACAGAGCCGCCGCTTTCAACCGCAACTGCATAAGCATCTCCGGCCCCGGCTTGCGTACACGATATACTGCAATCCCTTATCCTTGCTATTCCAGCAGCTGGTGCGATGATTCCTTTGAGATCATTGGCGTCGTTTGCAGTTCGGGTTATAGAACAAATCTCTAGCGTCGTCGCGTTTCCAAGCGTGATCTCGCCAGTCAGGATAGATGCCCACCGTGAAACTCCGATATAATGAACCCCTGCTGTGAATACGTGATCGTCAATGATTGTCACGGCTGGCATCCATACCACGTCCCCGGCTGCCGCCGCAGCAGAGGCCGCATCCAGCCCGGCGCTCGTGGCTGCAAACTCCGCTAATGGATTCCCACCACTGTCAAAAAGCAGAACCGTATCGCCGCCCCGGCCAACAGTCGTAATGCCAGCTGCGACGACCAAATCAATGTCTGGTCCTTCAGTGATCAAGTGAGTGAGCGTGCCGCCCTCTCCTGCTGCATCATGAGTATGCACCATGTCCGCACCTGCAGCAGCAGCTATGTCATCCCAGTCAAAGGCGGCCCAGACGGGATCAGTCGCGCCCGCATTCATCTTGAGCAAGAAGTGGGCAACGCCGCGTACCAACTCATCCCAGGCTGGTGTCGCGTTTCCGACTATGAGGCTGCCCTGTGTTACTGCATCGACTGCAGCATCGCCGTGGCTTGCGGATAGAATATCATGCGGCGCTGGAGGCAGAGGAGGCCATGCGCCGGTATCCGGCTCCATCGTCTCCTGGTTGCGCATCCGTTCACCAAGCGTCATCTTTTTCATGGTTAGACTACCACCGGATCAGAAACCGCTTCCACGATCGGGGTGATGGTTTCTGTCCCATCTGAGGTCATAGATACTGTGATCGCCGTGATCTTTACGTCCACCCGCCAGCCGCGATATTCCACTGATACGAGATCGCCAAGGTCCCACTCGCGGCCGTATCGTGTCGCTTTCGTTTGCAGGGCGCCGAAAAACAGGTCACGCTTCGGCTCTTGTTCATTCAGAACAGCGTCGCCTCTGGCCTGTAGCCGCGCCACCACGTCCGTGTCCCGTGCATCCCGTGCCACCGCCCGCCTTGCCCAGGGGGAGCCAGCAAGCAAAGCTGCGTTCTGCCTGGCTTCTATTATCCGGGCTGCTGCCAACCCAGACCCAAGCACGTTCACAATGTTGACCTCATCGATCCGGTTAAACCCCTGCGACATATTCTCTACATTTCCCAGTCGAGCCGAGAACGTGGTTGGATCTGCGCTGCCAAAGGTGCGATCATCCCCCCACTGGTTCTCTGCCCACTGGAACTGAAATGTAGCCGCCCCGGTTCCTACTATCATAAAGTCGCCTGGTGCATACCAGGCCAGTTCAATCAAAACATCGAGCAGGTTCTTGTACGCCCGGCAGCCCTCCCAGTTGGCACCCGTCGTGCCATCTGCCTGTACTGTTAGTCCAAGTCGCACCCTAGAATTGCCCAGAGCATCATTCCCTGCACCGGGTCCGATGTTTTCGTCCACGTATTCCTTGGCAGCGGTTTCGACCGGGGCGTCTTTGCAAACCTGTGCAGAGCCAGCCGCGTATTGGATCGGCTCAGATGCAAGCAGACAATTGTAGCCGACACCACGCGAAATAAAAACCTCACGGCCTTGCTCGTCTAGTGTGAACTGCGGGTACCGATGGAAACCTTCATAGTCGAGGTACCAACCAGATCCCCAGACGGGATCATTTCGCCAGAATTCTACCTGCCCGTCTAGCTCAAAGAGATCGATTCGCTCGTCATCCCCTTGCAACACAAATGAGTACGGCCCCGGCTCCCTGACCTCTTTCTGGTAGGAAAACTGCTGCAGCCCGCCACCTGTCAAGCCGCGGCCAGCGCCGTGGAATCTTGCCACGACGCCTCCACTTTGGTCTTTGAGACGGGCTTCGTAGGTAGCAATCGTCATTTAACTATCTGCAGTATATTCGATAATCCAGCCAGAGAAATAGACTGTGTTGTTAATGGTGTCACTTGCATTCGATGCATCTCTCTGAAAAGTGAGGCTCACTATATCCCATATTGCCGCATTGGTGAGTGCGATGCTCTGGATACATTCGCGCTCTAGCTGAGTCACTGCGACTGCAGCTAACCCAATAGAATTGGAATGTGTAGCATATGCTTCTCCGCATTGCCCATAGTCTGCCAAGTTCTTTGAATAGATATTTCCATTCGCTTGCGGATTTACGACTGCCTCTATGGTCATCCCAGATATATAGTCGCTGGGAATAATGAACTGCCCATATCCGTAACTGTTGTTAGAGTCTAGGAAGGTAAGACCCTGGACATTCGCATGTATCAAATCGCCGGCTGCGGTGGAATCACGTCCACCAGCTACCTGCACAAAAAACCTTCGTAGTCTATTTGTTACCATCGCCGGAACTATTTTCTGGAAAATTACGTTACCTACCCCGAGCTTTGCCAGAACCATATCATTCCCAGCTACGATGTCTGCTGGATCGCCTGCACCAGTTGTTGTCTTTCCAATTACGCTCCACCCGAATGAATGTTCTAACTTAGCATAAGTGACTGCTTCATCCGTGACCATGCCTGTTGTCACCTGCTGGAAGGCAAGTGCCCCACCAGCTTGTGCTAGAACCCGGTCATTTACTCCAGCCACGATATCGGCAGGATCACCAACTCCTGCTCCCGCCTTGCCGATAACTGAGGTCGCGGCTGAGTCACGCAGCTTTGTACCATCCACTGCATTGTTGGCAATCTTTCCTGTGGTGACCGCCAGGTTATCAATCTTCCCAGTAGTCCAAGCACGATTACCAATCATGGAGGTTAGTATTATTAAGTCTGGGCCGTCCGTTGGGAACTCACAGAAGTCACCTCGGTCTGTTTGGATAGGTGTGCCGCGTCCACACGCGATACGCGTCTGGTGTAGCGCAAGCTTCTAATGATCGTTTTTCGTGTCCAAGGCTGGCAAGGCACACG